>Ga0105048_10017927_pt1 | contig 10907 bp, 6 predicted proteins | sample MAT05_FD_78382 | JGI IMG/M metagenome (GOLD analysis project Ga0105048, IMG submission 78382) | Freshwater microbial communities from Lake Fryxell liftoff mats and glacier meltwater in Antarctica - MAT-05 | ecosystem: Environmental > Aquatic > Freshwater > Ice > Liftoff microbial mat | place...
ACGTACTCCACCGGGTCTTCCACCGTCGTCACGTTCTTGCCGGACGAGTTGATCTCGAGCAGCGACGCGTACAGGGTGGTGGTCTTGCCGGCACCGGTCGGGCCCGCACAGATCACCATGCCGAACGGCGCGTGGATCAGCTTCGAGTAGTGGAGATAGGTCTCGCGCGGGAAGCCCAGCTGGTTGAGGCCGATCGACGATCGGCTCTTGTCGAGGATTCGCATGACGATCTTCTCGCCCCACACGGTGGCGACCGAGCCGACGCGGACGTCGACGTCCTTGCCGTCGATGGTCATCGAGAACTGGCCGTCCTGCGGACGACGCTTCTCGACGATGTTCATGCCGCTCATGATCTTGAGGCGGCTCGTGAGTGCGGCGTGCACGCCGAGCGGCAGTACGAATGCCTCGACGAGGTGTCCGTCGATGCGGAACCGGATCCGCAGGCGGTCGTCGAGCGGCTCGACGTGGATGTCGGAGGTGCGGTCGCGCATGGCCTGGCTGACGATGCGGTTGACGAGCTGGACGATCGGCGCCTGGTCGTCCATGGCGACCTCGGCCGCCGTGGTGGCCATGCGCTGCTGATCGTCGCTGCCCTCGAAGGCCTGCACCAGACGGTCGATGTCGGCGTCGGCACGGTAGGTGCGGTCGATGAACGTACGGATGGAGTGCGGGTCGGCCGACAGCCAGCGAACGGGCTTGTCGACGAGCCGTTCCACGGCCTCGCGGCGCTGCGGCGACGGGTCGGCCGACAGCATGACGATCGTGCCGTTGTCCTCGGCGATCGGCACGACACAGTTCTGGCGTGCGGTCTGCTCGGTGACGAGATTGGCGGTCTCGGGGTCGAGCACGACGGCCTTGGTGTCACAGGCCACCACGCCCCACACCTCGGCGATGACCGTGGCGAGGTCGTTGCGACCCACCTGGAATCGTCCGAGCACGATGTCGGCGAACTGCAGCGCGTCACCGTTCGACTGTTGCAGCGCGCTGGCCAGGTTCTCGGTCGTCAGCTGTCCGCGATCGACGAGCAGCTGCCCCATTTTCATGCACTCGGCCGCATGCGGGCCGGGTTCGGGCGCGACCTTCTCGCGCGACATGACTGCGGTCGTGCCGTCCCCGGTTGCCCCTGCTGAGTTGTCCTTCTTGAAGAGTGCCATGTGCCCGTCTCTCGATCCGCTGTGCTCCGCCCGCTGTCGCCGCTAGTGCGACGTGAACGAGCCCTCGGATTCGAGCGTCTCCTGACCTGTGGTATCGGCGCCCGGAAGGCGTGGGTTGAGCGACATCGAAGGAACGCCTGGGCGTCCTCCGTCGACGACCGGCGTCGTGCCGGTCGTGGGTCCTGAAGTGGTCGTCGGGACGGAGCTGGTCGGGACGGAGCTGGTCGGGCTGGAGGCGAAGGAGTCCGCTCCGTAACTCGCCAACGTCGGGATCGCACCGGGGTCGGCGACGGCCGGTGCCGCAACACCGGCGGCGACACGCACGAACTGGTTCGGGTCGAGCATCTCCAACTGGCGCTCGAGCTCGTCGAGCCGCTCGAGCTGCACTGCGGTGCTGACGTCCATCTGGTCGACGAGGAGACCCTCGATCTCGGACATGCGGATCGTCTGCCGGTCGACCTTCTCGTCGACGCTGGCGACCACCCGGTCGAGTTCGATGCGCACGAGGATCGCTTCGCCGACGGCACGCGACATCTCGTCCTTCACCTCGTCGAGCGCGTCCTGGTCGACCTTCGCCAGCCGCTCGTTCATCCCGGCGAGCCGTTCATCGAGCTCGATCAGGCGGTTCTCCATCTCGAGCACGCGCTGCGACACGGCGATCATCGCGTCGTCGAATCCGCTGCCGATCCGGCCCACGGTGGCTTCGAGGTTGGCGATCTTCTGGCCCTGCTCCTCCTTGAGGCGAGCCTCGAGCTCGAGCAGGCGATCGGTCGCACGCGACTCGCTCGACTCCAGCTTGAGCAGCAGGGTGCTGGCGTGTTCGTTCACCTGGTCGGCGATGCCTTCGAGCGTGCCGCCGAGCTCGGTCTGGAACCCGACGATGCGCTCCTCGATGGTCTGACCCAGCCGCTGGTCGCCCTCGTCCATCCGCATCGTCAGGGCTGCGGTGGTGTCGTTCACGTGCTGGACGATCGCGCCGGCCTGATCGTCCTGGCGGCGGTTGACGTTGGTGAGCTCGTCGAGGCGGGTGTGCAGGCCGGTGAACGAGCGCTCCATGTCGTCGCGCACCGTCTGGCGGATCTCGAGCACCGTCTCGGGATCGATGCCGCCGGTGGGCACCGCGGCGAGGCGCTCCTCGAGATCGTTCATCCGCCAGTGCTGGTGGTTGGCGAACTCGGCCAGGCGCTCCTCGAGCGCGGTCTGCAGTGCTTGCTGGTAGTGCTCGTTGGCCACGCGCTGCGTTTCGAACGCTGCCTCGAGCGCGGGGAACCTCGACGTCAGCTCGGTCCGCAACTCGACGCTGCGCTGCTCGGCCGCCATCCGCGCCGCCTCGGCCTGGTGCGACATCGCCGTGAAGTACTTCGTGAGCTGGCGTTCCACCGCCGACAGGATGGTCGTGGTGATCCGTTCGATGTCTGCCGCGCCTGTACTGCCGGCACCGGGGCCAGGGCCGGGACCAGCAGGTTTGGGGTTCTGATCCGCCATCACGAGACATGTATCGGCCCGTGTTGCCGAGATCTTGAGATGACGTTGCGATCGTCCCGAGATCTTCCGATCTGTCCCGGAGCCGATGTGCAGGGGCGTGATCCGGCTGCGCTCGCGACGTCGATCCGCCAGAATGCTGGTCGAACAGGGAGCACCACATGAACGTCCACCTCATCGACGGTACGTACGAGCTGTTCCGCCAGCACTTCGGCCAAGCGGCACGCCACGAGTCCCCCTCACCGCTCGCGGCCACGGCCGGAGTGGTGAGCAGCACGCTGCAACTGGTGGTGGAGGGCGCAACGCATATCGGGGTCGCCTCGGATCATGTGATCGAGAGCTTCCGCAACGATCTCTGGCCGGGGTACAAGACAGGCGAGGGGATGCTGCCCGAGTTGTTGCACCAGATCCCGCTGATGGAGGAGGTCCTCGCCGCGGCCGGGTTCACGGTCTGGCCGATGGTGGAGGTCGAGGCCGACGATGCGCTCGGCGCTGCCGCTGCGGTGGCCTCGGCCGACCCTCGGGTGGAACGGGCGTTCATCCTCACCCCCGACAAGGATCTCGGCCAGTGCGTCGAGGGCACCCGCGTGGTGCAGTACGACCGGCGCAAGCGCGAGATCGTCGATCGTGAGGCGGTGATCGCCAAGTTCGGTGTGCCCCCGGAATCGATCGCCGACTACCTGGCACTCGTCGGCGACAGCGCCGATGGCTACCCGGGCCTGGCCGGCTGGGGGGCCAAGAGCGCGGCCACGGTGCTCGCCGAATTCGGCTCGATCGAAGCGATCCCCGACCGCTCGGCCGACTGGGGCCTCGCCGGTCTCCGCGGCGCCGAGAAGCTCGCGGTCACCCTGCGCGACCAGCGTGCGCTCGCACTGTTGTTCAAGCGGATCGCCACCATCGAGCGAGACGTCGAGGTGGGCACGGTGGACGACTGGCGCTGGACGGGTCCGACCCCGGAGTTCGAGGCGTGGGCCACGCGGCTGGAGGCGCCCGATCTGTGGACCAGGGCCACGGCCCTGGCAGCCGCCCGGGCTCGTCGTTGATGACAGGCGCGGAACGTCCCGCTGACTGAGGTGACGGCCAGGCGACCTGCGGCACACAGGCGACACCGTTGAAGGCTGCTACCTCCCGGTCCTGACCTGATTCCCGGCTACCCGTCGCACAGGACCCGACCGTCACCTCACTCAGCGGGACGATTGCAGAGCCTATCGGCTGGCGGGCGTCGCGACGGGCGCGACTCGGGCTAGCCTGCCCGCCACTCCAGGAGGGGTGCGAGAGCGGCCGAATCGGCACGCTTGGAAAGCGTGTGAGGGGTAACCCTCCGTGGGTTCGAATCCCACCCCCTCCGCCGCTCCCATGTGTTGGCATGCTTTCATCGAGATGACGACGTCAATGGTGGAACCGCAGCGACGAATTCACGCCTCGACGGGCCTGGCCTCCGACTGATCTGGCTTCTTGTGTGGCTCGGGTGGATGCGCCAACGTCCGCCATGGCGTGCAATTCACCTCGCTCGTGGGGGAGCACGGCATGTGCGACACAGCGGCGACCGTTGATCAGCTACTCCCAGCGCAGACCTGACGCATCACATGCAGGATCCGGTTCGTATCGCCGACCAACCGATCGCTCGACTCGGCCAGGCAGCCCTTGGCAAGCTGCATGGCATCGAACAAGTCCGGCGTGTTCGAGAGCGCAGTGCAAGACTCCCGCCATGGTCGCTCCGTCCGATCCCGGTGCAGGCCTCGATGCAGGCCTCGGTGCAGGCCTCGGGTCGAGGATGCTCGATGATGCGGGCGCGATGCGCCTGGCGCTGCTGGAGGCCCGTGCCGCCGAGCTGCACGGCGACGTGCCCGTGGGTGCGGTGGTGGTGTTCGACGGTGCGGTGATCGCGGCCCGGCACAACGAGCGCGAGCTGACGGGCGACCCGACTGCACATGCCGAGGTGCTCGCCCTTCGTGATGCAGCGGCCCACATCGGCCACTGGCGGCTGTCGGGCTGCACTCTGTACGTCACGCTCGAGCCGTGCACCATGTGTGCAGGCGCCGTGGTGAACAGCCGGGTGACGCGTCTCGTCTACGGCGCTGCCGATCCGAAGGCGGGTGCGGTTCGGAGCCTGTCCCACGCAGCCGACGACCCGCGCCTGAACCATCGCGCGATCATCACCACCGGGGTGCTCGCCGACGAGGCGTCGGCCGCGCTCAAGGCCTTCTTCGCTGCCCGCCGTCGTTCCGGCTCACCTGGCGGATCCGGCTGATCCGGCTGATCCGGCTGATCCGGGCCGCCTGACTGGCCTGCGTCAGGGCTTGCGGGTGCCGAGCAGGCGGCGCAGGCCACCGCCCGTGGCCGGGATCTCCTGTGACGGCGGACCTGCGGGCGACAGCGGGTCGCTCGGCATGCTGTCGGCAGCGACAGCGTCGGGAGATGCGCGCTCGGCAGGCGATGCAGGCGATGCAGCGGCAACCGGTACGGCGCTCGTCGAGCGGTCGGGCAGCACCGGTCGCGCGATCACCGGCGGCGCAGGTGCCGAGACGCTGTTCCACACCTCCGCGCTCGCGATCGGGACCGGGACCGTAGCGAAGGGCGTGCGGCCGTGTTCGACGGTGGCTGGGTCGGTGGCCGGAGACTCGAGGTCGGCGAGGTCGGCCTGCACGAGGATCGAGGGCACCTCGTGATCACCGTCGGTGCGCATGGCCGCTTCGATCTCGGCCAACGCGGCCCGGACGGCGGAGCGCACCTCGTCGTCGGCCGCCGATGCCGGAGCGCCGGCGTGTGCCGTCTCGATGGAGTTCTCGATGGGCGTGACGAGCGGCGTGTCGAGCGACGACGTGCCGGCGGCGGACGCCGCTTGGGCGAGCAGGTGGGAGAGGTCGAACTCGACCACGGGGCCGTCCGACGAGGTGGGCACGCCGAACGTGGGGTCGCGAGCGAACTCGACCGTCGCGAACTCGACCGGCGCGACGGGCGCGGGAGTGACCGTGGCCTCGACCTGCCAGTCGACGGTGTCGTCGATCTGCCAGACCGGCTCCGTGGCCGGTGCGGGCGGGTCGACCTCCGGTGCGAACGGCGAGCGGGCCCCCCACTGGTCCGACACCTGGGGCCTGTCGGACGTGCTCGACATCTCTGCGGCCAGTTCGGCGAGGATGTCGGCCACCGAGAGCTCGAAGACCGGCTGGACCGGCAGCGACGGATCGATCGGCATCGACGATTCGACCGGCACGGCGATGGAGTCCAGGTATGTGGAGTCGAACGACGCCCCGAACGACGGCTCGAACGACGGCTCGAACGGCGGCTCGAACGGCGGCTCGAACGGCGGCTCGAACGAGGGCTGGGGCGGCGCCGAGACGGCATCGAAGGTTGAATCGAACGATGCTGACGGGGCTGGGTCGAACGACTCGGCGACCGGTTCGACCACGGGGTCGAGCACCACGATCGGCTCGGGGATACCGGCCTGCTCGAACTGCTCGAACTGCTCGAACTGGTGGTGCGGTTCGGAGTGCGGGGCGATGTGGTCGGCGTCCGGGACGACGACCCCGATCGGGTGTTCGAACGCCACGACATCGTGGGTGTCCGGTACCGACGACTCAGCGAACACGCTGGCCTCGTACTCGGCGACGAGTGCTTCGTCGTCCGCGGTGGGTGCGAGGTCGACGAGGCCGGCCCGTCCGGCCGGTCCGACCGCGGCATCTGCCGACGCAGTGACGACGTCCGGCGCGACGCCCTCATCATCGCCCACGAGTGCCTGGGGGGGCACGAGGTTGGGACGCTTCTGCCACTTCGCCAGCCCACTCGGGTGGTGGCGGTAGCTGGCGATCGAGATGTTCTCCACCACGTGGTCGGCGATCTCGCCGACCACTTCACCGGTGACGATCTCGAGGGCCAGCTCCACTCGATCACGGTCGAGGTGCGGCACGCGGTCGAACAGCCGGCCGAGATGGGTGATGTCGCCCACCTGTACCGACCCGGCGGCGAGGTCGTCGGCGCACAGCACGCCCAGTGCCATCAGCCGGTCGGCCACTGCCGGGTCGCCGTCACGCTCGGCGGCGTACAGCTCGCCCCCGCTGAACCAGGCACGCACCTGCGGCACCACGTGCAGGGTGATCTCTCCGGTGAAGTGGCGCGCACCAGCGGCGTCGAGCACGGCCCACACCGGGCGCGCGCCGGGGGCTTCGAGTTGGAGCAGCCGGCATGACGAGCCGGGGACCGCGCAGCGTGGAAAGGCGTCGTTCATCACCTCCATATCGACCACGCAGGGGGGTGCCTTGAGCCGATGCTGAGGAACCCTGACGGTTCGGCGGCGGTGGCGAGGTGGACGGGCAGGTGCCGCGAGCCGCTGTGCCCGCTATCCTGCCGCCCCGGAAGGGTGCCGGAGTGGACGAACGGGACAGTCTCGAAAACTGTTGAGGTCTTCTGGGCCTCCGTGGGTTCGAATCCCACCCCTTCCGCCAGTCGGCACGGCCTCCCTCCGGGGAGGCCGTGCTGCTTTTCAAGCCCGATCAGGCCAGCAGCAGGTCAGCAGCAGGTCAGCTGCAGGTCAGCTGCAGGTCAGCTCGTCGGGCGGCAGTGTGCCCGCCACCAGGTAGGCATCGACCGCGTCGGTCACACAGTCGTTGGCGCGGTAGCCGGTGTGCTGGTCGGCCACCACCACCACGAGCAGCCCCTGCTCGAGTGCATCGCCCATCCGCCGCGTGCCGGCCAGCGGCGTGGCCGAATCACCGGTCGTGCCGACCACCACGATCGGTCCGGCGCCTGCCCCGGTGATCGCCACCCTCGGCTCGTCGGGAGCCGGGAAGGCCGCGCACGATGGCCATGCCACAGTGCCCGGCACCACGCGAGGCGCCTGGGCACGGATCTCGCCGAGCTGCTCCTGTGCCTCCTCGGGCGTCTCGCGCCGTGGGTCGTCCATGCACTGGATCACCTGGAACGCCTCGATGGTGTTGTCCCAGGTGCCGTCGTCGCGACGGTCGAAGTACGAGTCGTGCAGGGCGAGCAGCCCGCGACCATCGCCCGCCTGGGCGGCGGCGAGCGCCTTGGCCAGGTCGGGCCACAGCTCGTCGGTGTACAGCGCCGTGACCACCCCGTTGTTGAACACGCCGAGGTCGAGCAGCGGTCGACCCTCGGCGGTGGGCAGCGGTGCGGCGTCGACGGACGCCATCAGGGCGTCGAAGGCAGCGGCTGAATCGGCCGAACCGGCCAGAGCGGCCGAATCGCCGTCGGGGCGGAACGGACACTCGTCGTCGGCGTCGCACCACGCGAAGAACGCCCCGAGTGACTGCTCGAACCCGATGGCCTGCTGCAGCGACGCCTCGACGCCGTCGGCCGTGGGATCGACGGCGCCGTCGAGCACGGCGGCGCGCACCGTGGCGGGGAACAGCGTCGCCCACGCCCCGCCGAGTTCACTGCCGTAGCTGAAGCCGAAGTAGCTGATCGTCTCCTCGCCGAGCGCCTGTCGGATGCGATCGATGTCGGCGGCCGAGTCGTTCGTGCCCACGTGGGGGAGGAACGTTCCTGAGCGGGCCTCGCAGCCCTGCTGGAACTCCTCGGCCAGGGCGATCGCCGCGGTGCGCTCGGCCTCGTCGTCTGGGGTGATGTCGACACCGGCGAAGAACCGGTCGTAGTCGTCGACGCAGTCGATGGCCGGCTCGCTCAGACCGGTGCCGCGCGGATCCCAGCCGACGATGTCGAAGTGCGCCACCAGCGTGGGGCTGAACACCTGCTCGGCGTAGACGGCGAAGTCGGCACCTGCCACACCGGGTCCGCCCGGGTTGACCAGCAGGCTGCCCACGCGACGGTCGGGGTCGGCGAGGTGGCGGGCCACATAGAGGTCGAACGTGCCCGCGGCGGGGTCGGTGGCATCGATGGGCACCTCGAGCGAGCCGATCTGCACGCGATCGTCGCCGAACTCCTGCCAGCCGAACGTGGCGTCCGAGTCGGCACGGGCGACCACCGCGGCATCGAGATCGAGACCGGAGGTGTTCTCGTCGGCGCCGCAGCCGGCCGCGAGAGCGAGCACCACCACGGCCGAACCGATGCCCAGGAGGCGACGGGGGCGACGGCCGGCCCGGCGAGGGGGGCGACGGGAGAACGGCGTCGGATCCGACATGGTGCCCGAGCCTACGGGTGAGGCCGGCCGAGCTCGCATCGCCGTCAGGAGCGGGCCAGATCGGGGCGAGGTCCGGGCCGGGTCGGGTCGGGTCAGGTCCGGCATCTCGCATCGACCCGTATCGTGAGCTGATGCGAATGGGCCCCCACAGTCTGATGCCGGGTGATGCCGCCGCCGTGAAGGGCAAGCGGCTGCAGCGTACGGCCGTGCGCCGGGCCTGGAGCTTCGCTCACCCGTACCGGACGACGATCATCTGGTTCCTCGCCGCGATCCTTGCGTCGGCGTTGCTGGCACTCGTGCCGCCGTTCGCGTTCCGGGCGATCATCGACACGGCGATCCCCGACGCGCAAGACGGGGGCCCGCGCACCGCGATCGTGGTGCTCGCGATCCTCGTGGTGGTGGCGGCGCTCGGCGACGCCGGGCTGGCGATCGTGCAGCGGTGGTGCAGCGCGCGCATCGGTGAGGGGCTCATCTACGACCTGCGACTCGCGCTGTTCTCGAAGGTGCAGCGGCTGCCGGTGGCGTTCTTCACCCGCACCCAGACCGGTGCGCTGATCAGCCGTCTCAACAACGACGTCGTGGGCGCCCAGAACGCCGTCACCTCCACGCTCGGCAGTGTGGTCAGCAACGTGGTCGTACTGGTCACCACCCTCGCTGCGATGATCGTCCTCGAGTGGCGGCTCACGATGCTCGCCCTGATCGTGCTGCCGTTGTTCATCGTGCCTGCACAACGCGTGGGCAAGCGGCTGCAAGTCATCGCCCGTGAGCAGATGGGCGTGAACGCCGAGATGAACAGCCAGATGTCCGAACGCTTCAACGTCTCGGGCGCTCAGCTGGTGAAGCTCTTCGGCCGTAGCAACGACGAGATCTCGTCGTTCGACAAGCGGGCGAAGCGGGTGCGCGACATCGGCATCACGTCGGCGATGTACGGCCGCGTGTTCTTCGTCGCCCTCGGCCTGGTCGGGGCGATCGGCGCCGCTGCGGTGTACGGCATCGGCGCGTTCTTCGTGGTCGACGGCACGATCACCAGCGGCACGCTCGTGGCACTCGCTGCTCTGGTCACCCGGGTGTACCAGCCGCTCACCGGACTCACGAACGCCCGCGTCGACCTGATGACCGCGATGGTGAGCTTCGAGCGGGTGTTCGAGGTGCTCGACGCCCCCGAGCCGATCACCGACCGTCCCGGTGCGGTCGATCTGGTGGCGCCCACCGGGTTGGTCGAGCTCGATCACGTGCGCTTCCGCTACCCGGCGGCAGCCGAGGTGACGGTGACGTCGCTCGAATCGCCGAGCGCGCTGGGTGGCGCCGACCCCGATCGCGACGTGCTGATCGACGTGTCGCTCACCATTCGGCCGGGCGAGACCGTGGCGCTCGTGGGTTCGTCGGGCTCGGGCAAGACGAGCCTGGCCTCGCTGCTCCCGCGGCTGTACGACGTGAGCGGTGGCGCCGTGCGCATCGACGGGCGCGACGTGCGCGACCTCACCCAGGAGTCGCTGCGCGCCGCGATCGGCGTGGTGAGCCAGGACCCGCACCTGTTCCACGACACGATCGGCGCCAACCTGCGCTACGCCAAGCCCGCAGCCACCGACGCCGAGCTCGACGAGGCGTGTCGCGGCGCCCGCATCCTCGACATGATCCGTGAGCTGCCCGACGGGTACGACACGGTGGTGGGCGAGCGTGGCCACCGGATGAGCGGTGGCGAGAAGCAGCGCTTGGCGATCGCCCGGCTGTTGCTGAAGAACCCGACGATCATGATCCTCGACGAGGCCACCAGCCATCTCGACAACGAGAACGAGGCACACGTGCAGGCCGCGCTCGAACACGCGCTCCAAGGCCGTACGGCGCTCGTGATCGCCCATCGTCTGTCGACCATCCGCGATGCCGACCGGATCGTGGTGCTCGACGACGGCCGGATCGCCGAGCAGGGCACGCACGACGAGCTGCTCGCCCTCGGCGGCCTCTACGCCGGGCAGGTCCTCGCCGGCGACGGCGCCCTCCTCGCCTGACGACAGCCGTGGTGGTGAGACGGCATCCGCGATCGGTGTGACACCCCCTCGGCATCATGGGGGGCATGGAACCCCTGGTCGTCATCCTCCTCGTCGTCGCCGCGCTGGCGATCGGCTGGCTGCTGTCCCAGCAGCTCGCCGTCCGTCGGCCGCAGCTGCCGGCCGAGC
>Ga0105048_10017931_pt1 | contig 10906 bp, 16 predicted proteins | sample MAT05_FD_78382 | JGI IMG/M metagenome (GOLD analysis project Ga0105048, IMG submission 78382) | Freshwater microbial communities from Lake Fryxell liftoff mats and glacier meltwater in Antarctica - MAT-05 | ecosystem: Environmental > Aquatic > Freshwater > Ice > Liftoff microbial mat | place...
CGGCGCGGATCGGTGTCGACGGCGCAGGGCGTGCCGTCGGATTGTTCTAGACCTCCATTTTCCCGAGGATTCGTCGTGTCCACTCGTGTCATCAGCACCACCGGTGCTCCCGCGGCGATTGGCCCGTACTCGCAGGCCGTCGTGGTCGATAGCCTGCTCTTCACCGCCGGGCAGATCGCGCTGGATCCGGTCAGCATGACCATCGTGTCAGGCGATGTTGGTCCCCAGACCGAACGGGTCATGATGAATCTTGCCGCGATCTGCGAGGCAGCTGGTGCAACGTTGCAGGACGTCGTGAAGACGACCGTGTTCCTGCAGGACATGAGCGACTTTCAGGCGATGAACGAGGTGTACGCGCGCCACTTCGGCGAGAATCGCCCGGCCCGCAGCACGGTCGCGGTTCGCGGACTGCCGCGTGACGTGCGCCTCGAGATCGAAGCGGTCGTGCGCCTGCCCGCCGCCTGAGTGACGGTGCGCTCCGCTGGCCGGCGCCAAGGCGGTCTCCGGCCATGGCGCGTGCTCATCGCCGCGGCGATGCTCACCGGTTGCGCAGTCCGTCTTCAGGCGCAGCGCATTCCGATGCAGCCGCCGAAACGCGATTCGGTCGCCGTCGACACGACGTTGCGCCCCGCCACGCGTAAGCTGCCGAACAGCATTCCCGATTCACTCCTGCGGCCACCCATCTCGCCGAAGAAGGCCTTCCTGCACTCGCTCCTGCTGCCCGGTTGGGGGCAAAGCGAACTCCGACGATCGACCGCCGCCACGATCTTCGCGGCAGCGGAAATTGGGGCGCTCTACATGGTCGGCAAGTCACGCAGTGATCTGCGACGTGCGCGGGCGCTGAGCAGTCGCGATTCGATCACCGTTGGTGACCCGGGCCTCGGGCAGGCGGTCACGCGTGTGTCTGCTGTACCCGAGGACCTGATCAACGCGCGTCGGTTGCAAGTCGAGGACTGGCTGGCGGCCCTGATCTTCACGCACTTCATCTCCGGCGCTGATGCGTTTGTCGCGGCGAACCTGTGGGATCTCCCGGCGCGCGTGTCGATCAGGCAGACGCCGGCCGGCACCGGCATCGGTGCACAGTTCCGCTGGTGAACGACGCCCGTGTCGGCATCTTCGACTCCGGCATCGGCGGGTTGACCGTCGCCGCCGCGATCATGCGAGCACTGCCGGATGAGCGCGTGCTCTACGTGGGCGACACCGCGCGCGTGCCCTATGGACCGAAGAGCCCGGCCACTGTCGTGCGGTACAGCGGGCAGATCGCGATGTGGCTGCTCGACCAGCATGTGAAAGCGATCGTCATCGCCTGCAACACCGCCACCGCCCATGCGCTCGACACGCTGCAGCGCGACATGCCGGTGCCGGTCATCGGTGTCGTGCAACCGGGTGCGCGCGCGGCCGTGCAGGCGACACGCAATGGTCGCATCGGGGTCATCGGTACCACGGGTACCATCAACTCCGGTGCGTATCACCGCGCGATCGTGGCGCTGGCCGTCGATGCAACGGTGGTTGGCGTGGCCTGCCCCATGTTCGTGCCACTGGTCGAGGAAGGATGGCTGGATCATCCCGCCACACGCCTGATCGCGGAGACCTATCTCGCCCCGATGCGAGATGCGGGCATCGACACGCTGGTACTTGGCTGTACCCATTACCCGCTGCTCGCGCCGATCATCGCCGATGTCATTGGCCAGGGCGTCACACTGGTCGACTCGGCTGCCGAGACGGCGATCGCCCTGCACGACGTGCTGCACCAGCAGGCACTCGAATCGTCAGGCGCGGTGGTCGGGCACGGGCATCGCTTCGTTGCCACCGATGCGCCGGACGCCTTCCGACGAGTCGGGGAGCGCTTCATCGGACCGGTACTCGAGCAGGTCGAGACGACGGTCTTCGCCTGATGCGCTGAACTCGAGCAGCTCGATCTGGCGCTCGGTCAACTTCAGGTAGCGCGGTATGTCGCCCCATCCGCCCGGGTTCGCATACACCCCACCGTTCGGCGCGCGCGTGAGGCCTGCGACGTGCGAGTGTCCGAAGACCACGGCCGTCGGCCCGCCGGGCGTCGCCATGCGCCCCAGCGCGACGTCGCGAAGGCCGACTCCATTGTCTTCCGTGCTGTGAACGCGGCTGGCTTCCGATGTGCCCAGCGCGAGCCGTGTGCCGAGGTCAGGATGTATCAGACTGAACGCCCACATCGAGAGTCGGTGGCGCAGGATCGGGCGCACGCGCCGGTATCCGCGATCAGCGTGCCCGCGCAGTCCGTCGCCGTGCTCCACTTCCAGGTCCCACTCGCCAGCGCGCACGCGAAGCGGTGTCGTCTGGTAGGTGACGCCGACGGTCTCGCGCAGGATGTCTCCACCCCAGCAATCATGGTTGCCGGCGATCCAGGTGATCGGCATGCCGGCCGCGCGCAGCTCCGTGAGCGCCGCGAGCACCGGCAGTGCGAACGACGGCATGGAGCGTCGCCATTCGAACCAGAAGTCCAGGATGTCGCCATTGAGCACTAGAGAGCCCGGCTCGCCGCGGAGCCGCCGCAGGAAACGCACGAGCGCATCGGCGGTGCTCGCGGGTGCGGCGCCGACATGACAGTCCGACAGGATGTAGCAGGGAAGCGGTTGCACGACGACAGCTTAGTCCGTCGGGACTGCTTTGACAAAAGGCGCGCCAGCTGGCCAACTTCGCCCGTCACACACAATGACCCGCATCCCTCGTTGCCCATGACCGCAGTCGTACCTGCAGTGTTCGGCGATATCGATTTCCGAGTGCGCTATGCCGAGACCGATCAGATGGGCGTCGTTTACCACGCCAACTACCTCATCTGGTGTGAAGTGGGGCGCACTGAGCTGATCCGGGCGCACGGAAGATCCTATGCGGAAATCGAGCAGCTGGGCGTCGGACTGGCCGTCTCAGAGGCGACGCTCCGGTTCCACGCACCCGCGCGCTACGACGACCTCGTCCGAGTCACGACGACGCTCACTGAAATTCGCTCGCGCACCATGACGTTCGAGTACCGGATCACGAACGCTGTTCACGGAACGAAGCTGGCGACCGCCAGCACGACGTTGATCGGCTTTGATCGTAACGGGCGTGTCGCCAGGCTCCCCCAGGAATTGCGTGCAGCGCTCGGGTTGTCCGATGCGTGAGCTGTTTCGGCCGGTTGTCGTGCACGTCGTGGCGGCAACGCTCATCTGCGCGACGACAGCGCAGGCGCAGTCGCTCCCGCTCGACACGCGCGTCGTGAAGGCATCAGCAGACCTGCTCGCCGTGCACGATGCGCGCAGCGCCGACACCACTGTCATCGACCACGCGCTGCGTTCGCATGACGTGACGCTGCGCGCCGCCGCAATCCGCGTGGTTGGCATGTGGACGATCGGCTCGTGCGCAGCATCGTCCAGCCGTGACTCGACAGACATCCGCCGGCGCTCCTCCGTTCGACGCAACGTGGGCCGGGCCGGATCACGCTCGACGGGGTACGAGCGCCGATGACCTCTCACCACTTCCTGCGCCTGTCACGGCGGATCGCAGTGCTTGCTCACGCTCCCCGGACAGCCGGATCTCGAGGGCCATTATCTCTTCTTCGGCCATGTGATTTCGGGTTGCGGCGTGACGGATGCGCTGGCGCAGGGCGACATGCTGCGCGACATCACACCGCGCCAGCCGTGATCGTACCACGCAAAGCTGTCGTGCTGCTGTCACTCATCGCCCTCGCCGGCTGCGCAGCACCCCGTCTGGCGCCGCTGGTCAAAGCCGAACCGGTCGCGGCGCGCGAGCCGTTGCCCGTCATCGAGCTCCCGCGTCGCAGCCAGCGCATCGTCTTCGACTGGTACCTCCGTGAAGCGGAACTCGAGGTGCATGGTGACGGCGCAGCACGCATCGCGGCGCCGGACTCCGCACGAATCGACCTGTTCGTCAGCGGAGGACTGGGCAGCGGTGCGGCATGGGTCATCGGCGACCAGATGCGCCTCGACGCGCCCGAGGCTCTGCGGCGCGTCCTGCCGCCACCAGCCTTTCTCTGGGCCGCACTCGGTCGCTTTGCCATTCCGGCGGGACGCGACACGCTCGTCGCCCGGACGGACAGCTCGCTCACGGCTGACATCGGCCCCGAGCCCCGCTGGCGCCTCGCGATCGCAGGCCGCCGCATCACGCGGCTGGAGCGCGCCGATGGCGACCGAGTCATCGATCGCCTCGAGCGGAAGGGCGATGCCTCGCTAGTTTACTACCATGTGCCGACCCGACGGCAGCTCACGCTCACGATCACGCGGGTGGATTCTGTCGCACCATTCGATGCTTCGATCTGGCGGCCGTAGGACAACGGCCTCGCTGATGCGGCTGCTCGTTGCCGTCATGCTCGGCGGGTGCTCTTACGGATTCGCCGGTGGTGGACTGCCGCCTGCCGTCAGGTCCGTCGCCATCATTCCGTTCGACAATCAGACATCCTCGGCTGAGCTCCAGCAGGAGTTCATGGAGAGGTTGCGGCGCGAGATGCGCGCTCGCCTCGGCCTGCGGGAAGCGGGTGAAGCTCAGGCAAACGCCGTCGTGCGCGGCATCATCACACGGTACGAACCGGACATCCCGATCGCCTTCTCCGCAGACCCCACGCAGTCGGTTGCCGCGCGACGAAAACTGATGCTGGTCGTCGATATCGAGATCTACGATCAGGCCGCCGGCCGGGTGTTGTGGGCGCGCAAGGGCATGTCGGCTGAAGGCGAATACGCGGAACGTGCCGAGGCGGATGGTCGACGCCAGGCCATCGAAAAGCTCGTCAACGACGTCATCGAGGGAGCCCAGTCGCAATGGTGATGCGCCGGGGAAGTGGGTCTGGCGGCTGCCTCGCGTTCATCGCGCTGGCGACGGTAGTCGTCGTCTTTGGCTGGCCGGCTGCAAAGGTTTACCTGCGTGCCTACGAATACGAAGACGCAATGCGCCAGACACTCCTCTACTCCGCAGGCAAGAATGACGAGGGATTGCAATCACGCATGCGCGCGTCGGCCGACTCGATCGGCGACTTGCCCGACGACGCTTACGACATTCGCGTGACCCGCAGCGACGGCTTGATCCGCCTCAGTGCCAGCTACACGGATACGATCAGGTTTCCCATCGCGCCGCGCCCGGTGACGCACCGATTTAGCGTCGAGCGCCCGGAGTGAAGCCGGTGTCGCCGCTGGACCACATCCGGTCGTGGCCGGACGCCAGGGCGTGGCGGGCGACCCTCACCGGCCGCGTGGTCTTCACGAATGGCGTCTTCGACCTGCTGCATCCGGGGCACATCGATGTGCTGCACGGCGCGCGGGCCTGCGGCGATGCACTCATCGTCGGGATCAACAGCGATGCGTCCGTAAAACGCCTCAAAGGCGCCGCGCGGCCTATCCGGTCCGAGGCGGATCGTGCCTACGTGCTCGCGGCACTTGCCGCGGTGGACTGCGTCACCGTGTTCGACCAGGACACGCCGCTCGAGTTGGTGCAGTTTCTGGCACCGGACGTCATCGTCAAGGGCGGTGACTATGATCCGTCGACCGTCGTGGGTGCCGCCGAGACGCGCGCACGCGGAGGCGAGGTGATCATCATTCCGTTGACACCAGGTCATTCCACCACGGCGACCATCGCCAAACTCCGCTCCGGAAATCTCGATGTCTGAGCTCGTCAGATCATATGACCGCAAGCTGCACGAAATGCGCCCCGTGACCATCGAACGCGGCGTCTCGCAGTACGCAGAAGGCTCCTGTCTCATCAGCTTCGGTGAGACGAAGGTGCTCTGCACGGCAAGTGTCGAGGAAGGCGTGCCAGGATGGCGCAAGGGCAGCAAGCAGGGCTGGCTGACGGCAGAGTACGCAATGCTGCCGCGCGCGACGCGCACGCGCTCCTCGCGCGAGCGAGGGCAGGTGGGCGGCCGCACGCAGGAGATCCAGCGGCTGATTGGACGGAGCGTGCGCGCGATGCTCAGCGGGTTCGACTTTGGTGAACGCACCATCAAGGTCGATTGCGATGTGCTGATCGCGGATGGTGGTACACGGACTGCGGCGATCACCGGGGCATGCGTCGCCGTCAGCGACGCGTTCGCATGGCTCATGGCGCAGGGGACACTCACCGTCTCGCCCGTCGTCCATCGAGTCGCGGCCGTGAGTGTCGGCATCGTCGATGGGCTCCCCGTGCTCGATCTGGATTATCCCGAGGATGTGCGCGCCGGTGTTGACATGAACGTGGTCATGGTCGACGCCACCAGGTTCGTGGAGGTGCAGGGCACCGGCGAGAACTCGACGTTCGATCGCGAAGAGCTCGACTCGCTGCTGGCGCTGGCATCTGATGGCATCGTTGCGTTGCACGCTGCGCAGTCTGCCGCGCTCGACGCGCCAAGGAAAGAGGCGTGATTCCATGGATCATCGCGACACGAAGCACTGGCAAGCTGCTCGAGCTCGTGCCGTTGTTTCGTGCGCGCGGCATCGAGGTGATCGGTCTCGATGTCGCGGGTATCCCCGAATCACCTGATGAGGCCTCCATCGAGGTCTTCACCACGTTCGAGGACAATGCGCGCGCGAAGGCGGTGTACTTCGCCCGTCTCACAGGTCGGCCATGTATCGCGGATGACTCCGGTCTCTGCATCGAGGCGCTCGATGGCGGCCCCGGCGTGCGAAGCCGGCGTATCGCATGTGACCTCGGGTACACGATCGATGTGCGCGGCGAGGATGCCGCGAACAACGAAGCCGTGCTCGATGCATGCTGGAACAGCGGCTGGGCACCACCGTGGCGCGCGTATTATGCCTGTGCCGCAGCATACGCCGATGCCACCGACACAGTGCACGTCGCGAGCGGCCGCACCGATGGTGCGGTGCAGTCGGATCACAGTGGCGACGGCGGTTTCGGCTACGATCCGTACTTCGTCAGCGATGATCTCGGGCTTTCGTTCGGACTCGCGTCGCGCGAGGAGAAATCACGCGTGAGCCACCGCGCTCGTGCGTTCACGGCACTCGTCGACGCACTGCAGCACACGCTCGTTGGACTGCAGCACACGCGTCGTTGAACGGCACCCGTTGACGAGGCCGCCCGCTCCCGTTATTCTCGGGGTTCGTGCGGGGCGTAGCGTAGTCCGGTAGCGCGCCTGCTTTGGGAGCAGGAGGTCGCCGGTTCGAATCCGGCCGCCCCGATCTGTCCGGCTCCGCATGCGGTCCTGTCGTGCGGCTTTGCTGAAGCGCCAGTAGCTCAGTTGGATAGAGCGGCAGCCTTCTAAGCTGCGGGTCGGGGGTTCGATTCCCTCCTGGCGCGTGTCGTTCCTTGCTCCGATAGCTCAATGGTAGAGCAGCTGACTCTTAATCAGTAGGTTGTAGGTTCGAGTCCTACTCGGAGCATTCGTGAAACGGCGGTCATCTTCGGATGTCCGCCGTTTTCGTGTTTGCGGATGTGGCCGTTTCGCGGTAACTACATGCGATGCGTTTCCGGTTGCGCCTCGTGATGACCGCCATCGTGCCCGCTGTGATGCAGGCGCAGCACACGCAGCACGGGCCGCCTGCCGAGGTGATCGCCTCGCGCGACTCGTTCTCCGTCATGGCCACGGTGCTTGGCACCCATGTGGCGCCCGCGCTCGCCGGCCGCGCCAGGACCGAGTTACTCCTCACGCAGCCCATGGTCATCTGGCGTGGCGCACGGCGCGGCGATGCGCTGCAATTCGCCGCGATGCTGAACGCAGAACGCTGGACCATGCCAGACGGAGAACCAGTCGCGGGCATCTGGGGTGAAGGGTTCATCGACAGGCGACATCCGCACACCGTCGTGCACGAGATCATGGTCACGGGTGAACGACGTATCCGCGGCGCCCGTGTCTCGGTGTCCGGCGGCAAGGGCGTCGTACCTTTCGGGACCGACGATCCCATGGTGCGACCGTTCACGAAGTATCCCGCCAATCATCATTTTTCGCAGATTCTCGAGCGACTGGTGTTCGCAGCTGCGATGAGGGTGACAGATCGCGTGGCGATCGAGGCAGCCCTCTTCAACGGCGACGAACCTGCGAGTCCGACCGCGCTGCCTCGCTGGGTACGGTTCGCCGACTCGCGCTCGGCACGCCTCACGGTCTGGCCGGTCAATCAGCTCGAGGTGCAGGGAAGCGCAGCATTCGTGCGTTCGCCCGAGTTCCCCACCGGGGAGGGCTTCGATCAGCAGAAAGCCAGCGCGAGCGCGCGATGGGTGCCGGGAAGCGGCCCTCTGCGGTACCTCCTCGTCGAGTGGGCACGGACACAGGAAGAATACCGTAGCCGCGATATCATCCAGTACGGCACCGGACTCGCGGAGGGCGTTGTGATGCGTGGAAGGTGGAGTGTGGCCATGCGTGTCGAACAGACGTCGCGACCCGAGGAGGAGCGATTGTTCGACCAGTTCCGCACCGCACGGCCACCCACCGACCTGACCATCAAGGGCGTGACACGGTGGCGGCTCGCCACTGGACAGCTCGCTGCGACTGTGCCGACTGTTGGGCAACTGCATGGAACACTGTTTCTCGAGGCGACGCATGCCCGTTCAGCTCCTTTGCTTTTCCCGGTCCTCCTTGATCCGTCCGACATCATCGGCTCGCCAGCGGCCTGGCACCTGTCACTGGGGCTGCGCCTCGGCGCCGGCGCCATGCCAACGCGTATCGGGCGCTATGGAGTGGCCGTTGGCGCAGCGACGACTGACCGCGCGCGCACGACGCATCAGCACTGAGATACTTGTGACGCGGCGGATGTACCCTTGCGCCGACGGCACCGTGTCCCGCGTGTGCGCGACCAAACGGTGCGGAATACATTCGTGTGCGGATGCGGTGCAGGTCGTCAAATCAGGTGAGCGGTCTCCCAGGTGTCTGGCCCTTGCGGGTGCATCGCTGTCAGCCCACTGAAATCCGGCGAACCGGTGGGCGTCGCGGGGTCCCTCTGCTCTTCCAGCAATCGGAGTGCGATGATGAGCGCGACCACAACTGTGATATGCGCCTTGACGATGATTGGACTGCTCGGCTGCGGTGATGCGGGCGGGCCACCGATCACGGTACCGCCTGTGCTGGTGACGCCTCCGACCCTCGCAGTGCTTGGTACCGGCGAGATCACCGGCCGATACAGCGCAGAAATCACCGTGGGTGATCGATACGCTTACTCCTCCACGTGGGGTACGCGCAACGGCGTGCGAGGCAATGCCGTGTATGTGTGGGACGTGGGCGCTCCCGCACCGGTGCTCGTGGACAGCATCATCGTGGCAGACGCAGGCACACTTGGCGACGTCCAGATCGTTCCGGAAGCGAACCTGCTCGTGGTTGCCGTGGAGCCGGCGCCGCGCGGCGCAATCATGCTCTACGACGCGACGAATCCGGCCAGACCGCAGCTGCTCGGACGCTACGAAACGGCCAACACGGCGAATGGCGTGCACACGGCGCAGGTCTCGTCCGTCAGTGGCAGGCTGTACGCGTTCCTCTGCATCAATCCGCGTGCGTCTGAGCCGGCCAAGCTGGTCATCGTCGACATCACCGATCCGCGCGCACCCGTGGAGCGTTGGGTGAAGGTCATGGGGGCGCCGTTCGTGCACGACGTGCACGTGCGCGATGGCATCCTGCTCACCGCCGAGTGGAATGACGGCATGGGTGCCTACGACATCGGTGGCGGCGGGAAGGGAGGCACACCTTCCGCGCCGGTGCTGCTCGGCAAGGTGCAGACGGTCGGAGGAAGCGTGCACAATGTCCATTGGCTGCGGGATGCTTTCAGCGGTGCGCGCTATGCACTTGTCGGCGAGGAGGGCCCGGGGGCAATCGGACAGTCGTCCGAAGGTGATGTCCATGTGGTTGACGTGAGTTCATGGTCTGCAATGCGCGAGGTGGGATTCTTCCGTGTCGCCGGCGTCGGCACGCACAACTTCTGGGTCGATGAGCGCGCCGGTGTGCTGTATGCGGCATACTACAATGCTGGAGTGCGGGCCTTCGACGTCCGTGGCGACATGTCGACATGCGGTGGGCCGTTGAGGGATGCGTCTGGACGCTGCAATCTCGTGGCGCTCGATCGTGCGATCGGGATGGCGACACGATCCGGTGCTTATGTCTGGGGTGTGGACGGTGCGAGCGGCAGCATCATCGCGTCCGATATGCTGCGTGGCATCATTCGAATTGCGCGCGCAACGCAGTCGGTGCGCTGAGGTCGCCGGCGTCAGGCCCTTCGAACCGGCGAAGATGGCGCGACGACCTGTACCAACATTCGGAGATCTGCAGCCGTTACTTGCAGGGTCATGAGATAATTGCCAATCGGGTTTTTGTCGTGTGCGTGTCTGCACGCCAGCAGCACCGCCGCTCTCCAGTACGCTTGAGTCGCAGGCGTCTCATCCGTGTCGCGGCGGCGATGCGGCGTCACTGTGCGGAGATGCTCCCCGAGCGAAGAATCGTCGAAGCCTGAATGACGTGCTCGCTCGTCGGCAATCTCGGCGATGGAATTCCGTGCTTTCGCAGCGTTTGCGCATACCGTTGGCGCAGCGCATCCTGGCATGGCGCCGCAGCAGGGGCGGCGGGAACGGGGGCGTGTGCGTACTCCACGTCTGAAGCGCCTGCGAGTCTGCTGCAGTGGTGGCCAGTCGACCACGCCGGCGGTGGCACCGCCAATGCCACTTACGCGCAGTTGAGCATCCGTCACGCACCGAGCAACGCCCGGCTTCCTTGAAACCGGTCCCGCGACGTCACTGATGATGCGCAATACGATGGTTGGTCATCGTCTCGACACCGGAGACCTCCGGTCCAACGTGAGCTCAAGACTGACGCGCGACGGTTGACCGGTGCAAGCGGTTAGCGGGCTCCACAGAAGTCCGGTCGGCATTGGCGACCTGCAGATGGATTCGGTTACGTCGCGGTCTCCTTCGAAGGCTCTGCCGAGTTTTCGCGGGCGCGTGGGGGTCCCCGTCGTGCGCAAAGTGCGGATGACTTACG
>Ga0105048_10017933_pt1 | contig 10905 bp, 2 predicted proteins | sample MAT05_FD_78382 | JGI IMG/M metagenome (GOLD analysis project Ga0105048, IMG submission 78382) | Freshwater microbial communities from Lake Fryxell liftoff mats and glacier meltwater in Antarctica - MAT-05 | ecosystem: Environmental > Aquatic > Freshwater > Ice > Liftoff microbial mat | place...
CGAGCGCGCGCTCGAGCGTGATCGCCGCGCGCTCCGGCTCGTTGAACTGCGCGTCCTGCAGCTTCGCGATGCTCGCCAGGAAGGACACGGCCTTGTCCGGTGAGCTCGCCAGCTCGACCTGACGCTCGTAGACCTCGACCAGGTCCTCGAAGCGCTTCTCCTTGGTGTAGAGCCGCTCCAGCGCGAACAGCGCGCCGTCGTGCGCCGGATCGAGCAGGAGCACGTCGCGATAGGCCTCGATGGCCCGCGACGGCTCGCCCAGCTGCTCTTCCCACAGCTCGGCGATCTTGTGGCGGACCTCGGCGCGCTCGCCGTCGTCGTCCTTGCGCGCGGCCTTGCCCTCGAGGGCCTCGATCAGCGCGCGCGCGTCGTTCTGCGCCTCGAGCAGGCGGATGATCTCGTCGAGCGCGGCCTCGTCGCCCGCGTCATTGGTGAGGATGCGGCGGTACGTGCGCACCGCCGCGTCGAGCAGCTCGAGCTTGGTCTCCTCAACGTGCGCGATGTCGCGCAGCAGGACGGCCTGCGACTGGACGTTCCCCGCCATCGTCAGCTCGACGCGGTCGAGCGTGAGGTTGATGAAGTCGCGCCAGCGCTCGCCCTTGAGGTAGATCTGGCCCAGCGCGGCCCGCGCCTGGTCGTCGTCGGGGCGGACCGAGATGACGAGATCGAGCTGCTTTTCCGCGCGCCCCAGGTCATCGAGCTCCTCGACGCAGATCTCCGCCAGGCGCTTCCTGAGCTCGACCGCGCGCGGGACCGGGACCTCGTCGACCTGACCGTCGATGACCTCGGCGAGGATCTCCCAGCCGTCGGTCTCCGCCGCGAGCCGCTCGGCGATCGCCTGCGCGCGCGGATCGGCGCCCTCTTCTCCGAACGCCCGGCACGCCGAGCTGAACGCCAGATCCTTGTGACCGAGGCGCTTCTCCTGCACCTCGATGATCGCGAAGAGCAGCGTGCGACGGGCCTCGGGGTCCTGCACCTCTTCGAGCCGGCGGCTCATGATCTCGACCAGCTTGCGGTAGTCGCCGGCCTGCTCGTAGAGCGCCGCGAGGGCCTCGTACGCGCGGGTATTGTCCGCCTGGATCTGGAGGATCCGCTCGTAGCTCGACGCCGCGCCCTGCCGGCGCGCCAGCTTGAGCTCGTAGATCTGCGCGATGGTGAAGAGGACGTCGACCTTCTCGCCCGGGTCCTCGCTCTGATCCACGCGCAGGGTCATCACGCGCACGGCGTCGTGGTGCGCGCCGGCGCTGACGAAGATCTCTTCCAGGCGCAGGAGCTGCGCCATCGTGTGCGGCTCGACGTCGAGCACGCGCTTGGCCGCCTCGATCGCCTCGTCGCGCTTGGCCAGGTGCTGGAGGAAGACCTCCGCCAGCTCGAAGCGGATGCTCTTCACCCCGTCCGCGTTGGTCTGGAGCGGCACCAGCTTGCGCAGCACGCCCACCAGCTCGTCCCACCGACCGCCGCTGCGGTAGATCTTGCGGAGCGCGTCGAGCGCTTCCACGTCGCTCGGGTTCTTGCGCAGGATCCCGGTCCACGACTCGATCGCATCGTCGACGTTGCCCAGCTTGGTGCCGCGGATCAGCGCCAGCCGCCGCGAGACCCGGCTGACCTCGCGCTCGTCCTTCGCCGCCTTGAGCTGCCGCTCGAGCAGCGCGACGAGGTCGGTCCACTTCTCGTCGAGCTCGTAGAGCCGATCGAGCTCGCTGTTGGCCAGCGCGTTGGTCGGCTCGATCTCGACCAGCCGCTTCCACAGCTCGACCGACTGCGGCCGATCGCCGAAGTGCTCGGACGCGAGCTGCGCCAAACGCGGATAGATCTCCTTGAGCTCCTGCGGCTCGGCCTTCTCGGCGAGCGACTGCAGCACCGCAAACAGCTCGTCCGGTGAGGCCTTTGCGTCGAGCAATCGCGCCAGTGCTCGCAGCACCCGCGGCTCGCGCGGGCGGATGGCGCGCGCGCGACGATAGGTGGCGATCGCCTCGTCCTTCTCGTCGAGCCGCTCCTCCCAGACCGTGCCGAGGCGGACCAGCACGTCGTAGGCGTTGGCTTCGTCCTCTTCCGCGAGCTCGAGGCGCTTCTCGAGCACGTCGGTGAGCGCGCCCCAGCGACCGAGCGCGGAGTTGAGGCGATCGAGCGCCTCCAGCGCGATGGGATCCATCGGCCGGCGCTTGAGCACCGACTCCCAGGACGCGAGCGCCTTGTCGCGGTTTCCGATCGAGGTCTCGTAGAGCTCGGCGATGCGCGCACCGAGGCCGGTCCGCGCGTCGGGATCGAGCCGCGGCAGCGCCTCCTCGTAGGCCTCGACCAGCTCCTCCACGAGCAACAGCTCGCGGGCCAGCGCCTCCATCTCGCCGCGCAGCGCGTCGTGGTCGGGCGCGTCGCGGAAGGCCTGGGTGAGCGCGCCGAACGCCAGCTCGGGCTGCTTCAGCACGTCGCGATACAGCGACGCGATCTCGCGGTGCAGCTCCACTCGCGCGTCCTTGTCGGCGGTGAGGCCGGCGCGCACGCGCAGCACCTCGATCAGCGGCTGGGCCTCCCCGGCCTGGCGATGGGCGTTCGCGAGCAGATCGGCGACCTGCATCGCCTGGCGCGGATCGTCTTCCGAGACCGCGTCTTCGAGGCGCTCCTTGAGGTACGCCTTGGCGGGCCCGTTGTGCGGGTCGCGCGTCAGGATGTCGCGGATCAGCGCGTCACCGCCGACACGGTCCTCGAGCTTTTCCACGCGCAGCTTCGCCAGCTGCAAGCGGTGATTGTCGGCCGGGGCCTCACGCGTCTCGGACGCCGCGATCAAGCGCTCCAGCGCGTCGGCCAGCTCGGACGGACGGTTCTCTCGCGCGCACAGCGCGACCAGGCGCTCGAGCGCCTCGAGATCGTCCGGCACCAGCTCGAGCAAGCGGCGCAACGTGGCGATCGCCGCCGGGCTCTCCTTCAGGAACTCCGCCTGCACGCGCGCCAGCTCGCGCATCAGCGCCGCGCGCGCGCCGACTTCCTCGGCCTGCGCGATGCGGCGGCGATAGACCTCGGCCAGCGACTGGAACTGTCCGCCGACCTTGTAGAGGCGCTCCAGCGCCTGAAGCGTCGACGGATCTCCGGGCAGGAGCTCGAGCACGCGGGTGTGCTCGGTGATCGCCCGCGCGGTGTCGTCGAGATCCTTCTCGTAGATGTCCGCGGCCTTCTTGCGCAGCGTGACCGCCAGCTCGTGATCGAGCGCCTGATCGACCTCGTCGAGATAGAACGCGGCGAGATCCTCGAGGAGGCCGTTCTCGCGCGCGACCCGCTCGACGCGCCCGCGCAGGGCCTCGTCGGCGAGGTCCTCGTGGAGCGCACGGCAGACCGCGTGGAACGCGTGCTCGGCCTTGCCCAGGTTGTCCTCGTAGATGTCGGCGATCTGCACCAGCAGCGCCTTTTTGGCAGCCGGATCGGCGCCTTCCAGGCGCGCTTCGAGCACGGTGATGAGATCGGCGTACGCCCCGCTCTCCTCGAGCACCGGCGCCAGCACCTCGGCCGCGCGCACGCGGGCTGGCCCGCCCTCCTTGAAGATCGCGCCGAGCTCGGCCATCGCGCCGGGCACGCCCTTCTTGACCTTGAGCGCCTCGGCGAACGCGTCGACCGCGCTCACCGGATCGCGCAGCCCGTCCTTTCGCGTCTTGCCCAGGCGGATCAAGATCGCCGCCTTTTCGTCGGCCTTTTCTGCGATCTCGGCCAGCCGCGCCAGCGCGTCGGCCAGCACCGTGGCGCGCCCCTCGCGCGCCGCCAGCTCCGCCACCGCGATCAGCGCTGCGCGATCCTTGGGATCGACCACCAGTCGCGCGCGGTACGCCTCGAACGCGCCCTCGACGTCGCCGAGATCCGATTCGAGGATCCTCGCCAGCTCGTCGGCGATCGATCGCCGCTCATGCGCGCTGGTCGAAGCCAGCTCGAGCCGTCGGCGCAACACGCGCACCACGCCCCGCGCGTCCTTGCCCGCGCGGTGCAGGCGCTCCAGCGCATCGAGGAGGCGCTTGTCGTCGGGCGCGCTGCTGAGGATCCGCTCGTAGAACGGGATCGCGTCGCTGCCGCGGTTGACCTCTTTGTCGTAGATCTCGGCGATGGTCCGGGCCATCACCAGCACCTGGCTCTCGTCGGTGACGTCGCCGATCGCGCCGGCGTAGACGTCGGCCAGCTCCTCGCGCGTCTCCGCGATCTTCGCCAGCCGCTCGAGCTCGCTGCCGAGCGCGGGATCGCCGGGGTGCTCTTCGTACAGGCGGGTGAGCGTGAGGAACGCCATCTCCGGCTGCGAGAGATCCTTCTCGTAGAGCGATGACACCTCGAGCGTGAGGCGCCGCTTCTCGCCGACATCGGTCGACGCTTCGGCCTGGGCCTTCTTGGCCTCGACCAGCTTCCCGGGCAGGCCCTTTTGCCGCCAGATCGGCTCGACGATGTTGGCCGCCTTGGCCGCGAGCGCGGGGCGCGTCGACTTGGCCGACTCGATCACCGCCTCGACGCCGGCCACCGCCGCGTCGAGCAACGACTCCTGTCCACCCGCGCGATCCTCGATCACCGAGGCGAAGATGCCGAGCGCCGCCTCGGGGTCCTCGAGCTTGCCCGCCAGCAGTCGACCGAGGCGCAAGCGCAGGTTCACCTGCTGCGCGCCGGCCGGAGCGCGCGTCGAAGCTTCGGTGAGGACCCGCTCGAGATCGCGGAAGCGACCGGTCTGCTGGTAGAGCGTCTCGAGCCGCAGCAGCGACTCCTGATCGCCCGGCGTGATCGAGAGGATGCGCTCGTGCACGCGCACGATGCGCGCCGGATCACCGGCCTGGATCTCCAGGATGCGCGCCGCCGATCGCAGCTTCTCGATCTGGAGCGCCGGTCCTTCCAGCACCGTCGAGAGCGCTTCGAGCGCCTGGACGACGATGTCGAAGTCGCCCATGTCCGTGCCGAGGCGGACGATCGCCTCGAGCGCGACGGTCTCGCGCGGCCGCTCCGACACCACGCGGCGCCAGGTGGTCATCACGTGCTTGCGATCGACCCGCAGCGACTCGAGGAAGCGCGCCAGGCGAATCAGCAGGATCGCGCGACCATCGGAGCCCGCAGGAAGCGCGTCCGCGCCGTCCTCGTACAAGCCGACCAGGTCCTCGTGCGCGCGCGCCGGCTTCGCCAGCCGCTCCAGGCTGGCCAGCACGTCGTCGTTGGTGGGCGCGTCGCGGAAGGCGCGCGAGGCCGCCTGGAACGCCCGCTCGGGGTTCTTGAGGCGCTCTTCCCACAGCGTGCGGATCGCCAGCAGGCGCTCGACCCGCTCCGCCGGATCGGTCGACACCGTCGCCAGGCTCTCGTAGACCTCGACCAGCTTCGGCCAGTCGGCGCTCTTCCGGTAGATCGGCTCGAGCGCGAGCGCGGCCTTCTTCTTGGCCGGTGTGTCGAGCATCGACTCGAGGCCTTCCTTCACCATCGCGGCCCGATCAGGGGCCAGCTCGCTCACCTTCTGGTACGCGTCGATGGCCTCGTCGTAGCGATCTTGATCGGCCAGCGCGCCGGCCAGGCGCACCCAGACATCGGCGCGCTCCTTCGGATCGAGCGCCAGTTCGGCCTCGGCCTGGCGAAGGGCTATCACCGCCGCGCCGTCGCCGAGCTTCTGCGCGAGGCGCTGGAGCTCGGTCAGCGTGTTGCGATCTTCGGGCGCCATCTTCCGCGCCTCTTCCATCGCCGCACGGGCGCGCGGGAGATCTTCGACCGCCTCCTCGTAGATCGCCGCAGCGCGCTTGAGCAGCGCCACCGCGTCCGGGCCCTGTGTCGCGCGGGCGCGGCGCAGGAGCACCTCGGCCAGCGCCGCCGGATCATCGCCCGAGGCGTGCAGCCGCTCGAGCGCGCCGAGCGCCTCGCTGTCACCGGGCACCTTCGCGAGCACGCGGTTCCACGCCTTTGCGGCCCGCTCCGGGCTGAGCACCGCGCCCTCGTAGAGGCGCGAGAGCGCGCGGAGCAGCTCGAGATCCTCGGGGCTCTCGGTGACCTTCTTCTCGAACAGCTCCGCCAGCGCCGGGCCCTGGTTCGCCGCGAGCGCGACGCGCGCCAGCTCACCGCGCTCGGTCGGATCGACCAGATCTTCAGAGAACGCGCGGGACAGCGTGGCCCAGGCGGCCACCGGCTGGTTGAGCTCCAGCTCGTTCACGCGAGCCAGCTCGCCGTACAGCGCCCGTCGGCGCGCGCGATCTTCCGTCGCGTCCAGCTCGATCTCGAGCATCACCGACAGATCGTGGGGCCGTCCGCCCGTGCGATAGACCGGCACGAGCAGCGCCGCCGACTGCGAGCGCAGCTCCGGCTCGTCCTTCGCCAGCAGCTCGAGGCCACGGATCGCCGCCTCGTCCGTCGGGCGTCGCTCGAGAACGCGCGCGTAGCGACCGAACGCCGACTTCGGGCGGCCGAGCGAGGTGCGCTCCAGATCGGCGGCGCGCAGATCGAGCGCGCTCTTCACGTCGGGATCATTCGAGGCGTTCTGCGTCTGGTCGAGGACGTCGATCAGCGACGCCGCCTCGCCCTTCTTTTCCAGCAGCTGCGCGAGGCGCGAGAGCGCGCGCGGGTCTCCCGGAACGGTGGAGAGGAGGCCCTTCACCGCCTCGATCGCGCCGTCGGTGTCGCCGGCCCGCTCGTCCTGCAGCGCCGCGAGCCGCAGCCCGAGCTCGACCTTGGCGGCCCGATCTTCGGTGCGCGCCAGGCGGTCCTGCATCAGCTTCGCGAGATCGCCCCAGCGCTGCTCCGCGCCGAGCAGCCGCTCGAGCGCCGAGAGCGCGATGGCGTTGCCCGCATCGGCGTCGATCGCCATGCGGAAGGCCTCGATGGCCTCGCCTTTGCGCTCGAGGACCTCGTCGTACAGCGTGCCGAGCGCGGTCGCGGTGGCGCTGGATCCGGCGGGAGACGTGGTGGCGTCCTTCAAAAGCGCGGTGAACAGCCCCGCGGCGCGCTCGGGCCGGCCGAGCTGGCGGGCCAGGCGCGTGACCTGCTCCAGGGTGTCGTTGTCGCTCGGCTCCGCGGTCGCGGCGCGCGACATCATGTCGAGGGCGGCCTCGGTGCGATCGAGCTTGGTCTCGAGGAGACGCGCGGCGCGGCGGGCGAGCTCGGCGACCTTGCGATCGTCACCGGCCGAGTCGGCCACGTCGATGAGCACGCCGAGCATCTCGACATGGCGATCGTGCTGCCCGCGCTGCGCGTAGATCGGCTCGAGCGCCGTGGCGATCTCGGCCGTGGCTGCGCGGGAGGACAGATCGTGGAGGAACGCGATCAGGTTGACGTCGTCGGCGAGCTCGGCGAGCGCGCTCAGACCCACCGTCGCCGCTTCGGCGTCATGGCCGAGATCGGAGAGGATGCGCGTGCGCCGCGCGGCCAGCTCGGCGCGATCACGACCGCTGACCAGCGCCTCGCGCCGCGCGATGATCGCCGCGCGATCGGCGGGCGCGCTCATCCGGCCGAGCAGCTCATCGAGGCTGGAGAGCGCCTCGACGTCGTGCGGATCGAACGCCAGCATCTTCTCGTACGCGGCGCGCGCGCCGGGGAGATCGTTCAGCTCGCGATCGCGCACCGCGCCCAGCTTGGCGAGGAGCGGCGCACCGTCGGCGGGGATGCTGGTGCGAGCGAGCTGGCTCTCCAGCACGTCGACCAGCGCCTGCGGGTCGTTGCGCTCGCGCAACAAGCGCTCGAGCGCGTCGCGGATTGGGACATCCTTGGGGTGCGCTTCGAGCACCTTCTTCATCGCCTCGACCGCCTCGCGGGCGCGACCGGCGCGATCGTACAGACGCCCGGCGAGCGCCCAGCGATCTGTGGCTTGCGCAGGGCCGAGCCGCTTGGCCAGCTCGACCACCTTGTCGGCGAGCTCGCCGGACTTGCCGACGGCGATCGCCTGCTGCTCGAGCTCCGGCTCGATCTCGGCGCGAGGCTCGAGCGTGTAGCGGGCCAGGAGCACCGCGAAGGTCTCCTCGCGGCCGACGGCGCGGGCCATCTCCAGCACCTCGTCGAGCATCGTCACCCGCGCGGTGCGCTCGGGCGTGTGCTCGATCAAGAGCCAGTGCATCTCGAGGACGCCGCGCGCGTTGCGCAGATCGATGTAGAGCGCCCTGAGCGCGGTGGCCGCCTGATAGTTGCCGGGGCTGATGCGCAGCGCGGCCTCGAAGTGGGCCCGCGCGCGCTCGGTGTCGCCGAGGAGCTGCGCGTAGAGGCGCCCGAGCTCGAGGTGCACGCCGAGCTTGGTGTGCGGAGAGTCGGTGGCGGCCAGGTACTTCTCCAGCACCTCGGCCTGCTCGCCGAACACGCCGTTTTGCTCGAGGCACGCCGCATACGCGAACGCGGCCTCGGCCTGGCCGGGCTCGATCGCCAGCACCCGCTTGTACGCGTCGCGCGAGAGCGGCTTCTCCGGGACGTTGACCTCGAGCGTCGCCGCCAGACGGGCGGCGCGCAGCAGGATCTTGGCCTTGGTGCCCGGATCCTTCACGTCGGCCGCGGCGCCGACCAGCTTGCCGACCGCGTCGGCAGCGCGCGACGGATCGCGCACCGAGCGCTCGATCAGGCGCAGCGCGGCCGGGAATCCCGGCGAGAGGATCAGCGCACGCTTGAGCGCCTCCTCGGATCGCAGCGGATCATTGCCGTACGCGAGGAACAGCTCGGCCGCGCCCACGTAGAGCTCGGCGGCCCTGCGCTTGTCGCGCGCGGCCATCGCGTCTGCGCGCAGCGTGGTCGCCTTCTGCTCCCAGTTCTGGCGGAGGTGCGCGATCTCGTCGAGGCGCGAGAGGGCCTCGCTGTCGCCGAGCTTCCGCGCCTGACCGAGAGCGTCCTCGGCCATCGGGTGATCGAGCGGCGTCTCGAGCAAGCGCTCACCGAGCGCGCGATAGGCCTCGGCGATGATGCGATGATCCTCGCCCGTCGCGGTGGGCGCGGTGAGGCGCGCCTCGGCCTCGGCGTCGAGCACCAGCTTCGCGTCCGCGAGGCGTGACTCCGCCAAGAACAGGGCCCGTGCGCGGTGCAGCACGTCGAGCCGCTCCGGCGCGAGCGAGAACGCATAGCGCAGCGCCGCAGAAGCGCGGTCCGGCTGATCGAGCCCGCCGTGGGCGATCTCGGCCAGCTCGATCAACAGGTCGACCTTCTCCTGCGTGGGCGCGGAGACGATCGCTGCGTCGAGCAGGGAGGCGGCCTCGTCGAGCCGCCCCTGATCCTCGAGGAGCGCGCGCAGCGCGTCGATCGCATCGGGGCTCTCGGGGTCGGTCGAGAGCACGCGGCGCAGGTACATCTCGGCCATCGCCGGGTCGCCGAGCTTCTCCTTCGCGAGCAAGCCCGCCTTGAGCATCAGCTCGCGGCCGATGTCCGGGTCCGGCGCGCGGCCGACGGCGAGGTCGTAGAGGCTGCGGAGCGCGGCGAACTCGCCCTTGCCGGCGAGCTCCGCTTCGAGCGCGCTGAGGCCGGCGAGATCGAGCTGACCGAGCGGCCCGAGCGCGGCCGCCATCGATGGGCGCGCCGTATGTCCGTTCTGATCGGGCATTTGGGCTCGGACCCTAGCCGGATCCCGAACCACCCGGAAGCCCCCAGGCTAGAAGGTGTACTTGATCATTGGGAGGATCGAGATGCCGATTCCCACACCCGGCGCGGTGACGCCGGAGACGCCTGCCTGGATGCCCAGAGAGAAGTGGCGCAGGCGCATATAGCGCTCGTATCCAAGCAGACCTCGGAAGGCGACGCCGCCCCCGCCGAACTCGGCGCCGGCGACGGTGTCGGGGAGGCCGAAGCCGAACCCGATCCCCCCCTTGGCGTAGAAGAAGTCCCGCTCGGTGGTGATGAAGGCGACCTGCAGCTGGGCCATCGGCGCCAGGTAGAAGAGGTCGCCGCGCACCGGGTTGTCGTTCGATCCGGTGGCCACGATGCTCGCGACGCCGAACGAGAGCGCGATGAACGGCGTGATGTCGAAGCCGGCGAAGAGGCCGGTGATCAGGCCGAATCCGTAGGATCGGCCGTTCATCTTGGTGACGAAGAGGTTGCCGCCCGCGTCGAGCTCGAGGAAGAAGCCGCGCTCCACGGCCGCGATATCGGCGGTCTTCGGGGGGCCGTCGGCGATCGGCTCGTCATCCTGCGCGAAGGCCGCTGCAGGCAGCGAGGCGAAGACCAGGGCGAGCAGAAAAGCGGAGGTCCGCGGCGTGGAGCCTGTTCTGGGTGGCGAGGCGCCCGTCCGGCAAGGCGCGCGACCGACGGCATACTCTTCGTCTGCGGAGGTCGCGCAACGCCGCTGGGCGGGATGCATCGACGGCCAGGACAGGCTCAACGCAGCGGACCTCCGCTTTAACGACCGCATGGACGCGCGGAACATCGCGCGAACCCTGGTGATCGTCAACGTATCAGCTTGGAGATCGCCTTGAACTCGTCGGTCCCCCCGGCGCCGAGGAGGTCGAACAGCGCCGCCTCGGTCGAGGTGATGGTGGCGCCCGACCCGCGGATGAGCTCGAGCCCGACCTCCCAGTTGGCCTTGGTCCGCGAGGCGATCGCGTCCTTCAGGACCAGCGCCTTTCGGCCCGAGGCCTGGATGGCGCGCGCCGTCTGCCACACGCATATGTGCGCTTCCTCGCCGGCCACGATGATGGTCTTGCGCCCCGTCGCGGCGATCGCCTGGTGGATCGACGCGTCCCCGAGCGCATCGAAGCTGATCTTGGGCATCGGCGTCACGCCGAGCGCCTCGGTCAGCCACGGCAGCGTCGGGCCGAGGCCCTTCGGGTACTGCTCGCTGGCGATCACCGGGATCCCCAGCGCCCTGGCCGCCTGGGCCCAGATCCGCAGGTTCGACTCGACCGACGCCCGGAGATCCTCGTGCATCGCCGGGTGCAGGCGCTCCTGCACGTCGACGACCAGGAGCAGCGTCTCAGATCGCATAGGCGCCGCCGCCCTCGCGCTCGAGGTGCAAGGGATCGA
>Ga0105048_10017934_pt1 | contig 10905 bp, 7 predicted proteins | sample MAT05_FD_78382 | JGI IMG/M metagenome (GOLD analysis project Ga0105048, IMG submission 78382) | Freshwater microbial communities from Lake Fryxell liftoff mats and glacier meltwater in Antarctica - MAT-05 | ecosystem: Environmental > Aquatic > Freshwater > Ice > Liftoff microbial mat | place...
AGTAAAATACAGGTCTTGGCGAATCGACTTGCAGTCCGTTTCATGTTCTTCCTCTATCGGGCACTCGGCGTCATCGCGCTGCCGCTACTTCTAGTGTATTGGGTCAATCGGATTTTTCGAAACCGGGCTTATGCACGGCACTTGGGCGAACGCTTCGGCAGCCTTCCCTTTCGGCGGACGCAGCGCGGGGGCCTTTGGTTGCACGCGGTGTCGGTAGGTGAAGTACTTTCGAGCGTGGAGATGATCAAGCAACTCCGCGCGACGTTGCCGGGCACGCCGATCTATGTTTCGGTGAGTACGCTCGCCGGCCGCGACATTGCCGAACAGCGCTTAGCGGGCCTGGCCGACCACATCTTCTACGTCCCCGTCGACCTCTGCTGGGCCGTCCGGCGCACGCTGCGGCACTTGGACCCGCTGGCCGTCATCATCTTCGAAACGGAAATCTGGCCTAACCTGTGGCGCGAAACCAAGCGCCGCGGCGCGGGGTTGATGGTGCTGAATGGCCGCATCTCGGACCGGGCATGGCCGCGCTACGAGCGACTGGCGTGGGCGTTCCGGCCGGTGCTGGCGGCCGCCGACCGGATCCTGGCGCAAAGCGAAACCGACGCCGAACGCTATCGGGCACTGCTGGGGCCTGGCTCGGAGGAACTGGTGGAGAGCGTGGGCAATCTGAAGTACGATGCGACGCCGCCCGAACCGGCCGAAGCCTTGAGCGACTGGGTGCGCCGGCTGAACCCCAGCGCCGTCTGGATCGCCGCCAGCACCATGCCCCCGCTGGTGGATGGTGACGTAGATGAAGACGATGCCGTGCTGGCCGCTTACCAGCAACTGGCCCCGGCGAGCGGCAACGGGCTGCTGCTGATGCTGGCGCCGCGGCGGCCAGAACGCTTTGAAGTGGCGGCCGAGAAGCTACGCGCGGCGAGCATCCCTTTCGTGCGGCGGAGCGCCCTGGGGCCGCTCACGCTGCCGGGGGTGCTGCTGCTGGATACGATGGGCGAATTGAGCGGTGCGTTCGCGTTGGCCGACGTGGTCTTCATGGGCGGCACGCTCGCCCGGCGGGGCGGCCACAACGTACTGGAGCCCGCTTACTTCGGCTGCCCCATCATTGTGGGGCCGCACAACCAGAACTTCACCGCCATCGTCGAGCAGTTCCTGCAGGACGGCGCGCTCCGCCAGATCTCGAACGCAACCGAACTCGCGCCCACCGTTGCCGATCTGCTGACGGACGCGGGAGAATTTGGGGCACGCGCCCAAACTGCTGCGGCGCGCGAACGGGGCGCCACGACCCGCGCCATGACGGCCGTGCTTGCCGTCATCGACCAGTCGCTCACGCAGGAGCCTGGCTACTGGTGGCTCGCGCCGCTCGAATGGCTGTGGCTGGCGGGCGTGACGATGGACCGAACCCTGCGCGGCCGCGGCCATCGGTTGGCGCCGCCCACCGTCAGCCTGGGAAACCTCACCTACGGCGGTGCGGGCAAGACTCCGCTAACCCTGTGGCTCGCCGAACGGCTAACCCGCGCCGCGGTCCTTACGCGCGGCTATGGCCGACAGGACTCTACTTTGCTGGCCTTACCCCCCGGCGCCACCGCCCCGCTCCACCAGACCGGCGATGAGGCCCAGATCTTTTTGCGCTCCGGCCGCGTCGCCGTGGGCATCGGCGCCAACCGCCGCCGGGCCGCCGAGGCGCTGAGCCGTGTCTTCGCCGCCGATGCCTTCCTGCTGGACGATGGCTTCCAGCACTGGCCCTTGGCTCGTGATTTCGACATCGTCCTGATCGACACCCAGGATCCCTTCGGCGGCGGACGTCTGCTGCCTATCGGCCGTCTGCGAGAGCCGATTTCGGCGCTGGGGCGCGCCGGTTTTGTCGTGCTGACGCGGACCCAGCCGGCCCGGCGTTACACGAAGCTGCTGGCCCGCATTCGGCAGGAAAACACCCGCGCCCCCATCGTGCGCGCCGGCATCCGCCCCATCACCTGGATGCGCGGCGATCAGCCAGTGAATCTGCCGCCTGGCCAATACGCTGCTTTCTGCGGCCTCGCCAACCCCGGCAGTTTCCGCGCTTCCATCGCCGCGCTAGGTTGGCAGACGGTCTCCTTCACGGCATTCCCCGATCACTATCGCTATCGGCCACATGACCTTGAGCCCTTGACTCTCGCCGCTCCCGATGGCCTGTTGACCACGGAAAAGGATTGGGTGAAGGTGGCGACGCTGGGGCTCGCCAGCCCCGTTTATTGGCTCAAAGTGGAACTGGATGTCGATGAAGGCGAAGAGCTGTTGCGGCTGATCCGGGCCGCGCGCCGGCCGGTTTAGTCGCTTCTGTTACTTTTGTTACTTCTGTTACTTTTGTTAATTTCGTTACTGGGTCGACTAGTACTACCCCCATTCGAGTTCTAGTACTAGGTATTTTCCCCTAGAATGCGGCTAAGTAAGACCTAATTTACGGAATGTTTACGGCTGAGTGCGTATAAACGCCTAGTATTTCGTGGCATGATCGACAATACCCGGATACACATCCGAATACGTCAACTCCGAAGGACCTTATTCATGCGCTTGCTCTGCTTTTTTACGCTTGTTCTGATGTCCACCTCTTTGTGGGCCGGTCACCGCGGCGACCTACGCCAAAACGCCCAAACGGCTTCCAGTATTGTGCTCGGCGAAGTTACCGATACTCGGAGTTACTACGGCACGGATGGCGAAATTTACACGGATGTCACAGTCAAGGTGAGCGCGGCGCTCAAGGAGACTGCGCGTAAGTCCGGCGCATTGCGTTCTTTCACCGTGAAGGGTGGCTCGGTGGGCGACACGCGGGTAATGTTTACCGATGTGCCCGCTTTTGAAGTGGACGAGGCTGTGGTTTTATTTCTCGAAAATGACCAGGCGACGGAGAAGTACTCGCTGCGCGGCCGTTGGGTGAGTGAATTGAATCAGCCGGCGGAGAAGGTGCTTGAACAGATCGAGGAGAGCCTGCGCGATCAGGACACTCCGCTGGTGGAAGCCGAACGCCAACGGGCCCACTTTTTCCTTTCCGAATTAGCGGCAACGGCGCCGGCCCCCGATGCGGCCTGCTACCTGCTGATTGGCCCCAAGTGGAGCGATTCGCTGGCGACCTATAAGATCGGCACCACCATACCGGGCGACTGGAAGACCGCACTGGAAATGGCGGCGGGCAGTTGGAACAAGGCGGGCACGGTATTCAACTTCAAGAGCGACTCGGCTAGCACGAACGAATTCATTTTGGGCACGGTCTCGGGCGCTAACGTCCTGGCCTCGACGCGGATCGAATATAACTCGGCAAACCAAATGCGCCGCTTCACGATGACCTTCAACAACCTCTACACCTGGTCGGCGACGGGCGAGGCCGGTAAGTTTGACATTGAGAACGTAACGGCGCACGAACTGGGCCATGCCCTGGGCTTGAACCATCCTTCGGCCAGCGTTTGCGGCGAGCAGACGATGTGGGCTTCGGCTGCCGCCGGCGAGACGAAGAAGCGTACGCTCGAGAATGGCGACAAGGCCGGCATCCTGGTGCTCTACGTGGCCGCTGGCACCGTCACGCCGCCGCCTCCTCCGCCGCCGCCGGCCACGGTGACGCCGGCCCCGGTGCTCACCGGCACCTTCTTCTTCCCGTCTAGCCCGGCCGCCGGCCAGAACTTTACGCTCTGGCTGACGGGATCGGGCTTCAGCACCAGTACGGTGCAGATCGTGATCACCGGCCCGGCTTGCCCCACCGGCTGCATCCTCAATCCGGGCTATCGCGTGCCCACGCTGCTTTCGGGCACCACGTCGATCGCGACCAAGGGCGCTTACACGGTGGTGGTCCGCAATGGGGCTACGGGAACACCATCGGCGGCGCGGCCGCTGACGATTCGGTAAGCGAACTTGTAGCGGGGGTGGGCTGTTTCAGGGTATCCTGAAGGCTCACCCCTTGATTGCCGTTCAAAATGTTTCCATGCGCTTCGGCGCCAAAGTCCTCTTTGAGGATGTCACGACCTCGTTTTTGACCGGGCGCCGCTATGCGCTCACCGGTCCGAACGGGGCCGGTAAGTCTACGTTTATGCGTATTCTAACGGGTGACGAGGAGCCAACCAAAGGCACCGTCATCCGTCCGCGCAAGTTCGGGATCTTGCGGCAGGATCAGTTTGCCTTCGATGAGTTTCGGGTCCTCGACACGGTAATCATGGGCAACAAGCCGCTGTGGGAAGCCTTGGCCGAGCGCGAAGTGCTCTACGACAAGGACCCGTCGACGCTAACCGACGAAGACGGTATGCGCATGGGCGAACTGGAAGGCGTGGTGGGCGAAGAGGGCGGCTACGAAGCCGAAAGCGACGCGGCCATTCTGCTCGATGGCTTGGGCCTTGACGATACGCTCCACAATCGCAAGATGGGCGAATTGCAGGGCGGCCAGAAAGTACGCGTGCTGCTGGCGCAGGCGCTCTTCGGCAGCCCGGGCGCGCTGCTGCTGGACGAGCCCACTAACCACTTGGACCTGGACAGCGTCCATTGGCTCGAAGACTACCTCGCCAAATACGAAGGCACGCTGATCTGCATTTCGCACGATCGGCACTTTCTGAACAACGTCTGCAACTACACGGCCGACATCGACTACAACACCATCATTACCTACACCGGCGGCTACGACGATATGGTGATGGCGAAGACGCAGATCCGCTCCCGCGTGGAAGCCGACAACGCCCAGCGAGACAAGAAGATCGCGCAGTTGAACGAGTTTATCGCCCGCTTCGCCGCCGGCACCCGCTCCTCGCAAACTACCTCTCGCAAGAAGGAAGTGGAGCGCTTACAGACCTCTGACCTGGCGCGCTCAAACATTGCCCGCCCCTACATCAAGTTCGAGCAAAAGCGACCGTCCGGTAAGCATGTGCTCGAGTTGAAGGGCCTTTCGAAAAGCTACGACGATCTGAAGGTCTTTGAGCAATTCACCGCCAGCGTGACGCGGGGCGAGAAGATCGCGATCATGGGCCGCAACGGCGCCGGCAAAACGACTTTGCTGCGGGCTTTGCTGAGCGGCGCCAAAAACGACGAAGCCCTGGCCGAAGGCGAACTTGAGATCACGGCGGGCACCGCGGAGTGGGGCCACGAAGCGGCACCCGGCTATTTTTCTCAGGACCACAAGCGTTCCATCCAGCCGGGCAACACCACGCTCGAATGGCTGCACAACATCGATCCGCAGGCGGGCGAGCAAGCCTTGCGGGGGTTGCTGGGCCAGATGCTCTTCATCCGCGAAGAGGCGCTCAAACCCACCACCGCGCTCAGCGGCGGAGAAGCGGCGCGCCTGATTTTCTGCCGGCTGATGCTGCAACAGCCCAACATTCTACTGCTCGACGAGCCCACCAATCACTTGGACCTCGAAAGTATCAACGCCTTGAACGTGGCCTTGCAAAAGTACGAAGGCACCGTCTTCTTCGTCACCCATGACGAAGACCTGCTGGACGAAGTAGCGACACGTATTTGGCACGTGCACGGCGGTACGATTGAAGACTTTAAGGGTCCTTACGCCGAGTACAACGCCACGATGCTGGCCGCCAAGAGTTAGACCCGGTTCGACAAAGCAAAAGGGCGAGAGGTTCGGTAACCTCTCGCCCTTTTTGTTTTCGGAGAAAGCCTATTCGGGCTTCGAATAGTAGTAGCTGTGATAGTAGGTGTACTTGGAGTAGAGTTCGCCGCGGCGGGCGCCGTTAGCGATGATGCCGAGCATGTTGTTCTGGCAAAGCGACTGCATGGCGCGGGTCACCGAGTCGATGGTGGTGTGACCCAGGCGCACCACCATTACCGTGCCATCGGACATGGTCGAAAGCAGGTTGGCGTCGGCGGCGAAGAGCAAGGGCGGGCTATCGAGCACCACCCAGCTGAAGAGCTTCGGCAGCATGTCGAGTAACTGCTTCACTTCGCGCAGGTTGAGTAATTCGAGCGGATTGATGACCGCTTCGCCGGCCGGCATGATGTAGAGGTTGGTGCCGGCGACGCGCTTAATCACTTCTTCCAGGGTCGCCTTGCCCATCAGGTAGTCGGTGATGCCAGGCGTCCGGTCCACCTGGAACAAGTGATGGACAATGGGGCGGCGGAAGTCGAAGTCGCAGAGGAGGGTATTGTTGCCCGCCAGGTGCGATTGCGCGAGGGCCAGATTCACGGCGGCCAAGCTCTTGCCTTCGGCGGGCGAAGGGGACGTCACCACGATCGAGTGGATCGGCTGCAGGCTCTGCATATGGTTGAGCCGGGTCCGCAAGGTACGGAACTCTTCGGTCGGCGCTTCGTGCGGGCGGGCGGCATCGATCAGGTGGGCTTCGGGAGCCGGGTTAAAGGGAACTTCCTGGACTTTTTCCAGCAAGCCAGCCAGCATGGCCGACTGCTCGGCCGACAAGGATGTGTCCATCATCACGGACCGGCGGGTACCATCCAAGGGCGCTACGGCCGTGGGGCTAAAGCTCCCGGCCTGTTCGGCCCGGCGTAACGCATCGTGAACTCGACTCATGATTCCTCCGTTATCAATTCTTTTAGTATCAATTCTTCGGCTTTGGCTACGAGCGCTAGGCTCGGTTCGTGAAATAGAAGGCTACGGATCCGGCCATAATCAGAATCCCGGCCAGGCACGCGGTCGACCAGGCCAACCAGGTAAGACGCCGGCGGCGCCGCACGACCAAGTCGTTTTCGAGCAGCGGGACGCTGCCCAATACCGTCAACTGCGTGTAAGCGCGAACGTCTTTCAAGCTCTTGAGCGTGGTGTCCTTCATTTCGCGTGCCGCGGCGATGAACGCGCCGATCAAAACGCCGATACCGACGCCGGCACCCACCAAGAAATAGCGATTGGGCTCCGTTGGCTGCTGAGGCGTGTTGGCCGGATCGAGCAGTTCGAGCGTTTCACCCTGTTTGCGATTTTGCAATTGCATCTGGGTCTTGGACATTTCGGACTTCTTCGAAGTATCTTCGTACTGTTCCTTAGCCAGGGCGCGCTCACGTAACAGCTCGTCATACTTGGCTTCGCCCACCGGGGTGGCCATGATCTGACCCTGTAGACCGCGAGACTGGACGGTAGCCGAGTTGTAGTCCCGCTGCAGGGTTTCGGTTTCCAAGCGTTTGGCTTCAATCATGCTTTGGGCGGAAGCAATCTGCGCCTCGATCTCACGCACTTCGCGAACTTGGGTGCCGGACATGCCGCGGGGCTTTTCCGCCACTACCGGCGCGGCTCTCTTGGCTTCGTCTTCGTTAGAGATTACTTCGCGGCGCCGCTTCATCACCGCCAACTCGCTCTTGCGGCGCTGCACGTCGGGATGATTCTCGCGGTATTGCTCAAGTAGGGCGGCCAGGTTGGTTTCCATCACGAGAAGATCGCGGTCGATGAGCGCGAGCCGGTCGCTTGTCGCGCGTTCGCGTTGTTCCCGCTGCTCGGTCTGCATGGCGATGGGCTGGCTCGATTGCCGGAGTTGATCCTTGAGGATGCTCAAGCGGCTCTCAAAGAGCATCTTATCTTGCGTGGCGCGCTGGATGCCGCTGTTCAAATTTCCCATGCGGTTCTCAAGCGCACCCAACTGGCTCACCGACGTGCCGATCTGCTCTGGCAAGCGACCTTGATTCTGTACGCGGAAAGAGGTTAAGCGGGAGTCGATCTCTTCGAGCCGCTTCTTGCGGGTGTCGAGCTGTTCGCTAAAGAAGTCGTCGGCCGAGGTGGTCTGCGTTTGCTGGGTCCGCAGATTGGCGTCGATAAACTTGGTTACCAGTTCCTGGCACACCTTTTGGGCCAACAGACGTTCGCTGTAGGAGAAGGAGATGCGGAAAGCGTTGACGCGCTCGGTCTGCTGGGTTGCCAGCAAGCCCACGCCGCCGATCCTGATGTCGCGCCGCATCATTTCCACCACATCTTCGTTGGGCAGCCGCTTGCGGTCCCGCGGATAGAGCTGCAGAGAATTGATGATGTTGGTGAGCGCCGTGCGGCTGAGGATTTCGTTCGCCATGCTGCTAACGCGCTGGGACATTTCGGCGTTAATCACCTGCGGAGCCATCCGCTCACTCACTTGCGACGGCGTTACACGGATCATGGCGCTGGACACATAGGTGTCCGGCCAGAGGAACGCGACGACGACCGAAATCACTAGAGCGGCAAAAATCGGGCCGAGCATCCACGCCCGGTGCCGGCGAACCACATCAATGTAGTCCTCCATGTCGAGCGTTCGCCGGGGAATCGAAAACGGATCTTGAGTTGGTTGCATTTCTGAATATTCTCCGCGTTAGTGGACGATGATCTGATCACCGGGCATCACTTCAATGTTCTGGTCCATCTTCTTGCCTCTGGTGACTTCCCGGTAGTTGAACTTGATCACTTGCCCCTTGCGAATGATCCGGATGTTTTTATCGTTGGCCAACTCCTGCAGGCCGCCCGATAAGCCGAGCGCTTCGAGCACCGTCAGTCTCGAAATCAGCGGAAACTGACCGGCGCGGTTCACCTGGCCTTGCACGTAATACTTTTTGCTGCGCACTTCCTGCACCGAAACCGCCACCTGCGGCCGGTTCATCACGGTTTCGAGCGCTCTCACCACTTTGGTTTCGAGTTCTTTCGGCGTCGCGCCGCCAGCTTCGATTTCGCCCACCAACGGCATACTGATTTTGCCGTCCGGACGGACCGAATACAGGGCCGACATCTCTGGTTCGCGCCACACGCGAATCGCAATAATGTCCTCCGCACCGATCACATAAGAACGTGGGTCCACGGCCGCCCCGGCGGCCTTGGTGATGTCATCCTTCTTGAGGTCCAAATCAGGAAGGCCAGACGCAGGCGAAGTGACCTCCGGCTTCTTCTTTTCGTTTTTCTCAGCTTTCTCGACTTGCTGCGCTCCCGGCAGGCAGACGCAGGTCGAGATGACAAGAGCACCATAGGCCAAACAGAAGGCCGCTACACGACCTGAACGCATCCTCATCGGCAATACTCCTCCGCCAACATTCCCAATTTTGTCATCGCCATCATGATTACGACCCGATAGAGTTGGGTACAACACCGTGATTATATGCTAGTTTATCTGATTTTGAAGTGCAGTGGGAAGTCCCCGCCGTTGCGGGTGGTCTAACCGTATGCGGTACTAATGGGAAATGCCGTACTTTCTTGCTAAAACTGAGGCTTCCGTCTACTCCATCGCCGATCTGGCGCGCGACAAACGCACTACTTGGGACGGCGTCCGCAATCCCCAAGCCCTCCAAGCCATCCGCGCCATGCGCCCCGGCGACAAGGTGTTTATCTATCACAGCACCGGCGAATCGTCCGTTGTCGGCCTCGCCAAAGTGGCCTCCGAACCGCGGCCGGACCCCCAGGATCCCAAGCTCGCGATCGTCGATCTGGAGTTTGGCACCCAACTGGACCCGCCCACGACATTGGCCGAAGTGAAGACTTGCGGCCTGTTCGCTGACTTTGCGCTGGTCCGCCAAAGCCGGCTATCCACCATGGCCGTGCCCGAAGCCTTCGTCGACTGGCTGCGCGCGCGTTATCCGAAGGCGAAGATCTGACCCAGGCCGCGCGCTTCGGCGGCCACGACGATCGCGTGGGCGATGGCCGCGTCCTGCGCCGCATGGCCGACGGACTTAAACACGGTCAGCTCGTCAGAGCGCGTGCGCCCCGGATGCAGGCCGGCCACAATTTGGCCCAACTCGGCGTGGATGGTGACATCGCCCTGGAGTTCGCCAGCCTCGGCCCGGGCGCTCTCGGTCGCGTCGACTACGATGGTCGCGCGGTGCATAGTCTCGTTGTCGAGTTCGCACATGTCCGGCCGGTAGGAGCCGATGGCGTTGATGTGGACGCCGGGGGGGAGATCCTCAAAGGCGAAGAGCGGCGTGGCCGAATCGGTGGCGGTGACGACGATATCGGCCCCGGCCAAGGCCACCGCCGCCGGATCGCCGCGCCGCACCACCCGCACTTCCCGGATGGCACGCACCGCCCGGACGCCAGCGATCTGCTGCGCCGATTGTCCGCCGGCGCCAAAGATGGTGAGGACGGCCGACTCCGGCCTCGCCAATAGCTCGGTCGCCAAAGCCGTCGTGGCCCCCGTGCGCAGGGCCGTCAGGCTCCGCCCGTCGAGCAATGCCTTGAGTTCGCCGGTTTGCGCATCGAGCAAGAGCACCGCGCCTTGAATCGTCGCCAGCCCGCGAGCCGCGTTGCCCGGATGCACGGAGACCACCTTGACGGCCAAGGCGCGTTGCTCGGGCAGATAGGCCGGCATCGATAAGGTTATGCCCTCGGGGGTCGGCGTCGCCACGCGGGGCGGCACGGTAGCCACATCGGGCGCTGCGCCCGAGCAAATCTGCCGGAAGGCCGACCGCATCGCGGCAATCGCCTGTCGCATGGGGAGTGCTTGGGCAATGTCATCAGCCGTAAGAATGCGCATCCGTTTAAAGCCTCACGAAAATCTGCTTCCGGTCGAGCACCCAGGCCACGCCGAAGAGTAAAATCACTTCGGTTAACGCTAATAGTAGCGATCCGAAGCGTAAGTCGGCAAAGAGACCCGAGTAAATGTGCGCCCAGAGCCAAGGCCCCGCCCCAGTAAGTGACAGAAGCTTGCCTAACATGCCCGATAAGATGTACATGAGAATCGCATTCGAGCCATAAATTCGAAAAGGCTCAAAGTATTTTTGGGCACCCTGCACATCGCACAGCCAATAGAAGGAAGCCATGGCCACCGAAGCGAGCCCCGCCATCAGGAGCGCGTAGGAACTCGTCCATAGGCTCTTGTTGATCGGCATCCAGGGGCTCAGCATTAAGCCCGCCAAGATCAGCAAATTCCCGGAGAAATAAAGCCAAATGATCTTTTCTACCGCCGGCCTCCACGAACGTAGCAAATAGCCGGCCAGCGCGCCCAATAAGCAGGTGGCGATGGCCGGAATGGTGCTGACGATCCCTTCCGGGTCCCATAC
>Ga0105048_10017936_pt1 | contig 10905 bp, 10 predicted proteins | sample MAT05_FD_78382 | JGI IMG/M metagenome (GOLD analysis project Ga0105048, IMG submission 78382) | Freshwater microbial communities from Lake Fryxell liftoff mats and glacier meltwater in Antarctica - MAT-05 | ecosystem: Environmental > Aquatic > Freshwater > Ice > Liftoff microbial mat | place...
AAGCTGGGTGAGGGCGTGTTGATAGATGTGCGGGGTGGCGCAGCCGCCGATGGAACCGGCGAAGAGGGCATCGCCGGTGACGAGGATGGGCTGGGGGAAGCCATCGATGAAGTAGCCGAGCGCAGGATTGGCGTGACCTGATAGATCACAGGCGCGGATGGTGAGTGGGCCGGATGTGATGGAGTCGCCCGGGTTCATCGGCTGGGCATGGGCGATGGAAGCGCCATGGGGGATGAGGCCGCAGGCGATGAAGTCTGGAATACCGCCGACGTGATCGACGTGGGCGTGGGTGATGAAGAGGTGCTGGATGGCGGGTGCGGCGAGGGTTTCAAGGGCCTGAAGGCATGAGCCGGGATTGTAGCCGGTATCGAAGAGGATGGTGGTTTCTCCGAGGGTGATGAGCCAGGCGTTGACGCGTTCTTGCTCGAAAGGCATCTCCAACCGAGAGATCCCTGCGAGCGCGAGGGGCTTTGGCAGATAACTGGAATGGCTGGCGAGGGCTTCTGGATTGAGGCCAAGGGCGGGCGCGAGCTGGCGGGCGGTGGCGGCGGAGAATTGGCCACGGGAGAACGCAAGGACTTCTGTTTCGGGGAGGCCGACAAGCGCTGCGGCTTCGCTGGGTGAGAGGGCAAGACCTTTGAAGGCTTTGCGGATCACGTAGGTGAAATCATCTTCTAACATGATCGTTCTCTATCAAGCAACTCAACGGGTGCGGTAGTAGCGATCTGGATTGTAGATGAAATAAACGTCTTTGGGGTTGAGGTGGGGGAGAAAGACGAAGGGTTTGCCGGATTCATCAACTTGTTCGGAGAGGGCGGCAACTGCCGGGGCAGGGCGGGCGGGCGTGTCCGTGGCATCGGGGTCTTTGACGACTGAAGTTTCATCGATACCGTTGACGATGTGGTTGACCCATTTGAGTTGTTTGGCCTGTTCGCCGAATTCGCTCCAATCGCCGCTGGAAGAGCGGGCATACATTTTCTCGATGAGTTCATCGGTGGTGATACCCATTTTTTCAGCGATGGGCTGGGCGAGGCGGGTCCACCAGCGTTGGCTCTCCTCATGAATTTCCCGTTGTTCCGTGAGGTTGAGCTGGCCCACGACCATGGCGCTGATCTGGTGGTGGAGGATCACGGCGTTCGGGTAAGCATAAGATTCCTTGGCGAGGGTGGTGATGGCGGCGGCCATGGAGGCGGCGAAGGATTTGACGACGACATGGACGGGTGCATCGCTGGATTCCATGGCTTTGAGGATGCGGTAGCCCGCCATCACGGAACCGCCGGGGCTGGCATCGATGACGATGAAGATGGGTAAGGTGCGGTCCTTGTTATTCCAATATTGGATGCGGTCCGTGATGAAATCCGCTGTGCCTGGAGTGATGAGGCCACTGAGCGGAATACGGCGATCTGAGATCACGACGATGCCGTCGTCCGTGAGAGGGTTTTGCAGGTAAACGGGCTTCGCATCGGCGTAGGCGGCACGTTTGTTAGAGATTTCGATCTTATTGATTTCGTTCTGGAATTGGGAAACGTCCAGAGCGGCTTGGGTTTGGAGGGATTTGAGATCGTTGGCAAGTTTCTCGGCGCGGGCTTTGGAAAGTTCTCCTTGTTCGGTAAGGAGTTCTTTTTCGGCGTTTACTTTGGCGAGTGCGTCCTGGAGCGCGGCTTGGCGTTTCGCGGCATCAAGGGCGAGTTTCTCGGTGAGGAGTTCGCGCTCAAGCTTAAGGCGGGCGACTTCCGAGCGCATGGCGTTGGTGGCCTGGAGGAGGCGCTCGGCTTCGAGTTTGTTTTCGATAGAGAGGGTTTCCTGCTCTTTCAGTTTTGCTTCGAGGGCAGGATCTTTGGGGGATTCTGCGGGTTTGGCGGCTTCGGCAGCGGCATCCGCGACGACTTCGGCGGCTTTTGGGGCATTCTCTTCTTTTGCTGGGAGAGTGCTGGCAAGGGTAAGGCTGCTGAGGGCGAGAATCGGAATGAAATTTTTCATGCGGTCTGGTGTGGAAGCGGAGATGACTCGCTTATTTGTCTTAGCTAGACGAGGAATCCGGCGGGGCAACGGACTTTTTACGAAGGCTGATGAAGATGACGATGCCAGCGAAGAGGAGAAAAAGAGTGGCGGCCAGGCCCAAGGCGGTGAAAAGGCGGCGGCTTGCGGAATCAACTTCGGCATTGGTGATTTCACCTGCGGGGGGTTCCTTGGGATTGCGGGTGAAGATGAGTTTACCTTCGCCAAGCGAGACGCGGGTGAGCTTGGCCATCGCAGGGCCGAGGATCGGATCTGTGAGGTAGCGCTCGGTAATGCGATAGGGTGACATTTGCCCAATGAACTGCGGGGGCACGCTGCTGCCGGGAACTTCGATAGCATCGATCTGAAGGACGATTTCGCTTTTGAAGAGCTTGGGTTGGGCGACAAGGGTGGCGTTGAGGTAACGAATGTCTGAGGCGGTCCAGCCAGGCTCGCCTTCTTTGGCGAAGCGGGGTGCGCCGTTGAGGGGGAATGCGATAAGCAGGCGAAGTTTTTCCGCGTCGATCTGCGAGACTTGGAGGGTGCCCTTGAGTTCTCGGAAGGCGGGGTAGGCGCCGATGGCGAGATTGAGATCGTCCGGGGAAAGGGCGAGCGAGACCTCGGCATCGGTGGTGAGTTCCTGGCGGAATTTTTCGAGTCTTTCTGCCAGATCATTGAGGGAGGCTTCCTTGCCATCAAGGCTTGAGGTGGCAATAAGGATGGGCTTTTCTGCGGTGAACTTTGAAATTTCACCGGATTGTTTGAAGAGGGCGTAGATGGAAAATCCGATGAGGAAAACCATCATGGCCACGGCGGCGATGAGGATGGCGCAACCTGCAAAAGGAGAGCGGGCGCTGGCTTCGTAAGGGGCCTTGGGTGGTGTCATTTCACGGGAATCTGTTAGGCGGAACCTCAGGGATCTTTGCGGTCGGTGGGATCGTCTGGTGAGGTGGGCGGCTCAGGAAGTTGGGCCTCCGGGGTTTCAATATCGTAGGGCGCGTAGGGATCAGCGGGAGGATGTTCTTCGTGCCAGCCATCGTCGCCCGATTGGTGGGCGTGAGGATCGTGATGATCATCGCTGGAGTGGTGGTCGTCCGGGTTTTCTTCAGGCTGCGGATTGAGGGCCGCGTCTTGTTTACGTTGTTCTTCTTGGGCGAGGAGGCGCTCGATGCGTTCGCGGGATTCCTCTTCTTCCTTGAGGCGGGTTTTCTTCTGATCGAAGTAAGCGAGCCAGATGCAAATTTCGTAGAGAATGATCATGGGAGTGGCCATGAGCAGCATTGTGGGAATGTCCGGGGTGGGGGTGAGAATGGCGGCGGCGACGAAGATGGCGAGGATGGCGTAGGATCGCGTCTTTGACATCGTGTCATAGGTGAGGAGGCCGAGTTTGACGAAGACCATGACGACGACGGGCAGCTCGAAGGAAACTCCGAAGAGCAGGGTGAACTGGGTGGCGAAGGAGATATACTCGCCGATGCGCCAGTCGTTGGAGATGCCCATGTCTCCGCTCCAGGTGTAAAAGAACATCAGGGCCTTGGGCAGCACGAGGTAGTAGGCGAAGGCGGAACCTGCGATAAAGAGGCCGAAACCAATGGTCATGGAGGGCCAGAGCACGCGCTTCTCGTGGCTATGCAGGCCGGGCAGAATGAACTGGAGGATGTAGAGCAGGAGCAGCGGAAATGAAACGACGATGCCCGCGACGAAGGAAAGTTTCATGGAGAGCATGAAGCCTTCGGTGGGCTTGAGGGCGGACATCATGTTGAGATTGCCCTGGGTGTGGGTGTCGGTCTTGGGGTGGGTTTTGATCAGGGATTTGACCTGGGTTTTGAGGATGACATCGAGATCGAGAGCGGAGACGAAGGTTTCCCGCTGAGCTTCGGGGAGGGCCATGGCGGCGCGGAGGAGGCTGATGGATCTGGCGTGGAAAGCGAGATTCTCATCGTTGAGGGTTTTAAGGAAAACTTCGCGCTCCGGGGGATTGAGGCTGGAGATGGAGGTTTCCACCTTGAGGGCGTTTTTCCAAAGATCCGTGGTGAGGGGCTTGGGGGCATCCTCCGGCAGGGTGGCTTGCAGTTGCTTGAGCATGACCTCGTCCACCGGCTTGCGGAAGAATGCCATGATTTCGTTGTTGTAGGCGAAGCAGACGATCATCGCGATGACCAAAGTGATCACGATGCGGGTGATCATGACTCGAAGATCTTCGAGGTGCTCGAGAAACGGCTTTTCGTGATCCGGGTGGGCTTTTTCCCGGAGTTGGATGACTTTTTTCAGCAAATACATGGAAGGCGGGCGAATTCAACGCGTGGCGGTGGCGAACCGCAAGGCCAGATGTGGGAGAAGTGGAAATCTGACGTTGCGGCGAGGGGATGCATGGATCAAGGTCGGCTGTGCCCGCTAGGACGGCTGGCACGAAGACGAAAAATGTTTGATTTCAACTCTCTACTCTCTGATTTCCCGATTTTGGATCAATCGATCCAAGGACGGCGTTTGGTTTATCTCGACAATGCCGCCACCACGCAGAAGCCGTTGCCGGTGTTGCTCACTTCTCGGTATTATTACGAGGCGATCAATTCCAACATCCACCGGGGGACGCATCATCTCGCACGGATGGCGACGGAAGCATTTGAAAAGGCCCGCCAGACAGTGGCCACGCACTTGAAGGCGGCATCTTCCGATGAGGTGATTTTCACTTCTGGAGCGACCGATGGCATCAATCTTGTGGCAAACATTCTTTCTCTATCAGGGAGAATCAGCAACGGGGACGAGATCCTGCTTTCCACATTGGAGCACCACTCGAACATTGTCCCTTGGCAAATGTTGTGCGAGCGGACAGGGGCGGTGCTCAAGGTGATCCCTTGCCTTGAAGACGGGACATTGGATCAGGAGGCCTTCCTGGGTTTGCTCTCGCCGCGCACCAAGGTGATGGCGCTGACGTGGATTTCCAACTCGTTCGGCACGATCATTCCGATTGTGGAAATGACGGCTGCGGCGAAAAGGGCGGGGGCGATTGTTTTGATTGATGCGGCTCAGGCGACGGCGCACATGGCCATTGATGTGCAGGCGACGGGCGCGGATTTCATCGTGTTTTCCGGGCATAAAGTTTATGCTCCCACCGGCATAGGCGTGCTCTGGGGGCGGGCGGATCTTCTCAACGCGCTGCCACCTTGGCGGGGTGGCGGGGAAATGATCAAGGAGGTGAGCTTTACCCAAACGACCTATAACGAGCTTCCATTCAAATACGAGGCCGGCACGCCTAACATCGAAGGGGCCATTGCGCTGGCTGCGGCCCTGGACTATATCAATGAAATCGGGCTTGATGAGATCCACGGGCATGAAGCGGGATTGGTGAATGCGGCAACCGAAGCATTGGAAAAGATTCCCGGGATCCGCTTGTATGGGCCGCCCGACCGCTCCGGGGCGATTTCCTTTAACTTCGAGGGCATCCATCACTATGACATCGGAACCTTGATGGATCAAATGGGCGTGGCTGTCAGGACAGGGCACCATTGCTGCCAGCCGTTGATGGCGCGGTTCGGCATCACCGGGACGGTGAGGGCCTCCTTCGCACTTTATAACTCCGAGGCCGATGTCGCGGCGCTCGCCACAGCGGTGGAGAAGGCGGTTTCCATGTTGAGATAAATTCTGCGCAAGTATTTACCATGAAGATCGTACTTGGCATTTCGGGTTCCATCGCGGCTTACAAAGCGGCGGACCTTGCTTCTCAACTGATCAAACTGGGGCATACCGTGAATTGTGTGATGACGGCTGCGGCGACGGAATTCATCACGCCGTTGACTCTTCAGACGCTCACCCGGCAAGCGGTGTTGGTTTCGTTGGAAGACGAAAAGAATTCTTGGAAACCCGGCCACATCGAGCTCGCTGACACTGCGGAGTTGTTCGTGGTGGCCCCCGCCTCTGCGGCAGTGTTGGGGAACTTTGCCAACGGACTGGCACCGGACCCACTCGCTTCGGTCTATCTCGCCTTGCCAAGGCAGACGCCAGTGCTCCTGGCACCGGCGATGAATGGGAAGATGTGGCTGCATCCGGCAACGCAAAGGAATCTTGCTCAGCTTACGGCAGATGGATGCCATTTCGTGGGGCCGGCGGAAGGAGAGCTGGCTTGCGGCTATGAAGGGATCGGCCGGATGGCAGAGGTGAACGATATTCTGGAGAAGATCGCGAGTTTTGTAAGGTAAGTGGCGAGTTATACTTCGCTGGCTTGTTGGAGGATGGTGCGGACGGCGGTTGCCAATTGTGAGTCCTCGTGTTTCGCCTCGATACTGATCGCTCCTTGATAGTTCGCCTCACGTAGGACCCGGAAAAACGGTCTGAAATCATCGCCCTTCACGCTGGGCGCGGTGCGTTCATTTTTTTCTGCAATCTCGATGTGGGCGACGGTGTCCATGGCCGCTTTCAGATCGGCAGGGCCATCGTTCATGATAGCCATGTGATAAAGATCCGCGAGAAGGCGGATGTTCGGATGATTTGCCGCGCGGATGAGGTCCGCAGCCCGCTTGATTCGATTGATGAAATTACACTCTTTAGCGCGGAGTTGTTCGATGGTAACGGTGATTTCCTGAGCGGCGGCGAGCGGACCCATTTGTTTGAGCAAGGAGATGAATTGTGCGTCTGCTTTCTCGATGGGCCAGCCATCGGGGATGCGGCGGGCTCCCGCGCTGCCGAAGACGATGAATTTTCCGCCGAGTTTCTTCAGGCGGCGAAAGCTGATGTCCGCCCATTCAAGGACCAGGTCATGATTCGCCTCGGGGCCTACGCAGTGGAGGTGCGCAGGGCGGATAAATCCATTGCAGGCGAGAATCGGCAAGGGGCAGGTGGCGAGTTCGGCCCGCTTCTTTTCGAATGAGTCTTCGGGCTGATCAGGCATCAGCAGCTCACCCACGCCGCAGGTGAGGAAATCGATGCCTTGTGCTTTAAGGAAAGCGGCTTTTCCTGGTGAAGCGGCGATGCCAATGGAGGTGAAAAGTTCGCGCTTGTTAGAATCTTGCTGTCCGAAGACCTTGGGACCAAGCCCCACGGCAGCAAGCATCTGGGCGCTGCCTTTGATGAAACTGCGGCGGGGGATTGACCGAGGTGAGAGGATCACAATTTTCAGAGATGGAAGACTTTCCCGCCCGCCATGACTTCCTGGGTCTTTTCATCAAAGGTCACGCGCTCGCCGGTGCGGGCGGCGGCATTGGCCATGATGGTGGCGATGGAATGTTGGTAGCCAGCCTCGACCGGGGCGAGGGTTTCCTTGCGGGAGCGGAGGCACTCAAGCCAATTTTTCATGTGGGCGGTGGTGAGTTCATCGGCACCGGTGTTGGCGGCGGTGGTGGCGGGTTTCGCCCCTTTCAGGCTAAAGTCCGCAAGGAGATTGGGCGGGAGATTCATGGCGCTCGCCATGTCTTTTTGAAGGCCGCCGTTGGCAGTGACCTTGCCGGTGGCGAGATTGAGCTCGCCTCCGTTGGAGTAGTAGATCTCTTTGGTTTCACCGGCAGAATTGCTGAAGCGGGAGCTGAACGTGACTTGGAATCCACTGGAGGGATCATCCAAGGGGCCATAGTCGAAAACGGCGGTGAGAGTGTCGAAGTTGGTGCGGCCATCTTTCCACTGATAGATTCCGCCATTGGCTGCCACCGAGCGCGGGTGGGGAAGACCTGTGAACCAATGGACCGTATCGATCTGATGGCACATCCATTGACCGGGGATGCCGGAGGAGTAGGGCCAGAACAGGCGGTATTCGAGAAACTTGCGTGGATCCCATTTGTCGTCCGGGCGGTTCACGAGGAAACGCTTCCAATCCACGTCTTGCTCGCGGATGGAGGAGACGAGTTTGGGCCGCCGCCAGCGCCCGGGTTGGTTGACGTTCCATGTCATGTCGGCGGCGACGATGGGGCCGAATTCACCACTTTTCAAATAATCATAAGCGGCGTGGTAGGTGGACCCCGAGCGGCGTTGGGAGCCGATTTGTATGATGCGATCCGAGGCCTTCACCGCTTTGAGGGCGGCGCGGGCATCTGCCATCGTCTCTGCGAATGGCTTTTCGCAAAAAATATCGCAACCGGCGTTGATGGCCTCAATGGCGTGCACCGCATGTTGGAAATCCGCAGTCGAAATGATCACCGCATCGAGCTTGGCTTTTTCGTAGAGTTCTTCGTTGTTGCGATAAACTTCGATTTCTTGGCCGAAGTTTTTCGTGAAATACGCCTTCGCCTCTTCGCAGCGAACACTCCAGATGTCAGATACTCCGACAATTTCGCAGTTGAATTCATCTGCAACGGCTTTGTAAGCAGGAAGCAAGGAGCTGGCGAGGCGATCTGAAAATCCGACGATACCAATGCGGATCCGGTCGTTTGCTCCCACGATGCGGCCTTGGGCGCGGGCGGAGGGAAGAGTCTGGCTGGCAAGGAGGCCAAGGGCACCTAGCGAGCCAGTGCGGAGGATTTCACGTCGGTTCATGGTCGTCATAGTCGTAGAAAAAGTTCGAAGTCACAAACGAATTTCCCTGCCCAACTCTTACAAATTGATTGAGTGAAAGCGAAAATTTCACGATTTTGAAATTTTTTAGACCCCGCCCGCGCAAAAATGCGACTTTGGGCTTGCAAGCTCCCGCTCAGCCCTTAATACCTGCGCCCCGAAATTATGGCTAAGAAAAGTTGGATCGCCCGCAACGCGCGCAAAAAAGAAACCGTCGAGAAATACGCTGCTGTCCGTCTCAAGCTCAAGGCTGAGAAGGATTACGTCGGCCTCTCCATGCTCCCACGTGATGCGAGTCCTACCCGCCTCGTGAATCGTTGCGAGATCACTGGCCGCCGCCGTGCGTTTTTGCGTCGCTTCCGTCTTTCCCGGATTACCTTCCGCGAACTTGCTTCCGCCGGAATGCTTCCAGGCGTGACCAAGTCTAGCTGGTAAGCTGGTACGGTTTACGCTATCTTCTGACGTAGGACGGAAATTACCCGTGCTACGTCTTTCCTATGCCAATATACGAATACGTCTCACAAGAACCCGAGGACCCCGAGCACTCGTGCCGCATTTGTGCCAAGGGCTTCGAACTCCGGCGTCCTGTGGACCGCGAGGCTTTATTGGTCTGCCCGCTTTGTAAGAACCCGGTGAAGAAAGTCATTTCCCGGATCAACACCCCCTCCGTGACCAAGCCGCTCTCTGTGAGTGATGCGAAAAAAGCTGGTTTCACGATCCTCCAACGCCGTGATCAAGGCGTTTACGAAAAACTTTGATCCTGTCGTCCATGTCGATTTTTCTTTACAGCATCGAAACTCTTGCGTCGATCACGCCGAATCCGCCCACCGAGTTTCCCACTCTTGGCAAGTCGCTCCTCTATGTCGGAGGGATTCTTTTTTTCCTGCTGCTCAACGCATTTTTCGTAGCCTCTGAGTTTGCCATCGTGAAGGTGCGGGCCAGCCAGCTCGAAGCAGAGGGCAAAGCGAGTCCTGCGAAGATCAAGAATGCACTCCATGTGGTGAATAACTTGAATCGCTATCTTTCCGCAAACCAGTTGGGCATCACCATCGCCTCACTTGCTTTGGGATTTTTGGGTGAACCCTTCGTCGCCGCACTCGTTTCCCCCTTGCTCACCATGATGGGGATTTCCGTTTGGTGGGTGAAATTCATTTCGTTCGCGCTCGCCATTGTTTCATTCACCTTCCTGCATGTGGTGATCGGCGAGCTGATGCCCAAGTCCATCGCCATTTGCCGCTCGGTGCCTGTGACCTTGGCGCTGGCTGGTCCCTTGCACGCCTTCTATCGCTCGGCGCACTGGGCCATCGTAGTTTTGAACGGCAGTGCCAATAAGCTCCTCAAGGTGTTTTTCAACATAGATCCTGTGAGTGAAAGAGACCATAGCCACTCCGCTGCGGAGCTCGCTCTCTTGGTCACTCAAAGTGGAAAATTTCAAGAGGTCACCGAGACCGAGCGGGAAATCCTCATCAACGCTCTCGGCCTGAACGAACTATGGGTTCGCGATGTGATGACGCCGCGCAACAAGGTCATCATCCTCGATGCCGATGAACCCTTCGAGAAGACCATGGAAATCGCAATGCGCAGCAAGCACACGCGTTTCCCCCTTGTCAAAGGCCACTTGGATCACGCCATCGGCCTCATTCACATTAAAGATTTATTCAAGCTCATCAAAGATCCCGATCCCGATCTGATGCGGATCAAACGGGAGTTGAAAATCGTGCCGGATACGATGCCCTTGGACACCTTGCTCCAGTTTTTCCTCCGCGAGCATGCCCATCTCGCGATGGCCGTGGATGAATTCGGCACGCCGGTTGGCATTGTTTTTCTCGATAACGTGATGGAGGAACTCGTGGGTGACATTCAGGATGAGTTCGACAACGAACGCACTTCATTCAGCCGGATCAACGAGGATGAATTCGTCATCGAAGGTGCCATGACGCTCAATGAACTCGCAGGGTTTGTGCCTGAGTTGTTCCTTGAGAGCGGAGAGGTCACCACCGTGGGCGGTTACCTTACCCAACAGTTGGAGCGCTTCCCGGAAGTGGGCGAGACCCTTGAAGTGCTCGGCTACGAAGCCCGCGTGACCAGCACCGATGGACGGCGTGTTGGGCAGGTTCATTTCCGTAAGCTGACACCCGCAGAAGAAGAGATGGCTGCGGAAGAAGACGAGTGAGCTGGGCAGAGGAGAATCCCCTCGCGACATGCGCTGCCGAGACTCAAGACAAGAACTCTTTCGCCCGAGTGTAGCACTGTAGCGTCGCTCTGTGAGCGTCGATGCCCATGATCCGCGCATAGCCCTCTTCCTCTTCCTCTTGAGTCTTGAGTCTTGAGTCTTGAGTCTTGAGTCTTGAGTCTTGAGTCTTGTGTCTTGTGTCTTGTGTCTTGTGTCTTGTGTCTTGTGTCTTGTGTCTTGTGTCTTGTGTCTTGTGT
>Ga0105048_10017938_pt1 | contig 10903 bp, 12 predicted proteins | sample MAT05_FD_78382 | JGI IMG/M metagenome (GOLD analysis project Ga0105048, IMG submission 78382) | Freshwater microbial communities from Lake Fryxell liftoff mats and glacier meltwater in Antarctica - MAT-05 | ecosystem: Environmental > Aquatic > Freshwater > Ice > Liftoff microbial mat | place...
CGGACCCTGGGACGTTCAGTGGGGTTAATATTTGGTGATCGACGAAAAAATGCGTCTCCGCAGTCGTCGAATAATGTGTGCGGTCGAAAGGCCGAGCGATTCGCGGTGTGTTAAGGGTAGCACCCGCATGCGGACTGTTGAAGCCGGAGCAAAGACGATGACCTCTCCCAAGAAAATCGGCCCGCTGATCCCGATCGTGGCCGTCGCAGTGGCGATCGCGGCGGCAGTGGCGTTCGATACGTGGTTTTCGACGCCCGAGCCAGCGGCGCTCGAGCCCGTGGGTCCGAAGTTCGGAGCAAAGCGGTTTCTGCCGATGCCTCCCCAGTTCGTTCCGGGTCACCCGGAAATGACGCACGACGCCGCCTACGCCTCGTTCGAGTTGCAGATAGCATACTTGCGCGATGTGCTCGGCAAAGACGTGGCAGCCCCTCGGCCCGAGGAGCGCGAGGTGTGGGCGGACGCCGTCTGCGCGGAATACCCGAACCTGCCGTTGGCCACGCGAGCCGAGTTGGCGGACAGCCCGCACACCCTGGTGCGGTTCCGAGCGGCTTGGGCGCAGCTGACACCGAGCGAAAAGGTGAGCATCCGCGAGAAGGCCCGCGTCTCGAGCGCGGGCAGGGGCCCCGAAGCGATCACCGCGCGCTACGCCGCGGAGGGGTTGCGGGTCCAGCTCTGCCGCTCCGCCGTCCGCGGCTGGTCCGCCTTCATGACCAGCTTGCGGCTCGTGCCGATGACGGCAGACTCCACGACGATCGCCTGCGAGAAGGCTCCCGCCAAGCCCGTCTGCGAAAGCTGATCTCCGATTCTGCGCGGTTCGTCGTTGTTTTCGGCTCGGGGCGCCCGTAATGTTTACTAGCACCCCGAGCGACCCGACGCACCCCGATGGCCCGACCTCGCCTGCCAAAACCATTCGACACTCCGAACTTCGGCATCTGCCTGACGTTGGTGCTCGTCCACGCCTTCGCCGCCATCGGCCTGCCCGCTCCGCGAACCGTCCACGGCGCCTCCGCCTGCCACGCCCGCGGCTGCAAGTGCGGTGCGACGGCCCACGCGATCGACGACTGCTGCTGCAGCGCTCCCGCGAGTATCCGCAACGATTACCGCACCAAGCCGAGCGATTCCAGCGGGTCGTGCTGCAAGTCGAAAAAAAGTTTGACCGCGGCCTGGGAAGCCTCGAAGTGCCGCTCCGCGACCTTGGATAGCGTGATTTCGCACGCTCCGACGGTCCGGCCTTACGAACCGCTCGAAACCATCCGCCTCGCGATTGCGGATAAACCCGTCATGCACGCTTCAAATCCCCGTTCCGAATTCGCACCTCCGCCCGTCCCCCCGCCAAAATCCGTCTGACTCCGTTCGGTCTTGGGGCACGTTGTTTAACGTGCCCGAACCATCGGCACGTTAAAAACGTGCCCCACCCCTTCATTCCCGGAGTCGGATTCCATGCGCCGCAACAGGGGCTTTACCCTCATCGAATTGCTCGTCGTCGTCGCGATCATCGCGATCTTAATCGGGTTGCTCTTACCCGCGATCCAGAAGGTCCGCGAGGCCGCGGCCCGCTTGAAGTGCGACAACAACCTCAAGCAACTCGGCCTCGCGATGCACAACTACGAAAGTTCCAACGGAGCGTTCCCCCAGGGCCGCAACGGCTTCCCGAAAGTCGTCTCCGCCCAGGCCCGCCTGCTCGCTTACGTCGAACAGGCCAACTTGCAAAACCTCATCGACCCCGAAGGCACCCTCGCCGTGGGGGGCCAAAACGACCTGGCTGCCCAGAACCGCATCGGCCTGCTGGTTTGCCCCAGCGATCCGTCGGGCGGTACAGTCCGAGGCAGCGTGTACTTCGGCACCAACTACGTCGCCTGCAATGGCACCGGTGCGACGTACGACGCCGCGGGCGCCGTCACGGGCTTCCTCAAGATCGGGGAAGGCAACGGCATCTTCGCCCAGATCCCCGTCAAGATCGCGCACGTCACCGACGGCACCTCGAACACTGCCGCGTTCAGCGAGAGCCTCATCGGCGACGGCGTTGCCGTGCTCGCACCGCCAACGTCGGACCCAAAGGCGGCCCGCCTCGTCGTCCTCGAAGTCCCCGGCGGCAACGACCCTACCCCCGCGGAGTGCCAAGCGGGCAACGGCACCTGGAACGGCAAGCGCGGCGAACAGTGGATCAACGGCCACTACGGCAACACGCTCTACAACCACTTCTACACCCCGAACCAATTGGGAGTGTGGGACTGCGGCAACGCCAGCCACAACAAGGGCATCACCGCCGCCCGCAGCTACCACGCCGGCGGCGCGAACCTCCTGCTCACCGACGGCTCCGTCCGCTTCGTCCGCGACGGCGTCGCCCCCCGCACCTGGACCGCCATCGCCACCCGCGCCGGGGACGAAGTTCCCGGCGACTACTAATCCCCTTATTCCTCGTTCCCAAACTCCGAGCCTGTGAACCTTTTCCGAATCCGTTCGTCTCCAACACTTTTCGAGGGAGTTTTTTCAAGCTGGCGGGTGCGGCTCACCCGTCCTTGCCGAGTCGCCTCGGCAGCCTCCCGGTCTCGCCGGCTCGGGAACCCTCCGGACCGGCTCACGCTGCTGCCAACCGGCTTCGCAGCAGCGTCGAGCGGCCACGTTTCGATCGCCATCTGCCGGCGTTGGGGAAGTTGCAGCCGGGGCGAAGGCTCGGCGTTCATCCCGAAGGTTTAGCGCCCAACCACGAGTCTGGCCAGCGAGGGGAAGAGATTGGTTCACAGGCTCGGAGTTTGGGAACGCGGATTGTTATTCCGGAAACCACACCAGCGGATCGACCTGGAAGTACGCCTTGAACAACTCGTAAATGGCCGCGTTTTCTTCGATCAAATCCGCGGGGCGGCAGAAGAACACTTCGACCGCGTCGGCGAAGAACTCAGTCTCGTTCTCCGCGGCGTGTTCGGTGAAGAACGTCTCCTCGCCGCGTTTGAGTTCGGCCCGGTGGGCTTCCAGGGCGGCAGTCATCACTTCCTTCCAACGGGCTTCGAGGACGGGGTCGTCGAGCGGCGGAGTGCCGTTGATCGTGTCGTCCAGGTAGTCGAGTTGGTGCGCGAATTCGTGGAGGACGACGTTGTTGCTGCACGCGGGATTGCGACCCTCGGCGAGGACGTGATCCCAGCCGAGGATCACCGGGCCGCGGTAGACGGCTTGCCCCTCGGCGACGGTGTCCGAAAGGAAATCGTCTTCCCAGCCGTCCTCTTCGCGGGGCGTGCGGAACGAATTGGGGTAGACCACCACCGACGGAACGCGGTTGAAGTAGTCGTGCTTGTCGCCCAGCAACAGCAGAGCGGCCTGGGCGGCGATGGTCACTTTCATTTCATCCGTGACGATGATGATCCCGCCGACGCCCTCCCACTGCTTCTCGGCGACGAGTACGCGGGCGATATCGCGGAGCTTCGCCTGCTCGTCCGGCTTGAGTCTGCCGTAGTGGGCGACGTTGCGGTTGAGCACCGTTTCCCAATACGGGGGAAACGGCTCGGCGAGGAGCTTCTTGCGGCGGCGTTCGCGGAGCCAGTGGAACATGGAGGAATTGTACTACTGCAAGTCCACGATTTCCCCGCCGGCACGCGTGCTCATGGCGGCGAGGGTTGCGGAACTGCCGCGGAAGAACCGCACGCTGCCGTCCGCGAGGGCGAAGTTCGCGCCGCCCGCGTGGCGGCTGCCGTAGGCGCTCAGGCGGTCCCAGACCTTCGGGCCGTGCGTGCCCCAGGGGATCGGCGGCGGGGGCGTCGGGGGCGGCGGGTTCGTCGGCGGGGGGACGTAGGTGTCCGGGAAGGTCGAGTTGATTCCCACGGCGCCGGACAGCATGAGCCCGCCGCCGGCGTTGGGCCCTGGGGCTTGGGCCCAGCCGACGTACGCAGTCGAGGCCTGCAGCGGCGGGTCGGGCGGGGTGTCGAACGGCGCGGTTTGGAAGCTGTCCATCCCGCCGTCGCCGATGATCCGCTCGCCGAATAGCAGGGTGTTCGAGGTGCCGTCGTGAACGTCCAGCAGCCGCCACTGGTTCCGCGTCGTCGGGGTGACGTAGCCGAAAAGTCCGTCGTTGGTGGCCCGGCTCGCGGGGAAGCTGACGAGCCCGGCGTTCACCCCGTAGGTGGTCACGCCCAACGAGCGGGTGCCGAACCGAACGGGGTTGGAGTTCGCCCCCGCGCTCGGGCAGACGAGGTTCGGGATCGGCTGGGCCGCGGTCGTGGTATCGCCGCCGAAGTTCGCGGTGGGGTTCGAGGCGTCCCACATCGCAAAGAGGTTGCCGCGTTCGATGTACGGCAGCAGTTCGACGAACGCCGAGGTGCCGCGACCATCGCGGTCGGGCATCGCCACGCCCGGCGGGAGGTAGCCCGTGCCGTCGTTGTGCGCATGCGCCGCCACGCCGAGTTGTTTCAACTGGTTCGAGCACTTCGCCCGCGACGCCGCCTCGCGGATTTTCTGAATGGCCGGGAGCAACAGGCCCATCAGGATCGCGATGATCGCGACGACGACGAGGAGCTCGATCAGGGAGAACGCGGTGCGTCGGATCATGATTTGAGGTTAGCCGAGGGGCGGGGCGGGAGCAAGCGGGGCGGGTGATGAAAGGGGGAACTTCACGGAGCGGGGATGGTAAAGTTGAACGGTCAATCGATCGGGCTTTCAGGCGGTTGTATCACTAAGGGATCAACCGTCGTGGGTGGCATGTGGAGTCCGTCAACTTTGGATCGGATTTCGATTACATATCTGGTTGGAATATAGCCACGCGTGCCCTGCACCGCCGAAAGGGGCACTCTTACCACCCAGTTGCAAATCGCTTCGGAACGTTTATCGAATTTCGTTTTGGGGTGGCCATCGCGATGCCAAGGCAGCGCCACAGTAACCGCGGGATCGGCAAGGCCAATCGAACTGCTCACGGCCACGACTAAAATCGTGCCGACATTTGAATCTTCCGCATTTACGTCGATAACAATCGCCGGACGAACTTTCGGATTGCGCCCCCTGCGGGTCGAGGAGCTCTACCCAGACGATGCTGCCGACGGACATCGAACTAGCCATCCGTTACTCCGCGGTAAACGGATTCGAATCGTCCTCATACCAAGCTCGCGGGGCCTTCAGATAGTCGGGGAAGGCTCCGTCGAGACGCTTCATCCGCGAGACCGCCTGCTCCGTGAGTATTTCATCCAGATCGCGTTCCGTACTCCAGCGGGCAAATAGGGGCACTGCAAAGTCTTTGAGTTCTTGCATCGAAATCGGAAGTTCCGCAGCCTCGGTGAGGCTCGCACCGGTTTTGGCTTCGACCTGTTCCGCCAAACGAAAACCTCGCAAAAAATTCGCGATCTTGATCCGGTAGCCGAATTCGAGCCGGTCGCGTTGGCCGTGGAGGATCGACGAATCGGTTGCACTAGCGAGTGCCGAAAGCCGGTTCCAAAGCTCCTTGAAATCGTCGGTTTGTCTCAAAATTAGACTGAGAATATTGGCCGCGTGAGCACGGACGCTCATCCGAGCATCCTCGCTGATTTCAAGCGAAACGACCTCCTCGATCGAATCGATCTCGATGTCGAGAGTATCGGCATTCGCAGCGCTCGGCGTTCGTGTCATGGCAGATCCTCGTCGAAGGGCCGCGGCTATCTCTAAAAGTATTGTCGCAGAAAATTCCGGCTCTGCCGCAGGGCCCGCTTGCGGTCGTCGAGGTCGCGTTCGTAGGCGCGGTCCTCGACTTCGATGCAGACGGGGCCGTCGTAGCCGGCGTCCGTCAGGGCGGCGAAGAACTCGCCCCAGTTCACGTCGCCGAGGCCGGGGAGCTTGGGGTGGTGCCAGCCGAGGCCGAGGGCGCCGACCTGGTAGAGCCGCTCGCGGTCGATGCGTTCGTCCTTGGCGTGGACGTGGACGAGGTGGGGGCCGAACTCGCGCAAGGCCCGGGCGCAATCGACGAACTGCCAGACGAGGTGGCTGGGGTCGAAGTTGAGGCCGAGGCGGCCGCCGGGGAAGCGGGCGAAGAGGTCGCGCCAGACGGCGGGGGCGACGGCCAGGTTCTTGCCGCCGGGCCACTCGTCGTCGCCGAAGAGCATGGGGCAGTGCTCGATGCCGATGCGCACGCCCGCGGTTTCCGCTTCCTTCAAAATGTCCGGCCAATCCTCGTTCATCAGCGCGAAGTTCTCGGCCATCGACTTCCGCCAGTCGCGGCCGATGAACGTGTTGACGACGTCCACGCCGATCTTCGGGGCGGCGCGGATGACCTTCTTCAAGTGTTCGACGACCATCGCCCGGTGGGTCGGGTCCGGGTCGAGCGGGTTGGGGTAGTAGCCGAGGCCCGAGATGGAAACGCCGTGGATCTGCACGAGCCCGCGGACGTGCTCGGCTTGGGCGTCGGCGAAGTCCGAAACGTCCAGGTGCGTGACGCCCGCATAGCGGCGGTCCGCCTTGCCCGGTGGCCAGCACATGACCTCCACGCAGGCGAACCCCTCGTCCGCCGCGAAGGCGAGCACCTCTTCGAGCGGCAATTCGCCCAGAATGGCCGAAACGAAACCGAGTTGCATGGGGATTTCCCGTGGGATAGGCCACTGTCCGGTCCAGGTTATAACACCGCTTCCAAAAACTCCACTTCCGGCACGTACTCGCGAAGCCCTTGTTCGAGCCCGTTAATGATCGTCTGGATCGACACTCCGCACCCCGCACACGCTCCGCTCAACCGCACCGATGCGATCCCGCCTTCGACCGCGACGACTTCGATCCCATCGGGGTCGAGTTCGAGCGCGGGGGCGACGTGGTCCTTCAGCGCTTGCGAAACGCGGTCTCGGATTGCGTGCTCGGTCATGTCGGTCCTCAAAAGATCGCCGAGGGAATAATATCGGACAAATAGCCGTTCTCTTCCGTATTCATTTTGTTCGAGACGAAACGCGAGTTAAATGAGAGGTATCAGATTCGCGCCGACGGGGGTATCGCCTTGCCCTGTCGGGCTCGCAGACATCGGAAGGCGCGCCATGCACGATTCCGCTCCCCTCGACGAACCCTCGGTCACCGCCCTGCAATCGTTCGAGCCAGCGAAGGTGTACGCCAACTCGGCCGGGTCGTCCGTGCAGTTGTTCGGGGCGGACTTCGGCCACGAGTAGGGATCGTCCTTGCAAAGCCCGAGCAGCTACCCGCGCCCCGGCGAGCGGCTGTTCCACTACGAGATCGTCGAAGAGATCGGCCGCGGCGCATTCGCACGGGTTTACTTGGCCCGGCAGGAATCGCTTGCCAACAGGCAGGTCGTGCTCAAAGTCACCGCCATGCCGGGCGACGAACCGCAGAAGCTCGCCCGGCTGCGGCACCCGAACGTCGTGCCCGTCTACTCGGTCCACGAGAACGGCGCGTTCCACGTCATCTGCATGCCGTAACTGGGGCGGGCCACGCTCACACGCATCCTGGTCGGCCTGACGGGCCAGACGCGGCTGAGACCGGGCGGGACTTGCTGAGCACGCTGCTGCACCCGCACGAGCCGCGGGTCGCGAAGCGGACGAGCCGCATTGAACCAAGGCCCGAACCGGCACCCCTTGCGCCCCTCACGGCCGTCGAGCACCTCTCGTTCGTGGATGCCTGCCTCTGGCTCGTCGATCAGTTCGCCGTGGGTCTGGCCCACGCCCACTCGCACGGCCTCTTCCACCGCGACTTGAAGCCGGCCGACGTGCTCATGACCGACGACGGCGTACCAATGCCTTTGGACTTCAACACTTCGGCGGACGCAGCGATCACCCCGCCCGGGGGGCGGATCGGCGGGACCCTGGTGTACATGGCCCCCGAGCACCTCCGCGCGTTCCTCGGCGAGGCGTGCGTCGTGGATGCCCGCGCGGACCTGTACTCTCTCGGCGTCGTCCTCTACGAACTGCTCACCGGTGCAATGCTGCACCCGATGCCGAGCGGGTTGTCGCCGGACGCGACCGCCCGCGTGGTGCTCGCCCGTCGTGCGGTTTCGCTGCCCCGGCCGAGTTCGTTCAACGCCGCGGTGAGCCCCGCGGTGGATGCGATCGTCGGCAAGCTCCTCGCCATCGACCCCGGCCGACGCTATGCGACGGGGGACGACCTCCAGCGACACCTCGCGGACCGGCCGCTCAAGCACGCCCGCGCAGGGTCGGTGCGGGAATCGGCTCGCAAGTGGCGGCGGCGGCACCCGCGGCTGATCGCCGGGCTCCTCGTGGCCGCGGTCGCCGGGCTCGGCGTCGTCGCTCCAATTACTGCTCCCTTGGTCCGGCAAGCCGGAATCGAACGGCGGGCGCGCGAAGTCCAATCGGCCGAAGCGGAAGTTCAATACCGCAGAGCCGCGGCGCAATTGCAGACCGCGAACGTGCTGCTCGCGTCGTCCGCGGATAGCCCGGCCCACGCGGAAGGATCGGCAATCGTCCGCGAAATTCTCGCTGCATACGGTTTCGAGAGTGGCCCGGACTGGTTCGACCAACCAACCGTGGCACTCCTGCCGCCCGAACAGCGCCGCGACCTTCGGCTCAAGCTCGGCGAATCGCTCATTCTGCTGACGCGGGCCGAACTCCGCCGCGGCAAAACGTCCCCCGAAGCCCTGCACTCGGCGATCCGGTGGAACGATCTGGCGCAGCGAGCCTTCGACGACGCCGATCGTCCCGCGGTCGTGGATCACCACCGAGCCGAAATCGACGCCCGCCGCGCCGGACGGCCGGTGGCTCCCGCTTCGGCGAATCCGAACGAGCGCGACCGCTACTTCGACGGGCTCGACCTCGCCCTCGTGGGCCGACCCGCGGACGCGCTGAAATCGATCGTCGAGTTGTGCGACCGCGATCCGCAGCACTTCAATGTGTGGTTCCTGCGGGGGATGTGCCACGATGTCCTGCGGCAAGCGCCCGAGGCAGCGTTCAGCGTCTGCATTGCGCTGCGGCCGGACTTCGCACCAGCGCACTTGAATCGGGGGTTGGCTCGCTTCCGGCACAAGCAGTACGCCGAGGCCGATGCGGACCTGAGCCGGGCGCTCGCCCTGAAGCCCGGATGGTCCACGGTGCTATTGAATCGCGGCATCGTCCGCGAAGCTTTGAAGCAATTCCCCGCCGCGGAGAGCGACCTGACGGCTTCGCTGGCCGACCCGAACGCGCCGACGCGGACGTACCTCTTGAGGAGCCGGATTCGCCAAGGGCAGGGAAACAAGACCGGGGCGGCCGCGGACCGCGAAGAAGGTATCAATCGCGAGCCCCGCGATGCAATTAGTTGGTCCGCAGGCGGCGTGGGCCGGGTGCGGACCGACCCCGCGGCCGCGCTCGCCGATTTCGACGGCGCTATCGCGGCGGACCCGTCCTACCGCGAAGCGTACTTGAAAAAGAGAGCCCTGTTGGCCGATCGCGTGAAGCGGCCCGCCGACGCGATCCTCGCCCTCGACCCCGTGCTGGAGCTCTTTCCGGACTACGTCGAAGCCAGAGCGGTTCGAGCAATTTACGCTGCCCGACCCGGGCGAAGCGAACTCGCCAAAGCCGATGCAGTCGCTTGCCTCGCTGCGGACTCCTCGCCGTTCCGAACGTATCAAATGGCCGGGGTCTACGCGCAACTCGCTTCCGGAAAAGCCGAGGTCCTGCGCTTGCTCGCCCGAGCCTTCGCAGCGGGGTTCGGGGATTTCAAAATCGCGGACGCAGATTCGGACCTCGATCCGATCCGTCGGGATCTGGAGTTCCTCCGACTGGTCGCCTCGCCTCGAGAGATGCAAACCCCTGCACGATAAGCAGTAGCAAATTTAACGATTATCGAATTTGCACAACCCCGTTTCGTGTCTTATAATTGATAGTTGCCCTCAATGCCGACCGGCTGGAGTTCTCCATGCCTTCGTCCTTGAGCGTGCGGCTCTTCGTCGAATTGCTCGAACTTCGCGAAACCCCCGCGGCGTTCAGCACCCCCTGGCCAGACGGCGAACACCTCACGCTCAGCTTCGTTCCCGACGGCACTGCGATCGGTTCTGTCCCCAGCAATCTCGGTCAAGTTTTTCAATCGCTCGGTCCCGCCGCCAAGATCGAAATCCTCCGCGCGTTCCAAACTTGGGCCGTCGCCGCGAACCTGAACATCGGCCTGGTCAACGATAACGGCGCGGCCTTCGGTACTGGCGGCTCGGCCCTGGGCGACTCCCGATTCGGCGATATCCGCATCGGCGGTCGCTCCCTACCGAACGACGTGCCCCCGATCACGGCCCCGTACAACCTCTACGGCACCCATTCGGGCGACGTGGTCTTGAAGACCGCGGCGGGTGGCCGCGACCTGTTTACGATATTCCTCCAGGAAGCTGGGCACTCGCTGGGCATCGGCAACAGCCCGGACGTGGCCTCGGCCATGTACGAGTACCACCGCGGCCCCCGCAACGGACTCTCCGCCGGCGATCTCACCGCGGTCCGCTCGCTCTACGGGGATCGACAGCCGGACGCTCGCGAAGGATCGCACGGCAATGGCACCTTTGGGGCCGCCGCCAGTTCTGGGCCACGGTGGACGCCGAACTGAGCACCCCGGCCGACGTGGACGTTTACCGCTTCACCGCCGGTTTGCTCAACACCGGCGTTAGAGTGAACCCCACCGCGGCGGGCTGAGCCCGCTCGCCGCCCGCGCGGAACTCGTCGATTCCCACGGCCAGGTCGTCGCCGTCGCTTCCGCGAGCGACCTCACCAACAATGACTTGGTCCTCACTGCGGGCCGGCTCCATCCCTTCGAGACCTATTTCGTCCAGGTCACCGCGGCTCGGGCGGACGAGTTCGGCGTCGGATCGTACCAGCTCGATGTCAACCAGTCGAACGTCCTGACACCGGTCATCGACCTGCTCGGGGGGCTCCTCGACGAGACCGGTTTGAACGATACGCTCGTCACGGCTACGCAGTTGTTGAGCGGCGCGACCGTCGTCGGCCAGCAGACCGAGTTCCACGCCCGCGGTGGGTTCGGGTCCAAAAGCGAC
>Ga0105048_10017939_pt1 | contig 10903 bp, 10 predicted proteins | sample MAT05_FD_78382 | JGI IMG/M metagenome (GOLD analysis project Ga0105048, IMG submission 78382) | Freshwater microbial communities from Lake Fryxell liftoff mats and glacier meltwater in Antarctica - MAT-05 | ecosystem: Environmental > Aquatic > Freshwater > Ice > Liftoff microbial mat | place...
CCGTTGAGATGGACTCCATGGCCCGCCAGCGGGGGTACCACCGTTTCGAATGGATACACCGCAAGTTCGACGGCGTTGATTTTCCGGTTGAAGTTACGTTAACTCACGTCACTCTCCGAAGTGGGCCTGCGATCTTGGTTGTGTGGCACGATCTTACCGAACGCCGCCAGATGGAAGACCGCTTGCGCGAAAGTGTGGCGCGCTTTGATCTCATGGCCACGGGCGCTTCCATGGGCATTTGGGAAGCGAAGCTCACGCCAGGTAACTATGATCTAACTTCCGACTATCCTGTGTACTGGTCGCCGGGGTTCATGAACCTGTTGGGTTTCGAGGCGCATGAATTTCCTCCCGTACTTGGTTCGTGGTTGGCGCGCATGCACCCAGATGATCTGCCTCTGACCATACGTGCTGTCCGTGCAGCACTGGAATACGGTGAACTCTATTCTATTGAGTACAGGCTTAAGACCTGTGACGGCTGCTACCGATGGTTTCACGCCACAGGCGCGATTGGCTACGACGCGCAAAATCGGCCGGACCGTTTCGTTGGAGCCATTGTTGACATCACCAAACGCAAAGATGCTGAAGAAGCACAACGCACGAGTGCAGAACGGTTTCGGCAGTTAAGCGCGTTGGCGCCTGTAGGTATCTACCTAACCGATGAGCGCGGAGGGTGCTTGTTCGCCAACGACGAATGGTGCCGGATCAGCGGGCTTGGCGTCCTTGAAAGTATTGGCAATGGTTGGACGAACGCGATTCACCCGGACGATCGAGAATCGGTTTTTGCAGATTGGGCAGCCGCGACGGTGGCACGAACTATATTCGCAAGAGAGATTCGTTGGCTGCACAAGAATGGCGACGTCCGTTGGACCAGCTCGCGTGCTGTAGCGCTTCGCAATGAAGCTGGTGAATGCACAGGTTTCGTTGGTTCAAACGAAGACATCACGGATAGGAAGCGTACAGACGCTGAAATTCAACGCTTACGCGACAACCTAGACGATGCAATTGAAAGCATCGATTCGGGCTTAGTCATGTTTGATGAGAACGAACGCCTGGTTCTGTGCAACCAGAAATACCGCGATATGTACGGAGTGTCTGCTGCCGTAGCGCGGGTGGACGTGACCTTTGAAGAGATGTTGCGGGCCGCGTATGCCGAATCACCAGAGCGATATCAGGGACCGCTGGAAGGGACTACAGCCGAACGATGGATTGCTGAACGAATGGCAGCGTTTCGACGGGTTGAAAGTGGAAACTTGCAGCACTTGGCGGGCAGATGGGTTCGCGCAGACGAACGGCGCACCATGCGCGGAGGAACGGTTGGGTTGCGCACCGATGTTACAGATCTTGTTCGCAAGGAAGAGCGGCTAACAGAAGCCCTGACGGCTGCAGAAGCTGGTTCAAAAGCCAAAGCGGAGTTCTTGGCAACCATGAGTCACGAGATTCGTACGCCAATGAATGGCGTGATCGGCATGGCCAATCTCCTCGTAAAAACCGATCTAAGCCCACAACAACGCGAGTTCGCCGAAACCATTCGTTCCTGCGGCGAAGGCTTGTTGACATTGATCAACGACATTCTTGATTTCTCGAAACTGGAAGCGGGAAAGATAGAGCTTGAACACCGAGCCTTCCGGCCGCAGCAACTTGTCGAAGAAGTTTTGCCGATTTTCGCTAGCCAAGCCGAACGGAACGGCGTGCGTCTGAATGTGCGGTGGCTAACCTCCGTGCCTACGGAAGTCCTTGGCGATCAGACGCGCGTGCGGCAGATTCTGTTGAATCTATTGTCAAATGCTCTGAAGTTCACGCATGAAGGCAGCGTAGAACTGCGCGTTTCATCGGTAGCCGAGACCCGGGACAAGCACCTTGTTGTCTTTGAAATCAAGGACACAGGCATCGGAATGACACCCGAGCACTTGTCGCGCATTGGTCACGCGTTTTCGCAAGCCGACGCGTCTACCACACGGCGTTACGGAGGAACAGGGTTAGGCCTGTGGATCTGCCGGGCCTTGGTTGGGATGATGGGAGGAACGCTAAGGGTTTCCTCAGAACAAGGGCAGGGCTCTACCTTCTGTGTTGAACTTGCCTTTGATGTCCCAGCCGCGAAATCAACCGAACTTCCAGCCGCGTTGTCCGCACCAACAGATGCCAATGAGGAGCCGTTGCAGTTAGGAAAAATACTTGTCGCGGAGGACAATAGCGTCAACCAGCGTCTGTTGTCGTTGCTGTTGCGCAAACACGCACGCGAGATTGTGGTTGTTACCAATGGACAGCAAGCGGTGGGGCGTTTTGCAGAAGGTTCGTTCGATTGTGTGTTGATGGATTGCCAAATGCCAGAACTCGACGGCTACGAGGCCACGCGCCAAATTCGGGCATGGGAGCGGACCTCGGGCAACAAACGCACGCCAATCATCGCACTTACGGCCAACGCACTTCCGGGCGATCGTCAGCTGTGTATTGATGCTGGCATGGACGACTACCTCAGCAAACCGCTCCGCAGGGACGATCTGTTAAGCGTCCTTAAGCGTGTGATGGCTCAAACGAACTGAATTTCAACCGGCGCCAGTACGTGAAGTTCGCGGCGCGGTTCACGAATGGGCTTCACAGCGCGTAGGTGGACAACCATCTCTTGAACCACATTTCGATAGCGTTCTACTTCTTGCAAGATGTGGTCGGTTGTTTGCCCTTGGTAGCGTTGGGCACTGACTCTTAGAATGCGGCGTTCGACCTCCCAGTCGCCGCGGTAGCCATAGTCCGCTCTCCAATAGGCTGGCTGCGCGAAATACTCGAATGAATGCAGGAAGTATTGGCGAACATGTGTGGGATCTTCGAAGGCATCATCACTGCTGCCGTAAGGCACGCGGAAGGTAGCTTTCGCATGTGGTTTGGCTATGCGGTGAAGCTCCTGCATCAAGGGCAACGAATGCACGATGTGTTCGATGACATGCGAGGCTGCAAACTCATCGAAGCTGCTGTCAGCAAAGGGCAAGGGGGTGCTGCTGCAATCGTTTAAGTTCGCCACAACATCGACGCCTGGCAAGGCGACGGCGTCTAAATTGATCCAGCCTTGCAGGATTGTCCGGCCACAACCGATATGCAGTCGGGGAAACGCAGGGTTAAGTGGCGTCATGCCAGCACCCTAATCGCAGGTGCTAGCGCACGCAATTTAGAGCTTCTTCTGGTGCCCTACGAAGGGTCTTGTCTTCCTGTGACCACCAAGGGGGCTTCAATAGAATACGATCGTCCTGTTCGAGGAAAACGCCAGCGGGAGGCAGCTGTGCGCAAACAAAGCTCAAGCGCGGTGCCGGATAGATCCTTGCCCTTCAACTCAACGCGAGGAACCTGCCCATGCGCGTCTACGTCAACGACCAACATTCCTTCTGCCTTTAAGGTTGGAACCAACTTGAGCTGGCGATCCACGCACCTTTTCATTTCAGGCTGGTGGGCCACGATGGCCTCGCGAAGTTGTGCTTTTGCACGTGCCCCTCGGTTTAGCTGCGGTGCCGGCGGCAAGTTGTTTGGCTCGGGAACAGGCGAAGCACTCGTTACGGATGAGGTAGGCAAAGTGTCGTTCACGAGCGACGCTTGCACCACGCCTTCGTTTGCCTCCGATGCTACGGGACTCGCCTCGAATTTTGGATGTTCTTGTTCTATAGGCGCCGCCTCGGTTGTTGTTTCCAAGGGTGTCGGGGCCGTGGGAACCGTACTCAAGACGGCGATCGCGGTGGTGCCGCCGTTGATGATCTCGGCCGGGCAACCGTTGGCCAGCAGCCACCTCCTTCTTGATTTTTGAGTGGGCCGCTCGGCATACGCCCATGCACCCTGTTCAAAACAAAGGTTGCGAGCGGTTTCGTCAGGCGACCCCGAACAGGCCTTGGCAGTAAGGGATGGTCTACATTCGCCCAATAGCTGTTGTTCGCTGGCAGGCAATTCGCGCTGCGCGGTTTGCAAAGCGCAGCCCGACAACAGGAGGTACACGGCCATTCCGATGTAGGATTCTAAGAAGGTAGTGCGCACAGCCCCACGATCTTGCTCATCCGAACGGCATCGTCCCTGACAACTGCGAAACAGTTGAGTGTCGGCTCAGTACCAATTCGGGGTACCTCCTGACGCGACGCGTCTCATGGTTGCCCTGGTGAGCAGCCCGATCTATTCCCGTGGATGTTTTCACAAAGCCAGTAAAACGCAGCATGTTAGGTTACGATTCGCGGTTGCGCCTTTGGCGAAAATTTCGGCAATACCTTTCGCGTCGAAAATGGTGTTCTGAAGGTTTCTTACGATCAGTACGAAAATACGTTCGATCGTCGCTTCGGAGCGTTGCAAAGAATCGACCTCGCCAACGTTTCCAAGTGGGCAGCGGGTCACTGTGGAGTTTCAAGAGCACGGCTCAGGAACGATCAAACACATCGTTAACGGCGAAACCGTGCTTAATGACGAACAGCCGCAAGGTCGAGTTAAAGCAACTGTCGCAGGCTGCTGTAAATCCTTAGCTTCCCGATCGTACGCGATCTTTGGGTTTGAAGAGACTTGCCAAGATCCAGGAAACAAGCGATACGACGAGAGATCCGAGCATCGCTGAACCCAATGAATCGACGCGGAATCCGGGCACCAAGAATGCGGCAAGTCCAAAGCAAATTCCGTTCACGACGATGTAGAAGAACCCCAGGCTTAACACTGTTAAAGGCAAAGAAAGCAGTTGCAGTACCGGTTTTACGGTCGCATTGACCAACCCCAATACCAACGCGGCCAACGCCAGTGAACCGAACCCTGCGATGTAAATGCCCCCGATCAGGCGCTGCGCAGCCACGATCGAGATGCCCGTCACAATCCAATGCGCTAAGAATCCCATGGTTCCATCCTGACGCACGACGGGCCCGTGCGCTACGGGCAGGCGGCTGCGTGCGAAAAGCGGTACGGCAGGCTAGCCTACGGCCATGAGCAATCTGCGCCTCATTGCCGTTTTTGTTGTCGCCTTCGTTGCCGCGTGTAACAGCGACTCAGCTTTGTCGCTTGATGGCGGGATAGACCTGGCTGTTTCCAGCGACACTTCCGTTGCCAGCGATGTTGGTGGCTTAGACGCTGCCGATCCGAATCAATCGTGCGTTGCCACCGGGGGCAAGGTCGAAACCGCCCTGTGTTGTATGTCGTCGGCAGCCTTTCCCAATAGCTGCCTGGTGGGCGCTTGCGGATGCTCGCCTGACTTTAGTCAACCGGTCGCCGTTTGTTCGTGCCCGATGAACGGTTGCTTTGTGCCATCGCGAGGTTGTGTGATGGCAGTGTGCGAACCAGGCGCAGATCAAACTTGCAATGAAAGCCCCACAGTGTCGGCCATATATGGCCGTTGTCAAAGCGATCGAACCTGCACCTGTTTGGCGCCGCGCACGTTAAACCCGGCCACGGGCAAGTGCCGTTAGCCGGTTAAGCTTCGTCTCGCAGCTCAGTGGCGTCCAAGATGTTGGAGGCCTGCCAATTAGGCAGATCTTGGACCAATCCCAACAGCAATTGATCGAAGCGATGTGAGGCTGCGTCTCGTTTGGCTGGATCAGACACGCCATCTGCTGTTTGACGCCAGTGAGGCGACGTCACCAAGCGGCTTCGCAGTGCCGCAGTGAATAGATCGATCCACGTAGGCGCAGTGAACGTGAAGTTCAACGACAGCGCGTCTCCTTGCGCCTCTGTTGCATGCCAGAACCCCCGAGGCACAAACAAGACCGAGCCAGGTTTAAGCTCAATAGAAATGGTTTCGTCGGGCATCGACGTTGGCATGGGTTCATCCATGTACGTTGAAAGTTCAGGATCCGTTTGCAGTCCTATGGTGTGGCGAGTCATCGGCGCAACCACGTGGTTGTTCGGCGCCAACGTCCACACTTTTGTGCCGTGTACTTGAATCACGAAATTGATGTTGTGATCGAAATGCGGCGCGGTCCCTTTTCCATCTGGGGTTGCGTAGATCAAGCATCGGCCGTAGGTCATGGCTGGCAGACCTAGGTCTTGCCGAATCGCTTGCAGCCATTTGGCCAACACGTCAGAGATTAAGTTGGCTTCGCTAAACAACAATCCCATGCCGCTGTTGAAAAGCTTCTGAGCGTCCTTCGCGTTCGTATCAACGGCGCTGGCTTCGTCCCTGACATCTGGAAGGTGCGCTTCAATGGATGAAGGCCACGATTTCAGCAAAGCTGCGAGCGAGCTCAAGAAGGGAAGAGTGGTGAGTTCCCGAAGCTGTTGGCCATCTCCATGCGCGACCAATGGCAGGTTTTGGTCGTAAAGATCGAAAAACTGCGCCGTGGTGCGAGGGTGAACGAGAGCGGCAAGGCCTGTTTTCATTGACTGGCGAGCAATCTAACACGGCCGATGGCCCAGCCGCGCTGGTTCCTCCCATTCGCCTTTGCGTTCGCTACCAAAATGCCGCTTTGCCTATTTTCTAGGCGCTTTTGCGATTAAATTTTCTGCCAATGGCGCCATCACGGCATATCCCGCGGCGTTGGCACAGCAATCCTTGTAGGTCGTACATTTACGACGGCTCGAACTTCGTCAGCTGGAAAGGTGGTCGCCAGTAGACATTGGCCCCACCTATGACCGTTGCCACCTAACAGCTGTTCGGTCTTGCTGCAGATAGCTACATGCGTGATCTGTGTAAAACTCATAGTTCTAAGGCAGGTTGACTTCGCCCAAGGTTGCTAGCAGTGGCTAACCCATAGATACTCAATGGACACATGCACCAAGTTGTTTCGGGGTCTGGGTCTGGCTTTAAGTGCGCTTGTCGTCACGGCTCCCGCCATCGTTCAAGCCAGCGTTCTATGGAAGGGCGATTTCGAAACCGGAAACCTTTCGCAGTGGAGCTTCAAGTTCCTCGAAAAGCAACTTAAGGTCGTAGGCTCCCCCGTGCGCGATGGAAAGTTTGCCCTTGAGTTGGCCGCTGTAAACAACGGTGATCGCGTTGAAGTTCAAAACGGAAGCGCGTCCGCTACCAACGGAACTGAACGGTACTACGCGTGGAGTGTCATGGCGCCCAAGGCCTTGGGCCCCAACGAGCACCAAACTGGTTATTTCGAGAGCAAGAATTCTTACAACCAGATCATGGTCTTCGTGATCAAAGGTGCGGATGTTTCGTTAGACACGCGTTTTCCAGGTTCACAACGCCGATGGACTGCCAAGGGCAAATTCACACCTGGCGTCTGGCATGATTTTGTTTTCCATGTGAAGTGGTCGCAAGACGCTGCGGTCGGGCTTATCGAACTGTGGTTTGACGGTCAAAAAGCCTTCGATCCAATTCAATTGCCCACCCTTGCGGATAAAAACGATGCGTTCTTTCAAGTAGGATTTCTTTCGGGACAGGCAGGCGAAGTTCTGTACGTGGATGAAGCGCGCGTAGCGACTGATTTGGCAGACGTCATGTTAGCTCCACCGTCCATGCCCGACGCTGGCGTTCCTCCTGTTGGCGGCGCAGGTGGATCCGCTGCAAGTGGTGGCCGTTCGGGCAGCGGAGGCGCAGGCGGCAACAGCGCAACCGGTGGAGCTTCGGTAGGCGGTACGGGAGGCGAAGAATTTGTTGCCGCCAATGGCGGCGCTGGTGGGGAGGGCGGTTTGCAGCCAGATGCAACCGCAAACGGCCGTACAAGCGGTTGCGCGCTGTTGCCAGTTCACACAAGCAACCCGATCCCATATTGCGCTTTGTTGCTGGCCCATGTTTTGCGACGTCGGCGCAAATCGTAACTGGTTGAATGCGGGGACACGGACTATAAACAGGCTCCGTGTTGAAGCTTTTGCTCCTATCTCTGTTGGCAACGATGATTGCGCTGTTTGCGCAACAACAGCGCTTTTCTTACGCCGCAGATACAGCTGCGAAACCAACGACGTACGTCACGCCTCCTTCCTCTGGCGCCTTTGGTGGTTCTGATGCCGCCAACGAACTGTGGGCCGCCCAAGCGCAATACGACAAGCAGAAGAAAAGCCCGTTGGTTTCCTTTGCGCTTGAACTCGCACTTCCAAGCTTGGGAAACGTCTACGCAGGTGAAACAGAAGACGCTGTGCTTACGATTACAGGGCTCACGATAGGCGGCATGTTCTTGGCCGACGGTTACGGGTTGTTGTGCCAAGTCTTCAAAGGCGGCAACGCCCATTGCCCGCACAAGATTGTCTCCCAAGTCCAAGGCTGGGTGTTTCTGATCGGAACCCGTTTGTTCGGATTGGCAAACGCGCCTTCAAATGTGGTTCGCAACAACCGCGCCTTGCGTGCCCGCTTGGGCTTAGATGAAGCTGAGATGGTTGGCATCCTTCCTTGGGTGGGCCCCAACGCAACGGGAATGCAATTGGCGTTTCGCTACTAGTAGTCCTTCCTTTCGAATACCCAGACAGCGATGGCCAAGACACCGGCCGTGAACAACACGAAGGCTGCGACCACTGACCCCAGCACCGCGAAGTTCAAAGCCTCGCTGCTGGCGACGTGCGCTGATTGCTCAGCCAAACTCGATAGCCGTGGCACCAGACCGCTCAAGATACGAAAAGTTGTGCGGGCCCATCCTTGGTTGATTGCTTCGGCAATCGCATCGCGGTAACCGGCAACGATGCTGCAGACATAGAAGAAAGCGCCGGCTGCGGCAGACAAGGCGGCGCTTCGGAAGACAACGGCGGACGTTAACATGACCGCATAGATCCCCGCGAACCCGACGATTCCCAACAATCCCGAAAACAGGGGCCGTAAGGTCCAAACGCCCGTCTTCGCGCCCAGCACGATGGCCATGCCTCCGGCTGAATAGAGCGCCGCCATGGCAGCAATGGCGCAGACGCCCACATAGGTACCCGCCAGCAATTCCCAGCGTCGGACGGGCAATGCCAAAAGATGTTCAATGCGGCCCGGAATCAACAGGCTGGGCGCATAGTCGGCGGTTGCCAAAATGAGAAACGCGCTGAAGCCATAGACGATCAAATACGAGACCGCCGAAAAGACTGGGCGCAAGGCTACGTCAACCGCCACGACGTCACGTCCGAAGGTCACGCCGAAGAAACGTGTGGCTGCAAGCGCGCCGTCCACCACATCCAACCGCATGAACAGCCCCGTCATCACCAGGGCCAACGTAATTGCGATCCCCAATGCGGCTATCCATCGCCTGGCCACGGCCTGTCGCAGAAGATCATAAGCCACCGCAGCAACCATCGGGTTTGTCATGGCGTGATGCCTTTGGCGCCAACCGCTGTTGCTAGTACTTCTTCTAGATCTCGTTCATCAGGCCTCAGATCGATGAGCACCACACTGTGCGATCGCAATCGATCCACCGCTTGGTTCAACTGCAGGGCCGTGCCGTGAAACAAATGACCTTTGGATTGTGAAAATACGAACTGGTTCTCGCGCAGAACGTCAGTGTCCGTGCCATCCGCGAAGCGAAGACGCCAGCGGTTGTCAGATCGGCAAAGCTCGTCGATCGGTCCCTCAAGCAAGATTCTGCCTGCACAAAGAACCCCAACCCGATCACAGATGCGTTCGGTTTCAGCAAGCAAATGTGAATTCAAGAACAAGGTGCAGCCCCGTCGTAACTCGGCCGCAAGCAGATCGCGAATCTCAATCCTTCCCAAGGGATCAATACCGTCGGTCGGTTCATCCAAAACAAGCAGCTCTGGTTGGCCCAAGAACGCAGCTGCCAAACCAAGCCGCTGACGCATGCCTTTTGAGAACCCTCCGATCTTTCGATGTGAATCTGCTGCCAGCCCCACGCGCATCAACAGTTGCTTAATGTTGGCAAATTGAGGTGGCAAGCGTTTGAGCCGTGCCACAGATGCCAAAAAGGCTGGGGAGTTAGATAGGCTGGCAACTCCAAACGTTCAGGCAAATACCCAACCCGTTGCCTGGCCCTAGGTGATTCAGGTGATTCTCCTAAAATGCGAATCTGCCCGGCGGTTGGTCGCACAATGCCCAGCAGCGTCTTGATGAACGTTGTTTTTCCCGCACCGTTGGGGCCCACCAAGCCAAACGCAGTGCCGCGCTCGATACGTAGATCCACCCCGTCCAGCGCTCGTTGCTTCGGCTGACCAAAGAACCCGGAATACGTTTTGCTCAGTCCTACGGCTTCAATGGCACTCAAGGTCGATGTCCTACACTATAAAATAGCTACGGCGGGCAATCTCGCCCAGGCCGTGCTTAGAAGCAAGTCCTGCTGCGCATCGGGGCGCTTGCCAGCCTCTGAAAATTTCCAGATGCGTTTGCGCCCCATCCCGGTGATACTGGAACCATGGACCCTCGCATCTGGCACAAAAGCTACCCCAAAGGCGTGCCCACAGAGATCGATCCCGATAAGTACGGATCCATTCCCCACGTCGTGCGTGAAACCTGCAAGCGTTTTGCGGACAATCCTTGTTTTCATAACATGGGCGTCACGCTTTCGTTCAAACAGGTTGATAAGCTAAGCGCCCAGTTTGCAGTGTTCCTGCGCAAAGATCTTGGGCTGCAAAAAGGCGATCGCATCGGTTTGCAGATGCCCAACATTCTGCAGTACCCAGTTGCCTTGTTTGGCGCTTTGAGGGCAGGGCTTGTGGTCGTGAACACCAACCCGCTTTACACAGCGCGGGAGATGGAACACCAGTACAAAGACTCGGGCGTCAAAGCCATCGTGATCATGGCGAACTTCGCCAGTAAATTGGAGGAAGTGTTGCCCGCTTTGGCGCAGGGAGGGTCACCGCCCAAAGTTGTTATAACCGAGCTGGGCGATCTGTTTCCCACCTTCAAACGTATCCTGATCAACGCTGCGGTCAAGTACGTTAAAAAGATGGTACCTGCGTTTTCCATCCCTGCTGCGGTAAGCTTCCGTGACGCTATGGCGCGTGGAGCCGCTGCCGATGCTATGCCGGACGCGGAAGTGGCGTCTTCAGATCTCGCCTTCTTGCAATACACGGGTGGAACCACCGGAGTTGCCAAGGGCGC
>Ga0105048_10017947_pt1 | contig 10900 bp, 8 predicted proteins | sample MAT05_FD_78382 | JGI IMG/M metagenome (GOLD analysis project Ga0105048, IMG submission 78382) | Freshwater microbial communities from Lake Fryxell liftoff mats and glacier meltwater in Antarctica - MAT-05 | ecosystem: Environmental > Aquatic > Freshwater > Ice > Liftoff microbial mat | place...
CCGACCGGGCCGACCCGAAGGTCGGGTGGGAGGCGGGCCAGGAGCGCCACCACATCGGGCACATCGACGCGGGCGATGGGCTGGGTTGCGAACGTGCGGACCGCACGCTTGAGCCCGTCGGTGTCTCCGGCGTCGGCGAACGCGTCGACCGCTCGGCGGAACTGCCGTCGGGCGAGGAACGACTCAGCGCCGGCCAGCAGCGCATCCCGCCAGTCTGCGGCGCCGAGCTCGCCCCGGAGAGCATCGGCCCAGAGCGCGTGCAACCGCACCGAGCCGAGACGGTCTGCGTCGACGAGGGGGAGGCCGTCGACGAGCCGAGCCGTGGTGTGGCCTTCTCCCGGTGCCAGCGCGTCGATCAGGTCGTCGTCGACGACGTCGAACAGCGCGGCACGGGCAAGGAGCGCTCGGCGCCCGGGTTCGAGTCCCGATACGACCTCGTCCCAGAGGTAGCCGGCCGATGCTTGGTGTCCGACCGCAGCGGTCAGCACCGCGAGCGCCGGCCAGGTGGGCAGGTCAGCCAGCAACTCCGGCGGGACGCCGCGCGTCCGGGCGAACACCTCGAGATCGCCGGCGGTGAACGCCATCGCGTCCTCGTCGATCACCAGGGCGAGGTCGTCGGCCTGCATCCGCCGGACCGGCACCCGAGGCATCGAACGCCCGGCGATCACCAGATGACCGTTGGCGGGCAGGCTCTCGAGGAGCTCGGCGAGGACATGCCACGCCGGATCGGCGGCACCGAGGTGGTGGGCGTCATCGAGCACCAGCGCGACGGGCTGGGGTGCGAAGCTCCACACCGAGGAGACCAGATCCTCGAGCACCGGGGCTGATCGCTGACCCGAGCCGGCGAGCGCTCGTGCCAACCCGCTGATGAGGTGCTGGGGGTCCTGGTCGGCGGGATCGAGTCGCAGCCACGCATCGATCCCGGACTCGGTGAGCCGGTTCGCCAGCGTGGCCTGCGCGAGCAGGGTCGTCTTGCCGAACCCGGGTCCGGCGACGAGCACGGTCAGCCGCCTCTCGAACCGACCGGCCACGACCGCGGCGAGGTCGGCTCTCGGGACGAGGTCCACCGCGAGGTTGGGAGGCTCGTACCGGAACGCCGGCGAGGAGTCGACAGGTGCAGGCGCCGGCATCGATCGCACTCTACGACGGGGCCGAGTGCGCCGATACGGCCCGTTCCGTGCTGGTTAACGGTCTCCGGTCCGACAGGCCCGGCCGAGGGCCATACCCTGGCTCGCACCATGGAGCGAGAGACCCGGATCGGTGCGGGCCCGACACGACGCCACCAGCCTCCGCAGGTCGCGCCGAACTCGGTGATGCGCGGTCGCCTGATCGAGCCGCTCCGGGGCCGGTTCGAGCGCCGCCTCACGGTCATCGTCGCGGGACCCGGCTTCGGCAAGACCACGCTGTTGGCCCAGGCGATGGCGGAGAACGACATCGAACGACTCGGACACGACGTGTGGCTTCGGCTCCACGAGCGGGACCAGCGGGCCGAGCACTTGCTGGGCGGCGTCGCCGACGCCCTCGGATCCGACGGCGCACGGGCCGATCTCGACCAGATCATCAACGAGGTCTGGCGCCTCGCGCCGGGCTCGGTCGCGCTCATCTTCGACGACGCCCACCACCTCGGCGAAGCGGACGAGGCGTGGGCGGTCCTCCGCTCGCTCCTCGACCGGCTTCCGGCCAACGGCAGCCTCGTCATCAGTGGGAGGTTCGCTCCCCTGCTTCCCGTCACCGACCGCGTCGACATCGACAGCGCCGTCGTGCTCGGTGAGGCGGACCTCGCCTTCACCGACGAGGAGATCGCCACGCTCGCGACGCTGCGCCACCTCCCGGCAGAACTGGTCCCGGATCTGCCCCGATGGCCGGCCCTGGCCAGCCTCACCGGGGCCGTCGGACATGGGGCATCCATCGAGTTCTTGTGGGACGAGGTCCTGTCGACCCTCGCTCCCGAGCGGCGGCACCTCCTGGCCGCAGCAGCGCTCTTCGGCGAGATCGACGAGGAACTGGTCGACGCCCTCGGTCAGGGCTGGTCGCTCGACCAGCTCGTCGAGGGGCTCCCCCTGGTCGACGCCACCGAAGGGGCCACGTTCCGTCTGCACGACCTGTGGATCGACGCGCTCAGCAACGTCCTCACGGTCGACGACCGGCGACGCGCCCATCGCGCCGGCGCGAGGATCTTGCTCGACCGCGGCGATCTGCTGCGCGCGGCAGCGTCGTTCGCGCTCGCGTCTGACGAACGGGGACTCGGCGAGGTCGTGATCGCCTACGCCCGCCGCCCGACCATCGGCGCCCACGCCGACGAGGTCGACCGCCTGCGGGCCCTCCTGCCCCTCTCGATGAGCGAACAGGCGGCGGCCCGCTACCTCGACGCCGCGCGGTTGTCCATCTCCGACGACCGGTTGGCTGCCGCCCAGTTCGGCGCGGTGGCGGAGCAGGCTGCGGCGACGGGCGACCTCGAGCTCGAGACCCTGGCCCGATGGCGGGTGTTCCAGTTCGCGGACATCGACGCTCCCGGAGGGGCGCGACCGTCGAAGCGTATGTACGAGCTGGTCGACGCCGGGATCCCCATGGCACGCGCCGTCGCCGCGTTCGTCGAGTCTCGCCAGGCCCAGGAACGGGGTGAGGTCGACACGTCGATCGCGCTGCTGGACGGCCTCGCAGCGTTCGACGAGGAGCAGCGGGACATGTCCTTCGCCATTCGGATCCTCGACCTCGGCCGGCCCGAGTCGCTCCCCGCCACGCTCTCCGATGTGCTGGCGAGCGACATCGGGGACATCTACGCCGCGCAGGCGGTCTGGCTGCAGGGATCGATCACCCCGGTTGATGCGTGGCCGATCGCCCGCGATCTCCCGGCTCGCGCCGCCACCCTTCCGATCGTCACGCGGGTCTCGGTGAACTGCGTGGCCATCACCATCGCGCTCAGTGCCGGCGCCCACGACGATGCCCTCGCGCTGCTCGACCAGACCCGCCGGCTCGCGCCGGCGGCGGCGAACATGGTGCAGCTCTTCGTCGGGGTCGCCGACGCTCTGGTGCGTCTCACCGTCGAAGGCGAGGACGCGGCGGCCGCGGCGCTGCGCGACCTCACCGGTCGGGTCCCGCTCGGCGTGTGGCCCGAGCGTCCGTACCTCTACGCTCTCGCCGCGCTGCGCGCGTTGGCGCCCGGGGCCGAGTCGCTGGATCGATGCGACCTCGGGCCGTCGTTCGCCACCGCGGTACGAGCCGGCGCCGCCCTGACGGCACTTCGTGCCGGCGACGAGCGCAAGGCAGCTGCGCTCCCGTGGGCCACGCCGACCCTCCTCGAGGTGCACGTGCCCGGTCCCATGCTCGCCGAGCTCGCAGTGAGCGCGCTCCCGGATCCCCATGCCGACGTGCTGCTCCGACGGCTTCCCCACGCCCGAAACTGGTTGACTCGCGTTGCCGAGCGCCCGACGGTGCTTCGGAGCCGAGTCGACCTGCTCCTGCACGATCTCCCCGCCCGTCCCGACCACGACCTGCGGATCGGGCTCCTCGGCGGCCTCTCGCTCACGCGGTCCGACGGGCGCCCGGTGCCGGGTTGGGATCGCCGCGAACGGGTGCGGCACCTGCTCGCGCTCCTGGCCGTGTCGCGGGACCCGGATCGAACGCTGGTCGCCGGTCGACTCTGGCCCGAGCTCGCACCGGACCGGGCGATGGCCAACCTCCGCGTCAACCTGCACCACCTCCAGGCCGCCATCCAACCCGACCGAGCGCCGGAAGATCCGCCGTGGTTCCTCCAGAGCGTCGACAGCCGACTTGTGCTCAACCGCGACGGCGTCGTTGTCGACATCGACGAGCTCGACCAGGCCATGGTCGATGCCGAGCGGGCCGAGGGCGCCGGCCGGGGGGCCGAGGCACTCGAGCGCTACCGGAGGGTCCAGGAGATCGCGGTGGGCGACCTGCTCCCGGACCTCGAGGCGGACTGGGTCAGCGACGAGCGACGCCGACTGCGAGAGGTCGTCCACCGCTCCGTGGTGCGCAGCGGTGAGCTCGTGCTCGCGCGGGGCGAACCGGAGGAGGCGCTGCGCCTGGCCGTCCGTTCCGAGCGGATGGACCCGACCGCCGAGCGGGGCCTCCGCCTCATCATCCGCTGCCACCTCGCGCTCGGCTCGGTCACCTCAGCTCGCGAGGCCGCCGGTCTCCTTCGGTCGCGACTGGCCGACCTCGGCCTCGGCCCGGAGCACGAGTCGACTGTGCTGCTCGGTCGACTCGGCCCCTGAAGCCCGGTCGCCGACCGCGGATTTCGGCGCCGCTCCGCCGTCGCCTGGCACCAGCGTCGCGACCGGTGCTTCGATGGACCGCCATGAACCTCGTCGTCGCCCAGCGCTTCGCCGGACCACCTTCGATGGGCCACGGCGGGTTCGTGGCGGGGCTCTTCGCCGCAGGAGTCGGTGGCGCGGTCCAGGTCACCCTCCGGCGCCCCACGCCGCTCGACGCGCCGCTGGCGCTCGATCGCCACGACGACGGCAGGGGCGAGCTGCGCCACGGCGACGAGCTGATCGCCGCGGCCGAGCCCGCAGCGCTGACCCTCACCACCCCGACGCCACCGCATGCGGTCGACGCCGCGGCAGCCGAGGCGGGCTCGCCATCGCACCGCAACGGGCGCGGCGTCCACCCCACCTGCTTCGGCTGCGGGGTCAACCGTGAGGTGGGTGACGCGCTCCGCATCGCCGCCGGACCGATCGAGGTGGACGGCATCGCGCAGGTCGCCGCGGCCTGGCTGCCCGGGCCCGATGGGACGGGGGGATTCGACCCATCGGGCCCGGCAGCGGCAGCCGTGATGGCCACCGGACGTCCTGCCGTCTCGGGGGAAGAGGCTGAGGACGCTGGGGCACGCTACGTCGGCCTTGTGACGCCTCCGTGAGACTCAGGTGAACAGGACATGCCGCCCGCATGTCGTGTTCCACGTGTTCGATCGGGAGGGGGAGGATCAGCCGGTGAATCGATGCACCACCACGCTCGGCGACACCGCGGCGAGCAGCCGCAACGTGCGGCGCCGCCATCGGAACCGCGAGGATGGGCCGATGCGAGGACGAGGCGGATGGCGGGCGACATGAGGTTGGGACCCGACGTGGGCACCGAACGGTTGATGGCCGCCGACCACGGCGTCCTCGCCACCGTCCACCCCGATCGTGGCGTCGATGTCGTGCCCGTCTGCTTCGCGCTCCACGGGAACCTCCTCGCGGTGCCGATCGACGTGGTGAAGCCGAAGACCACCACCGATCTGCAGCGGCGAACGAACCTCGAACGCGACCCGCGCGCGACGCTGTTGGTGGAAGGCTGGGACGCGATGGACTGGTCGCAGCTGTGGTGGGTGCGGGCCGAGCTGCGCCGGACCCCGGTCGACGACGCCGCCCGCGACGCGCTCGAGGAGCTGCTGCGCGACAAGTACCACCAGTACCGCAGCACCTCCTTCGCCGATCTGCTCACCTTCGAGGTCCGCGGTCTCGACGGGTGGGCCGCATCGGCCAGCGGGCCGCCCCCGTGAAGGCCCCGTCGGCGACCGCCGGTGAGTGCTCGGATTCGTGGCCGCCGTACCCCGGATCCTGACCTGACCGGGCAGCCCTGCCGAGGTCGATGGGTTGACCTTCGGCCCTACCCGTGGCGGTGTGACCTCCGTACCGTGCGAAGCATCCCCACACGTCGGAGGTCATTCCATGAAGGCTCTCGTTTACCACGGTCCCGACAGCAAAGCCTGGGAGGACGTGCCCCTGCCCGAGATCATCGACGACACCGACGCGATCGTCCGCGTTGACGCCACCACCATCTGCGGCACCGACCTGCACATCCTCGGGGGCGACGTTCCCGCCGTGACCGACGGCCGCATCCTCGGCCACGAAGCCGTCGGCACCGTTGAGACGGTCGGCGCCGGCGTGAAGAACCTCGAACCCGGCGACCGAGTGCTCGTCTCGTGCGTGTCGACCTGCGGAGCCTGCCGCTTCTGCCGCGAAGGCCGCTACGGGCAATGCCTCGGTGGCGGCGGGTGGATCCTGGGCCACAAGATCGACGGCACCCAAGCCGAGTACGTCCGCGTGCCCTTCGCCGACAACTCCACCTATCCCGCCCCCGAGGGGGTCAGCGACGAGGCGTTGTTGATGCTCGCCGACATCCTCCCCACCGGCTACGAGGTCGGCGTCCTCAACGGGCACGTCCGCCCCGGCGACGTCGTCGCCGTCGTCGGCGCCGGTCCGATCGGCCTGTCGGCGATCATGAGCGCCCGGCTCTACAGCCCCGCCCACATCGTCGCCATCGACCTGGCCGACTCCCGCCTCGAAGCCGCGAAGCACTTCGGCGCGGACATCGTCGTCAACAACGGCAGCGAAGATCCGATGGCGGCCATCGCCGAACTGACAGGCGGCCTGGGTGCCGACGTCACCATCGAAGCGGTCGGCGTGGCCGCCACCTTCGAGCTCGCCGCCGCGCTTGTACGCCCTGGCGGGCACGTCGCGAACATCGGCGTCCACGGCGGTCCGGCCACGCTGCACCTCGAGGACCTCTGGAGCAAGGACGTCACCATCACCACCGGGCTCGTCGACACGTCCTCGACGCCCACCCTGCTCCGGTTGCTCCGCGGCGAGCAGCTCGACGCCGGACGCTTCGTCACGCACCACTTCGGCCTCGATGAGTTCGAAGCCGCCTACGACGTGTTCGCTCGTGCCGCCGACACCGGCGCCCTCAAGGTCGTGCTCACCCGCGCACCGGCAACGACGTGATCGAGGTCGGCGAGCGCACCCGGACCAGTCCGATGCGGCTCGCCGGCCCGGCGCATCCTCTCGCCGGCCCGTCCAACTGGTCCTGATCACCAGGGGACAAGGACCGGACAGGCCGAAGCGCCTCAGCCCGACGTGCCCCGGGTGCCTCGGTTCGACAGACCTCGCCGACAGGCGGGTGACAATGACCCGTCGTCGCGCCCGGAAGTGTCGTTGGACCCTTGGCCACGCCTGGGACAGCGGCGAAGATCGATGCGCTGGTGACCCGCGGCCGACCGTTCGGCGTGGTCGGCGTCATCGCCCTGGAGCATCGGAGCCTGCCATGCGCGCACTCGTCGTCTACGAATCCATGTACGGAAACACCCACGAGGTCGCCGATGCCATCGGCGATGGCCTGCGTGACGTCGTCACCGCAGAGGTGCTGTCGATCCACGACGTGTCGGCGGAGCAGTTGGCCGACGTCGACCTGCTCGTGGTGGGCGGTCCCACCCATGTCCACGGCATGAGCCGCGAGTCCACACGGACGTCCGCAGGCGAAGCCGTGGCGGCGCCGGACAACTCGCTCGCACTCGATCCGGATGCCGTCGGCGACGGTGTCCGGGAGTGGCTCCAGTCGATCGGCAAGTCAAGTGCTCGTGCGGCGGCGTTCGACACCCGGGTCGACATCGCGCCGCTTCTGAGCGGCCGCGCCTCGAAGGGGATCAGCAAGGAGCTGCGACACAACGGGTACCGGCTCGTCGTCGATCCCGAGAGCTTCCTCGTCTCGAAGGAGACCCAGCTCGAGGCGGGCGAACATGCACGTGCGCGTGCGTGGGGAGAGCAGTTGGGCCGGCAGATGGAGGCCGACGGGCACTGAGGTCGAGTGGCCTCGAGCGCGCCTCTCGGACCACGCCCTCACCCCTCGCGACGCCCCACGATCGGGTTGAGAGCGGACACAGCCACACCCCCTGCCTCGACTCCGGGCAGGAAGTCCCGCCAACCACCGCTGATCAGGGTGGGCGACTCGACGACGCGAGCACCGTCGGCGTAGTAGGTGGTGGCCAGAGCTCGGCGCGGCTGGGTGGAACGGTTGGGTCCGGCGGTGTGGAAGCACAGCGCCGAGTGGAACGAGACCTCGCCGACGGCGAAGGGGCTCGCATCGACGGCCACATCGCGATCGACGAAGCGCCGCGCGACCGCGGCGTCGTAGGTCGTTCCGACCTTGTCGAACGACAGATCAGCGACCAGGTCCCGCAGCTGAGCGCCTCGGGCAAGAGCCAGTGGGCCCATGCATGCGGGGATGGCCGTTACCGGGATCCATGCGGTGACAGCCTGAACCGTGGCGAGCGGGAAGTGCTCGGCGTCGTGATGCCACGGCGTGCGTCCGCAGCCGGGCTCCTTCGAGAGGGCGTTGTCGTGGTAGATCCGAACGGCGGTTTCACCGAGCAACTCCGCGGCCAGTCCGCCAAGTCGCGGTGACAACGCGACCAGGCGCATCACCTCGTCGTGCAGCCACATCTGCTCGAGGGCGAGGAAGCGACCCCCCACGTCATCGCCGTGCTCTGCCCGCAAGAGGCGGTCGAGTCGTTCGGCGAGTCGGCGGACCACTGCGGGCGAGAGCACATGGGGCAGCTTGACGAAGCCGTCCCGCCCGAACGCCTCCCGCTGGTCGGCATCGAGCCGGTAGGGGGCCGCGAGATCGGCGCGCAGCTGCTCATCGTCGGCGGGGTCCACGTCGGGGAGGCCGGGACCGGCCACCAGCTCTGCCAGCACCTCATCGTTCTCGGCAAGGGTGACGTACCAGTCCCACCAGTCCTGATCGTCGCCTCCCCAATCCTGCTCGATTCCGCCGTCACGATTGACCGCCGGTAGCCGCGGGTTCTCCGCGATCACATCCACAGCAGCGCCGCCTCGTGGCTGAAGACGTAGGAGCCATCGGTCGTCCGGCATGACGCCAGGTACTCGCCCAGGACCGGTGCGGCCTCCATCTCCTCGAGGCTCACGGTGTCGTCGAAGGCGCAGCGCTGCAGGAAACCCTCGGCGACGTCGCGGCCGCTGGTGCCCGTCTCATAGGCGATCACCTGTTCACGCACGTCCACGCCCGCGGCGCGCAAGGACGCAGACACCTGCTCGGCCGTGGTGTAGGGCGTCGCGTCACGCACCCCAGCCCGATAGGCGTCATAGAACGTCAGGTAGTGCGAGCGGCTCGTTGCCTGAGCGATGACCCCGAGACCCCCCGGGGCCAGGGCTGAGGCGAATCGCGCCATGGCGACGTCGAGCTCGTGGGGAGGGAGGGCGTAGAGCGCATGGGTCGCCCAGACGACGTCGTAGGGGCCGCAGCGAGCGGGGAGGTCCTGCAACGTCATCACGAGGTCTTCGCGCGGCACGAACGGCGGAGCGAGGCAAGTACGAGCCTCGGCCACCGAGAAGGCCGAGGGGTCCAGCAGGTCATACGAAACGTCGGGCAGCGATGCGATCGCCGAATGGCTACGGAGGGCGGTCGGGAACTTGCCGCTACCGCAGGCGACATCGAGCAACGACCAACCCTCGTGGGCCACCGCGCCGAGAAGCGCCGGCCAGTCGGCGGCGAGCGCGAGTTGGCGGTAGTCCTCCGTCGCGAGGGCGTAGAAGGCCTCCATCTCGGCCCGGCCCTGCTCGCTCCAGTGCTCGAGGCTGCGCTGCGCCGTATCACCTGATTTCACGGGACTCCTCGCCGGGCTTCGGATCGTTCCACCGAACTTGTTACGTTCGTGTCGCCTCCAATGTACGGGGATCGGGCTCGAACCAAGGGGAGTTGGCCACCTTCAGTGTCAGAGCACGATCACCTGGATGACCTGCGTGCCGTGACGGCCGGGTCGTTGGCGCTGGACGGACTTGCCCCCGACGCCTACGCCAGGGACCACACCGCGTTCGAGGCCCTCTCCAACCAGCGCCGCCTCATCGAGGATTGGCTCGTGGATCGTCTCGCCTCGTCGAGCGATGCTTCGCTCTCGGTCCTGGCCGTGGGTTGCGGCGACGGTGCGCTCGACGCGGCCGTCGCCGAGCGCCTGCTGGCCAGCGATCCCGCCGGGCGCGCCCTTCGCTACGTCGGCATCGAACCATTCGAGACGAGCGCTCGGCACTTCGACGAACGCATGGGGCGCATCAACAGCGACCGGCTGTCGTTCGACACCGTCGTTGCTCCCTTTGCCCAGACGAGCCTGGACGAGACCTTCGACGTGGTGACGTTCGTGCACTCGATGTACTACGTGCCCGATGTCGCGGAGGCAGCCCACGCGGCCACGGCTCTGCTGCGGGCAGGCGGGGAAGCACTCGTCCTGAACGCGCCACGCGGGGCGTTGAACCTCCTCGCCGGCCTGCTCGCCCCCGCGATCGAAGGCCACCAGCAGTGGTTCAGCGATGACGTGCACAACGCCCTCACCTGCAGCGGTCTCGACGTCGCCGTTCCCGCACCGATCGAAGCGGTGGTCGACCTCACCGACGCCAGCGACGGTGTCCTGGACTTCACGGTCCAGGCCACGCTCACCCCCGAAAGTCGATGTCTCGTGCGCCGCTACCTCGCCGATGTCTCCTTGGTCGCGGGCCGATCGGTGGTGGCCCACCCCGTCGATGTGTTCGCCGTGCGGGGGGCGAGGGTACGCAGTTCCGCGGTTGCCTGACCGCAACCGTTCGAAGGGTCGAGCAACGACGACATCCGCAGCATGCTCGTCAACGAATCGACGACACGCCGCCACGGACGGGAGCTCCTTGCGGATCCGCATCGTGGCGACCGAACGCCGCTCGCACGACGTTGCGCGCTCGACGTTGCGCGCTCGACGCGTACAGCTGACGCGGCGGAGATCCGTACGGTCTCGACATGATCGAAATCTCGCCCTCTTCCTCCCCACCGCGTTCGGCTGCCCGTCGCGTCGTCGCGGGCGCCGCCGTGCTCGCCATCGTCGTCGCTCTGTCGGGCTGCTACCGCCTGTCCTCGACCACGCCCCAGATCCTGAGCACGTCGGTGGGGATCCCGGTGACGGTGTGCGAAGGACTGCAGGACCTGGATCTCGAGGTGTCGGCCGACATCTACTTCGATTGGGGCGATGGGAGCCCGCTCGACGAAGGCGCCTACTACTGGGACGACCCGATCACGAGCTGTCGGTCCCACACCTACGCGGCAGAAGGGTTCTACGAGGGTGAGGTCTTCGTCTCGCCGG
>Ga0105048_10017948_pt1 | contig 10900 bp, 6 predicted proteins | sample MAT05_FD_78382 | JGI IMG/M metagenome (GOLD analysis project Ga0105048, IMG submission 78382) | Freshwater microbial communities from Lake Fryxell liftoff mats and glacier meltwater in Antarctica - MAT-05 | ecosystem: Environmental > Aquatic > Freshwater > Ice > Liftoff microbial mat | place...
ATTTGAATAATTGATAAACAACAGTCCTCACCAATAAAATCAAAAAAACAGCAATAACAATTACGATACCTAAAATACCGCGGCCAATATAAATATCTGGCACCATATAAAATGCCAAAGTTATGATGCCGAATCCCAACGCAAAAGAAGGCATGAGCCGGAGAAAGGTATTTCTCATATCCTCTCTGTAATTGTGTTTATACATGCCAAAAGCACTCATACTGAAAACCATCACTAATGCAAATGCACATGCCGTCAGGAAAAAATTCTCCATCTTGACGAAATATGGAAAGTTGCTATCAAAAAACCGAATAGTCGCCCCAAGATAAACTGAGGCCATGAAAACAAAAGTTTCAACAAAAAGCAGAACGGACACTATTTTGGAGACATAGTGATTGGAAATTCTAAACAACATTAATTTACTCCAAAAGTTTGCTGATATTTTAAGCCACGCTCACATCATATCGACTTTTATAGCAAGAACATTAGGGAGGTTAATAAACCGATAATTGTGAGAATAAGATTGAAGCTTTCCAGCATATCTGCTAGATTCAAAAAATTATGATAAGTGCAAAGTGAGTTTAATATGGACGTTGTTGCCGTAGTTGGGCTTGGCTATGTGGGTTTACCTCTGGCTGTAGAGTTTGGAAAAAAACAACGAACTATCGGGTTTGATCTCTCCGCCACCAAAATCGAGAGTTACAAACAGCATATTGATCCCACCGGGGAGTTGTCAAGCGAAAACCTGCAGGCAGCCACACATCTTACCGTCAGCTCCGACCCGAGCGAGTTATCTCTTGCCGACTATATTGTAATCGCAGTTCCAACGCCCGTAGATAGTGCCCATCAACCCGATTTTTCCCCTCTTGTTGGCGCCAGCGAAACAGTTGGAAAGAACATGAAGCGCGGCGCAATCATTATCTATGAATCAACAGTTTACCCTGGAGCTACTGAGGAAATATGCATTCCAGTTCTGGAAAAAAACTCTGGTATGGAATGGAAAAAAGATTTCCACATTGGGCATTCTCCAGAAAGAATCAATCCCGGCGATAAAGAACGTACTCTCACTTCCATTGTGAAAATTGTATCAGGAGATGATAAAAACACTTTGGAGAAAGTAGCAAAACTTTACGAAACCATCATCAGTGCTGGTGTACACAGAGCTTCCAGCATCAAGGTCGCAGAAGCAGCAAAAGTGATCGAAAATACCCAACGTGACCTGAATATTGCATTAATCAACGAATTGGCCATCATTTTTGATAAGCTTGAAATTGACACACTGCAGGTATTACAAGCCGCCGGCACTAAATGGAATTTTCTTCCATTCCGTCCTGGCCTAGTCGGTGGACACTGCATTGGCGTAGACCCTTACTATCTTACCCACAAAGCAGATATGATTGGCTATCATCCCCAAGTGATACTGGCCGGACGCCGAATAAATGATGGAATGGCCAAATTTATTGCGGAAAAAACCGTGAAGGAAATGATTCGGGCCGGCCTCAATGTAAAAGGCTCAAAAGTAAATATACTCGGATTGACATTCAAGGAAAATTGTCCTGACCTGAGGAATTCGAAGGTCATGGACATCATTCACGAACTCCGATCCTACGGTGTAGAAGTACATATCCATGATCCTGTAGCAACCATCAACGACGCTCTTCACGAGTACGGCTTGGAACTTGTCACTTGGGAAAACCTACCGCGCGCAGATGCAATTATTGCCGCAGTTTCACACCGTGAATTTCTTGCCAGAGCTCTTACCGACTTCCAAACAAAACTTGTTTCAAATGGCTGTTTTATAGATGTGAAATCTCATTTTGATCAGGCCGCGTTGCGTGCAGCCGGCTTTAGCGTCTGGAGACTCTAGAGAAAAGTCATTTGTCTCTATGTGATTCGTAGTGATAATACTTCGATAAGTGCAAGATAAACAATAATAATAATTTGCTAGAAACCCGCTCATCCTCGACAGACTCAGGACGAATGGATTTTTATTCTGCGAAAGATTGAAAGTTGATTAGAGCCAGTAAAATGTAAGGCCCTGGAAGAATTTGTACACGTTGCTAACACATTATCTCGCGCTGTTGTTTTATCAATTTAAGCCAATGAGATCAAATGGAAAGAAATTATGCCAAACATAAACAGGAAAAGAACCACCGTTATTATCATTTTTGGAACGATCCTGTTCATGGGTGGCGTTACTGCCTGTGGCAAAACGCAGACCTCCGAGACACTGATTACTGAAGCCAAGCAGTATCAACAGAAGGGCGACAACAAGGCAGCCATCATCCAATTAAAAAATGCATTACAAAAAAACCCAGATGATGTCGAAGCCCGTTTTCTCTTGGGTACCATCTACAATGAAATAGCGGATTCCCAATCAGCCGAGAAGGAACTCCGCAAGGCTTTGAGCTTGGGCATGAGCTCCACTAAAGTATCTCCTAACTTGGGCAAGACCTTGCTCATGCAAGGGAAGTTTCAGATGGTTCTGGATGAAATAAAGCAGACTCCAGGAGAAAAAGAATCTGCTGAAATATCAACCTTGCGCGGTAATTCTTACCTGGCCTTAGACAAAGGCAAAGAAGCCAAGGAATCGTTTGAGCAGGCTCTAAGGAATAAGCCTGATTTCCCGGATGCGCTCATTGGGCTAGCCAAGCATTCGATTACGGAGAAAAATATCGATGCCGCAACACGCTTCTCCGATCAAGCTGTAACCAAAAACCCGCAAAACACGGACGTTTTGCTCTTTAAAGGCGACCTTCTGCGCGCCCAGGGAAAAATCGAGCCCGCTCTTGCCGCCTATGACCAAGTTTTAAAATTACAACCGGACAACAACTCAGCGCATATCAACAAGGCCTTCCTGGAAATTGGTTCAGGGAAATTCGACTTGGCCAAGGCAGATATCGACGCGGCACGCAAAGCATCGCCGAACAATCTAATCATTATCTATGCGCAAGCACTGCTTGATTTCCGCCAAGGGAAACATGCTGCAGCATTGGAATCTCTGCAGACGATTCTGCGTGCAGCACCAGAACATATGCCCAGTGTTCTGCTGGCAGGAGCCGTGCAGCTCGCGCTTGGATCAATGCCGCAAGCCGAACAACACTTGAAAAAATACTTGGAGAAAGATCCAGGTAATCTCTACGCTCGTAAATTGATGGTGTCCACATTATTGAAAAGCCGCCGGACAAAAGACGCAATCGATGCATTGTCGCCAGCGCTTAAAGTCGCACAACAAGATGATACCCAACTGTTTGCTCTCGCGGGTGAAACATACCTGCAGGCCGGAGACTACACAAAGGCGACGGAATATTTTACAAAGGCCAGCGCACTTGCTCCAAAAGCAGCAGAACTTCACACCGCTCTGGGTTTGAGCAAGCTAGCGCTAGGCGAGAACGATCGCGCGGTAGCCGAAATGGAAACAGCAGCAGCATTGGACACCAAATCCCCCAAGGCAGGCGTCTTGCTGGTTATGACTCACCTTCGCCTTAAGGAGTACGATAAAGCACTCGCAGCTGCGAAAACCCTTGAGAAAGAACAGCCTGACAATCCCCTTACTCACAACTTGAAAGGCGCTGCCTACCTGGGCAAAAATGATAGCGCTGCCGCACGCGCAAGCTTTGAAAAAGCACTTTCCATCCAACCCACCAATTTCCCTGCTGTGATGAACCTTGTGCAACTTGACCTACAGGATAAAAAGCCAGAAGCAGCCAAAAAGCGACTTGAGACTATCCTCGAAAAGGATAAGAAAAATTCTCAAATAATGACTGCACTAGCCGATCTTGCTCTCTCCCAAGGGCAGGCCAAGGAAGCTACCACCTGGCTAGAGAATGCCAGCAAAGAAAACCCGGACGCATTGCAACCGGCCATGCTGCTGGCAACTCATTATTTACGCATAGGTGAAAAACAAAAAGCACTTACCCTCGCCCAAAAACTTCAAGGTTCCAACTCCAGCAACCCAGAAGTTCTGAATATTCTGGGACAAGCCCAATTCGCCAACGGCGATAAGCCTGCCGCTTTGGCAACCTACAACAGGCTTGCCGCCATGAAGCCGAACTCTGCCCCTGCCCAATTCCTCATCGCCGCCGTTCACATGGCAATGCAGAACCAACCGGCGGCATCGGACGCCCTCAAAAAGGCACTATCATTGCAATCAGACTATTTGGAAGCGCAATTGGCTCTGGCCTCTCTGGAGGCCAGCAAAGGTAATTACGACCAATCCCTCGCCATTGCCCGACAGATACAGAAAAAAAACGGAAAATCACCCACAGGCTATGTGCTGGAAGGTGATGTGCTGATAGCTCAAAAAAAGCCAGATCTAGCGGTGAAGGCCTATGAACAGGCATTCGCTATTGGCAAAAGTGGACCACTGATTGTGAAGTTGCATGCTTCGCTCAACCATGCAGGAAAAGGCAAAGAAGCAGGCTCCCGCTTGACCCAATGGCTGAAGGAGCACCCTATCGATACGGCAACTCGGACTTACCTTGCCGGAACCTATCTTGCTGAAAATAAAAATAGAGAAGCCATCGAGCAATACGAGACCATTCTACACCAAGACCCAAAATACGTCCCTGCGCTGAACAACCTGGCTTGGCTTTATCAGCAGGAAAAAGACCCTCGCGCCTTGGAATATGCCGAAAAAGCCAATCAATTAACATCTGATAATCCTGCGATACTGGACACCCTGGGTTGGATACTGGTGGAGCAAGGCAACACATCACGCGGCATGCCCCTTCTGCAAAAGGCAAGCTCATTGGCACCAAAAGCTGCGGAAATCCAATATCATCTGGTGCTTGGATTGGTTAAATCCGGCGACAAGATTAAAGCGCGTAAGGAACTTGAGCAACTTTTAGGTGCCAATAAAGATTTTTCCAAGATTGAGGAAGCACGAGCCTTACTAAAACAACTTTAGAGAACCTTGAAAAATGTTTTTCCATTTTTCATGAAACTCCTTAACAAACATTCACCTGCCTGAACTCAATATGAAATTCCGTAGCGCGGTCAAAAAAACACCTGTTGCCATATACCAACGGGGGAAGAAGATAGACCGTCTGGGTAATCCGCACCTGGCATTTGAGAAACATATTGATTCGACGCGCTAGTAAAAGACTTGGATTAGTTAGCGCTCAAGCCAAAAAACCTGCACGGTAGTTGTCCGTCGTGCCCCACCAAGATATAGTGCGCATTCTGTTTCTAAAGAGGTGCAATAACTATCTGGAAGAACAGATGGAATATCAATTGCTTGGCCGGATGATCTCCCAGCGTTTCTGCGAACTGACCGATCCGGCCAACATCCGGATCGCACCACCGGCTGAACCTTCGAGAACCGAAGCGACGAGTAGATTCCCAGGCACTTTATCCATAACATGGAGCTACAACGGCTCAAGCAAGGCTATATAACCCGCAGCGGTCAGATCATCGACGCCACTCTGATTCCGGCTGCGAAGCAGCACTTCATTCGGGACAACGAAAAACAGCTCAAGGAAGGTACAATTCTTGTAAACTGAAACTTGGCTAACCCGGCTGGAAGGTCTATGCCGATAATGGCTACCCCAGTATTCCACGGAAAACACCGTTATAAAGAAGCGAGATACCACAAACACATATAGCGCAAAGTTCGCGGAACCATGCCCTATCAGCAGGGCAGGAGCGGAACAAGCGTATTGCCAAAACTCTTGCCTGAGTCGAGCACATCTTTACCGACAATGGACTCCAGATTGGAGACCAGTTAATTTGCACTATCGATCAGGCACCGGCGAATTTTGCCAACGCCATGATGGCGACCAGCTAAAATCTCAAGCGACTGGTTTATCTCAAGCGGGTTGAAAGCAAGACCTTAATGTTAAATCTGAACTAACTTAGCCCCGTTCATACAATTTAGTCCAAAAAGTTTGAAAGCTATAGAATATTAGAAATACCCATGATCCTAACAAGTTTCTAAAAGCTGGTGATTACTATGCTGCAAGCGCTAACTGAAGCTGAACCTCGTTGGAGTAAATTTCAGAATAAACTGAGTAAGCCCTTCGAGCTGTTAAGCGCGAATTTACAATGGAGTCAAAAGCATACATATCGGCCAGATTGAAAACGAAAGGGATTCTGGGCCCATGGTGAAAAACCGCAGGACCAATTGGGCGTGCTTCAAGCCCGAACTGGTTCAGGACGCGAGAGATAGAACGGCGGCAAAGTATGATTATATGCCCAACACCGTTTGTACGACAGTAATCGACACCAGCATGAATCATTTTGAGCATGATCTCAGATTCGTTCTCGGAAGACTCTTTTGGCGGCTGGCCATTCCTTAACTTCTGAAAAGGACGAAGGATGCCTAGCCTGGAAAATTCAGCAATTTCTAGATTACGTTGAAGAAATTGTGATGAACCAAGAGCCGAGACTTTCTGAAAGGGTAAATTTCCAAATTGATCAATTACAAGGCGGAAAGAGCCTATCCATCGGTTATTACCTTTGACGAGAAAGTGAATAGCATTATCGTCATAAATATCTTTTTCCATTTCATCCTTAAATTTGTCCGCCTCCTCAAATCCTTTTTCCAAGCAAAAAATTTGATATCTTAGATTATAGTGAATATTTTTACTTTCTTCAGTATCAGCCAATATAACCTCATAGCTGTTGATTGACATTTTCTCGATTTCTCCACTAACAAGTTATAAGGATTTAGTAAAATAATACTTGATTATATTTTACGTCTTGTAATGCCTTAATGAACAAGAGCAATTGACTCTTTCCTATCTGAAAATTATTAAGTTACTTTCCTGGAACATTAAATATTAGTGAGGTGTATGTCCTCTAAATGCAAGGCTACATGCAAACCTTAAAATAATAAAGCAAGTTCCATACCATGAATAATATGAACGTTAGTTCTATCGAATTTCTTCCTATTAAAGAAGCGCTACAGAGAGGAAACTCAATTTTCATTTCACCGACAAATATTGAATTTCAGTATTTATTATTATTATTTACCCATAAACGTCTTCAATTAGAGACATTTATGGGGGTAAATAATATGTTTTATTATTAAAATCAAATTGTTGCATTGTCTCCATATAGAGACAATACAACAATTTGATTAATTTAAATTATAAAATTAAATAATACCTTTGGTTAGCCGCTATTAACTCAAGACTACTGTATAAATTCATTTTTCAATACATATTGGAAGAGATTTTTGCTTGTAATAGTTAATTGTGATAATTTTAAATTTAAATAACATAACTTGCGGGCTTGTCTGCCAATGACTACTGAGCCAGATTCCACGAATCATAGTGATCAAGCGATCATTACATTCCCGTCTCCAAACCGATTGCAGGATGTTTCAATTCCCAAGTTACAATCCGATGCTCTCAAAGAAATTCCCTTCGCTCAGCAACAATTTCAAATCCGGTTAGCAACTTCACAAGGCATACGTGAAGCCGCCAGTCTTCTGATTAAGAAGATGTATAGTTGGCGTGGCTATGACACCGATTCCTTAAGACCAGATCCCAACAAGATTATCTTGGTGACCGACTATGAAAATGACATAGTGGGTACCCTCACCTTAGGTCTGGACTCCCCCTCCCAAGGTTTAGCAGCTGATGAGCTTTACCATCCTGAAGTAGAACTGCTACGTAGTCAGGGTTGCAAAATTTTCGATATCACACGCTTGGCAATCGACCTGAATCTCAGAACCAAAAGAGTAATGCCGGCGCTACTTCATGTTGCCTATATTTATGCGAGAAATATCCACCGTTGCACCGATACTTTAATTGAGGTCAACCCACGACATGTGATTTTTTATGAGCGCATGATGGGTTTTAAACAGCTTGGCCCAGAGAGAATTTGTCCTCGCGTTAATGCCCCGGCTGTGCTATTGACGCTAAAAATGTCCTATATGTCCGAACAGATTGAAAAATACGGCGGTCTCGGGCCAGATGCAAAAAACACTAAGTCAATTTACCCTTACTTCTTTTCCCGCACGGATGAGCTTGGGATCACCCAACGTTTATTGAGAGATGGATTTGGCCCTGCCTCATCGTTATGAGCACATTTGAATACGAGCAGGCATTTTCCCGCAATATCGGCTGGCTAACACGGCAGGAGCAAGATCAACTACGCCACAAACGTGTGGCAATAGCCGGCATGGGGGGGGTCGGCGGAATTCATTTATTAACGCTTTGCCGGCTGGGTATAGGCAAATTCCATATGGCCGATTTTGATACCTTCGACCTTGTCAACTTCAATCGCCAGACTGGAGCGACCATCAGAACATTGGGCCAAGGCAAGCTAGAGGTCATGACCCAGCAAGCGCGTGACATCAACCCCGAACTTGATATAACCGGCTTTGCCAAAGGTGTGACGGAAAACAATCTCGATGCCTTTCTGGAAGAGGTCGATCTCTACGTCGACGGGCTGGATTTCTTCGCTTTTCAGGCTCGCCAGCAGGTGTTTGCCAAGTGCGCGGAAAAAGGTATACCAGCCATTACTGCTGCCCCGCTGGGAATGGGTACTGCAGTACTCAATTTTCTGCCTGGCGGCATGAGCTTCAATGATTATTTCCGTCTAGACGACGGCCCCGAGGCTGAAAAACCTCTTCGTTTTCTCCTGGGGCTTGCACCCGCCCGCCTGCAAATGGGCTACCTGGCTGATCCATCGACGGTCGATCTGGCAAATCGCAAAGGCCCTTCCACTATCATGGCCTGCCAGCTTTGTGCCGGTGTCGCGGCGACTGAAGCGCTGAAAATCCTCTTGGGTCGCGGCCCCGTTCGGACGGCGCCCAAAGGTTACCACTTCGACGCCTACCGCAACAAATTGGAGCTGACCTGGCGTCCCGGCGGCAACCGCAACCCTTTGCAACGTCTCGCTATCGCCTTCGCCAAACACAAATTGGAACTATAAAATGCAGCCCACACCTCAGCCCATCGCGGATATTCTCGAACTCGCCCGCTGGGCACCTTCCGGTGATAACACCCAACCCTGGCGCTTTGAAATCCTCGACGAGCACCATCTAATCGTCCATGCGTTCGATACCCGCGACCATTGCATCTACGACCTGGATGGACATCCCAGTCAGATTGCCTTGGGCACGCTACTGGAAACTCTCGCCATAGCCGCCAGCGCACATGGCCTGTTGGCAGAATTCAGGCGCCATCCCGGCTCACCAGATACTCATCCTGACTATTTCGTGAGTTTAATCCCGGACAGCCAATTGCCGCCGGACTCCTTGTTACCCTACATAAAACAACGTTCAGTACAGCGTAGGTCAATGCACACCATCGCTCTCACTGAGCCACAAAAAAAAATACTGCAAAGCGCAGTAGGAAAACATTACACCGTGCGCTGGTTTGAAGGGTGGATGCAACGTTGGCAGATGGCCAATCTGATGTTTGACAATGCCAAACTACGACTCACTCTACCCGAGGCCTATTCTGTCCATCGCAACATCATTGAATGGAAAGCGCGTTTCAGCGAAGACAGGGTACCCGATCAAGCCTTGGGGCTGGATGCCATGACCGTTAAACTGATGTGCTGGGTAATGTCCAGTTGGCAACGAGTCCTTTTTTTTAATACTTATTTGGCAGGGCACCTAGTTCCACGGATTGAAATGGATCTATTACCAGGCATCTTCTGTGCCGCCCATTTCACCATCCTGGCCGACGAAGCACCCACGACTATAGACCATTATGTAGCTGCAGGGCGGGCAGTTCAGCGGTTTTGGCTGACGGCCACAAGCCTTAGTCTGCAACTGCAGCCAGAGATGACCCCTGTAATTTTTAGCCGTTATGCACGCGATGACAGGGTATTCAGCCGCCTGCCTGGTGCCATGGAAACAGCGACTCACTTGGGCGTCCGACTTTCAGAGCTGTTGCAGAACGATGGAGTGGAACGAGCCGTCTTTCTCGGAAGAGTCGGCAACGGGCGCTCAGCCACAAGCCGATCCTTACGTCTGCCAATACAAAAACTATTGCAGTTTTGATTTGATGTCTTGAAAGGTTCAGATCAACCAAAATTAGACTATCGAAAAGTGCTACGCCAACTCGTGCTTTTATTTCGCCTATGTTCGCACCAACATTCTTAAAGCTGAGGGCTTAGATGACAACTTCTCAGCCCATGATCATTTGAGAAAAATAAGGTTTTCAGGGCCTGGCAACCAAATTTTGGATTAAACTTATCCCGCGATTAGTCAAAAGCTGTAACGCACTTCGGTATAAACCCGGTCTTTGTTGTTGAACTGCCCAAACAGGCCGGTATTGCGTCCTGTGAAGATATCGGCTCCTGTTGCCATCCGCCAATTACCATCCAGCTTGTAGGTGAGTTTAAGTTGGGCGAACCAGTCGTTGCGGTTCAAACTTTTGACCAGCAGCATTTTAGGTTCGAGTTTCGGATGTAGCGCTTGGGTACTAAGAAGAAATGATATTCCGCTTTCAGTTTTGTTTGGTACGATGCCTGGATCATGATTCGGAAACAAACGCTGAAAGATTTGCATGTTAAAACGCGTTTCCTGCGGAAAACTCCATTCCAGGCCGGCGATGTAATCAAAGATGTTTTGCTTGACCAGGCCATCCACATCAGCTGCGTTAGTCGTGCTGAACTGTTTGTCCTTGGTGTATATCGCCTCCATCTTGAGTACCATCGGTCCAAGATCCTTGCTCAATGTAGCACCTATCTGGTGGATGCGCTCGTGAATGGGCTGAAAAGTAATAACGGGGGTAGGCAGCAGGGCAGTGTGGCGCGAAAAAGCCGCCGCTGGATCATTGGCGGTGTAGTAGAAACTGGAGATGTCCCAGCCGCTCTTAAGATAGGACAAGCGCGTGCCATAAGCCATATCTCTCAGGCCGGTGGGCTTTATTTCTGAAGCAATGATCGTCTGCACACCGGGGATAGGGGGGGGGTTGAATGGGTAGAACTCGGC
>Ga0105048_10017950_pt1 | contig 10899 bp, 9 predicted proteins | sample MAT05_FD_78382 | JGI IMG/M metagenome (GOLD analysis project Ga0105048, IMG submission 78382) | Freshwater microbial communities from Lake Fryxell liftoff mats and glacier meltwater in Antarctica - MAT-05 | ecosystem: Environmental > Aquatic > Freshwater > Ice > Liftoff microbial mat | place...
AGCCGCGTGATTTCCAGCGCCAGCTCCAGCGCCGCAGTCGCCTCGCGCCCGCCGACCTTCGGCTGCGCGCCGACGCGGGCGCAGGCGACGAAGTCCGCGAGTTCGCGCTTGAGTGGCTCGTCTTTTTCCACCGGCACGGGTTCGCGGACGATGCGCTTGCCGGCGAACTCGGTGATGATCGTGGCGTCGGTGGCGACGCCGAGGATTTTGCCGAGGAAGGAGCTTTCCTTTTCGTCGTCGCGGGCGAGGCGGAGGAGGTAGCCGCTTTGGTTTTGGTAATCGAGCGAGAGGTAGGCGTCCTGCTGGAAGACGCGGATTTTGCGCAGCTTGTCCTGGCTGATGCGGCTGGCGGTGATGTTGGCGACGCAGCCGTTTTCAAAACGCAGGCGGACGTTGGCGATGTCCTCGCGCTTGCTGAGGACGGAAACGCCGACGGCATCGACCTGGGCGACGGGTGAGCGGACGAGGTGAAGGATGATTTCGAGGTCGTGGATCATGACGTCGAGGACGACGCCGACATCGAGGCTGCGGCCGGGGTAGGGCGAAAGGCGGGTGGCCTCGATGAAGCGCGGGCGGGTGAGCCGGGATTCGAGGGCGGAGAGGACGGGGTTGAAGCGCTCGATATGGCCGACCTGGAGCACAAGGCCGCGCTGCTGCGCGAGGTCGCAGAGTTCACGCGCCTGCTCGGGCGTTTCGGTGAAGGGCTTCTCAACGAGGACATGCTTGCCGCGTTCCAGCAGGGCTTTGGCGAGGGCGAAGTGCGTGACGGTGGGCGTGGCCACGGTGGCGGCGTCGATGGACTCGGCGAAGGCGTCGAGCTGCGCGAAGGCGCGCGCGCCGTATTGCGCGGCGATCTCGTGGGCGAGTTCGGTGCGCTCATCGAGCACGGCGGTGAACTGCGCGCCCGGCAGGCTGGCGAAAATGCGGGCGTGGTTTTTGCCCATGCTGCCGATGCCAATGACGCCGAGGCGGATGGGGGGAGAGTTGACCACGGATTTCACGGATTACGCGGATGGTTGAGCTTCATCATCTTGGGCGCTGCCACCCCTGACGATGCGTTTCCATTGCAAACTCGCGTTCCTGAAATTGAGCAGCAGAGCCACCTCCAAGCCGGTGATGTTGAGATAACCCAGCATTTGCGAAACGTGGGCTTCATTGAATTCTTTCACCACCTTGGGATCTGCAATGACGGCCTCCTCAACGATCAAATCCGGGATCAGCTTGCCGAGAAAATGCCCCTCATAATGCACGGGATACTCGCGCTGGTTGTCCATGCGCAGACCCATACCCACGAGTTCGATGACGAGCGCCTTTTCATAAAACGATTCATCCAATCCCGGCCTCAGGCGCGAGTGAACTTTCATCGCTGCCCCGATAATCGCCCGCGTGATTTTTTCATGCTTCATCAGTGCGCTCCTTGTCTTTGAATCCGTGTGATCCGTGAAATCCGTGGTCAAATTGTGAGGCCGAAGATCGAGATGCGGTGCTGGTCCGCGAGAGCGGTGAGCTTGTCCTTTTCCAAAAGCAGTGTCGTGCCAGCCTCGACGCCGAGGGCGCGGATGTGGGCGGCGTGCGCGGCTTCGAGGGTGAGGGGACCGATGACGGGTACGTCGAAGCGGAAGTCCTGATTGGGCTTCGAGACTTTGACCATGATGGCGTTTTTGCGGCCGAGTTCGCCGCCGCGTTTCATGGCGGCGTTCGTGCCTTCAAACGCCTCGACGGCGAGGACCGTGCCGTTTTTGACGACCACGGTCTGGCCGATGTCGAGGCGGCTGGATTCCTTGGCGATCTGGAAGCCGTAGCGCACGTCGTCTTCTTCGCGCGGCTTGAGCTTCGGACCGGCGATGAGCCCGGCGGGCGCGAGCTGTTTCTCCATGAAGGTGGTCGCGGGCAGCAGCTCGACGCCGATGGCTTTCATCTCGTGGGCGATCGCGCCAAAGATGCTCTCCGCGTTGCGTCGTTTGAGCTTCGCCAGGACGACGAGGGCCTTGATGTCGGGGCGGAGGTCGAAGAGATTTCGCGGGTGGATTTGACCGGACATCACCGCGTGGGTGGCGCCGGAGTTTTTCAGGAAACCAAGCAGCTTTCCGAGCTGGCCCACGCGGAGCCATTCGAGTTCATCCACGAGGGGCTCGAGTGTGGGGTCGGTCTCGTTTTGAAAGGCGGCGACGGCGATCCGCGAGACACCCGCGGCCCGCGCGGCGAGGGCCATGGCCTGGGGGTAGGTGCCGTTTCCAGCGATGATCGCGAGTGTCTGCGGGATGTCCAAGGCGGGCGACTTTAGGGAGCGCCGCGCGTGCTTGGCAAGCGGCTCGGGCCGCGACGGGGACGAACTATTTACAGCGCGGAGCTTTACGATAGACTCGCCGCTATGCCTGAAGCCAAGCAGACCACGATGCAGCAAATCGCCGATGCGGTCGGCGTCTCCCGAATGGCCGTGTCGCTGGCTCTCCGCAACAGCCCAAAGATTTCCGCCAAGACCCGGGAGCGAATTTCCAAGGTCGCCGATGAGCTGGGCTATCGCCCAAATCCCATGGTCTCCGCGCTGATGACCCAGCTCCGCCATGGACGCGAGGTGAAGCGCCCCACCACCATCGCTTACGTCACTGCCTACCCCACCGAAGACGGCTGGCGTCAGGCGGGCGTTTTCACGGAATTTTACACCGGGGCGAAAAAGCGCGCCGGAGCCTTGGGCTACACGCTCGAGGAGTGGTGGCTGCGCCGTCCCGGGCTCTCGGAGCAGCGGTTTTCGGAAATTCTTTTCACCCGCAATATTCTGGGCTTGGTCATCGCGCCCTTGCCGGCGGGCGGCGGCACGCTGGCGCTCGACTGGCCGCATTTCGGCTGCTCAGCCATTGGATATTCGGTCATCTCCCCGAACATCCACCGGGCGAGCAACGACCAATACTCGACCATCCGCCTTGCCATCGACGAACTCACCCGACTCGGCTACCGGCGCATCGGCATGGCCATGACGCGCGATGGCGACGAGCGCGTGAAGCGAAACTGGTCGGCCGGCATGCTCGTCTATCAGAGTTCCATTCCTCCTGAGCAGCGTGTGCCGGTCCTCCTCGCCGAGGGCTCATTCGGTAGCGCCTTTGCATCGTGGTTCTCCGATTTCCAGCCCGATGCCGTCGTTAGCCAGGAACCGGAGTGCATCACCATTCTTCAAAATCGCGGCGTGGAGGTCCCGCGAGATGTGGGTTTCGCGCATCTCGGCGTGACCGCTGATGATTCGCAGTGGGCTGGCGTGAACCAGGATGCCGAGCTCGTCGGAGCGGCTGCCGTGGATCTCGTGGATGCACAGCTCCGACGCAATGAACGCGGTCTCCCGGCGCAACAAAAAACCGTTCTCGTGCCCGGTTACTGGGTTCACGGACCGACGGTGCGAAAGCAGTGAGGCCGGGTTTTCCGCCCTTCCTACTCCTCCTCCACCTCGCGTGCCCGGTTTTCGAAACGGGTGAACTCCTTTAGGAAGGTCAGCGGCACATCGCCCACCGGGCCGTTGCGCTGCTTGGCGATGATCAGCGTCGCCTTGCCCTCGGCGGCCTTTTTGTCCTCGTCCGTGTCAGCGTAATATTCCTCGCGCACGAGCAGCGCCACGAGGTCGGCGTCCTGCTCGATGGAGCCCGATTCACGCAGGTCGGAAAGGCGCGGACGGCCCTTGGCCTCGCCGGTCCGGCCCTCGGGATTACGGTTGAGCTGGGCGAGCACCACGATCGGAATGTTTAGCTCCTTCGCGAGGCCCTTCAACCCGGCGGAAATCTCGGCGATTTCAAGCTGGCGATTGTCCTGCGCCCGGCGGGAGGTGCTCCGCAGGAGCTGGATGTAGTCGATGAAGATGGCCGCGATATTGTGCTGACTCTTGAGCCGGCGGGCCTTCGCGCGGAGTTCGAGGATGGAAAGGCCGGGCGTGTCGTCGATGAAAAACTTGCTCTCCGCGAGCTTCGAGGCGGCGGCGGTGAGGGCCGGGAAATCGCGCTCGCTGAGGAAGCCGTTGCGGACGTTGCCGAGATTCACCCGCGCGCGGGAGCAGAGCATGCGCTGCACGAGCTGCGAGGTGCTCATTTCCAGCGAGAAGACCGCCACGGGCAGCTTCATTTCCAGCGCCACGTGTTCGGCCATGTTCATCGCGAGCGCCGTCTTACCCATCGAGGGCCGCGCCGCGATCACGATCATCTCCGCCGCGTGGAGCCCGTCGGTCATCTTGTCCAACTCCGCCAGCCCCGTCTCCAGACCGGAGATCGCCCCGCGCCGCTCATACAGCGCCTCGATGTCGTGGATGGCCTGCATGACCTGATCCTTCATGCTCACCGCCTTGTCCTTGAAGCGGTCCTGCGCAATCGCGAAAATCTTCCCCTCCACGTCATCCAGTAGCGTCGGCACATTGTCCTGCTCGTCGTAACTGCGCGCGGCGTATTCCGTGCAGACCTTGATGATCTCGCGCAGGGTGAATTTCTCCTGCACGATCTCCACGTAGTAGGCCACGTTCGCCGCCGTGGGGAGAAAGGTGAATAGCTCCGTGACAAAGGCCGCGCCGCCCACCTGGTCCAACCGCTGCCGGTCGCGGAGCACCTCAGTCAGGATGATGAAATCAATCGGCTTCCCCGCGTCCCAGAGCTCGATGAGGACGGAGTAGAGTTCGCCGTGAGCCGGGATGTGAAAGTGCTCGCGGGTGATCTGCTTTTCCGCGCAGAAGCCGCCGACTTCCCGCGGGGTCAGGAGAAAGGAACAGAGGAGACCCTTCTCCGCGTCCGGCGACTGTGGGAGTAACCGGTGAACATCCGGTCGATAATGGGCCGGTTGCCGCAGGTCGCTGGTGTCTCCCCTCCCACCTTTTCCGGCGGGCTTCGCACTTTGCGTGGAAGCCTCTGCTGCCATCGTCCGTTACTTGCCGTGCTTGGCCTTGTACTTGGCCTTGTAGGTCTTCTCGCCGGACTCTTCCACCGGCGCAGCGGGTGCGGGCACGCCGTCGCCAATCGCCTTCACGTTCACGTGCAGCTTGGCGACCACGTCATGGTGCAGCTTGATCGTGATTTCGTGCTCGCCGGTTTCCTTGATCGGACGCTCCAGGACGATCCGATGGCGGTCGATCTCGATCTTGCCCCCGAGTTCGGCCTTCAGCTTGTCCGCGAGGTCCGCAGCCGTGATCGATCCGAATGCCTTGCCGGTCGCGCCGGTTTCCAGCTCCATGGTGACCTTGAGCTTATTGATTTTCCGGCCGAGTTCCTCGGCTTCGTTATGCTCCCGGCCCTCGCGCTCCGCGCGCTTTTGCTTCAGTCCATTGAGGCGCCGGAGCGTCGCGGGGGTGATTTCGAGCGCCTTGTGCTGAGGGATGAGAAAGTTCCGCGCATAGCCGCGCTTGACCTTTACGACATCGGCTTCGGCTCCGAGATGGGCGATCTTTTCGGTGAGGATTACTTCGGTCGTAGGCATGGGAAAAAGAAGTTTGGTAAAAAGCGGGACGGCGCTTGTAAGCGGGCCGCGCTGCCTTGTCAACGCCGCCCTCGGAAAATCTTCCCCCATCCCAATTCCGCCGCGTGCAAGATCGACGGCACCGCCATCGGCCTGAAGGCGTGCTTTGGGAAAACGGCCTGCCGCGCGTTTCCCGGGGCGCGCTCGAACTGCTTACTGACGGGTCATTTGGCGCTCTCAGGCTTCTCCTCCACCACCACACCGGCCAGATCCACCGTGCCCACCTCGCGCACGATGAACATCAGGACTGCTTCAAATTCCGTCGCGGGCATGAACGCGAACTCGAAGCGCTTCCACTCCGTCCCGGTCGTCAATTCCTGTTCGTGGTAGAACTCATACGGCTCACTCATTTGGCGGGCACCGACATTCAAGCTGATCCGCTCAGGGCTGCGCACCCAGCCGGTGACGAGGTAGCGGGTGCCTTTTTTGTATTTTTGTTTCCCGCTGTAGCTCGTGAGCTGGAGCTGCCCCTCATCGACCTTCTCGACCTTGATCCGCACTGCGCCGGCCGCTTTATCCGGCGAGTCCGTCAGCTTTGTGTAAGTCGCCGTGACCGCCGCCCAGTCGGTATTGTCGCTCCAGTCTTTGGGCAGCCAGCCCTTCACGACGTGGCTGTTTTGCGCCTTGGTTGTAAATTCCGCGCCCTCATTGCCAAAGGCCGGCAACAGGCTCTTGGGCCCTTGGGCCATGACGGCAGCCGACAGGCCGCAGAGCAGCACGAGGGTCAGAATGTTTTTCATTAAACGCAGAGAAGTGGAAACGGAGTGGAAGGATTTCATAGGATTGATTGAAGAGCGTAGCGGGGGGCAATCCCTTGTCGATCGTTCAACAAACGACGCTTTGTTACTTTTTCGAGGACCGGTCGAGTTTGGCGAGAGCAGCCTGCATCTGTTGTGCGAACTTCGGTCCGACAGCTTGCTCCTCATGTTTGAAATAGATGAAAGCATCGGACCAGCCGGATCCCTGTTCTCCGATCCAATCTGCCCAGTGCCTGATCTGCGCTGGAGTGTAGTCCTCCCGGCGGAGACGCAGATAGCCGAAGTCAGCAGTGACCACCGATGGCGTGACCAACGTCTCACTCTCGGCGATGCAGAGCGCGACCTGGTGATCGCGGAGGCATCCGAACACTTCGTCATCGAACCACGACTCATGGCGAAACTCGAACGCCGCGCGCATTCCCGTCGGCAGCTCTTTCACGAACGTTTCCAAGAGCGGGGCGTCTTTCCGGAAAGTCGGCGGAAGTTGGAACAGCACGACGCCGAGCTTTTCGCTGAGGGGTGAAATGGCTTCGTGAAAAAAGTTGAGCGTTTCAGCGCAGCCTCGCAGCTTTGCGAAATGGGTGATTTTCTGCGGAGCCTTGAAGCTGAATCTAAAGTGGGCCGGCGTCGCGGCGGCCCACGCCTCGATGGTCTTTCGACTCGGGATTGAGCGAAACGAGTAGTTGCTCTCCGTGCTGACAAATCGCTCCGCGTAATACGGCAGCATCAGCCGCGTGGAGATCTTCTCGGGATAGAAGCTCCCTTTCCATTCGGGATACTGAAAGCCGGAGGTGCCGATCCAAACGTGCATGACAGGAATCTAAATCGACGGGTTGGGTTCCAAAGAACCGTACTCGATCTGCACGACGGTGACGGCCGTCAGACCGTCGTCCAGCGTCAGCGTCTGACCGCATCCCGCGCCGAGCAGCGCCCGGCCTTTGGAAGAAACCCAACTCACCGCGGCGGGTTCGGATGCCACTTCATCCACGCCTACGATGCGCACCGTTTCCTCCGCGCCGTCTGCCGTCCGGACCGTTACTCTGGCTCCGAAAATCACCACATCCGGCGCTGCGGTGGGCGGTTCCACGACCGTCGCCGACTCGAGAATGCGTTCCGTTTCCGCCGCCTCGGCCGTCTCCCCTGCGCTCCGCAGTTGCACGATCTTTTGCCGCAGCCGCTCCGCCCCGCGCGCGGTCATGTGATTCAGCGCACCCGGCGGCAGCCCGGACGCCGAGCGGCGGCGATGCGAGCGCTCCGGAATCTCCACATCTTCTTTGACGAATGCTCTGCTCATTGGTTGCGAGGCGACACGCCTTAGCCTCGAATCGCCGTGCGAGTCCTCGCCGCGCGTGGCGGCTCCAACGAAAAAATAGTTGCCTGCTCCGGCAGCCGCCCGTGCTCCGGTGAAATGAACCGTGTCGCGTGCTCTGGGAGGATGACCCTTTCGGCGACGGTCGGAAAATGATGTGGCGTCGGGGAGGAACGGCATCACAGGATGCGCGATGTACCGCCCCCACCTCCCCGCCTTCTTCGCTCTCTCCGCCGCGTTTTGCGTGGCGCGGTCTGCCTTCGCCGCCGAACCGCTGCTCTCCGGGATCGGCGCGGCGATGCAGGAGATGGTGGCGAAAAATGAAATCACCGGCGCGGTCACCATGGTCGTCACGAAGGACAAGGTCCTTCACCTCGAATCCACGGGGCTGGCGGATGTGGCGTCGAAACGGCCGATGACACCCGACGCGCTTTTCTGGATCGCCTCGATGACGAAGCCGATCACCGGCGTGGCGATTCTCATGCTGCAGGATGAGGGCAAGCTCCACGCGACCGATCCCGTGGCGAAATATCTGCCCGAGTTTGCCGCGCTGAAGACGCCTTCGGGCAAACTGGCGAACCTCACGATCACGCAACTCCTCACGCATACCTCCGGCCTCGGCGAGGCGGGCGCTCCGGCAGCGCAGCAGGCCCGGACGCTGGCGGAGTTGGTCCCGCTCTGGCTCACCGCGCCGATGCAATACGAGCCGGGCGAAAAGTGGAAGTACACGCAGAGCGGCATCAACGCCGCCGGGCGGATCGTGGAAGTGGTGAGCGGCCAGACCTTTGACGCCTTCCTCCAGCAGCGGCTTTTCGATCCTTTGGGGATGAAGGATACGACCTTCTACCCGACCGACACGCAGCGCGCCCGGATCGCGACCGCCTATGCGAAAAACAAAGACACCGGCGCGCTCGAATCCGTGCCGCCGCGCGCGGGTTATGAGGGCACTCGCGACCGCCCGCCGCAGGGCAACGGCGGACTCTATTCATCGGCACTCGATTACGCGCGCTTCTGCCAGATGCTCGTCGGTGGCGGCACGTTCGAAGGCCGCCGCTATCTCAGCGCGGACGCGTTGAAATCCCTCGCCTCCCACCAGACCGGCGATCTGCCGACGGGCTTTTTTCAAAACGACACCTACGGCCAGCGCGGTGCGAACTACGGATGGGGCCTCGGCACCTGCATCCTGCGCACGCCGCATGAGGGCGTGGCGGCGATGCTCTCGCCTGGCAGCTTCGGCCACGGCGGCGCGTGGGGCACGCAGGCGTGGGTCGATCCGGTGAAGGGCGTGGCCTATGTGCTGATGGTCCAGCGCTCGAATTTCCCAAACGCCGATGCCAGCGACGTTCGTCGCGCCTTTCAGCAGGCCGCGGCCAACGCGCTCGAAAAATAGGGAACTGGTCTGCGAACCTAAGGAATTTTCGTCCCAGCAAATGTCTTCCTCTTCCTCTTCCGCTTAATCTTCCTCATTTCCCGGTGCCGAAGGAAGATTCAGCGGAAGCGGAAGAGGAAGAGGCAGGCGAGCCCCGACTTTTTAGACGCCCTCTAAGTGAGCGTTCCTTCCCGTCCTGCCGTGCTGGCTCTTGCGTCGGCAAGGCTCCGCTGCTTTCCTCCCCGACACTTTCCTCCCACACATCCTCCCCGCTTATGAAACTCCATCCCCTCCTTTCGACCTCCGCCCTTTTCTCGATCTTCGCCGGCCCGCTCCTCGCGGCGGAGGAAGGTCATGGCGCGGGTGCCTCCGCTTCCGTCGTGGCGGGCGCTTCAGATGAGGCGAAGAACGCGATCAAGACGTTCAAGTTCGACGCCGGACTGAAATGCGATCTGTGGGCGGCGGAGCCGCTGCTGGGCAACCCGGTGTGCTTCACGCAGGACGAAAAGGGGCGCTGGTATGTGGGCGAGACTTTCCGTCAGGAGAAGGGGATCGAGGATAACCGCGGGCACGCGGAATGGCTGGACGAGGACATTGCCTCCAAGACGGTGGAGGACCGGTTGGCCTACATGCGCAAACACACGCCGGATGCGGCGAAATTTTCGGCGAAATATGAGAAGCACGAGGAGCGCATCCGCCGTTTGGAAGACACGACGGGCAGTGGCGTGGCGAATAAGGTGACGATTCTGGCGGACGGGATTCGGGACGCGGCGGACGGGACGGGTGCGGGGCTGATCGCGCGGGGTGGGGAGGTTTGGTACACGTGCATTCCGCATCTATGGCGCTTCAAGGACACGAATGACGACGGCGTGGCCGAGGTGAAGGAAAAGCTGCTCAGTGGGTTTGGGGTGAAGTTCGCGCTGCGGGGGCACGACATGCACGGGCTGCGTTTCGGCCCGGATGGAAAGCTCTATTTCTCGATCGGCGACCGGGCGATCAATGTGAAGACGAAGGAAGGCGCGCAGGTCGCGGAGACCGAGTACGGGACGATCATGCGGTGCAATCCGGACGGGACGGATTTTGAGATTTTCACGACCGGCGTGCGCAATCCGCAGGAGTTGGCCTTTGACGAGCACGGGAATCTTTTCACGGGGGATAACAACTCGGACGGGGGCGACAAGGCGCGTTTTACCTACCTGGTCGAGGGCGGGGACTGCGGCTGGCGCATGGCTTTTCAATATCTGAATGACCGCGGGCCCTGGATGCGCGAGCGCCCGTGGGACGAGCAGATCGCGGCGGGCATCCGCTACGTCATCCCGTGCATCGCGAACATCTCGAACGGCCCGAGCGGCCTGACTTACAACCCCGGCACGGGGCTCTCGGACAAATCCAAAGGGAAGTTCTATCTCAGTGATTTCCGCGGCGGCGCAAATGGCAGCGTGGTTCATGAAATCAGCGTCGAGCCAAAGGGCGCATTCTTCAGCGCGAAGGCGCGCGATTGGGTCAAAGGCATTCTCACCACCGACGTGGAGTTTGGAAACGACGGGTCGCTCTACGTGCTCGACTGGGTGGCGAGTTGGGGTGGGGTGGGGAAGGGGCGCATCTACAAATTCACCGACCCCGCCGCGAACGTGGCGCTGCAAAAGGAAACCGAAGGGCTGATCCGCGACGGCATGGCCAAGCGGGCCAATGAAGAGCTGGCAAAGCTGCTCGGACATGCGGACATGCGGGTGCGGCAGGCGTCGCAGTTTGAACTCGCGACTCGCGCGATGAATCCGCAGGGCCTGGCGGCGTCGGCGCAGATTTTTGCAAAGGCGGCGGGCGATACCGCGGCGGCGAATCCGCTCGCGCGTCTGCACGGCATCTGGGGGCTCGGCCAGCTCGTGGCGAAAAATGCCAACGCGCTGAATCCACTCCCGGCTTTGCTGGGGGACGCGAATCCCGAGGTGCGCGCGCAGGCGGCGAAAGCGCTGGGCGAGGGCAAAATC
>Ga0105048_10017951_pt1 | contig 10899 bp, 10 predicted proteins | sample MAT05_FD_78382 | JGI IMG/M metagenome (GOLD analysis project Ga0105048, IMG submission 78382) | Freshwater microbial communities from Lake Fryxell liftoff mats and glacier meltwater in Antarctica - MAT-05 | ecosystem: Environmental > Aquatic > Freshwater > Ice > Liftoff microbial mat | place...
AGCTGCGCGCAACATCCGCGAAGCCTACGAACACCGCGGCCTCGGCCACGGACTTGCGCTCGGATACCACTGCATTGGCGGGCGCCGAATTGCGTGAAGGCAGCCAGAGCGTCGCGCGGGTGCTTGCCGGCCCGCGCTGACTTGCTTTCAGTTGCGGTAGTCTTCTTCTCGCTGGTGCCGAATCGCGCCCACGACGACTGCGTCGCCTTCGACCTCGAGGTCATGGCCGAACTCCAGGCGCGCCTCGGCAGGAAGCGGTGGCGGACCTAAGGCGTCTGGAGGACTTCGCCATCGAGCGCGAACTCGCCAGCGAGACGCCGGATTGGACGATTCTGCAACGCGCGCTCCACGCCGTGCGCGAGGGAATGCGCCCCTTGTCCTGGTCGCCCTACTCATGCCGGCGGGTTCGACGCGAATGGGGGAAAGGTGGAAGAGCAGGTTGGCTTGGCCAGTGCCCACAGTCGAGCGCTTTGCGACGTAGCGACAGTCCGAATCGCTTGACTTACGGATTGTGGCGGTGAAACAAAGGGGGGCGGTACTGGCTTTAGGCTGCTCCGGCTTTTCGACTGCTAGCGCCCCGTGAACTCCGGTTCGCGCTTGGCCACAAACGCCTTGGTCGCCTCGCGGTGGTCTTCGGTCTGGCCGCAATGCACATGATGGGTCACCTCAAGATCGAGGCATTCATCGGCTTCCCCGGCGATGGCGCGGTTCAGGTTTTCCTTCATGTAGCGGTAGGCGATGGTCGGGCCGCTGGCCAGCCTCAGCGCGATCCCGCGTGTTTTCGCGGCCAGTTCTTCGGGCGCGCACACCCAGTTGGCCAGCCCCAGGCGCAAGGCCTCGTCGGCACTGAGGCGCTCGGAGAGGTAATACAGTTCGCGCGCCTTGGCCGTGCCCACCAGTTGGGTGAGAAAGAAGCTGCCGCCGTAGTCGCCGGAAAAGCCGACCCGTGCGAAAGCGGTGGTGAGAATGGCATTGCTGGCCATGATGCGCAGGTCGCAGGCCAGGGCCAGGGAAAAGCCGGCGCCGGCGGCTGCGCCCGGCAGCGCCGCGATGGTCGGCTTCGGCATCTTGTAGAGCTTGCCCGCGGTGGCGCGCTGGTTGACCCGCTGGCGATGAATCGCGCCGTCGATGCTGAGCTTGCCCAGCGTGCCGTCGCCGCTGGCGGCCATGCCCTTGACATCGCCGCCGGCGCAAAAACCACGGCCGGCACCGGTCAGCACGATGCACTTGACCGCCGGGTCCAGCTCGGCGGAGGCGAGTTGCTGCGAGAGCGCTTCGATCATCGGGCGCGACAACGCGTTGCGCGCCTCGGGCCGGTTCATGGTGAGCGTCAGTACGCCGTTTTCCAGGCTTGCCTGCAGGTCCGGCGTGCCGGTGTCGATTGTGGTGGCGTCCATGCTGGTCTCCATTGTGGTGCTGCGCTTGCCGCGAAGCCCTGCATTCTAGCCGCCGGGTTACGCGGCCGGATCAGCCGCCTTGGACCACGCCTGTGTGGCAATCCGGCCAGGGCGTGGTCGCTCCGGCGTTTTTTGGTTGACACATGGGAGTCAGCTTGTTACCTTTATGCGTTCGATATACCAATATACGTACAACAAGAGCCAAAGGAGAAAAGCATGAAAAAGGTGTTGGGCGCAATCGGCAGCCTGCTGCTCGGGACGCTTGTCGCGGCGGCGACCATCTGGCCGGCGCACGCGCAGTCGCTGTCGAACCGGCCGATCCGCCTGATCACGCCATACTCCACCGGCGGGCCGGTGGACGTGTCGGCGCGCCTCCTGGTCGAAGCCATCAGCCCGATCCTGGGGGTGCCGGTGGTGGTCGACAACCGCCCTGGCGCGGGCGGCAAGATCGCCGCCGAGGCCCTGGCGCGCGCCGAGCCCGACGGCCACACCCTGATGTACGGCGGCAACACGCAGTTCGTGATGCTGCCCTTGCTGGACCGCGGTTTCAATTTCAAGCCCTTCGAAGACTTTCGCATGGTGTCGATCTATTCCAAATACGACATCATCTTCATGACCGGCGCGGCAACCGGCATCAAGACCATGAAGGAACTGCTGGGCCGCATGCAGAATCCCAACGAGGATGTGATCTTTGCCTCGATCTCGCAACCGGAGCTGACACCCACCGGGTTGGCCTACCTGGTGTTCTCAAGCATGTACAAGGGAAAGGCACGCGCCATCAACTACCCCGGCCAGGCGCCCGGCATGCTCGACCTCCTGGCCGGTCGCGTGACCTTCGCGGCCTACCTTATGACCGGCAGCCTGCAGCACATCCAGAGTGGCAAGCTGGTGGCCCTGGCGGTGGCCTCACCGGAGCGGCTCACGCAGCTTCCCGAGGTGCCGACCATGGCCGAAGCCGGATTTCCGGAATTCATGACGGCCAACAACTGGATTCCGTGGATCGCGGTGGCGGCGCCGGGCAAGACCCCGGATGCGATTGTGGGCAGCATCAACCGCGCCATCGTGCAGGCCACGCAGACCGAGGCCTTCAAGGCGAAGTTCGCCGCCACCGGCCTGCGCCTGCAGGCGAGCGGCACCGCCGCGCAGGAGCAGGCCGCATGGCAAGCCGAATACGATCGCCTGGGCGCCACGCTCAAGCGCTTCAATATCAGACTGCCGGACGAGAAAAAATGATGCTGCGGCCGCTGCCGTTACCTTGCAGCGCACAGACGTTCAACCCTTATGGTGGGAGATAGGCATGAATTTCGAGCCCGGTTTGCGTGTCAGGATGTTCATCGCGTTGGTGCTAAGCCTTGCCTGCGTGTCGCTGGTGCACGCGCAAGCGCTGTCAAACCGGCCGATCCGGCTGATCCTGCCCTACACCCCCGGCGGCCCGGTGGATCTGTCGGCGCGCGTTCTGGTCGATGCCATCGCGCCCATACTGGGCGTGCCGGTGGTGGTGGAGAACCGGCCCGGGGCCAATGGCAAGATCGCGGCCGAGGCGGTGGCGCGCGCCGAGCCCGACGGCCATACCCTGATGTACGGCGGCAGCACCCAGTACGTCATGCTGCCACTGCTGGACAAGAGCGTGAACTTCAGGCCGTTCGAAGACTTCCGCATGGTGTCGATCTACACCAAGTACGACATCGTGTTCATGGCCGGTGCTGCGACCGGGATCAAGACCATGAAGGAGCTGCTGGCGCGCATGCAGGACCCGAAACAGGACGTGATATACGCCTCGATCGCGCAGCCGCAGATGACCCCGACCGGACTTGCGTACCTGGTGTTTTCCAAGATGTACAACGGCAATGCGCGCGTCATCAGCTATCCGGGCCAGGCTCCCGGCACGCTCGACCTGCTGGCCGGCCGCGTGACCTTCGCGACCTACACTCTGACCGGCAGCCTGCAGCACATCCAGAGCGGCAAGCTGGTCGCGCTGGCGGTGGCTTCGCCGACCCGCATAGCGCAGTTGCCGGATGTGCCGACCATGGCCGAAGCCGGATTTCCGGAATTCATGACGGCCAACAACTGGTTGCCGTGGATCGCCGTCGCGGCGCCGGCCAGGACGCCGGAGGCGATCGTCAATACCATCAACCGCGCCATCGTGCAGGCTGCCGGCACCGAAGCGTTCAAGGCGAAGTTCGCGCCCACCGGCTTGCTGCTGCAGGCAACCAGCACCGCCGCCCAGGATCAGGCGGCGTGGCGCGCCGAATACGATCGCCTGGGCGCGACGCTCAAGCGCTTCGATATCAGCCTGCCGGACGAGAAGAAGCCGTAAATTCGACTCGACCGACAACATCAACGGAGACCGCAGGCGATGAGCGTCGACTTCACACCCGAACAACAGCAAATTCGTGACAGCGTCGCCAGACTGTGCGCCGAATTCGGCGACCAGTACTGGCTGGAACGCGACTCCGACGGCCGCTTTCCGGAAGAGTTTTGCAGGGCCATCGCCGACCACGGCTACATGGGTATCGCCATGCCGGTCGAATACGGTGGCGCCGGCCTGGGCATCACCGAGGCGGCGCTGCTGATGCAGACGATCTCCGAGTCCGGCGCCGGCAACGGCGGCGTGTCGTCGGTCAGCATCGGCATCTTCGGCATGAATCCGGTGGTGCGTTTCGGCACCGAGGAGCAAAAGCGGCGCATGCTGCCGCCGGTGATCAAGCGTGAAGACATCGCCTGCTTCGGCGTCACCGAGCCCAATACCGGGCTCGATACCACCCGGCTCAAGACCCGCGCGGTGCGCCACGGCGACCGCTATATCGTGCATGGCCAGAAGATCTGGATTTCCACCGCGCAGGTGGCCAACAAGATGCTCTTGATCGCGCGCACCGGCGCGGAGGGTGTGGGCAAGCCGGTCGACGGGCTGACGCTCTTTTATGCCGACATCGATCGGTCCAAGGTGGAAATCCGGGCCATCGACAAGATGGGGCGCAAGTGCGTCGACTCCAACGAGGTGTTCATCGACGGCCTGGAGATTCCACTGGAAAACCGTATCGGCGAGGAAGGCAAGGGTTTCCGTTACCTGTTGCACGGCATCAACCCCGAGCGCATCCTGATCGCCGCCGGGCTGGTCGGGCTGGGACGGGCGGCCCTGCAGAAGGCCACCGCGTACGCCAAGGAGCGCGTGGTGTTCGACCGCCCGATCGGCATGAACCAGGCGATCCAGCATCCGCTGGCGCACAGCTGGGCCGAACTTGCGGCGGCCAACCTGATGGCCTTTCGCGCAGCCCAGCTCTACGACCGTGGCGAGGAATGCGGCGCCATGGCCAATGCCGCCAAGTACCTGGCCGGCGAAGCCACCTTCAACGCCTGCAACAACGCGATCCTGACCCATGGCGGCATGGGCTACGCCAAGCAATACCATGTCGAGCGCTATTTGCGCGAGGCGCTGATCCATCGCCTGGCGCCGATCACCCCGCACCTGATCCTGTGCTACATCGCCGAGCGCGTTCTGGGACTGCCGAAATCTTATTGAACCTGTCGTCTTGTGGCGAAGGGCTGGTGCGAAAAATGAGCCTGGAATTGTTGCGATGGTGTGGCCCTGGCCGGGCACTCTGCGCCGGCGCCGCGTCATGAGCGGCCCGCTCGAAGGTGTCAGGCTGGTTGACCTGTCGAACATGCTGATGGCCCCGTATGCCACGCAGATACTGGGCGACATGGGGGCGGATGTGATCAAGGTCGAGGCGCCCGAAGGTGACCCGGTGCGCGGCGTCGGACCGATGCGCCACGCCGGCATGGGGGCCATCTTCCTCAATGCCAATCGCAGCAAGCGCAGCCTTGTGCTTGACCTGAAACAGGGCGCCGGACTGGCAGCTCTTTTCGATCTGCTCAAACGCGCCGATGTGCTGGTCACCAATCTGCGCCCGCAGGCGCTGGAACGCCTTGGCCTGAATTACGCGGCGGTGTCGGCCATCAATCCGCGCATCATCTATGCGGGCCTGTTCGGTTTCGACCAGAGCGGGCCGTATGCCGCCAAACCGGCCTTCGACGACCTCATTCAGGGCGCCATTTCCGTGCCCTGGCTTGCCCACATGGCCGACGGCGGCGAACCGCGCTACGCACCCAATGCGATGGTCGATCGCGGTGTCGCGCTGTGGGCGGTGGGGCAGATCACGGCGGCGCTGTTCAAGCAAGTGCGCTCCGGGCGTGGCCAGAAGATCGACATCCCGATGTTCGAAATGATGACAAGCTTCGTTCTGGGCGACCATTTGCAGGGGCATACCTTCGATCCGCCGATCGGCCCCATGGGCTACGCGCGCATGCTCAATCCGGACCGCCGCCCTTGCCGCACCAGCGATGGCTATGTGTGCGCCATGGTTTATACCGATCGGCACTGGCGCTCGTTTTTCCGCGAGCTGGGTCGCGAACAGGAGTTCGAGCGCGATCCGCGCTACCGCAACATGACAAGCCGCACCGAGCACATCGCCGACATCTACCGCGAGTTGGCCGAACTGCTCGTCACGCGCAGCACCGCCGAATGGCTGGCCCTGTTCGAGCGCGCCGATGTGCCGGCCATGCCGCTCAACAGCCCTGACTCGCTGGTGGCCGACCCGCATTTGCAGGCCACCGGCTTCTTCACCTTTACCGATCATCCGAGCGAAGGGCGCTTGCGGCAGATGGCCTACCCCAGCACCTGGTCGGAAACGCAGCCTGCCGCAACCCGGCATGTGCCGCGCTTGGGCGAGCATAGTGTCGAGGTGCTGCGCGAGTTGGGCTACGCGGAAGATAAAATCGCCGACTTGATCGAAAGCGGCGTGACCGCGCTAGCGCCCGGCGGCAGCGGGCAAGCACAAACCTGAAACCCGAGGAGAACCCAGCATGGCAGGCATGTACTACGAGGAATTCAAGGTGGGGATGGAATTCAAGCACCCGCTTTCGCGCACGGTGACGGAAATGGACAACGTCATGTTCTGCGCCATGACCCACAACCCGCAGCCCTTGCATCTGGACGAAGAATTCGCAAAGAAGACCGAATACGGCCAGCGCATCGTCAACAGCCTCTTCACACTTGGCCTGGTGATCGGCGTGACGGTTGCCGACACCACCCTGGGCACCACGCTGGGCAACCTGGGCATGACCGACATCCGTTTTGTCAACCCGGTGTTTCACGGCGACACCATTCATGTGCTCACCCGCATCAAGGACATGCGCGAAAGCAAGTCGCGCCCCAACGCCGGGCTGGTGGTGTTCGAGCATTTCGGTTTCAACCAGCGCGACAAGGAGATCGCCTACGTGGTGCGCACCGGCTTGATGATGAAGAGGCCGGCATGATCATCCGCTCGTGGCTGTTCGTGCCCGGCGACAGCGAACGCAAGCTCGAAAAGGGGCGCCACAACCCGGCCGACGCGCTGATTCTCGATCTGGAGGATTCGGTCGCCGACGAGCGCCAGCAGATCGCGCGCGAGATGACCTGCGCCTACCTCAAGTCGCGCCCCGAGCGCCGGCGCCAGAAGCTGTGGGTGCGCATCAACCCGCTCGACAATCCGCTGTCGCTGCCCGACCTGGCGGCGGTGATGCCGGGCGCGCCCGACGGCATCTGCCTGCCCAAGGTGTATTCGGCGAAGGATGTCGGCACCCTGCACAACTACCTGTCGGCGCTCGAGGCGCGCGAGGGCCTGCCCGTGGGCAGCACGAAGATCCTCTGCGTGGCCACCGAAACCGCGGCTTCGCTGCTGACCTTCCACACCTACCTGGAAGGCGTGTCGGACCGGCTGGTGGCCATGACCTGGGGCGGCGAAGACCTGGCGGCGGCACTCGGCGCCAGCGACAACCGCAACCCTGCCACCGGCGAATACGATGACCCCTACCTGATGGCGAAATCGCTGTGCCTGGCCACCGCGCGCGCGATCAACGCGCAACCGGTCGGCGTGGTGTATGTGAATTTCCGCGATCTCGCGGGGCTCGAAGCCGATTGCCTGCGCGACCGCCGCGCCGGCTTCATCGGCAAGATCGCGATTCACCCGGACCAGGCGGCGGTGATCAATCGCGCTTTCACGCCCTCGGAGGCGGAAACGACATTCGCGCGCCGCGTGGTCGACATTTTCGAGAAGAACCCGGGCCTGGGCACGGTGGGGCTGGATGGCAAGATGCTCGACATGCCGCACTTGAAGCAGGCACGCAACCTGCTCTCGCTGATGCAGCAGATCAATGCGCTCGGGTAGGGGCCGGGCCAGGCCTGCCGGGCGCTGCGACACGGCGCGCGACGCACGAGCGTTCCCGCCCGGGCGCCTTCTGGGAGCGCTCATGCTCCCTGCGGGCGGACACGTCGCGCAGTGACGGAAGGGTCGCCCGCCGAGCGCAGCGATAAACGCTATTGGCGTGCCCGACAGGTCGACCGTGGTGCGCCGTGAGCTTGCTGTGCAGACGATATTTTGGTGCCAATGAAAATCCTAAAAAGGAGAACCGCAAGTGAAGAACCCGATGAATCTCGAAGGCCACAACATCATCGTCACCGGTGCCGGCCAGGGCATTGGCGAGGCGGTCGCACGCCTGGTGGTCGATCTCGGCGGCCGCGTGATCGTGGTTGACACGCAGGGCGACAAAGTAGCTGCGCTGGCCGACAGCCTGGGTGCCGACCGTGCGGAGGCGCATGCAGGCTCGGTCGCCGATGTGAATTTCGTGCAGGAGATGGTGGGCCGGGTGGTGCAGAAGCACGGCGCGATTCACGGCCTGGTCAACAATGCCGGCATCGTGCGCGCCGCCATGATCAACAAGATGTCGGCCGCCACCTGGCAACAGGTGATCGATGTCAACCTGTCGGGCGTCTTCTACTGCCTGCAGGCGGTCGGCCGCCACATGGTCGCGCGCGCCGAGGCCGGCGCTACCAGCCCGGCCTCGATCGTCAACATCTCGTCGGACGCCGGGCGCCGCGGCACCATCGGGCAGATCAACTATGGCGCGGCCAAGTCCGGGGTGCTGGGCATCACCATGAGCGCGGCGCGCGAGTGGGCGGCGAAGGGCATTCGCGTCAATTCGATCTGTTTCGGCGTGGTGGAAACACCGATGACCGAAACCATTCGCTCGGAGAAATTCCGCGACCGCATCCTGGCGCAGGTGCCGATGGGGCGGTTTTCGAACCCCGAGGAAGTCTCGCAGCCGGTGTGCTTCCTGCTGTCGCCGGCGGCCAGCTACATCACCGGGCAGCATTTGTCGGTCAACGGCGGCTACACCATCGGGGTGTAATGCCGCGCTCCGGCCTGCGCATGCGCCATCAGCGCATGCGCAGGTCGACCACGAAGGTCACCAGTTGCGGATAGGCGGTCAGTAGCGCCACCGTGAGCACATCGGCCAGAAGAAATGGCCAGATGCCGCGAAACACATCGCCCAGCGGTATGTCCGGCCGCACGCCGTTGACGACGAACGCGACCAGCCCCACCGGCGGGGTCAAAAGGCCGATGCCACACAGCTTGACCACGATGATGCCGAACCAGATCGGGTCGTGGCCCAGGGCTTCGATCACCGGGAAGAAGATCGGCAGGGTCAGGAGCATCATGCCGATGGCGTCCATGAAGCAGCCGAGCACCAGGTAGATGGCATAGATCGCCAGCAGGATCAGTAGGGGGTGCAGCTTGAGTTCGCTGATCCAGCCGGCAAACGCCACCGGCAGGTTGGCGTAACCCAGGAAGCGCACGAAGATCAGCACGCCCCAGATGATGGTGAAGATCATCACGGTGAGCTTGGCGGATTCGAGCATGGCGCCGCGGAACTGGCCCCAGGTCATGCGCTCGCGCCAGGCGAACATCAGGGTCGAGAAGGCGCCCAGGGCGCCGGCTTCGGTCGGCGTGGCCCAGCCGAACAGCATCGCGGTGAAGATGATCACTATCACGATCCAGATCGGTGCGGTCGGCGGCAGCGACTCGAAGCGCTGCTTCCAGGTGAAGCCGGTGATCGGTCGTCCCAGCGAAGGGTCGATCTTGCAGCGAATGATGACGATGGCGCAGTAGACGAGAGCGGAAATGATGCCGGGCACGAAGCCTGCGATCAACAGGTCGCCGATCGACTGCTCGGTGATGATGCCGTAGATCACCAACAGCGCCGAGGGCGGGATCAGCGAGTCGAGGGTCGAACCGGCTGCCACCACGCCGGCGGCCAGCTTGCGGTTGTAGCCTTCGCGCAGCATTTCGGGAATCGCGACGCGGGCGAACACCGCGGCGGCGGCGGTGCTGGCGCCGGAAACCGCCGAGAACGCGGCGACCGCGAAGATGGTGCCGATGGCAAGCCCGCCGGGCAGCCAGCCGAACCAGCGCTTGGCCGCCTCGAAGCTGGTGCGCGTCATGCCGGCATAGTAGGCAAGGTAGCCGATCAGGATGAACATCGGCAGCACCGACAGTTCGTAGCTGGTGCTCTTGGAGAAGGGTATGGTGCCGGCCGCCACCAGCGCCGCATACGGGTTACCCATCAGGATGACGAGGCCAATGATGCCGACAAACGCGGCGGCGTAGGCGATGCGCACCCCGAGGATCGCCAGCAATACCAGCGCGCTGGCGCCAATGATGCCGATGGTCAGCGGAGTCATGGCTCAGTTTCCAGGCGGTCTGGCCGCCACTTGCCCGGCTTGGGTCAGGCGCAAGGCATCCTCGATTTCACGTCGTGCCGCCTGTTCCACCGTCTCGGCTAGCGGCACCGCCAGCGGCAGGAGCGTCGGGTTGGCGAGCAAGCGCACATAACCCCAAAACTGCAACATCAGGCGCGCCAGCAGCACGCTGAGCATCAGCGGCACCACCAGCTTGGCGGGCCACAGCGGCAGCTTGATGTCCATCGACGAGTCGCCCTTGGACCAGGCGTTGTAGAAGTTGTCCCAGGTGCCGATGATCAGGAGCACGGTCACCACGATGGCAATTGCGGTCGCCAGCGACTCGAAAAACCAGGCCAGGCGCCCGCGCATGCTGGCCAGCACGATTTCCATGCGGATATGCCCGCCCTGGCGCTGGCAGTAGGCCAGGCCCAGCATGCCGTAGAACACGGCGATGAACTGGACATAATCGATGTAGCCGTGGATGGCGAAACGCGGAATCGCGGGGATCAGCGCGTGCAGTCCGCTAAAGAGGCTGCGACTCACGATCTGCGCAATGCCAAACGCCATCACGCCGAAGATGGCCAGCGCGGCCATGATGTTGAGGACATCTTCCAGTTGCGCGAAGCGCCAGTCGGCGCGCGCCAGCAGGGGCGCGCCGGCCGGCGGGCGCGGCGCTGCGGAAGTGGTTTCGGAGGAGCCCGCCATGGCGCTACGCGGCTGTGGTCGCGCGCGCCCTATTTTTTCTGTGCCTTGGCCGAGCTATCCATGATCAGTTGCAGGAGTTCCTTGGCCGGAATGCCCTTGGCGCTGGTCTCGGCTACCCATTTGTCCCAGACCGGCTGCCCGCCCAGCTTGCGGAACTCGGCCAACTCGGCCGGGGTATAGGTGATGAAGGTGAGCTTGCGCTTGAGCAGCGGATAGTTCTTTTCGTCGGCTTGCCGG
>Ga0105048_10017953_pt1 | contig 10898 bp, 7 predicted proteins | sample MAT05_FD_78382 | JGI IMG/M metagenome (GOLD analysis project Ga0105048, IMG submission 78382) | Freshwater microbial communities from Lake Fryxell liftoff mats and glacier meltwater in Antarctica - MAT-05 | ecosystem: Environmental > Aquatic > Freshwater > Ice > Liftoff microbial mat | place...
CGGCCTGGAGATGATCGCCTCCGAGAACTACGTCAGTCCGGCCGTGCTGCAGGCACAAGGTTCGGTGCTGACGAATAAATATGCCGAAGGCTACCCCGGCAAACGTTATTACGGCGGCTGCGAACACGTCGATGTCGTCGAGAAACTGGCCATCGAGCGCTTGTTGAAACTCTTCGGAGCGGAGCGGGCCAACGTGCAGCCGCATTCGGGGGCGAATGCGAACATGGCGGTCTTCTTTGCCGCTTTACAGCCGGGCGACACCTTTCTGGCGATGGATCTCGCGCACGGCGGACACCTGACGCACGGCATGAAGCTGAACTTTTCGGGCAAGTATTTTAAGGCGATCGGCTACGGCGTGACGCCGGACCACCATCGCATCGACTACGACCAAGTAGCTAAGCTGGCCCGCGAACACAAGCCGAAACTCATTCTGGCCGGGGCGAGCGCCTATCCGCGCGAGATCGACTTCGCCAGGTTCGGGGAGATCGCCAAAGAGGTCGGAGCCCTGTTCATGGTGGACATGGCGCATATAGCCGGCCTGGTCGCGGCCAAGAAGCACTCCGACCCGGTGCCGCATGCCGACTTCGTGACGACTACCACGCACAAGACACTGCGAGGTCCGCGAGCGGGGGTCATCATGTGCCGCGAGGCATGGGCCCAGAAGATCAATTCAGCGGTATTCCCCGGATTGCAGGGCGGGCCGCTCATGCATGTCATTGCCGCCAAGGCGGTTGCATTCCAGGAGGCGCTGCTGCCCGACTTCCGCGGCTACATCGAGCAGGTGATTGCCAACGCGAAAGTGCTGGCCGAGGAACTGCAGCGGGCCGGCTTCAAGATCATCTCCGGCGGGACGGACAATCACTTAATGCTGGTGGATGTGTTCAGCAAGGGCGTCACCGGCAAGCAAGCGGAGCATGCGCTCGATCTGGCGGGAATCACCATCAACAAGAACATGATCCCCTACGACACCCGGCCGCCCATGGATCCGTCGGGAATCCGCATTGGCACCCCGGCCCTGACAACACGCGGCATGAAGACGACAGAAATGAAGCAGATCGGCCAGTGGATCACTCAGGTACTGGCTGCCCCGGAAGACAAACCCGTGCTGGATCGTGTCAAAGGCGAGGTGCTGGCGATGGGCCAGCAGTTTCCCGCCCCGGCCAACTGACGATCATCGAACTTGCTCAACCAATATGCTGCTCGACAATCGCCCTACCCGACCGCATAATGCCTGAATTGGCACGCCCGATTCTGCGAGGCCGTTCATGGCGGAGACTGTATTGCCCACTCACGAAGCGCTGCTGCGCATTTGCGGCGAGGCCGAGCCTTCGCCGTGGTATCCGCGCGACTACGCAAAGATGACGGAGATACCGCGGCCGGCGCTCGATGCTCTTCTCAGCGAGATGCGCGTGAACGGGCTGATCCGCCTTACCGAATGGCAAAAAGGCACTGGGCAAGGCTACGAAGTAACCGAGTTCGGCGATGAGTTATTAAAGAATCCGACCGCACTGGCCCAGCTCCGCCTTGGCTTCACCCCGACGCCGATCCGCACTCCCGAACAGCCGCCGGCAGAACAAGCAGACGGCACCCCCACCGTCTGGGAACGCGGCGAGATAGCCCGTAAAGCTCTGCACGAACCGGCTCGGCCCCGGCTGGTGCCAATCCTGATTCTCGTCAACGTGCTCATGTTCGGCGTCGGTATCTTTTTCGCCCTGCGCGGCGACATTTCAGTTCGGTCTTACCTGGTGGGCGGCAACGATCGCATCGTGCATCAGCTCGGTGGCCTGACGGCGGCCGATCTGGTTCGGGGCGAATGGTGGCGCCTGGTCGCATGCTGCTTCCTGCACTTCGGCATTCTGCATCTGCTGGCGAATATGTACTCGCTCAATGCACTGAATCTACTCGAATCGATGTGGGGCATACCGCGTTATCTGCTCATTTATATTTCCTCCGGTATCGGCGGAAGTTGCGCCGTGATGGCCTACCATTCGCCTTTGGAGAACATCCTCGTGGCCGGCGCTTCCGGCGCGGTCTGGGGGATCATGGCCTCGGCCATGGCCTGGCTGTACATGAACTGGGCGCACCTGCCGGCCGAGGACCGCAACCGGCGGATGCAGGCACTCGGCATGGTATTACTCGTCAACATCGGCATCAGCTTTATCCCGGGCATCAGTATGGCCGCCCACTTCGGCGGCGGTATCGTCGGTTTCATCATGGGTGTGCTGCTGCACGTTCAGCGCTTCGCCCCGCCGCCGCGGCGCATGGCGGCCACCATCCTGACCGTGCTGCTGCCGATCCTGTGCGTGGCCGGGCTTTTCGACAAGGTTCGCAGCGATGAGCGCTGGCAACTGCTGGCCGACCAGGTCCGCGGCCGATCCATCGATGTCGGCCGCCAGGAATTTCGCAGCCAGGTGCTGCCCGCCATCGACGCCGCCGAGCGGGCAGCCGACGCTGCCGAGCCCAACGCGGCTAAGCTGATCGACCTGCCGCCGGCGATGAGAATGAACGATGCACGCTGGTCGCAGACGCAAACCGATCTGAACGAAGCAAACGTGCTGATCGACGTCGCCCTCAAGCGGCTGCCGGAAAAACCATATGCGGAGGCGGGTCAGGAGAAGGCTCGTCAAGTCGGCCGGCTTTATCTGACCGACCTTCAACATCAGACCCAGCGCTTGCAGCAATTGCTTTTGGAAGGCAACTCGTGGGATAAAGACGAGAACCGAACGCTGCCTGCCCGGACGAACAAGAGCCGTGCCGCGTGGAAAGAAGCCCGCAAGCAGTTTTGATCGAACGTCGTGAGGTGCCTGATGGAAGAGACGATGCTTGCCGACGAGTTCTCGCCCGACCGCTTCATCGATGCGGGCCGGGAAGAGGAATCGCTGTTCGCCCGTGGCGACGACGATGCACTGATCCGCTACGACAAGCCGACAGAAGACCTCTTCGAAAAGAAAGTCCGCCTCGTCATTGATGGTGAATTCGTCGAGGTGCCCAAAGCCAAGAAGGCACGCGACGCTCAGGGCAACGTCAGCCGGGACCAGAAGGGCAACCCGATCCCGCGTGATACGACCATCTACGACGCGGCCATGATGCTCGTCGAAACCGGCCGGATCCCGCTCGAAGAACTGCACAAGCGCATTCCGCTTCTCTGCCATCAGCAGCATCTCGATCCCGTGGCGGTCTGCCGAATGTGTTCGGTACACGTCTCGGGCATCAAGCGCGACAAGTTCACCCCCGGCCGAAAACTGGTGCCTGCTTGCCAGCACCGCGTGGAAGACCGGATGGCGGTGCTGACGCAGCGTTGTCCCGAAGACAAGAAAGAGTCGCACCGGCAGGCGATCGCCCAGCACTTCGACGTTCCGGAAACCGACGTTCCCGAAAAGAAGCGGCTCAACGATTCGATTCAGATGATCCGCAACTCGACGACCTTCCTCGGGGAGTTGCTCGCGGCCGACCACTTGCATCCGAACCCCGAGCGCGACGGCCGATTTCTGAACGAACTCGATCGCGTGGTTCGCGATCTCGAAGTCGGCAAACCGACTCGCTGCTCGAGCGGACGTGCCGGCCCTGCAGGGCGCAACTTCGACAAAAGTCCGAAAGCACGTCCGGTCGAGATCGATCCCAAATCGGAAGTGGCGGACGTAAAAAAGTTCCCCTACTCGTCGCGATCGATTCAGGTGAATCACGATCGCTGCATCTTGTGCGACCGTTGTTCGCGTTCGTGCTCGGACGTCAAGCCGTTCAAGATAATCGGGCATACCGGCAAAGGCTATCGCTCGCGCATCAGCTTCGATCTCGACGCCCTGATGGACGATTCGGGTTGCGTCCAGTGCGGCGAGTGCATGAGTTCTTGCCCGACGGGGGCATTGACGCTCAACCAGCGCGTGGTGCCGCAGGCGTTGCGCATTGAACTCGGCATCAAGAGCGAGAAAGACCCTCGGCTTATTGAGTTGCGCATACCCGAGACGCCGTTGCCCGATGAGTATCTGACCGCCAAGCAGATGCAGGAACTGGTCATTCACTGCGAGGTCGATGGCCAAAAGCAGGACTTCTACCCGTTCCGCGACATTTCGTTCCCCTATCTGCGCTGGAACGAAGGGGCCGTGCGCCGCCGAAAGCTGACCGATGGCAAGGTGCTGTGTACCGAAGGCGAGTTCGGCTCGAGTGCGTTTCTGCTGGTGGAAGGCGAGTTCGACGGCGAACAGCGCATCGTCACCGAGCAGGACGCCGCCAAGCCGCGCGGCCTGCTCGGCCGACTGGGCAACTCGATGCGATCTGCCAAAAAGCCCGAATTCTACCGCTTCAACATGCTCGCCCGCCGCGACTTGATCCTGGGCGAGATCGCCTGCCTGACTAACTCGAAGCGCACGGCCACGGTGAAGGCCAAGGGGCCGGCCGTCGTCGTCGAATTGTCGCGCAACATGCTGACAATGCTGCAGCGCAACCGGTCGGCCCGGGAAGTGCTCGACCGCATCTACACCCGTCGTGCCATGCGGGCCTGCCTGCTGAAAAGCGAACCGTTCATCGGATTGCCCCCCGCCGAACTGCTGCAGGTCATCGACGAATTGCAGGCACAAGCCGATGTCTGGCGGATCGAACCGGGGCAGACGATCATCCGCGAGAACGACTCCATCGGCTTCGACATCACCAAATCGAGTGATGACTCCCGCAAATTCCACGGCGACTTTTACATCGTCATGTTCGGCTTCGTGAAAGTGACTCAGTTGCGCGATGGCCAGGAGCGCGTGCTCGCCCATTTGAGCGAAGGCGAACCATTCGGCGAGATAGCCTTGTTGCCCGATCACCCTCTGGTGGCCGAGGCACGCGAGCAGTTCGGCATCAACCCGTTCCGCCGCACGGCAACGGTGACGGCGCTGTCCGACGTTGAAGTCGTGCGCGTGCCCGGCGATGCTTTCCGCCGTTTCTTCAAGCCCGAGATGCCGATCCAGGGGGTCAACGATCCATTTGCGAAGATCGCGACGAAGCTCGCCAAAACAACGGTCGATAGACTGCGCGAGCAGTCGGATCCGCCTCGCATCGAAGAAGACCGCAAGGCCGAGTATTTGAACCAGGGCCTGTATCAGGCTCAGAAGATGCTGGTCCTCGACTTGACCTGCTGCACCCGCTGCGACGAATGCACCAAGGCATGTGCGGACGCCCACGGCGATGGCCACAGCCGGCTCATCCGCGAAGGGCTTCGGTTCGGCGATTTCCTCGTGGCCGGTTCGTGCCGCAGTTGCCATCAGCCATACTGCATGGACGGTTGCCCGGTCGATGCGATTCACCGCGATAAAGGCTCGCTGGAAGTCCTGGTCGATAACCATTGCATCGGCTGCAGCCTGTGCGAGCGGAATTGCCCCTACGGTTCGATTCAGATGGTACCCAAGGAAGGGAACAAGCGCTGGTCCGACATCTTCGCGGACATCGACACCACCACGCCGCAGTCGATAGCCGCCGTCGAGCGCCGGGCGGTCAACTGCGATTTGTGCCACGACCTGGTCGGCCCCGGCCGCGACCCGTTCTGCGTTTCGGCCTGCCCCCACAAAGCCGCGTTCCGCATGAGCGGCGACGAGTTGCTGGCGGAGGTAAACAAGCGGGGAGCGTAAGGGCCGTGCATGGTCACGATTTCTATTTCGCATCTTTCGAACTCGATAACTAGTTTACAATGCCCATAGACGATTCTGAATTCGACGAACTGCTCGAAGATTATCTCGCAGGCCGTTTCGTTTCGAACCCGGAGATGGAAGCGGTCCGCATTGAGCGGGTGCATGGCAATCCATTATTCGGAGCGGACCATATTGCGGCGCATGGCATCACCACCGATGAAGTCGAAGAAGTACTTTTGGAACTGCCTCCGCTGGTGGAAGCGAGGCGACACAAAGAATATTCCAATCGGACAATCTTCTGGGGAGCAACCCGCGAAGGTCGCTGGTTGTTTGTTTCTTGCGAAGATTGCCGTGTCGCCGGTACACGGGTTTTGAAGCCGATCACCGCGTTTGAACCCGACGCTGGAATCGAATACTGGAACTCCCGATGAACGAACGACGCATGACCGATCGCGAACTCGCCGATGAAGCGGCTCGCTGGGATCGCGGCGAACTAACTCCAGCCACTTGGGAAGACGCACCCGACGCCATACCGAACGCAAGCGCATCGGTAGCGGTTTCGGTTCGCCTACCAATCCCATTGCTGAGCATCCTTGGAACATTGGCAAAACGCGAAGGCGTGTCGCTCGATGTACTTGTCAAGCGCTGGCTCGACGACCGCGTTCGACTCGAGAGCGAACGTCTGAGTGTTCCACTTCTCGATGTCTGAGTGAATGTCGCTCTCCAGAATTTCAATCGCCTTTGGGCGCTCAACACCACGCTGTTGCGACATAGACTTCGTTCGGGAGTAGTCATGGAGATTGACCCTATGGGCAAGGTTCCGGTTTCGGCGACGGTCGAGAATCTCGACGATGCGTTCGATGCCGGGAATGGGAACCTGCCTGCCGATCAGGTTAGGCGTGTCGGCGTTACCGATGCACTTATCGACACCGGCGCTACCGGTTTGCTGATGCCAAGCCGGCTCATTGCCGCGCTGGGCCTGAAGGCGCTTCGCGTTCGGCCGGCCCGCACCATCGCCGGGCCAACACCGTTGCAGGTGTATCGTGCCGTTCGCCTCAGCGTGCAGGGCCGCGACTGCATCAGCGATGTCGGCGAGATTCCCGATGAGTTTTCGATCGTCATCGGCCAGGTGCCGCTCGAACTGATGGATTGGGTCGTCGATCCCCGTGGCCAGAAGCTCATCGGCAATCCCGGGCACGGCGGCGTGCATATGGTTGAAGTCTGAAAAAAAAGCCGCGTTCGGACATGGTTCACCCTCGTCTGGGCACGCTACGACCCCGCTTCGGAAGATCTCGACCGAACTCTGCCTGCTTATCGCTCGAAACCCTTGTTTTCCTCGTGTTTTCCGCATGCCGACATCTCCATAATGAGGGTGTTTCAAAAATATCGCGCGCCCATGACAGGATGCAAATGCGGTACGGCCGAACTAAAGACCGCCAGCCGCCTCCTGTTGGCTGCCGGGCGTACCTTTGACGCCGAGAGCCGTCGGGATGACGGTGCGAGTGATTCGATTTGTGCCATGAAGGTTCTCCAATCTCCTTTGTCCATTGGGCGTCGCGGCTGTCGGTCGGTTCCCGTTGAACCTGCCTTGGGGATGATGAGAATGAAAAGGATGAATGAGGGCGCGGAATTCTCCGCGTCAAATCAATGCGACCAGATAGTGCCAAGGCGATGCGTTTGTCAAGCGGTTGCCGCCGGGACAGGTCATGCGAGTGACGCCGCACTACAACCTATGTAGAGTTTAGCCCGGCCAATTTACTTCACCATTGAGGCGATTGACATGATTCGCATTCTGATTGCCTGTCTCAGCTTGACCGGCCTATTGGGTAAGGCTGGCGCGGCCGATGCCGTGTTCCAGTACGTTGTCCCCGTGGCGACCGCCAAGGCACCGGGCAAGGCACACTTGTGGATCCCGGCGAACGCGAAACAGGTTCGCGGCGTGCTGATGGCCGGTCAGACTTTGGCCGAGCGCGAGATCGTCAAGGACGAGCGAATTCGGCAAGCGTGCGCTGACGGGCAATTGGCCATCGTCTACCTGACAACCGGCTTGGGTGCCGTCGATATTCCAAAAGTATTGGGTGACTTGGCCGCGGCGTCCGGCTATCGGGAATTGGCTATGGCACCGTTGTTTTTCGTCGGCCATTCGGCCGGCGGACCGCAGGCCAAGGAGGCCGGGTCGAAGTACAAGGATCGTTGCTTCGGCGTCATGCAGTTCCGCGGCGGAGCGCCGAGCTGGGATACGCCCCTCCCTCCCGGCATTCCCGCGCTCATGATGGTGGGCCAGTTCGATGAATTCGGCTCGGCCATGATGCGCGACGAAGCCGGCCGCGAGAACTGGGAGAACTCCCGCGATTCACTCGCGGAATACCGCTCGAAAGATGCGGGCAATCTGGGCAGCATCGTCGTCGAACCGGGTGCCGGCCACTTCGCCTGGTCGGACCGCAATGCCGACTATCTGGCGCTGTTTCTGCGCAAGGCGGCCCAGGCACGCATCCCCGATTGGCCGATCGACGCCGAGGAACCTGTCGCCTGCAAGACCATCGACCCCGCGACCGGCTGGCTCAGCGATCTATCGATCAAGACAGCGACGGAGAATAAACCCGCACTTGCCGCCGATTACAAAGGCGACCCCGCCAAAGCGGCCTGGCACTTCGACCGCGCCCTGGCCGAGGCAACTGCCGCCTATCACCGGGATGGCTTCACCAGGAAAGACCAATTCATCCGCTGGAAAGATGCTCACTCCGTCGATGCGGGCGCGCGCTACTTCTTCAATGAAGTCCGCTGGGTGGGTGACGGTCAGACGTTCGAAGTTCATCCCGCCTATGCCGAGATCTATCCGCAAACGCAGAAGGACGGCAAGGGGCCCCGCTGGGCGCTCGCGGGTAAACCGGTCGGCCATGCCGAATCGCCGATCCTCGTTCGCCGCGTGGGCGGCCCGGTCACCGCCGTGGGCCCGAATGCATTTCGCATGAAGTTCGAAGCCTTGTCACCGGCCGGCGACATGGGACGACCCACATTCCTGGCCTATAGTGAGGGCGATAAGGAACATCGCCCCGCCGAACAGGTCGGCATGATGCCGCGTGGCTTCAAAGGCATCACCAATGGAAAAGACCAGAAGATCGCCTTCGAACCGCTGAAAAATCGCAAGGCTGACGCGGGCCCGCTGAAATTGGCAGCGACCAGCGATGCCGGCCTGCCGGTCGAATACTACATCGCCCAGGGCCCGGCCGTCATCGAAAAAGGGCAACTGCAAGTTGCCGAGTTGCCAGCCCGAGCCAGCTATCCGATCGAGGTCAAGGTGGTCGCCTATCAGTTCGGCAGCGGTGTCGAACCGCGCGTGAACACGGCAATGCCGGTCGAACGCTCCTTCTGGATCGAGAAACCGTGACGATGTGGAGTGCGTCATAAACGTCAAGTCAGAGCCCGAGCGCCAGCGAGGAAAAGCCCACTTCCTCGCTGGCGCTCGGGCTCTGATCCGAAAACGCAATTCCACTACCCCTTCTTCACCGCCGGCACCGCGCGGCCCATCTTGGCCAGCAGCATTTTCATGTCGTCCCAGACGTCTTTTTTCTTCTCCGGACTGCGGCTCGGCAACAGGGCGGCGGGGTGGTAGGTGCAGATGACCGGGGTGCCATTGAAATCGTGGAAGCTGCCGCGGAGTTTGCCGAGCGAGGCACGGCTGCCGAGCAGGTTCTGAGCGGCAACCAGGCCCAGGGCGCAGATGTATTTCGGCTTCACCAGTTCCAGCGTGCGTTCGAGGTAATCCCGGCAATGGGCCGCCTCGTCGGGTTTCGGCTGGCGGTTGCCCGGCGGGCGGCAACGCAGAATGTTGCAGATGTAGACCTCTTCGCGCTTCAGGCCCATCGCCACGATGATGCGGTCGAGCAGTTGCCCGGCCGCCCCGACGAATGGGACGCCCTGACGGTCTTCGTCGGCACCCGGTGCCTCGCCGACGAAGCAGAGTTCGGCGTCGAGCGGGCCGCTGCCGAAGACGGTCTGGGTTCTCGTGGAACAAAGTTCCGGGCAGCGCGTACACATCGCGACTTTTTGCGCAAGCAATTCGAGTTCGATCGGGCGCGGCGCCACTGCCGCTTGCGGCGTCGCCCTGGATTCGATTCCGATTGGGGGGACGGAGGGCGCGGAAACAGTGGGCGACGCCGCGAGCGGCGGAGCATTCACGCGCGGGAGAAATTGCACCCCCGCGGCAGCGAGGCTTTCGAGGCGGGTTATCACCTGGCGGCGGATGTCGTCGTTCATGCTTGACCCCACGCGCTCAACTCCGGAAACCCATCGATGAGCAACTAAGGAACTGCGGGTCATTTAACACTCGATTTCGAATGGCCTATGAGCCGCGACCGTTAGGGAGCGTTGGGCAGAAACCGCTCCCTGACGGTCGCGGCTCGTGCGCACATATTTGCGCGCAGCGGCTAAATGGTGTCGCGCTCGTAGAATGCCAGCATACGGAATCAGCGGACACCATCGCGAGAGGGCATCGGCATGGCGGATCGATTCAGGGTGGGACTGGTGCAGATGAAGTGCGGCACCGATCCGCAGGCCAACATGGATACGGCACTCACGCGCATCCGCGAGGCGGCCAGGCAGGGGGCGCAGATTATCTGCCTGCCGGAGTTGTTCCTGTCGCCGTACTTCTGCAAAGTTCACGACATCAACCTGTTCGACCTGGCTGAAGAGATACCCGGCCCGCCCACTCAGCAACTGGCCGCCGTCGCCAGGGAAACAGGCTGCGTGGTGGTGGCATCGCTGTTCGAAAAGAAGATGGCCGGCCTGTGCTTCAATACGGCAGTCGTGTTCGATGCCGATGGCAGCTTGCTCGGCATTTACCGCAAGATGCACATCCCGCACGATCCGCTTTACTTCGAGAAGTATTTCTTTCGGCCGGGCGATCTCGGGTTTCGGGTGTTTTCGACCAAGTTCGGCAAGGTCGGTACGCTGGTCTGCTGGGACCAGTGGTTTCCCGAAGGGGCCCGAATCACGGCTCTGAAAGGGGCGGAACTGCTCGTGTACCCGACGGCAATCGGCTGGCATCCGAAAGAAAAGGCCGAGTTCGGCAAGTCGCAGCACGATGCCTGGGAGACGATCCAGCGTTCGCATGCGATCGCCAACGGTGTCTATGTGGCAGCCATCAATCGGGTCGGCTTCGAGCCTTCACCGGAGGGTGGGCTCGAATTCTGGGGGGCATCATTTGTCAGCGACCCGTTCGGCATCCTGCTGAAACGGGCCAGCCATACGGATGAGGAGTTGGTGATTGCCGATTGCAGTCGGCCGCGAATGGAC
>Ga0105048_10017955_pt1 | contig 10897 bp, 8 predicted proteins | sample MAT05_FD_78382 | JGI IMG/M metagenome (GOLD analysis project Ga0105048, IMG submission 78382) | Freshwater microbial communities from Lake Fryxell liftoff mats and glacier meltwater in Antarctica - MAT-05 | ecosystem: Environmental > Aquatic > Freshwater > Ice > Liftoff microbial mat | place...
GCTGCTGCATGTGCAAATTTCTGCAATAAAGGAAATGTTTCAGTTTTCAAGTCTTTTATAGGATTCAATGCATACACTTCTAATGGAGCGTCGCCCAAAACCATAGAAAAAATTCCATTGTCGGGTCCAATAAAGTAATGTCCTTTCGATTGAATAACCACATGCGACACATCAGGACTTTCCATTTCATTCACACTCAGAATATGGATGGAGCCTTCGGGGAAAAAAGGAAAGCCATTTTTTAAATTAAATGCTGCTGACAAATTATCGAACGGCCGACCTGAATGAGCTAAATCGAAAATGGAGCAATTGGGGATTTGGCTAATAAGTGTTCCTTTAACAGCGGCCAGATAATAATCCACTGGATTCATATCAGATGTGATGGTGATTATGGCCATTTATTTTGTTAATTTTTGGGGTTGTTCGGTGCTGCCAAAATTCATTCTTTTGTTTGTGAATTACAACCATCAAATTATTTAATATTTACTCATTTTGACAGAAAAAACCATCACACCAGCCGTTACCAACTTAGTTGAATTATTTGGTCCTAATGACTTGCATCTCAATACTATTCAAAAAGCATTTCCAAAAACAACCATCATTGCAAGAGGAAACGATTTATTAATTCGTGGCGAAGCTGAAGACGTAGAGAAAGTGGAGCAAAAGTTTGAATTGCTCATCAATTATTTTACCAATTATGGAAATGTTTCAGAGCAATTCGTTTCAAAAATCCTAGAAACCGAATCAACTTTAACAAAACAAAGTAAAGCAGAATTAGAAGGTTCTGAGATTATTGTTTATGGAAACAATGGCCTCGTTGTAAAAGCCCGAACGCCTAATCAGCGTAAAATTTTAGTTGCCAGTTCACTCAACGACATGGTTTTTGCTATTGGACCTGCTGGAACAGGTAAAACTTACACAGCAGTAGCTTTAGCTGTGAGAGCGTTGAAGAATAAAGAAGTAAAAAAAATTGTTTTAACTCGGCCAGCTGTTGAAGCTGGCGAAAACTTGGGCTTTTTACCTGGCGATATGAAAGAGAAACTCGATCCGTATCTCCAACCTTTATATGATGCTTTGCGCGACATGATTCCGGTAGAAAAGCTAAATCAATATTTGGAAACAGGAATTATTCAAATTGCTCCTTTGGCTTTTATGCGAGGCCGCACTTTAGATCACGCTTTTGTAATTTTAGATGAAGCACAAAACACAACTAGAAATCAAATCAAAATGTTTTTAACGCGCATGGGCCGTTCTGCTAAATTTATCATTACTGGCGATGTAACTCAAATTGATTTACCGCGAAACCAACCTTCGGGTTTGGTGCACGCCACTCAAATACTGAGAAATATAAAAGGAATTGAGTTCGTACAACTCGATATTGGCGATGTGGTTCGGCACCGTTTGGTGATGGATGTTTTAAAGGCTTACGATAAGGCGCATCTCGCAGAAATTTAATTTATTTCAATCAAAATACCATCAGTGGAAAATTCATACACCTTATCAGGACAAATAGGCTTTTACAGTGGCAAAGTACGCGATGTTTACTACCTCGAAAATCAAAAAATGGTTGGGATAGCCAGCAATCGAATTTCTGCTTTTGATGTTATTTTGCCCAAACCTATTCCATATAAAGGTCAGGTATTGAATCAATTGGCTGCTTATTTTTTGAAAGAAACGGCTAGTATAGTTCCAAATTGGTTAATAAATAGCCCTTTCCCAAATGTGAGTTACGGTTATTTGTGCGAACCGTTTAAGGTAGAAATGGTTATACGGGGCTATTTAGCCGGTCATGCAGCGCGTGAATATGCTGCAGGAAAAAGAATGATTTGTGGTGTTGCTCTTCCCGATGGTTTGAAAGAAAACGACAAATTACCGCAACCCATTATTACGCCAACAACCAAAGCTTCTGAAGGCCACGACGAAGATATTACTAAAGCAGATATTATTAAGAATGGCATAGTTACAGAAAGCGATTACGAAGTTCTTGAAAAATACACCTATGCTTTGTACAAAAAAGGGGTTGAAATGGCCAACGAAAAAGGTTTAATTTTAGTAGATACCAAATATGAGTTTGGCAAACTTAATAATCAAATTATGCTTATAGATGAAGTTCACACACCAGATTCATCTCGGTATTTTTATGCCGAAGGTTATCAAAAACGCCAGCAAGAAGGAAAGCAACAAGAACAACTCTCAAAAGAATTTGTAAGGCAATGGCTTATCGCAAATGGATTTCAAGGAAAAGAAGGCCAGCAAATTCCCGAAATGAATGATGAAAAGGCTTGTGAAATTTCGAATAGGTACATTCAATTATTTGAAAAAATAACTGGAAAGGTTTTCGAACCCTTTATAATTCCTAACGATTTCGAAAATGAATTAAATGTGTTTTTAAAGTAAAAGCTAATATGGATTTGAATCACAGGTATAGTTTAATCGACCATCAACCAATTTTTAAAGAACTTTTTGTTTGATAAACTTTATGCATTGTTCACGGTTACTTCCAGAACATACTATCGAACCGTTATTTTAAAAATTCACTTGTTTAACTTTCGTTCAACATATTCAAAATAACAAAATCGGTTAAGCAAATATTGTGTATGTTTCGAGCATAAAAATTAATCTTTCGCTTTGTGGTTATATCAGTAATTAAAGAAACTAAAACAGGGGAGAATAGGGTCGCGCTTTCGCCCGATGTTGTGAACGAGCTGGTTAAAAAAGGCTTTTCAATTCATTTGGAATCGGGTGCTGGAGAAAAATCTTTTTTCTTCGATAAACAATACACTGATGTCGGTGCTCAAATAGCGACATCAATGCAAGATTTACTGCAACAAGCCGATGTTTTAATTGGGGTGAATCAATTAAGCGAAGCCCAAATTAGCCAATTGAAAAAAGGCGCTATTTTAATTTCATTGGTTTTTACAACACCAGAGAGCGAATGGGTAAAAGCGTGCATTACCCAAGGAATTTCGGTTTTTTCGGTAAATGCTATTCCACGTATTTCGAGAGCACAAAAAATGGATGCCTTGAGTTCGCAAAGTAATTTAGCGGGTTACAAAACAGTTATTTTGGCTGCCAATGCATTGGGTAAAATTTTTCCGATGTTGATGACGGCAGCCGGCACTATCAAACCGACTAAAGTACTCATAATGGGTGCGGGCGTAGCTGGTTTGCAAGCCATTGCTACAGCAAAAAGGTTAGGAGCGTTGGTAGAAGTAAGCGATATCAGGCCCGAAACCAAAGAGCAAGTGCAATCGCTTGGTGCTAAGTTCATTGAAGTAAAGTCCGATGAATCTATGGTTACCGAAGGCGGTTATGTGAAACAAGTATCGGAGGAGTTTTTAAAAAAACAGCAAGCCTTGGTTGCCAAGCATGCTTCAGAAGCGGATATCATTATTACAACAGCACTTATTCCCGGAAAAAAAGCACCCATTTTAATTACCGAAGATATGGTTAAAAGCATGCGGCCTGGTTCAGTAATTGTTGATATGGCTACCGAACAAGGCGGAAATTGTGCATTGAGCGAATTGGATAAAACGGTAATCAAACACAACGTAACCATCATCGGCGAATCGAATTTACCTTCTTTATTACCGCAAAACGCTTCGCAATTGTATGCCAAAAACATGTCGGCGTTTTTAACTCATCTCTCATCGGCAGAAAAATTTCATTTCGATACTGGCGAAGAAATCACAAAAGGCTCACTTTTAATTCACCTTGGTGCTATTGTGCATCCAACATTAATCAAACAGTAAACATGAATGATCTCATCGATTTTTTTGTACAAAACCAAGCCATGGTTTATTTTGTTATCCTCAGCATTTTTGTTGGTGTTGAAATTATTGGCAGTGTTCCTACAGTGTTGCATACCCCGCTAATGAGTGGCGCCAATGCCATACATGGAGTGGTGATTGTAGGCGCAATTTATGTGATGCTTCGCATGGATCCCACCGATTGGCTCGGCTTGATACTTGGCTTTTTAGCGGTAATACTCGGCACTTTAAATGTAGTGGGCGGTTTCGTAGTTACCGATCGAATGTTAGACATGTTTAAACAAAAGAAAAAATAAGAAATGCTCGAAGGAATTTTACAACTCGTCTATCTATTTGCTTCCATTACATTTATTGTGGGGCTGAAAATGATGGGGAACCCCAAAACTGCCCGAAATGGTAATTTGTTTGCCGCAGCGGGGATGACTTTAGCCATAGTAGGCACACTCTTTATGCACGAAATGGAAGTGAAACCCATTGTGTACGGTTTGATTTTGATAGCAATACTCATTGGAACTATAGCTGGTTGGTTAACTGCCAAAAAGGTGCAAATGACCAAAATGCCCGAATTGGTTTCACTTTTTAATGGAATGGGTGGAGCTTGTGCAGCACTTATTTCGTTGATAGAAGCCAAAGAATTGGTTCATTTTTATCAAACAGAAGGCTTTATTACTGCAAATGTGGGTTTTATGGCAACAATTTTTGCAGGTTTGGTTATTGGGAGTGTTTCTTTTTCTGGAAGTATCGTTGCATTTTTAAAGTTAAACGGTTCGCTGAGTAAACCCATTCGCTTACCTGCTTACAATTACATCAATCTTGTAATTTTGATTGTTACTGTTGTGTTTGCTGGATACCTAAGCATTGGTTTCGAAACCATGTTGCCCGTTTATTTGCTTCTATTGTTGGCTTTGATTTATGGAGTATTTTTTGTAATTCCCATTGGTGGCGCCGACATGCCAGTTGTGATTTCACTTTTAAATTCTTTTACCGGTTTGGCCGCAGCTTTTGGTGGGTTTTTATATGACAATAAAGTAATGCTTACTGGTGGAATTTTGGTGGGATCGGCAGGAACTTTACTCACCATTGTGATGTGTAAAGCCATGAACCGATCACTGACCAGCGTAATTTTCGGAGCTTTTGGCGCTTCTACTTCCGCTGTAGCTGCCGACGAAACCACAGGTTCTGTTAAAGATATTGGCATTTCCGATTTGGCTATTTTGATGAATTACTCCAAAAAAGTAATTATTGTGCCAGGTTATGGTTTGGCGGTAGCTCAAGCACAACATGCTATTCATGAAATGGAGTTGTTGCTAGAGTCGAGAGGCGTAGAAGTAAAGTATGCCATACATCCAGTGGCAGGACGAATGCCTGGTCACATGAACGTTTTGTTGGCAGAATCTAATGTTTCTTACGATAAGTTGGTAGAAATGGAAGATGTAAACCCTGAATTTGCAACTACTGATGTGGTGCTTATCGTAGGAGCCAACGATGTAGTAAACCCAGCTGCTAAAAACGATCCAAGCAGTCCAATTTATGGTATGCCAATTTTGGATGTAGAAAGTGCGCAGCATATTATCGTAAACAAAAGAAGTATGAATGCAGGTTATGCTGGCATTGATAATCCATTGTTTTATGATCCTAAAACAAGTATGCTTTTTGGCGACGCTAAGTCCGTTTTGAATAACTTGGTGAACGAATTGAAATCAATTTAAATTTATACCTTTGATTTTCAAATCAAAGCAAGTGAAAAAAAGCTATTTCTTTATTCTGTTTTTTCTTTTTTTAGTTGCGGTTTCGGCTCAAGCACAAGCTCAAACCAACCCAATTTTTAAGTTTTTAGGCGAATCGAACGGTAAAATTCAAATCGAATTTAATTTACCTGCTTATTCTACCCAATTGGTAAATACTACCAAAGGCTTGGCAACTAAGATTAATGCAGATAAAAGTGGTTATGAGCTCACTTTTGGGGAGCCTGATTTACCTTATTTCGCTTCATCAATTATTATCAACGATACTAAAAATTCCACAATTATTGCCCAAGTAGTAGAATCGGAATTGTTGGTTAACCAATTGATTGCACCTTCGAAAGGAAATATTATTCGTACCGAAAATCCAGCCAATTTGCCTTATTCTTTTGGAGCGAGTTATGAAGTGGATGCTTTTTTACCCAAAAAACAAGTGGTATTAAGCAATCCTTATATATTTAGAGATTTTCGTGGTCAAACCATTCGTTTTAATCCTTTTCAATACAATCCAGTTACCCACGAGTTAAAAGTGGTAAAAAAGGCATTGCTTGAAATTAAAACTAACCAAGGAAATGCTACTGTAAATCCCTTATTCAGAACATCAAACGCGAAAATAACAAGAGATTATTTGCCGCTGTATAATCATCATTTTTTGAATTCAGGTACCAAAATTTACGTTCCTATTTCAGAAGCCGGAGATTTGTTGATTATTTGTAACGATGCATTTATGCCAGCCATGCAACCATTTGTTAATTGGAAAATTAGAAAAGGGATCAATACTAGAATGGTTGGTATTTCAACAATTGGCAACACTACTTCGAGTATTCAAGCTTACATTACCAATCAATACTTAAGCAACAATTTAGGAAGTGTGATTTTTGTGGGTGATATCGCTCAAATTGATTCGCCGATTTACGCAGGAGGAAAATCAGATCCCAGTTATGGTATGATTTCAGGCACCGATTCGTATCCTGAAGTAATAATTGGCCGGATATCGGCAGAATCTATCGCTGATGTTAATACCCAAGTAACCCGCATATTGAATTATGAAATAACGCCTACCATTTCCGATTTATACAGCAAATTTATTGGTATTGCTTCGCAAGAAGGGCCGGGCGACGACAATGAATTGGATTATGAGCACATCAGAAACATCAAAAATAAATTAAGAAATTACCACTATACTTCCGATTTAGAATTCTATGAAGGAACACAAGGGGGAAACGATTTGGATGGATATCCTACTGCAAATCAAGTAAAAGATGGAATTAACCCAGGCACAGGTTTGATATGCTACACTGGTCACGGCTCATCCACATCTTGGGGAACAAGCGGATTTAATAATGGCAACATCAACACGTTGACCAATTCTACTTGTTTGCCAATAATTTGGTCGGTAGCATGTGTGAATGGAGAATTTGACTCTGGAACTTGCTTTGCCGAAAGGTGGATGCGCGCCACCAATAATGGACAGCCGACTGGAGCTGTTGGCACGTTTATGTCATCCATTAATCAATCGTGGAATCCTCCTATGCGCGGCCAAGATGAAATGGTAGACATTTTAAGCGATAATTATGCTACCAACAATACAAAAACCTTTGGGGGTTTGAGCGTTAACGGTTGCTTAAACATGAATGATGTATATGGTACCGCTGGCGATGATATGACTAGAACTTGGCATATTTTCGGCGATCCAACTATGGTAATTAGAACAAAATCGCCTTTAGTGTTATCTGCTACACACGCAGCTACTATTTTTATTGGAGCTACCAGCTTTTCGGTCAACTCGCCTATTGAAGGCGCGTTGGTTTGCATATCAATGAATAACCAAATTTTGGCCAAAGCATATATTCAAAATGGGGTGGCCAATCTTAATTTTTTACCGCTCACCAATGTTGGAACTGTAAAAATTACACTTACGGCATTCAATCACACGCCATATTTAATCGATGTTCCTGCAATTGCTGGTAGTGATCCTTTTTTATCAGTCGTAAATTGGATTGCCAACGAACCTAACGGAGTTCCAGTGAATGTGATTGAAGCAGGACAAACTGTTGATTTGACTATTTCGCTTCAAAATATCGGCAATCAAAATACCAATAATGTTGTAGCTATTTTAACTTCCCCTTCTTTGGCGATAGTGGTGAACAATGGAACATGCGATGTTGGAGCAATAAATATTAGCCAAGAAGTGAGTTTAGATTGTTTCAGTATTACAATTGTAGATGGAGCAGTAGACCAAACAGTAGTAAACTTATTGGTTACCCTAACTGACGATGCAGGAAATACTTGGAATGCAACTTTACCTGTTACCATCAACTCGCCAAAACTTAGCATTTCAGCTTATTGGCTTAGTGATGCGGGCGGAAACAACAATGGTAGATTAGACATTGGAGAATTGGCCACGTTATATTTTTGGCAAAAAAACATTGGTCATGCAGCTACAGCTATTGGTTATGGTTTATTAACTTTAAATGGAACTCAAATTGCTCAATTATCAGGTGGCAATCCTAACTATATTCAACTTGCCATTGGCGATTCGGCGCTAACATCAATAGCCATAATTCCAAGTTCAAATGCAGTGAATGGTTCTTGGAATTCTTTACAATATACTTCGTCGGCCGGATTATACGTAGCACTCCAACCATTTATGCTTAAAATTGGTGGAGTGATTGATTTAGCAGAATCAGCTCAATTTCAATACTCAACATCAAACAGCGACGTGCCTTGGTCTATAGATAATCAAATCAAATACCAAGGAAATTCAAGTTATAAATCGGGCACTATTACCGATAGTCAATTTTCGGTTATGGATATCAATTTCACATCAAACGCCGATGATAGCATCAGTTTCTATTTGAAAACGAGTTCGGAACTCGATTGGGATTTTCTACATTTTTACATTGATAATTTAGAAGTTTCGCGTTGGAGTGGGGATCAAAATTGGACAAGAGTTTCATTTTTTGTGCCGGCTGGTTTACACAATGTAAAATGGGAATACGCAAAAGACGAAGTTGTTTCTGCTGGTGAAGATGCTGTGTGGATTGATTACGTTGATTTTCCAGCTACAGCCAACTTTAGTACAGTAAGCCTTGAGAATATCCAAACCAAAGAATTAATGGTTTACCCAAATCCGGCAAAAGATATTTTGAATATTGTGGTGAGTGAGACTCAATCAATACAATCAATTCAGTTGATCAATCTGTTGGGTCAATCCATCAGCTTTTCACTGATCAGTGGCGTTAATAATACCATTCAAATGGATACTAAACATTTAACCAATGGTATTTACTTTCTTCATTTGATGGAGCAAAACACGATGAAAACAGCTAAGATTATCATTTCTAAATAGCAGATTTTCCAGTTCTAAGTTTTAAGAGAAGTCAAATTAAAAATTGCTTGTAATCTGCTCAATTAACGAATGGGTGCTGCAATGCAAGCTAAGCTCAAAGAATTAATGCCAGAACTTACCAATAAACTTCCACACGATTCAATAGTGGAACCCGTTGTAATTACGTCATCAATCAAAAGCACATTTTTGTTTTTCAAGGTTTCACTTTTATTGATTGAAAATACGGTTTCCACGTTTTCCCATCGCTGGTATCGGTTCTTCTTGGTTTGAGTTTGAGTGTTCTCGGTTTTTGTTAGGTGAGTTATAGAAATAGGAATGCCCCAACTTTCTTGTAATCCCAAGCCAAACCATTCACTTTGGTTATATCCACGTTTTATGAGTTTGGCGGGATGCAGCGGAACTGGTATAATTAAATCGATATTTTGAAAATGAGCTGATTCTTTTAAAATTTTACCATATCGCTTTCCGACTTCAAAGCCGACTTCTTTAAGACCTTTGTATTTTAGTTGATGGAGCAAGTGCTGCACTTTTCCTTTTTTTCGAAAGTATAAGTAAGCTGCCGCATGGAAAAGCGGAAGTCTGCCCCAAAATATTTTTTCGAGTGCATTGTCAGTTTCTTGGTGAAAGTTGGTTTTCGGGAGCCTATAAAAACAGGCATTACAAATTACCGATTCTTGAATCATTAAAGGAAAGTTACAAGCAGCACAAACTCTTGGATAAACTGATTCCATAAGCGGAATCAAAAAATGATGTTTAATGCTGTTGATCCACATGGTTTAAGCATTTGATTAATCAAAACTATAAATTATTTCCACTTCAGCAATAATTTTAGCTCTGAATTGTGAATGACATTGTTGATAAATAATTATTCACATCGAAAAAAAAATATCTTTGCAACCCGATAAGAAAAAAAATCATGCAAGAAAACACCCCTGAAAAAAACGAAAAACGCAGTAGTTCACTCATAATCATTTTGTTCATACTCATTGGTATTTTAGCAGGAACATCTGGGTATTTTTTCTATCAATTAAATACACTGCAAAAAAACAATGAGCAGTTGGTTTCCGAACGTTCAAAGGTAATGATCCAAGTTGATGAGTACCGCGAGCAATTGGAGCTACTTACTGCTAAATACGACAGTTTAATTGCCTTACATGAAGGCATTAAGGTAGAATTAATGGCGGAACGTGAAAAAGTAATTCAACTAAAAAAAGAATACGATTCATATAAAAGAGAAACAAGTGGTACTTCGTTCGATTCCCCAGAACCTGGTCAAAAAAGCTTTCGTCAACGTTTCGAAGATTTAAAAAAGACCTATAACGATAACGAATCTTTGATATTGGAACTAAAGGCGAAAAATCAAGAATTAACTGCTGAAAATTTCAAAGCCGTTAAACAGGTAGAAGAATTTACTGTTCAAAACTCAAAACTTACCGAAGAAAATAATAAGTTGATCAAAACAGTAGAAGTAGCTAAAAGGCTAAAAACTTATGAGATTTATGCTGATGCAGTAAAAGTTTCAGGAGGTGGTGCCAAAGAAAAACAAACGGATAAAGCCAAAAAAGCCGATCGCATTAGAACTTGTTTCACAGTATTGGAGAACACCATTGCCGACAAAAACGAGAAGTCTATTTATGTTGCCATCACCACACCCGATGGTAAAATTTTATCGGAAGGAGACCGTTCAAAATTAACTTTGATCAACGGCGAAGAAGTGCAATACAGTGTTAGAAAAGATATTTTTTACGATAACAAAACCATGCAACTTTGTTTGAATTGGGATACCAAAGAAGCGCTTACTGCAGGAAGCTATACTGTGAAAATATATGCAGATGGAGTTCAAATTGGTAAAGAAAGCTTTTTGCTTAAATAAGCTATAATCTTTTCAGTAACTCTTGTAAAAGCTCTTTTTTAAGCGGTTTCGATATAAATGAAACTACTGATGGGTATTCCATCACCTTGATTTGATCGTCGGCATCTATTGATGAAGTTAGCATCACCACAGGAATATTGTTGAAAACCGATTGCTGAAA
>Ga0105048_10017956_pt1 | contig 10896 bp, 8 predicted proteins | sample MAT05_FD_78382 | JGI IMG/M metagenome (GOLD analysis project Ga0105048, IMG submission 78382) | Freshwater microbial communities from Lake Fryxell liftoff mats and glacier meltwater in Antarctica - MAT-05 | ecosystem: Environmental > Aquatic > Freshwater > Ice > Liftoff microbial mat | place...
GCGGCCAACCTCTCGCTCGAGCGCGCCATCGCCGATCTGCGTGAGCAGTTCGAGTTCCAGCTCGTCCGCGCGACCTCCGCGCCGGGCCTCGAGGTCAGCCCCATCGAGCGCTCCGAAGGCGAGCTCGCTGTGCTCCGTGGGGAGCGCGATGGCCTCCGCGCCCGCCTCGACGACCGCGAGGCCGCATTGGTCGCGCTGCAGAGCGCGGCCTCGGCCGCCCCCAAGGAGACCAGCACTGCGCAGACCGCGAGCGCTGGCCCGGCCGATGCCGAGCTCACCGCGCAGCTCGCCACAGCCGAGCGCGATCGCGAGTCGCTCGAGTCGCGTGCGAGCGAGCTCGCCGCCGCGCTCGCCGCCGCCGAGGCTCGCGCCTCGACCGAGCGTGACCGCGCCAACGATCTTCTCGTGCGCATCGACACCCGCGAGAAGTCGCTGAAGAGCCTCGAGGCCGACGCCGAAGAGCGCGAGCGCGACCTCCGTAGGGCGACCGAGCGCACGGCCGCGCTCGAGGCCGATGTGCGACGCCTGACCGCCGCGCTCGGCGATGCGCGCGGCAGCCTCGCGGCGCTCGGAACCTCCATCGACGCCAACGCGGGCGCCGCCCGCCAGACACTCTCCGGCGCGATCGAAGAAGCGAGCGACGGCGCAGATGTCAGCGAAGCTGTCGTGCTGCGTCAGCGCATCGACGCGCTGGTCCACGAGGCGACCGATCGCGACGTATTACTGCGCTCGCTCACCGCGCAGCTTCAGGACCGCGACGACCGCATGCGCACGCTCGAGCAGAAGACTGCCGGCGCCAGCGCGCTCGACACCGCCGCACGCGGCGCCGACGACGAGGTCCGCCGCGCGCTGATCGACCTCCAAGACCGCGCCGCCAAGCTAGCCGAAGACCTCACCCGCGAGCGCGAGGCCCGCCGCGCCGCCGAGGCCGCGACCTCCGCTCCGCGCGCCGACGCTGACGGCGAAGTGCGCCGCCTCCACGAGCTCCTCGGCGGACGTGACGCCGAACTGCTGCTCGTGCAGGGCAAGGTGCGCAGCTCCGAGCGCGAGATCCGTGCTGTCCGCGACGCCGTCGCCCAAGCACGCGCTAGCCTCGAAGACCTGCTCGCCGCGGCGACGACCAGCGGCGACGCCTCGAGCGCCGACCGCGTCGGATCGCTCTTGCGCCTCCTGTCGCGCTTCTAATCGCGCCCCCGCTCGCGTCTAACTAGCAGCCGCCACACTCACCAGTACGAGCGCCTTCTCGTCGCGCGCCACGCCGAACTCCGCCGTACCGCCGTCGCGCAGATCACCGAACAGCAGCGCCTCGGCGAGCGCCTTCTTCAGCTGCTGCTCGACCAGCCGCGCCATCGGGCGCGCGCCCATCGCCGGATCGTAGCCGTGCTCGGCGAGCCAGGTGCGCGCCTCTGGCGTGAGCGAGACGGTGACCTTCTTCTCGTCGAGCTGCTTCTGTAGCGCGGCGACTTCCTTGTCGACGACGCGCAAGATGATCTCCGGACCGAGGCCGCGGAACAGGATCTGTGCGTCGAGGCGGTTGCGGAACTCTGGTGTGAACAGCTTCTCGATCGCCGCGCGCGCCTTGCTCTCGTCGACGCCCGCGTTCGCGCCAAAGCCGATGGTCTTGGTCGCGAGATCACGCGCGCCCGCGTTGGTGGTCATGATGAGCACGATGTTGCGGAAGTCGGCCTTGCGACCGTTGTTGTCCGTCAGCGTCGCGTGATCCATCACCTGCAGCAGGATGTTGAAGATCTCGGGGTGCGCCTTCTCGATCTCGTCGAGCACGACGACCGCGTGCGGGCTCTTGCGCACGGCGTCGGTGAGCAGGCCGCCTTGATCGAAGCCGACGTAGCCTGGCGGCGCGCCGATGAGCCGCGAGACCGTGTGGCGCTCGCCATATTCGCTCATGTCGTAGCGGAGATATTCGACGCCCATCGCCGCCGCGAGCTGCTTCGACAGCTCCGTCTTGCCGACGCCCGTCGGACCCGCGAATAGAAAATTGCCGATCGGCTTGTCCGCGCTGCGCAGGCCGGCGCGCGACAAGCGGATACTCGCGGTGATCTGCGCGATGGCCTCGTCTTGGCCAAAGATCGTCTGCTGCAGTGCTTCGTCCAGGTTCTGCAGCTTGTCGCGATCCGACGTACTGACCGTCTTTTCCGGGATGCGCGCCATCTTCGCGATGACGTGCTCGACATCGGCGACGCTCACGGACTTGCCAGAGCGAAGGCGCACCATCGCGCCGGTCTCGTCGACGACGTCGATGGCCTTGTCGGGCAGCAGCCGGTCGCGCAGATGCAGCGCAGACAGCTTGGTCGCCGACTCGAACGTGCCCGCCTCATAGACGACGCCGTGGTGCGCCTCGTAGCGGCTGCGCAGTCCCTCGAGGATCAGCACGGTCTCGTCCTCGGACGGCTCGTTGACCTCGATCTTCTGAAAGCGCCGCGCGAGCGCGCGATCACGGTCAAAGCTGCCCTTGTACTCCTCGTACGTCGTCGAACCGATGCAGCGGATCTTCCCGCTCGCGAGCGCGGGCTTGAGAATGTTGGACGCGTCCATCGAGCCGCCAGAGACGGCGCCCGCGCCGACGATGGTGTGGATCTCGTCGATGAAGAGCACGGCGTTCGGCAGCTCCTGCAGCTTCTTCATCACGCCCTTGAGGCGCTGCTCGAACTGGCCGCGGAATTTCGTCCCGGCGAGTAGCGCGCCCATGTCGAGCGAGTAGATGCGCGCGTCCTTGATCGCGTCCGGCACCTTGCCCTCGAGGATGTGCAGCGCGAGGCCCTCGACGATCGCCGTTTTGCCGACGCCCGGATCGCCAACGAAAATCGGGTTGTTCTTGCGCCGACGCACCAGCACCTGGACCGTGCGCGCGAGCTCGTCGGTGCGGCCGATGAGCGGATCTATTCGCCCAGCGACCGCTTCTGCGTGCAAATCGAGCGTGTACGCTTTGAGTGGATCCTTCGCGTCGCCGTCTTCGTCTTCGCCCTCTTCGTCGCCTTCGCCCTCCACGCCGAGCTCGCCGAGATCTTCCTCTTCGTCGTCGCCTTCGCCCTCGGGCGAGATGCCGTGCGAGTAGTACTGCTTCAGCTCGAACGAGGTGAGCCCCTCGTTCTTCAGCAAGAACACGGCGTGCGAGTCCGCCTCCTTGAACATCTGCACCAGCACGCTGCCGCCATCGATCACCTTCTGATCAGACGACATCACGTGGATCGCGGCGCGCTGCAGCACGCGTTCGACCGAGAGCGTGGTCTGCGGCGTGATGTCCACGTCGTCGGGCACCGGCGACATGCTCTCGGCGAGGAAGGCCTCGAGCTCCTTGCGCAGCCGCGGGACGTTTGCGCCACAGGCGCGCAGCCCCTTGCTCGCGCGCGCGTCCTTCAGCAGCGCGAGCAGCAGATGCTCGAGCGTGACGTACTCGTGGCGCAGGCGCGTCGCCTCGTCGAAGGCGGTGCGGAGGGCGGCTTGCAGCTCTTTGGCGAGAATCGGGCTCGGCACGTGATCACTCCTCCGGCTCAATCGTGAGGTGAAGCGGGAATTCGAATTCCCGCGCGAGCCTCTCGACGGTCTTGATCTTGGTCTCCGCGATCTCGAATGGGTAGACCCCCGCGAGACCAACGCCGTTCAGGTGTACATGCATCATGACCTGGACCGACTCCGACTCCGACTTGTGAAACACGGTGCGCAGCACATCGACGACGAACTCGCGCGTCGTGTAGTGATCGTTGTGCAGCAGCACCTTGAACAGCGAGGGACGCTTGGTCTTGGTCGCGGTCTTTTTCTCGGTGACGGTGCCCGAGTCATTGTCCCATCGAGTCGACATCGTAATGACCACCTATTCTAGGTCTCACGCGGCGTTTGGGAAGCCGCCGCGGACACTCTCTGCGCGACCAGCTCGCACAGCGTGTACACGCTGGTGCCTTCGTAGCGCGGCTCGAGCACCAGCGGCGCCGCGCCGTCACGCCGATGCACCAGCACCACCAGGCGATCTTCGTCGACCTCGACCGCGCGCACGTCCTCCCACGCGACGTTCGCCGTGCGCGTGCCCTCGCACAGCTCGAGACCCGCGTCGCGCAGCGTGAGCGTGTACGCGGTGGGCACGGCTCGGCGGCGCCGCGCGCGTACGAACGAGATCGTCCAGCCGAGCGCCGCCAGCGCCGCCATCACCGCCGCGGCGTAGCCGATGCGCGTCGGCTGCAGCACGGCGATCGACGCGCCGCCGAGCGCGCATGTGACGGCGCCCGCGAGCCGCAGCCGCGCGACGTCACGCTCCGCGCGGACGTCCATCGCGAGCACCCGATCCGCCATCGCGGCCGCGCTCACTCGAGCGCCAGCCGAACGAAGAAGTCTTCGTCGGTCGCGTTCTGGATCGTGATGGTGCCGTCTGCGTCGACTGCCTCGATGCGCGTGACGTTGCCCGATGCGAGCGTGCTGCCGAGGCCGCTGCGATCGAAGGCGATGTAGACGAGCACGCTGATCGGCTTGGTCGGCAGCGGATGGTGCACCTTGAGGTGCGCGCGCCCGGGGAACGAGATCCAGCCATCGCCCGGCGCGAGCGGCGGGAAATCGGAGCTCTGCCAGCGCTCGGCGACCATGCGCTGCGAGGCCGGCCACTCGTCGGCCGTGATCTCGTCAAAGCTCTCCGCGACCGCCTTGCCGCAGCCGCCGGCTCCGATCGCCAGCGTCGCGAGCAGCGCGATTCGTACGTGTGCCCGCGTCATTCGAGCACCTTCGCCGCGTCGATCGCGTGATACGTGAGGATCAGATCAGCGCCAGCGCGCTTGATCGAGAGCAGCACCTCCATCATCGCGCGGGTCTCGTCGATGAGGCCGGCGGCGGCGGCGCTCTTCACCATCGCGTATTCACCGCTTACGTTGTAAGCGGCGACCGGCACATCGACGAGGTCGCGGACCTCGCGGATGACGTCGAGATAGGAGAGCGCGGGCTTGACCATGATCATGTCGGCGCCCTCGTCGAGGTCGAGCCGCACCTCGCGCAGCGCCTCGCGGCGGTTGCCCGGATCCATCTGATAGCCACGCCGATCGCCTTGTTTTGGCGTGCTCTCCGCCGCGTCGCGGAACGGGCCGTAGAAAGCGCTGGCGAACTTCGCGGCGTACGAGAGGATCGCGATCTCGCCGAAGCCTTCGTCGTCGAGCGCGCCGCGAATCGCGCCGATGCGGCCGTCCATCATGTCGCTCGGCGCGATGATGTCGGCGCCGGCGCGCGCGTGGCAAATCGCTTCTTTGGCGAGCAGATCGAGCGTCGCGTCGTTGTTTACGTCGGTGCGGCCGTGGCGCGTCTCGAGCGGCCCGCAGTGGCCGTGATCGGTGTACTCGCACATGCAGACATCGGTGATGACGACGAGATCGGGGAGCGCGTCTTTGATCGCCGCGACGGCGCGCGGCACCGGCCCATCGGGATCCCAGCCGCTCGATCCGACAGCGTCTTTCGTCTCCGGAATGCCAAACAGCAGCACGCTCGGGACGCCGAGCGACCACGCCTCGCGCGCCTGTGCGACGGCGACGTCGACGCTCGACTGGAACACGCCGGGCATCGTCGCGATCGGCCGCTTCTCGCCTTTGCCAGCGCGCACGAACAGCGGCAGCACGAAGTTGGTCGGGGTCAGCTGCGTCTCGCGCACCATGCTGCGCAGCGTCGCGGTGCGGCGCAGGCGGCGCGGACGTTCTTCGGGGAAGGGCATCGAGTCTCCGGTTGAAGCGCGGGTGCGATCGACTGCTGTCGAGATTCAGGCTGTCCTGATCAGGCTGTGCGTGCGAGGAAGTGCGCGGTGAGCGCGTCGAGCAGACCGCCCGTGGTGTACTCCGCGGCGGTCACTGCGACACGCAGGCCGAGCTTTTCGGCGGTGGCCGTGGTGATGGGGCCGATCGACGCGATCGTCACGCCTGCGAGCTGCGCGATGGCGTCGTCACCGAGCAGCGCCACCAGCTGCTCGATGGTCGACGACGACGTCAGCGCGACGACGTCAATCGCACCTGCCGCGAGCAGCGCGCGGATCTGCTCGGCGTCTTCCGGAAGCGCGCCCACCGTGCGGTACGCCGCGACGACGTCGACGATCGCGCCCGCTCTACGCAGCGTGTCCGGCAGCACTTCGCGCGCGACCTCTGCGCGCGGCAGCAGCACGCGAGCGCCACGCACCCGGTCGCCGAGGGCCGCAAGCAGCGACTCTGCCGCTGCCTCGCCGCGGAACTCTGCGGGCACGAGATCCGCGCGCACACCGCGCGCTGCGAGCGCTTCGGCGGTCGCCGGGCCGATCGCGACGACGAGCGCGCGCCCGACCCGCCGCGCGTCGCCTGCGTCGGCCGCGAGCGCCTCGAAGAAGTGAGCGACGCCGTTCGCGCTGGTGAACACGACCGCGTCGTAGCCGCCGACCTCACGCACGGCGCGCTCGAGCGGCGCGCTGTCCGCGGCAGCGACGATGCGGATCGTCGGCAGCAACAGCGGATCCGCGCCGGCATCGCGCAGGCGCTGCGCAAAGCTCGCCTCTTGGCCGCGCGGCCGCGTCACCAGCACGCGCTTGCCGAACAGCGGCTGCAAGTCGTACCAGCGCAGCCGCTCGCGCAGACGCACGACCTCGCCGACCACCGTGAGCGCTGGCAGACCGATGCCCGCGTCGCGCGCGAGCCGCGCGATGGTGCCGATGGTGCCGACGATGCTGCGCTGCTGCGGCAGCGAAGCCCAATGGAACACCGCCGCCGGCTCGTCCGCTCGGCGTCCGTGCGCGACGAGCCGCGCCATCGTCCGCTCGAGGTGGCGCATGCCCATGAAGATGACCAGCGTCTGCGTCGCCGTCGCGAGCTTCTGCCAGTCGTGCGCGGTCTCGTCTTTTTCGGGGCTCTCGGTCGCAGTGAGAAAGGCGACGCTGCTCGAGAGATCACGATGCGTCAGCGAGATGCCCGCGTACGCACACACCGCGAGCGGCGACGTCACACCCGGCACGACCTCGAACGCGATGCCCGCAGCCGCGAGGTGCTCGGCTTCTTCCGAGCCGCGCCCGAACATGAACGGGTCGCCGCCCTTGAGGCGCGCCACCGTTCGCCCGGCGCGCGCTTCGCGTACGAGCCGCTCGTTGATCGCGCTCTGCCGCTCGCTCGGCGCGCCCGCGCGCTTGCCGACGAAGACCAGCTCCGCATCGGGTCGCGCGTGACGCAGCAGCTCCGGATGGACGAGCGCGTCGTAGAGCACGAGATCGCACTCGCCGAGCCGACGCAAAGCGCGCGCAGTGATGAGCTCCGGATCGCCGGGCCCCGCACCGAGCAGGTACACCTTGCCCGCGACTTGCGTCATCGCCGCGATGATAGCGCTGTGATCGTTGGGAGCGAGCGTCGCAGATGGATCAGTCCGGCGGCGAAGGTGCGTCTCGCGCGCCCGCATCCGCCGCGAGGCGCGCGTTGCCGCGTTCTTCGTCAAAGCGCTCCGGCAAGCGCAGCACGACGCCCGGCGTCTCCTCGCCCGCGCGGATCCGCGAGGCGTAGCGCGCCCGCGCTTCACCCGCGGCGGGGTGTCGCGCGCTCGGCCAGAGCTCGCCGGCCGGCACGCCCACGAGCGTGAAGCGTCCTTGCGGATCGGTGCGCGCCGGATGTGACCAATCGGGCGCGACACCGGCGGCAGCGGCCACGACCTCGGCGCCCGAGACCGTCGCGCCGAGCGCGTCGACGACGTCTCCGCTGAGCGTTCCGCCGGCCTGCAGCGTCAGCGCGGGCGCGTCGATGTCGGCGAGCTCGCGGACGCGCATCGCTAGGACAGCGTCGATCTGCGCGGGCACGTACGCGCTGTGCGACGCCGCGATCACGTGACGTCCGGCGGGCACGCGCACGATCTCGTAGCTTCCGTCGGCGCGCGTGTCGGTCTCGAACGTCGTCGCGCCGGCCGTCAGCCGCAGATGCGCTCCTGCGATGCCGAGGCCGCTGAAGCCATCGTTCACGACGCCGCGAATCGCCGCGCCGGGCACCAGCGCGAGCCGCACCTCGGCGCGCGCATCGTTCACGCGCGGCAGCAGCGTGACGGCGTAGTCCGGATGATCCGCCTCGACGGAGTAGGGCGGCGTCGGCATCCCCTCGAGCGTCCAGGTGCCGTCGTCGGCGCTGTCGGTCGCCTGCGACATCGGCGTGCGCGACCGCAGCGAGCGCACTTTGACGCGCGCGCCAGCGACCGGAAAGCCACGACCATCGACGACCCGCCCGTGCAGCACGACGACGTCCGCTTCGAGCGCGAGCGTCACCGGCACAGTCGCGCCCGACGCGACCACGACCTGTACGCGCACCGGCGGCGCGCTCGCCGGAAACGCGGTCAACGTCGCCGTGCCGACGACCCCGCGAAACTCGAAGCGTCCATCGGCGCCCGCGAGCAACACGCGAGGATATGGCTCGCGCGCCGCGAGCAGCTCGACGCGGATCGCCTCGACCGGAAAGCCGCGCGCATCGGTGACGCGACCATCGATGACGCCGCCATCGACGAGCACGATCTCCACGTCGTCGATCTGCGCGCCGGCGAGCACCACGCGCGGCGAGGTCACGGCGACGGCGTACGCGAGGTGCCGCGCGATCAGCTGAATGCGGCCCGGCGGCACGTTGCTGATGCGGAAGCGACCGTTCGCATCGGTGCCGAACGCGGTGGTCAGCGTCGTCGGGCCGCCCTCGACGGACGCATCGGCGTCGCTCCTCGCGTCGCGCGCCGTCGCATCGAGCCCCGATGCGGCGAGCATGGTCGCGGCGAGCGGAATGGGCGGGACGCCGCCGAGCGTGACGCCGAGCTCGCCTGCAGGGCGCAGCAGCGTCGGCCCAGCGATCTGTGCATCGAACAGCGCCGACCGAAACGCGAGCGCGTTGCCCGAGAGCGCCACCGGCTCGCCGAGGTCGGTCGTGCCGGTCACCTCGATCTGGGCGCCGCGAATCGGCATGCCCTGCGCATCGATGACAGTGCCGCTGAGGGTCGCCGCGCGCCGCAACGCAAAGCGCAGCGCGGTCTCGCCCGGCGTGCACGGCAGCGCGGCCATCGCGACGAAGCCCTCGGCGCGCACGGCGCAGGTGTGCTGCCGAACGCGCAGCCCGACGACGCTCACCTCGCCATCTGCGCCCGAGCGCGCGGCGCGCGGCGCGAACGCGAGCGCCTCTTCGGCGACGACGACCTCGGCGCCGCTGAGCGGCTGATCGGCGTCGCCATCGACGACGACGGCGTGCAGCGTCGCCCCGCGCGTGAGCTCGAAATCAGCGCTCACCGTCGCGCCCGGCGCGAGCTCCACTCCCTCGCGCGGCTCCGCCACCAGCTCCGCGCGCGCGGCGCGCAGCTCGTAGACACCGGCGGGGATTCCAGCGATGCGATAGGCGCCTGTGGCGTCGGTCTCGACCGAGCGCTGTGGCCACACGCCGCTCCCAGCGAGCATCACCGACGCCCCAGCGACGACCGCGCCGCCGACGCCGCGCACCACACCGGCGATCGTCCCAGTGCGACGCAGCACCAGACGAATCGGCTGCGGACGCGTGCGCAGGAGCACTGCGCGACGCGACGCCGTTTCGTAGCCCGCCGCCGCGACTTCAACGCGAACGGGAGCGCCTGGCATGAGCGTATCGATCGTGAAACCACCGTCCTCGCCTGACTCTGCCGTCCATGGCGGAGCAGCACGCTCGTCCGACGCTGGCAGTGGCTGCGAAGAATCACCGACGTCCTGTGGCTCAGGTCGCAGCGTGATCTGCGCGCCATGAATCGGCGCGCCCGACTCGTCGAGCACGACTCCGACAAGACGTGCACCCGCCGTCAGCACCACGCGTGCTGAGCCGCGCCCATCGGTGATCACCGCGTCGATGAGCGCGCGCGCATGGCCGGCGTGGTTCACCAGCACGCGTAGCGCGCCGCTCGGCAGCTGTGCGAGCTGCACGTGCCCGCTTGCATCGGTGCGTCCCGTCGCCAGCGTTCGTCCCGCGCCATCGAGCGCGAGGACCTCTGCGGAGTCGACCGGCCGAAGCCCTGCGTCGCGCGCTGCTTCGGCCAACGCGGAATAGGTATCATCCGCGACAATATCGACCTCGAGCACGCCGCGCGCGCTGGTCGACCCGTCCAGCCGCAAACCCGCATCCCGTGGGGGTACAGAGGAGCGACGCGTCGAGCCGCGGTCGCGCCCGACGAAGACCGCGATCGCCACGAGCGCGCCGATCAGCAGCACCAGCGCGAGCACCACCACGCGACCCGCGGGCCGCGCGCTCGGTCGCGGCGGCTCTTCTGGGCTCTGCTCATCGTCGTCGTCCACGGGCCTCGATCTGCACCACATCAGCGACGGGCGCCGCAACAGAAGTCATCCCGTCGACTGATCCGATCCACTCCGCCGCACCGGTTCGAGGCGTCGCGCGCAGCTCTTCGCTTGCGGTCCGAGAAACCGTCTGCTAAACGCCGCGACTCTTTCAAGAGGACCGTCGTCATGGCATTCGCGTGCGAGTACTGCAGCAAAGTCCGGCTCAAGGCCCACAAGGTCAGCCACTCGAACATCAAGACCCGCAAGTGGCAGCAGCCGAACCTTCAGTCGGTCCGCGTCCTGAAGGACGGCCGAGCGCAGAAGGTCAAGGCATGCACCCGCTGCATCCGCACGGGCGTCGTCGTCAAGGCTGCCTGAGCGCCCGCCCCGCAGCAGGCGCGTAGTGCCTGCCGCGGAGAAGCAGAACGAACCAGCCGTGTCGTCGCCCGCTCCACGGGACGATGGCGCGGCTTTCGTGCGTCCTGTGCGTTCGCCGCGCGTCGAGACGCACGTCGATCCGCGGCCGCTGCTCCCGGTCCCGCCGGGCTGCCCACCCGACTCGATCGTGCTGACCTTCCCGGTGCCGCGCGAGCACGCCGGGCTGCGCCTCGATCGGTTCATCCAGACGCGCATTCCGCGGCTGTCACGTACGCGCGCAC
>Ga0105048_10017957_pt1 | contig 10896 bp, 10 predicted proteins | sample MAT05_FD_78382 | JGI IMG/M metagenome (GOLD analysis project Ga0105048, IMG submission 78382) | Freshwater microbial communities from Lake Fryxell liftoff mats and glacier meltwater in Antarctica - MAT-05 | ecosystem: Environmental > Aquatic > Freshwater > Ice > Liftoff microbial mat | place...
CTAAGTGACGGGATCAGTAGCGGCGAGAATGCCATCGCGAGAATGGTCAGCGCGATCAGGAACGCGCGTAGTCGGGACATAGAAAAACCTCCACTAGCTCACGCCGCACGACCGCACGGCTGACACCATCGACAGGGCAAGAATCGTGCCGGATGACTGGTGGTTGCGCCACCAGTGCTGCGTGGCTGCGGTGCAGCGTGGCGACGCGCACTTCTGTGCCGGCCCTGCGCCCCGGATGCTCTGCACCAGCCCGACGTGCGCCAACACCAGCCTGGAGCACGCAAACGTGCGGCGGCGCTACCGTCATCGCTCCCCCATCTGCTCCACCCTACCCCATGCCCCACGCGGTGCCCGTTAACGTCCGAGGCGCTGCCCGTGCCGTTTCCGGCCTGGGCAGCGCCTCGGTTGCAACAAGGCGGAAGCGCGTCACTCGCGTGGCGCGCCGCCGACTGCTACGGGTTAGGGCTTGACGATCAGGGCGTAGGTGCCCGGCTGGTTGATGGTCGAGGAAACATACGGGTTGCCAGCGACCGGATCGGGGGTGGTATCAACGTTGGTCCAGGCGCTGCCGGTCCAACGCACGATCTGCAGCTTGGACTTATCCACAGCCGGGGTCGTGTTGTAGACGATGCCCAGGTTGACGAGGTTCGGCAGCGGAGCGAGGGCGGCGCCATCGCAGCTGCTCTGCGCGTCAAGCGAGAACACGGTGTTCTCAACCAGGGTACCACCGGTGACGGCCGGAACCGATGCCGGGTCCACACTCTTGAGGGTCAAGCGCGTGGTCTGGTTGAAGCTGGAGTGCGGCATCACGCTGACCGTGACATCGTACTTGCCGGTGCCAAGCTGAACAACGCCAACCTCACGGGTGTCGAAGCACTTCGTGGGGCGGTTGACCGACTCATTCGGCGTGCGAACGATAACGCGAACGTTGTCATTGTCGTCGCCGCTGTTGTCGTTGTCGTCGTCGCTATTGTCGTTGTCGTCGCCGCTGTTGTCGTTGTCGTCGCCGTTATTGTCGTCGTCGTCGTCGTCGCCGCTGTTGTCGTTGTCGTCGCCGTTATCTTCGTCGTTGTCGTCGTCGCCGTCGTTGTCGTTGTCCTGCATGGGGGACAGGACCGGATCCTTCGATGTCACTCCGCCAGCGAACGCTGCATAGGCGGTTGCGTCATCCGACGACGATCCACCGAATGCCGGCGCTACCAGCGGCGTAACCGCCATGGCGAGAATGATGATGGCGATCAGGACCGCGCGAATGGCAGCCATATGCCGCTCCTCCGATGTGTGCCCAACGAGTTCCGTTGAGCAGAGTCGCCTAACAATAGCAGGATTTCGTTCGTTCGCCAACACTCTGGAACGTCACAGATAGCATGAATCTCCGTTCTGTCACCTTCATCCCCGCCGATATTCTGTCGGCGTAACCAGCTTGCCACGTCCCTGTTGCCCCACAGTTGCAAGACCGGTGCCACACCTGGAGCGGCGCGGAGCCGGTCTTATGGGCACGCCGATCAGTCCGCATCTCCTGAGCCGCACGCGCAAAGTCGTCGCCGTCAGTCACGCGCCGATCGACCGCCGGACCCACATATTACGATTGTGCAAGAATGAAGCGATGGAATCGCTTCTTGCCAGCCCGGATCAGGAGGCCGTCCTGTTCGAACTGGCTCCGGCTGATGCGAAAGTCTGCGGCATCGACACGCCGGTCCCCCAGGGACACGCCGCCCTGGCCGATCAGGCGGCGGGCAGCCCCCCGCGAGGCCGCCAGCGCTCCGAGTACGAGCAGGTCAACGACCTCAATGCCGTCCGTCAATTGGTCCTCCGGAATCGTCGTCGTCGGCACGCCTTCAAGCGAGCCGCCGTCCCCGCCAAACAGCGCCCGGGCGGCCTGTTGCGCGTCGGTTGCCGCCGCCGCGTCGTGCACCATACTCGTAACCTCGAACGCCAGGAGTTCCTTCGAACTGCGGAGTTCGGCCCCCTCCAGCGCGGCCAGCCGAATGATCTCGTCTTCCGGCAGGAAGGTGAAGAAGCGGAGGAACCGCCCGACATCGGCGTCCTCCGTATTAACCCAAAATTGATAGAAGTCGTAGGGGCTGGTGCGCTCCGGCGAGAGCCAGACGGCCCCGGCTTCGGTCTTGCCCATCTTCGCACCGGACGCGGTGGTGATGAGCGGTGCCACCAGCGCGTACGCCTCGCCGCCGTCTGCCCGGCGGATCAACTCGCTGCCGGCCAGGATATTGAACCACTGGTCGCTGCCGCCGACTTGCAGGGTGCAGCCGTACTCGCGGTAGAGATGGAGGAAGTCGTACGCCTGGAGCAGCACGTAGTTCAGTTCGATGAAGCTCAGTCCGGAGCCGTTCAGGCGCTCGCGGTACGTCTCGTGCTGCAACATCTGGTTGACGCTGAAGTGCCGGCCGATGTCGCGCAGGAACTGGATGTACCCCAGGTTCGGAAGCCAGTCGGCATTGTTGAGCATCAGCGCGCGGCCCTCGGTGAAGTCGAGGTGGCGCCCGAGCTGCGTCTTGATGCCTTCCTGGTTGCTGGCGATCTGCTCCAGGCTCAGCATCTGCCGTGCTTCCGCCTTGCCGGTCGGGTCGCCCACCATGGTGGTGCCGCCGCCAACGAGGGCGAGAGGCCGGTGGCCGGCGCGCTGCAAGTGGGCCAGCATCATGACAGGGACGAGGTGCCCGACGGTCAGGCTTGAAGCAGTCGGATCGTAGCCGCAATAGAGCGTGATCGGACGCGTCAGTGCCGCGCGCAACGCCTGATCGTTCGACGATTGGTAGACGAAGCCCCGCTCCTTGAGCAGGTCGAATCCGCTCTCCATAGCCAGTGATCCTCCCCGGGGAGATGGTACCGGATTCGCGGCGTGCTCCCGAGGGCGGGGCCTGTCGGTCAGGCTCGCCAGTGCGGTAGGCCGCGCCGGTGGGCCTGCGTCGTTGGATGGGTACAATCGTGGCGTGCCGCGCGGCAGAGTCCGGCGCGACGATGGCGCACTCGCGGGCACGAAGGGGCCGACGATGACGAAGGTGGTGCTGATCCACACGGTCGAGGGCAATGTGAAGGTGTTTGGCGACCTCGTGCAGGAGATTGCGCCGGGCATGCCGGCCGAGCACGTCGTCGATGAGAGCCTGCTTGGTGACACAATCACGGCAGGGACGCTGACGGACGAGGTGCGGGCGCGGTTCCGGGAGCGCGCCGAAGCCGCCCGCCGCGACGGTGCGGACATCATCATGCTCACCTGCTCGTCGGTGGGGCCGTCCGCCGATGGCCTGGGCGACGAGTTGGGCGTGACGGTGCTGCGGGTTGACGAGGCGATGGCCGAACGCGCGGTGGAGCTTGGGCCGAAGGTGGGCGTGGCCGCGACGCTGCCGACGACCCTCGGGCCGACCGCCGACTTGATCGAGCGGGCGGCGGCCAGTCTGGGCCGGCCGGTCCAGGTGACGACGAGCCTGGCGGAAGGGGCGTTTCAGGCACTGCGCTCCGGCGACGGTGCCCAGCACGACGCGCTGGTGACGGTAGCGCTGCGTGAGCTTGCGGCCACAGTCGATGTGATCGTGCTGGCGCAGGCGTCGATGGCGCGGGCGGTCAGCGGCGCGGACAGCATCGCGGTCGGGGGGCGGGCCGTCCCGATCTTGACCAGTCCCCGGCTGGGCGTCGAGCGGCTCCGTGACGTGGTGGCGGCAGCCCAGTAGGACGGGGCGGGCGCGGCGGCAACGGAGCGGGCGTGGCAGCGCCACGCCCCTACGAGGATCCAGCATGACCGTACCTCGTAGGGGCGAACCGCTGGTTCGCTCGCCTTCATGAGGATGCGGGGCACGTCGCTCGCAACGCACGGCAGTGAGGAGTACGCATGGATCGTGTCAGGACGGCGCTGACGATTGCTGGTTCAGACTCCGGCGGCGGGGCCGGCATTCAGGCTGACCTGAAGACGTTTTCGGCGCTCGGCGTCTTCGGCATGTCCGCCATCACTGCGATTACCGCCCAGAACACGACGGCGGTGACGGCCGTCTTCGAACTGCCGCCGGACCTCGTGGCGGCGCAGATTGACGCGGTGCTGACGGACATCGGCGCGGACGCCGTGAAGACGGGGATGATCGCCAACTCGGAGATCATCCGAGTCGTCGCCGCCAAGATCCGCGAGTACGGCATCTCGGCGTTGGTGGTTGACCCGGTGATGGTGGCGACCAGCGGCGACCGTCTGTTGCGGGAGGACGCTGTCGCCGCGCTGAAGGCGGACCTGATCCCGCTGGCGACGGTCGTGACGCCGAATCTACCAGAGGCCGAAATGCTCACCGGGGGCACGGTCGCCACGCTGTCTGAGATGCGCGACGCCGCCCGCGCGATTGTTGGGCTTGGTGCACGCAGCGCGCTCGTCAAGGGCGGGCACCTGGACGGCGACGCCGTTGACATCTTCTACGACGGCACCGACTTCGCCGAACTGCGGGCGAAGCGCATCGACACGACCAGCACGCACGGCACCGGCTGTACGCTGGCGGCGGCCATCGCGGCGCTGCTGGCGCGCGGCGAGCCGTTGCCAGCAGCCATCAACGGGGCAAAGACGTACCTGACGGCCGCCCTGGAACACGCGTTCCCGCTGGGTCACGGACACGGCCCGGTCCACCACTTCCACCAGTGGTGGTAAGCGCGTGGTGATCGGCTCGTGGCGGTAGGCGCGGCACCGCACCCGCTCGGCTGACGGCGCCGCGCAGCGCGAGCATGCCCGGCGTCAACCGCACGTTCCCCGCACGCGGCATGATCCGGCTGGCCTACTTCATCCCGACGATCATGCCGACGGTGGTGTACGGCACCGTCTGGCGATTCCTGTACCACCAATACGGCATCGTCAACGTGGGGCTTCAGAGCGTCGGGCTACCGCCGTTGGACTGGCTGTCCAGTTCGACCTGGGTGATGCGCCGCTGTACCTGTCGCTCGACATCGACGTGCTCGATCCCGCGTACGCGCCCGGCACCGGCACGCCGGAAGTGGGCGACTACACGACGATCCAGATGCAGGACATCCTGCGCGGGCTGGGCGGCCTGAGCTACGTCGGGTTTGACCTAGTAAAAGTGCTGCCGCAGTACGACGGCCCCGGCCAGATCACGTCGCTGCTGGCGGCCAACCTGTGCTGGGAGTTCCTGGCGCTGGTAGCGACGAACAAGCAGCCGCAGCCTGCCCCGTAGCGCGCCGACGGTGAACTGACACGAAGCGCGCCGTTGCTGCCCGGTACCAGATCACCGGCAGCAGGGGCCGGCACTGGCCTGCCTGCGCCGGCCGCCCTGCACGACGCCTCGTTGCGGACCATACCGAGGTGCTACAACGTTTGAGCGGCCGTGCGTGGGGCGCTGCCCTGCGGCCGCGCTGCACCATCTCGGCAGGGGAGTTCGTCATGCCTGATCTTCCGAAGCGCACGCTAGGACGCACCGGTCTCGATGTCACCACGCTCGGGTACGGGTCGATGGAACTGCGCGGTGCCCCCCGTGGTCGCGACGTGAGCGAAGAGCAGGCTGAGCGCATCCTCAACGCCGTCCTTGACGCCGGCATCAACTTCATCGACACGTCGATTGACTACGGCGTGGCCGAGGAGCGCATTGGCCGGTACATCTCGCACCGGCGGTCAGAATACTTCCTGGCCTCAAAGTGCGGCTGCCTCACTGGCGACCTCGTGGCGAACGCGCCGGCGGTCCTGCCCGGCCAGCGCAACCCGCACGTCTTCACCGCCGACAACATCACCCGAGGCGTTGAGCAGAGCCTGACGCGCTTGCAGACGGACTACCTGGACCTCGTGCAGTTCCACTCGTCGCCCTCAAAGGCGCAACTGGAGGAACACGGGGGCTTGCAGGCGCTCCAGGATTTGCAGCGGCAGGGGAAAGTCCGCTTCATCGGCATCTCCGGCACCATCCCGAATCTGGCCGAGCAGATCGACATGGGCGTGTTCGACGCGTTTCAGATTCCGTACTCCGCCCTGGAGCGCCAGCACGAGACGCTGATCGAAGCGGCGTCGCGGGCCGGGGCCGGCATCATCGTGCGGGGCGGCGCGGCGAAGGGCGGCCCCGGCAAGGAGCAGGGCGACTCCTGGGATGTCTGGCAGCGGGTCGGCATTGACGACCTGCTCGACGGGATGTCGCGCATGGAGTTCGTGGTGCGCTTCACCTACAGCCACCCCGACCTTGACACCACCATCGTCGGGACCATCAACCCGGCCCACTTGCAGGACAACCTCGATTCGCTGCTGGCGGGGCCGTTGCCGGCCGATGTCTACGCCGAAGCGAAGCGCCGACTTGCCGACGCCGGCTCCCAGCCCGTCGCGATCCCAGCCGTCTAGGCTGCGGCGGCCGGGCGCGCTCGGCCGCCGCCCACACTCCGCGCACACCAGAGGGGACATGAGTATGGAGATGCGGCGACTCGGGTCGAGCGGCCTGCAGGTTTCGGCGCTCGGCTTCGGCACCATGACGTTCAGCGGCGTAGACGGCTTCAGCGCGGTCGGCACGACGGGTGTGGACGAAGCCCGCCGGCTGGTTGACATCTGCCTGGAAGCCGGCGTGACCCTGTTCGACACGGCTGATGTCTACTCCCAGGGCGCGTCCGAGGAGATCCTCGGGCAGGCGCTCCAGGGGCGGCGCGACGACGTGATCCTGGCGACCAAAGTGCATGGGCGCATGGGGGCCGGGCCGAACGACATCGGCCAGTCACGCCACCACATCATCCGAGGCTGTGAGGCCAGCCTGAAGCGCCTGGGCACGGACTACATCGACCTGTATCAGGTCCACGGCTTCGACGCGCTGACGCCACTGGACGAGACGCTACGAGCGTTGGACGATCTGGTGCGGGCCGGCAAGGTCCGATACATCGGCTGCTCGAACTACTCGGGCTGGCACCTGATGAAGGCGCTCGGCATCTCCGAGCGCGACGGCCTGGAACGGTACGTCTCGCAGCAAGTCTACTACTCGCTGGTGGCCCGCGAGTTTGAGAACGAACTGGTGCCGCTGGCGCTCGACCAGGGCATCGGCGGGCTGATCTGGAGTCCGCTGGCCGGCGGTTTCCTGACCGGAAAGTACCGGCGCGGGCAGGACGGCCCCCAGGACACCCGCCGCCCCCAGCGCGGCGACCCTGGCACCATCAACGAGACCCAGGGCTTCGCTATCGTCGATGTGCTGGATGAGATCGCCCAGGCGCACGACGCGTCCATAGCGCAGACCACCCTCAACTGGCTGCTGCGGAAGCCAGGCGTCACGTCAGTCCTGATTGGCGCGCGGCGGGAAGAGCAGTTGCTGGACAACCTGAAGGCGGCAAACTGGACCATGACCGCCGACGAGGTCCGCCGGCTGGACGAGGTCAGCGCGATGCCGCTGATCTACCCGTACTGGCACCAGCGCCGGAACAACACGCGTATCCCGCAGCCCAGCGCGCCGTCGTAACGCGGTACCCTCATGCTGGCAGGCGGGAGGCGAGCAGCGCGTGTCGCCCGCCTGCCAGCATGAGATAGGGGGCGAACGTCGTGGGGCTGGATGCTGGTCGTCTCGTGCGACAATCTATCGCGGCCGTCCGCCACTTCGTGCGCGATGTTCGCGCGGTCCAACGGGAGCGTCAAGCCCGGAACACCGCACCCACCGACACGCTGATCCTGTTCTATAACACGATGTGGGATCAGCCGTTGGAAGCTGAGGACGTGCCGTTGCCAGACGGCTGCCGGCTCACCACCGACCGGGCGCGGTTCTACGAAGCGGCGGCCGTGGTCTTTCATATCCCGACGCTCAAGGACCTGCCGCCGGAAAAAGTGGTGGGGCAAGTCTGGGTTGCCTGGTCGCTCGAATGCGATGTGCACTACCCGCTGCTCCGTGAGCCGACCATCATGCAATGGTTCGACCTCACCATGACCTACCGACAGGACGCGGATATCGTCGTGACGTACACCGGCGTCTACATGGATGGGGCCACCTTCGCGCAGGCGCTCAGGACACCGCCGAGGCCAAAGAGCGCCGACAATCTGGCGTCGCTCTTCATCTCCAGCGGCATCGACCGGAGCGGGCGCACCGACTACGCAACCGAGTTGATGCGCCACCTGGACGTGCATTCGTACGGCAAGGTGCTCCGCAACCGCGCCATCCCCAACGACCTGGGGCGAACGTCAAAACTGTGCGTCGTGGCGGACCACAAGTTTGAACTCGCGTTTGAGAACGCCATCGCCGAAGACTACGTGACCGAGAAGTTCTTTGATCCGCTGATGGTCGGCACGGTACCGGTCTACCTCGGTGCCCCGAACGTCGAGCAGTTTGCGCCAGGCGACCACTGCTACATCAACTCGGCGGACTTCAGCAGCCCGGAGGCGCTGGCCGCGTATCTCCTGCATCTCCAGGATCACGCTCCGGAGTACGCGGCGTACCTGGCCTGGAAGGAGCGCCCGTTCCGCCCGGCCTTCCTGGCGCTGCTGGCGCGGCAAGAGGGGCACGCATTCACTCGGCTGGGCCGGGCGGTGCAGGCCCGCCGCAGCCTTCGGCCGTAAGTGGCGCGGACGGCCCGGACGTGTGAACATCACGGCGGCGGTTCGGCACGGTCGGTGTTTCAGCCCCGGAACGAACCTCCTGCGCCTTCTGTTCGTTAGATACTGCAGCGATATGCAGGGAGAAGATATGCAGCGTACTCAGGTTTGGCGTGTTGTGAGGATGTGGCTTGTGGGCTTGGTCATTTTCACCGCCGCGACAGCACTTTCCACCGTGCTCCCCGGCGTTGGCACGCCAACTGCGGAAGCCAGTGTTGCCCAGAGCGTCACCTTCAAGGACGATAAGGACAAGGACAAGAAGGACAAGAACGCCGAGCAGGACGACGACGATCATTCCCTCAACGGGCAGGTCCTCGAGATCAACACGCTGAAGGATCCGCCAGAGATGATCATCGGCTCGGTGGACGGGCAGGTGGTGGTTCGGATGTTGAAGACCGACGAGATCGCCCGGAACGGCGTTAAGATCGGCGACTACGTTGAGGTCGTCGGCGAGAAGATCCACGAGTTGCTGTTCGAAGCGACGGAGATCAGCGTGGACAACTCCAGCAACTAACAGGCAACGTGTTGCACGTCGAAGCCCCCTGATGTTCCCACAGCATCGGGGGCTTTTTCGTGCCCGCAGGACTGGCTGACCTGGCCGGGCGCTGGTGTGACGGTCGGTGTGCCGTGACGTCATCGGCAGGTTGCCCAGACTGGCCCAGAGGGTCTACGCCCCGCGTGACACACGGGGCGGTATGGCCGACACGGTCCGACCACAGCCGACAGCCATGGACAGAAACTGCGAGGTGGGCTTACGCGGCGACGATCAGCCGGCCCCGGCCGGTCGCCTTCGCCTCGTAGAGGGCGCGGTCTGCGCGTTCGAGCCACGCACCGGCGGTCTCGCCGGGCTTCATCTCGGCCAGGCCCAGTGACGCCCCGATGGTGAACGTGCGCCCGTCTGAGGTGACTTCCGCAAGCTTCACCGTGTCCAGAAAGCGCGTCGCGAGGCGGGCGCTGTCGCGGGCGGGTGTGCGCGGCAGGATCGCCACCATCTCGTCGCCGCCGTACCGCGCGATGAAGTCTGACCGACGGGGGAAGCTCCGGACCAGCAGGTCGGCGAAGACGCGCAGCGCCTCGTCGCCGGCACGGTGGCCGTACCGGTCATTGATGGTCTTCAGGTTGTCCAGGTCGGCGATGACGAGGCACGACGGATCAGCAGAGACTGCGCCGAGGCGGTGCATCCGCAGGAAGGCCCGGTCGAATGCGCCGCGATTGAAGACGCGCGTCAGCGAATCAAGGCTGCTCTCGCGGCGAACCTCTTGCAACTCTTCGGAGAGCGCCGACACCTTCTGGTCGAGCGCCACCAGTTGGCCCCGCAGCGTCCGGTTCCGGTCCTCAGCCAGACGGGTGAGCAAGCCGGCGACGTTGGTCACTTCGTTGCGGAGGGCCGAGAGGGAGTCCAGTTCGCTGGCGACGCGCAACCGCTCGACCTGCGCGGTCAGCGTGCGGTCGCTCGCCTGATCCTCGATCAGCGTGGTGGCGAAGCGTTCGGTCAGGTCGGCGATGATCTCACGCAGGTTGCCGAGGCTGGTGGCGATGTACTCGCTCTCCTGCTCGCGCCGCCGGGCCACGAAGCGCCGTGCGCCGGCCCAATCGCGATGGAGGCCGCCGGATGCGGTTTCAGCAGCGGTGATCTCGGGATGGGGCGCGCCCGTCGCCAGGTGCTTGGCCCAGGCTTCGCACTGGCGACCGAACGTCGCCACATCAATACCGGTGATCTCGAATGCGTGACGCCCGAGGCTCCGCAGGAAATCGACAGCCGTATCGACTGCATCATCGAGCTGGTGATCGCTCGTATTCCCATAGGAGGCGCCGGACTCGGCACGGTCCTCGGCCACCACGGTCTCACGCTTCGATTTCTTCAGCCAGAGCATGTCCAGACCCACCGTACCCGATGCATGCGGCCAGCCCGCAGGCGCCGTAGCGACTCGCCCATCGTTGGACCACCCGTCGCCCGCCGGAAGGCTGCGCGCCGCCGCGGTCGCAGCGGCTGACCGTGCCACCACGTGCCAACATCCGTCGCGCTGGCGGCTGAGACTGCGGCGTATGGAGCCTCGACGTTCGGTGTCACATCTGCACTAACGTGAAAGTAACGCCCGAGGGGTCGGATAACGCGCAGCCCACGCGGAAGCAGGACGCTGCCGCGCGGGGTTCACGCGGATGCTCCCAGACCGTGCTCGTAGATGCCCCGCACGATGTCCTCAATAGCCGGCTCCTCAATGGTCAGATCGCGGAGGCGGGCGCTGGCGGCCACGGATGCGACCACCTGGGCGGCCGTGGTCTCACTGCGCCGAAACCGCAGCCACTGGCGCGGGCCATCCGTGCGGGTGACGACGGTGCCGGGTATCTGCAGCGGCGGCGCGGCC
>Ga0105048_10017960_pt1 | contig 10894 bp, 9 predicted proteins | sample MAT05_FD_78382 | JGI IMG/M metagenome (GOLD analysis project Ga0105048, IMG submission 78382) | Freshwater microbial communities from Lake Fryxell liftoff mats and glacier meltwater in Antarctica - MAT-05 | ecosystem: Environmental > Aquatic > Freshwater > Ice > Liftoff microbial mat | place...
CATGTCGTCCGGCTTCTTGGTGAATGCGAACAGATCCTGATGGACGGTACGATCGACTTGAGACGTGATCGGGAGCATCTCAAGGCCATTCGCCGAGGCGAAGTGCCCGAAGAAGATATTTTCCATTGGGCTTCCGAAAAGGAAAAGTTCCTGGAGGGGCTGTATCACTCGTCGAAGCTTCCCGACCAGCCAGATGTAGCCAAGATTCGACAACTGCTTCTCGATTGCCTCGAGCATCACTGCGGCTCGCTCGATGCATGCGTCGTTCAAGTCGATCCGGCCGTTGCCGCACTGCGTGAAATTCGAGACATCGTAAGTCGCGTTTCAAACGTTCTATAATGAGATGGACGGAGGTTTCATGTTAATCGCGATCCTAAAAGACATTGTTGCGGCTGGCGGTCGCCCCTACGAAGTCGGCGGCTGCGTGCGAGATCGAATTGTCGGCGTGGCCTGCAAAGATGTCGACATCGAAGTGTTCCAGATGAAACCCGATGTTCTTACCGCAATCTTAAGCAAGTTCGGAAAAGTGGATTGCGTAGGTGTTTCGTTTGGTGTGATCAAGCTTAACACGAGCGACGGCATGGAATACGACTTCACAGTACCTCGACGTGAATCGAAATCGGGCAGCGGGCACCGAGGATTCATCGTAGAAGTAGACCATTCGATGACCATCGAGGAAGCGGCTGCTCGACGCGACTTTACCATCAACGCCATTTACCGTTGCCCACTCACGGACCAGTTGCATGACCCTTTCCGTGGTGCAACGCATCTCGCGGACAAGTCACTGCATGCGACCAGCCATCACTTTGGCGAAGATCCATTGCGAGTCCTTCGAGGAATGCAATTCGCGGCTAGATTCGGTTTGTCTGCCACTGAGCAAACCATCCAAATGTCGAGAGATCTCTTGCCAGAAGCACCGGCTTTGGCGAGGGATCGCATCTGGCACGAATGGGAGAAATGGGCGTTACGCGGCACGTATCCTAGCTTGGGACTTGCGTTTTTGCGTGAAACACACTGGTTGAGTCTCTATCCCGAGCTCGAGGCCTTGGTCGGAGTCCAGCAAGATCCGGAGTGGCATCCCGAAGGGGATGTCTGGATGCATACCTTGCACGTATGCGACGCTGCGGCCGTGGTTGCCGACCGCGAACAGCTTGCGGGCAGAGATCGAATCGTTGTGCTGCTGGCTGCCCTTTGCCACGACCTGGGTAAGGCAACGCATACTCGGTTCGAGAATGGCCGCTGGCACGCATACGGACACGAGGTCGGAGGCGTTGCGCCGACGAAGGCGTTGCTTGAGAGAATCGGGTGTCCGATTGCGCTCCAGGATTTGGTAGTACCGCTGGTAGCGGATCATCTCATTCACGCGGTGGACAAAGTTAATCCAAGATTGGTTCGGCGTTTAGCGTTTCGGCTTGGCGAGGCTTCCGTTAAACACTTGATCCATCTCATCGAAGCCGATGTTTCGGGTCGACCGCCACTTCCACCAAGATTACCGGACAACGCAAAAAAGATTTTAGAGCTCGCTTCGGGGCTGAAGATCGATCGCAACGCCCCCAAACCGATCCTACTCGGCAGGCATCTAATCGAACTAGGCCACGAGCCAGCGCCGTGGTTCGGCAAGGTATTAAAACAGTGTTTCGAAGCACAATTGGACGGAGTCTTCGAGACAGAGGAAGATGGCTTTGAATATCTGAAAAGCCTGATGCGATCGCAACTTTGAATCAATCGTGCACTTGGTCTTTGAGAAGACCGAGTCGTTGGGAGTTACCTTTGAGATAGGGAATAGTTTGATGACGATGGGAAAAGAAGAAGCGTTTTTGATGGCGATGGATTTACTCAGGAGCGGCCGGGGAAAAGCGGAAACGATCCAAAATCTCGTATCGGAAGGCATTTCGAAAGAACTTGCCGAGAAAACGTACTTTGATGCTGCCGAGGAGTTTAGCGTTGATGCGAATGAGTCAGCACGATCGGATATGGCTTTAAAAAAGGCGGAATCCAGTATGGCAAAAGCTGCCGCACTTCTAGCCGCAACTCTCGCAGGCTTGACTGCTGTTGTCCTTACATTCTCACGAATCGCGGATGCGAATTCCTCTTATTGGATTCCGTGCATTCATCTCCTTGGATGGGCGATTGGTCTTTACGGTGCGTTCGGCCTGTTGAGGAGTATTGTGCGATAGTTTCTTTTGAACATCTCATGTCCGGCGAATTCGTAGTAAGCGTATCTTTGTTGTGTTATCGATGAGCAGTTACGCTAAGTTATGGTCCCAGATCCGAGAACCCAAGACGAGAATATTGATGAAACCAACAGAAAACTCAAATAGCCTCGCAAGTTTGCGAAGTTTCGATCACGACGCACACCCCGATTTCGATGCTATCGCACGTTAAATCGAAGCTGGGTACATCTATGTGCAGCGGCACCCTTTTGCCCCTCTTCGCATCTATAACTATTCGTCCAGAACGCAATACGATGGCACGAGGTAGCTTCTCCGGCAAACAAGCTCAGCGCGCAACAGAAATCTATCATCGGAAATACGGACACGTACAAGTTGACGATCGGATGACTTATTTGTTTGAGGTCCTATACCCTGAGAACCGGATCGTCGTCGATTATGGTGATCGAGAGGATTTGGTCCTGCTGGCGGTCATCGAGACGAAATCGGGGATCGAGCAACCTTTGCCCGAGATCGGGTTTCCGATCGTCAAGCGTTACGACGGAATCGAAGATTTTGCCGAGCTGCTATCGCATCAAGAAAAGAATCGCGAGGGATTCGTCGTCCGCTTTCAATCTGGCCAACGGGTCAAACTGAAATTTGAAGAGTACACTCGGTTGCACAAATTGCTAACTGGAATCAGTCCCTTGCGAATTTGGGATGTGCTTCGCGATAACCACAACCTCGAGCAAATTTTGGACTGCGTCCCGGACGAATACTACACCTTGGTTCGCAAGATCGAAACCGACCTGCGATCGAAATTCGCCGAAATAGAACAGGAAACAAAAAGCCATATGGCATCAATGCCGGATTTCGAGAACCGCAAGGATCAAGCAAGCTACGTATCCCAGTCGAAGTATCCAGGCATCGCATTCGCCATGTTGGACGGCAAAGCCTACGCAGACAGGATCTGGCGTATGCTCCGCCCAACCGACACAGGAACGTTCTTGACGGCAGAGTAGTTTGCTACCAGAACGTATCCTGTTAACTTGGTGGTTCGGGATCGAACAAACTGAAGAGCAGTCGGAAAACGCCACGATTTAACAAAATTGGAGGCCGCTGAAGTTGCATGAGTTGAGAACAAAGAGCATTCAGCGTCGTTGAGTTTGTTGCCACGCAACGTGCCTTATAGTATATCTTGGGTCCGTCCGTGCTTAAATCATTGCCGTGCCCACTGAATTTGTCGATCGTTCATGGGACTTACTATTTCACCCGTTTCCATCGCATTCAACGAGCCGCGAGTACGAACGAAAAATCCGAGCCAAAGCGGTCGAATTTTAAGCAGATTAAAGAGGGGGATGATGGTCCCTTCGGGAGACGGGTTTGTTGAATCGATCATTATTGCAGAGGTATTGCGGCTTGGAGGTTCGCTAAATGATGCACGACGGCTCATCCGAGATCGGTCTTTCGTTATTGATTTCACTGAACAAAAACATGAGGATCTTTTCATAAAATTTTGGCGAGATACGATCATGTGGATTATTAAGCATCGCGACGCAATCAATGACGAACAATCGGTCATGATATTAGGGTGGGCTCAACACTGCTACACCGAGGGGAGTCTACTACGTCAACAAGCATTCAGTTGGAAACGGCGATCGCCCAGAGCGGTCATTGAGGCTAGCCGAGCTTACTACGAGCAAATTCATCACGGCTACCGGAACCCAAGCATTCATTTGCGATGGAGTAGTCATGGCTGGGACTGGGATTACATCGCTGATGATGAGCAAAATTGGAAATTTCGTGAACTGACATCAGGACTTGAGCTTTTCGACGAGGGGTCAGCCATGAAGCACTGCGTGGGTGGATATTATGAGTATTGTATAAGCAACCGATCGGCCATTTTTTCGGTGAGTTGCAATGGAGCAAGAGCGATTACATTGGAGCTAGCCTCCGATTCTCGACAGATTCCGCAAGCCCGCGGCAAATACAACCAGTCCCCCACTTCAAGCCAGCAGCAAATCATTGAACTTTGGCTGCAGTACGTTGAATCGATGGAAGCGTCGAGAAGGTGAATCGGATGAAGCAATTTCAATTTGGACAGAAAGTTCAAAATTGGCATCGGCCTCCTAAGTTGCAAGTTTGACCCGTCTACGCCACGACCATTCGTGCCGAGCAAGGCTTCGACTTTTCCACGTAATCCACAAGATCACAACCCTCACATATGCTTAACGCAAAAACCAATCACGACCTACGCGACATACTTCGAACCGATGCAGCTTTGCGAGACGCTGCCGGCCAAATGCTCTTGGATGGCGATCCAACTCGGCTTGATTTGCGGTACGTAATCGAGTTTGTCGACTCATTGCGTGACGAAGCTTGGTGTAGTCTTTGCAATTTACAGCCAACCAAGTTCGAGCTGGTTTATGTTGCTGCCCATGTCAAAGAATTGAGACAATCCGCATGGGAACGACTGCAAGTCTTCGAATTGACAATAGACGAACTTCGAGACATCGTCGATCGCAACGAATCTTTGCGAGATTTTGGATGGACTGCGATTTTGGAAAGGCATATTGCAGGTGATGAACTTCCTTGGGCCGAGTTGCCGCAAGATCCCATCCTTCTGGAATCAATTTGGAGTCGCGTAGTTCAGTTTTATGGAACCGCTCAATTGGCTGAGAACGTATGTGACCTTCTAATCTTTCATGAATACGTGCTGAAAAACGAGAAGTACGTAGATTGGACGCCTATCGAGTGTTTTCGTTTGCTGTGTCTTGCTAATTGTTTTTTCGCGGAAAGTGAACAACCGAGTGTGTCCATTTACGCTGATGATGTTGCCGAAATGATCGAACTTAGAAAGCCTGGGGTTTGGCAAGAAGTGCTAGGATCCATGTCGGAGCCAGGGTACATAGGAGTGCTGATTCAGCACGCAAAATCGGTTCGCGAGGCTGCCTGCAAAAAACTATTGACCCTTGATTGCAAACTGTATGAGTTAGATCCAATCATTCGATACAGTGACGAAATCGCAACTCAACATGAAGCCTGGCAACGACACCTTGCTCAGGCAGATCCACTCTGCTGTTCTGGGATTCCATTTGATGAAGAAATAGGTGTCTTTCGTGACCAAATATGGGATGACTTCGTTACAAGAAGACCGGGAGGCTTTTTGAGTCTTTGCAATCCCGTTGCATTTTTGTACTACGTCGACCGCGACTGGGAAGCGATTCAGCCGAAGTTGAAGTGTTGGGAAAAACTTGAAATGATTGAGCGGGTTCGAAACAATGACGAATTCCGATTTTGCTTTGCGGAACGCTTCTCTCAGATGGTAAAGACTGCAATTGAGGAAAGCCAATCAATCCAAGATTCGATCGATCTACTTAGGGCGATGACCAAGAAACGGCCATCAATCTGGATCGAACATGGTTTTACCTTTGAAGACGTGCACAATTCGAAAACGATTCAGGATCTAGTTAACGGTTTGATTTTACAATACGATTCATCCACATTGCTCTCGGTCGCGGATGGTACGGAACATAGCCAACTATTCTGGCTTCTTGTAAATTGCTGTCGAGAATTGCCGAACGATGTTGAGGCACGCTTGTGTGTGCGGGCGACTTCAATCGAGGACTTGGTATTAATCGCGTGATATGCAAAATCAGAAACAAATCTTCAGCTTTTGTTCGAAAAGATCACGGCAATCAGTCCACCTGCTAATATCTTGATTCAACTTCTTAACTCCAAATTGCCCCCTGGACCGACTTGGGAGAGGTTTAGCCAATTCGCTGAACCGACAGAGTTGGCACGAATTGCAAAACTGCATCCGAATTTGGCAACCGATGCATTTTTGATTGCGTGTGCGAAATCGATGACTGACGACGAACTTTGGGAATTTGTGTGTAGAGTACCCAGTGTTCGAAATCAAGCCGTCCTGGACTATTTGGAACGCAACGCTCATGAACCCAAAGATAGGAATCGGATCACTTGGATTTGGAAGTACGTTCCGGAGCACTCCGAAACCGCTAAGTCGCGAATGTCGTTTCATTGGGAGGACCGGTACAGACACGATAAACGTGACTTGAGTTTCGTGGACTATGAATTAATCTTCGTTGACATAGAATCGCAATCGAATGCCAGGGAAGTCGGCTTTACTGCACCTGATCAATATGACGATTATTGCGTAGGCTAGGCCTTTATATTGGCATTTTCAAAACACAAGTTCTTTGATCCGGCTTGGTGGTACTATGGAGACGGCGCAGGAGAAACGCCAGACTGGGAACCCGACGTGACTCAAGATCCGTTAATTGCCCCTGAACCGAATGCCATTGATTTTGAGTTGATGCTAGAAGCAGCGATCAATCGATCGTACCTAAATCCGCTTTTCAAATCGGTCCAAGTTGTCGAATTTTGTCGCGAAGCCAAATTGTTTGTTGAAGTCGAATGCTTAGACGGCAAAATCCGAAAAGGCTGGGTCACGTGGGCGAATTAAGATTGATCGGACAAGATCTTGAGCTAGATCACATGGGCCAATGGGAACCGGGCGAAGCCGTATTCTAATTTGGTCCTGCAAAACTTAGGAGGACCACTTTCCTTGTTTCTGGATACGCCAAAGCAGGTTGCCGCCGGACTTGCAAATCATTGGGGAAAGCCGAAGACATCGAAACGATATCCACCGAGGCTTCGTTCGAGCGGCATCCAATAGCCGTCCACTTCGTACCTATCCAGTTCCCCGAGCAGACTTCGCGCGGTCGTAGATTGTTGATGATGTCTTTCGCATCATTTTAGAAGTTCGCTAGTGAAACTTAACAATCAACCAATTAAAGTTCGCACGATTGGAATCGAACCAACGACTACCTGGTTGTAGGCCAGTAACTCTACCGCTGAGTTACGCGCGAGTGTGCAGGGTTGGAATCGAACCAACAGCCTCTGATACGTCAGATCAGCGCTCTACCATTGAACTACATGCACATTAATTTGTGATTTCGAGCTCTTGTTCGATCGCGTTCACACTGATTTGTCGGCCCGCCGCAACGAGAGAGAGGTTTTCAAGATTACCGTCAAACTTGTAGCGAACGAAATCCTGGAGTTGGATCTCGGACAATCTATAGCTGCTCTGGATAAAACTCCACCTTCGCCACGTCAGCGTGACATATTCCCCCAGAAAACCGATTCTTCCTCCACTTCAGCAACAACGGTGGCTGGCTCGACGGTCACCCCCAAGGAGTCTAACATGCCTGCCGTTGCGCCGCTCGATATCTCCGAATCTGATGCTTCAAAAACCATGGCGAACCCAACGATATTGGGTGAAGAAGTCGTCTTGGGGAAACGATTCGTCGTACAGCAAAAACTAGTTGGACACAACAGCCCGGTTTTTCGAGTTTCGCACCTTAGCGATGGGAAATTGATTTCGGCGGAACGCATTGGTAAACCAATCCAACTGCCAAGCAAAGCAAAGTCCGGCGCTCCTCAGTCATTAAGTCAGATCCGTCTATGGGGTAGAGACGGAAACTTTCAGAGTCTTCCGAACGAAGGTACGTTGGAAGATTTTTTGGCCGCTCCTAATGGAACATCCATTTGTCATATCGGTCGAGTTTTTGGTGCTGGCCTCACGGTACAACTGTACAAGGAGGGACGTAGCATTTGGAGCTCCAATGTGACGACGGTTGGAAAAGCTAAATCGGAAATGCCGTACTTCGCTTTTTCGGGGGATTCAGACGAACTACTCACGGTTTTACCGCAGGGCACATTCACCCGATTGAATTTACGCACCGGCAAAATACAGCCTCCCGTTGCATCTCTGGTTACGATCGACAAATCGACGGTCGAATCCTTGTCGGTTTCGCAGAAATTAGATCACGCTCTGTTCGGGCTATCGAGTGGTGAATTGCTGGTCATACGCACGAGAGACGGAAAACAGGTATCTAAAGAGACGTTAGAGACGCCTGACACGCCCAAGGAGGTCTCCAAGCCAGTCGTTGCAACCCAATTCAATTCCAAGGACAACCGCATTGCGACCGTCCATTCAGATGGAACAATTCAGTTAATTGAGTTTCCGACTTTGAATCGCTTGGAGGACTTACCGCAAACAATAACTGGCTCAATTCACGTACTTGGCCGTTCCACCAATGGACGATTTCTTGTCGCGATTGGCGATCGTATGCGTATCTCCGTGTATGACCTCGATGAAGGCAACCTGTTTGCATCCTGGGAATTATCGAAACCCGATACGGCAACCTCTATTAGCATCGACAATCTTGGAAAACGGATTGCGATCGGTTTCGAATCTGGCAGTGTGGCCCTACTACAACCCACCAAAGAATAATTCAAAGCGTGAACGAATCACCCAACGCTGAACTCCCCATAGAACCCTTTAGGCCAACGCACCGACCTCCAATGGCTAGGCTGACTCTATTTGACGATGGGTCCGTCGAAGGTGAGTTTTTTCGTATTAGAAACGCATCGACTACCGTTGGACGCAGAGAATGCGATGTCAATATCCAACACGATTCGATGGTATCCGATCGACACTTGGCAATTGATCGTGAGAACAAGAACGGGAACTTCCAATGGATTATCAAGGATATGAACAGTGAGACTGGATTGTGGGTGCGTGTACGCAGGATTGATCTGAAGGATGGTTCGGAATTTTTGCTGGGAGGCCAGCGTTTTCAGTTTCAAGATAGCGTTCCACTAGACGAAAACGCAAGAGCCGCGATGTTGGCTCGAATTGAGGATGGTAGCTATTCAGGGACCGCCTCAATACCCGGAAATTCTTATGCGACGCTTTCGCGATCGGCATTCATTCTTGCAAATGCAACCTTAGTGAATCCGTTAGCAGTTACCGCAAATGAATTGAGCAGTTTGACCTTGATTGACGGGGAGTATTGGATTGGTCGCGGTCCAGAGAGCAGCATGCGAATTCCGGACGATCTATTTCTTGCATCCAAACACGTTTGCATTGCAAAGGAATCAGGCCGAAAATGGATTGCTCGAACCGCAGGAGCACCGAATGGAATGTGGGTCCGGATGAAACAAATCATCGTAAACAACTCATGCACTTTCCAAATCGGCGAGCAGAGGTGTCGCTTCGTCTGTTCCTGGTCTCGCGACGAGATTTAGAGGCGCACGACATAGGACTCATGTCGTGCCAAAAAACCTGTTATATGCGATCAAGTTTTGGTTTCAACTGTCTTTTCGTTGAACGAAAACCGTCAGCCAAAATATTTTGAGTGGCACGTCCCTGAGGTACGAAGAGCGTGCTGAGGTGCCCATAAACTTTGACATGCAAAGCAACGCTCAGGCAAGTCATTGGGCGCGTAAAAAGGGGCCACTCGTGCACGCGGCAAGAGATCGAGGGTTTCAGTTCGAATATTCCGCAGATTTATTGGCCTCGAGGTCGAATCTTTGGATCAGTTGCTCACTTCGCTCCGTGTTTCCCAGCGAATTATGGATCATTGAAAGGAAGATCGCCGTTTGAATAGTATCCGGATGGGATTCGCCAAGTGACTCGATATACATCGGAAGCGAACGTTCGAATGTTAAGGCGGCTTTTTCGAGCTCCACGCTCCGCATATAGGACTTGGCAAGTGAGTCGAGCAGAATTCGTTCGTGGGTTGAGATGTCCTCTACGCCTGTCTTGTCTAGCGACTGGAAATCGTTTAGGAGATGCTCGAGCAGCTCCATTGCAAGCTTGTTCTCGCCCGCGGTCAGGTAGGCCATTGCGCCATATCGATCGAATCGTTAGAAATCAGAGTGTCTCTAACCTCTTGAACCTTCTCGATGAATGCCTTGTTATCCGTTTCCGACACCTGGAATTCGATAAGATTGGAGATAGATGTAACCTCTTCGCTGTCGATTACTTGAGTATTGCGACCCCGGCCAATAATAAGCGGAACTAAATCTCTAGCAATTTCAACTGCCTCGTCCGTTCTTCCAATTTTGAACAATGCAAGAGAGAGATTCGACAGGGTCGTGAATGATTCTGCCGATTGATTGCCATTGACTTGCATGTCCATCAGGACCGATTTCTCGAGCAACTCTGCAGCGAGGGACGCATTTCCTCGATGGAGTTCGACATTTCCGAGGTTCGCCCAGGAACGTATCGAATCAGGATGCGATTCGCCAAGCACTTCGTCTCGCAGTTTGCAGACTTCTTGGAAACGATCGCGTGCCTCATCTAAGTCTCCAGAGTTTTGCAGTGCCCTTGCGTAGCTGGCAACGACACCAAGCGTCGTGGCATTTCGCTCCCCATGTTTCTCCTTGAACAACGGGATCAGTCTTTTGAAGATCTCGATGGCTTTGTTCGAATTTCCTAATTGGCTGTATGCGTTCGCAAGATTATTCCTCGCTGCCAAATAATGTACATCGGTTTCGCCTAACGTTGCCAAAACGGGAATAGCCTGCTCAATCAGATTCACGGCGCTTGCGGCACCCGATCCATTGCTTACCTCCTGGAATGCCGTCGCAACCTCCAAAAGCAACTTTGCGGTTCTTGTGTCGGTCATGCCGTACAATTCTGCGTGCCTTTTAAGAAGATAGGCAAATATGTTGTCTGCAGAAACCGGCAATGCGAACTGACGGTACATGCTCCCAATTTGCTTTAATGGCAGAAAGAGCTCCTCACTCAAATCCTCAGGGAACTGTGTCAAGTTTTCAGCGAATGACTCCAATACAGATACGGCCTTTTTCGGCTGTTTGCGAATACCGAGCTCTTGTGCGAATTGGAGAAGTGCTACTAAGGTCCCTGG
>Ga0105048_10017961_pt1 | contig 10894 bp, 9 predicted proteins | sample MAT05_FD_78382 | JGI IMG/M metagenome (GOLD analysis project Ga0105048, IMG submission 78382) | Freshwater microbial communities from Lake Fryxell liftoff mats and glacier meltwater in Antarctica - MAT-05 | ecosystem: Environmental > Aquatic > Freshwater > Ice > Liftoff microbial mat | place...
ACGCAGGTGCAGCAATAATCGGAATCCCGCGGCCGCATGGCGGATTTCTGCCATCGTTGCGTAGGCGCCGATGGGATCGATTCGAGAGACGCCTCAGATCGCCCGGGCTTTTGCCCCTGTTACCACTGTCACTGCCAGCCTACTTGTGGTCTTCACCATTTTCTCCGGCGGCGTCGTTGGGCTCTATCTCCATCGAGTTCTCCCGCCTAGCCACCTCACTCGCGAAACCCAGGATGTTATTCGCCTCGGCATTGGTATGATCTCGGTGCTGTCCTCGCTCGTTCTCGGACTGCTAATCGCCACTGCGAAGGGTTCCTACGACACCTCCGACCAAGCTGTACGCCACTATGCAGCGGAGCTCCCGCTATTGAATGAGACGCTGCGCGACTACGGTGGCGATTCGTCTGTTCCGCGCGACCTGCTGCGAAAATACACTGAGGGGCTTCTGAATGACATCTGGCCGACAAATGGAGGCATGCCGCACGTAAGTAATGTGCGAACCGGGCATCTAATGAAACACGTGAGAGAGAAAGTGCGGGCGCTGAACCCGGCGGATTACGGCCAAGAATGGCTAAAGGACCAGGCATTGGCAATCAATGTAAATCTTTAGCGGGAACGTTGGCTGCTGATCGGTCAGTAGGAGCGCAACGTGTCTCCATTTGTGTTGGTTGTTCTCGCCTCCGGGATCACGATCATTTTCATGACTTTCGTCATCAATGCGCCGAGAAATGCCATGGTCGGCTGGTTGGGGCGATTCTGGATGGGCGGCAGGCGGAGGGGATGACGCTGCCGGGGTTGATAGAAGGGGTAGCGGTGGAGCGGGGAGCGACCCGGGTTCTCGCGGGAGCGCCTTTGCCCTAACCTCCTGGGCAGCGTGGCAGTGGGCCAACCACCGCCAGCGGAGACATGGAGGGCAGCCAGCGTGCCATCGACGATCCACTTCCTCGACCGCAACATGGTTGCCTTCGCCATCGACCCCGAAGCAACGCCAAGGCTGGAGGTGACCGCCCCCTGCGAAGTCATGATCGAGACGCACGACGCACGCTCGGGCAAACTGATGCGTGCGGAGGACGAGGCCCAGACGGCCCCGGTCTTCATTGACCGGTTTCCGCGCACCAACCCGGCGACTGGTCCAGTTCGCGTTGCCGGCGCTGAACCAGGTGACGCTCTGGTGGTCGAGATACTGCGCATCGATCTCGACGACTACGGCTTCGTGATGGTGAAGCCTGACGCCGGCCTGGTGCAGGGGCTGGTGAACCGCACTGAGGCTAAGGTCTTGCCGGTCGTCGATGGGCAGGTGCATTTCGGCACACTGCGCCTGCCGATCCGCCCGATGATCGGGGTCATGGCGACGGCCCCGGCGCAGGCTATCGCCACCGCCTATATCGGCCGGCATGGCGGCAACATGGACAACAACCGGGTTACTGTCGGCACCCGGATTCACTTGCCGGTGCAGGTGCCCGGTGCCTCGTTTTATGTCGGCGACCTGCACGCCACGATGGGTGACGGGGAGATGTCAGGCTCCGGGGTGGAGATCGGCGGGCGGGTGCACCTGCGCCTGCGGCTGGAGAAAGGCGCCGCGCGGGAATGGCCTTGGATGGAGACGGAAAACCTCTTGATTACTACCGCTGCTGCCCCGGGCTTTGACGAGGCCGCCGAGATCGCCGCGCGATCGATGATGGCGTTGTTGCAGGAGCGCCTGAGCATCACCCCAAGTGATGCATTCGCCCTATTGTCGATCGCCGGTGACGTCAGGGTGAACCAGCACTGCCGAAGCAGCATCGGCTCAAGCGTGCGCGTTGAGTTCCCCAAACTGAATACCGGGTTCAGCCGCGAGTGAGCACGGTACAACACACCCCACAGGCGTTGCAACTCAGACCTTGTCGGCATCACGTGGGTGGAAACCATGCGGCGGTGCGATGACGCATCCAAACTTACTGGACACTGATCAAGGGCACCGTCTTTGCCTTTTTTGATGATGAAGCGCTGAGCCGTGGCGCTGCCATGGCGTTCTATGCCGCCACGTCACTCGCTCCGGTCCTGCTTATCGTGATTGCGATTGCCGGCATGGCGTTCGGGCACGACGCTGCGCAAAACGCAATTGCCGCGCAGCTGAGCGGATCAATGGGGCAGAGCAGTGTGGAGATGCTGCAGTCAGCCATCCAAAGCGCGTCAGACGCAACTTCGGGGACGGTAGGGACCATCATCGGCAACGTGACCCTGGTGGCCACCGCATCTGGTGTTTTTGGCGAGATGCAGACCTCCCTGAACGCGATCTGGAAGGTCGAGCCAGCCGGGGCCACTCTCTCACGCCTGTTCCGGGCTCGAATTGCAAGCGTCGGCTTGGTGGCTGCATTGGGATTCCTGCTCATCGTCTCGCTTGTCGCAAGCGCCCTTATCACCGCGATCGGTGGCTACATCACGGGCTACCTACCCTTCGGAACCCTGATTATCAACGTGATCAACACAGGGATCTCATTTGCTCTTCTTGCGGTCCTGTTTGCTGCGATCTACAAAGTGCTGCCGGACCGGAAGCTGGAGTGGCGCGACGTGATCGTTGGCGCTTGCATTACCGCGACATTGTACACTATCGGCAAATCGCTAATCGGGTGGTATCTTGGATCGAGCACTGTGGCGTCTGCGAATGGAGCAGCGGGATCTCTGCTTATCGTGTTTCTCTGGGTTTACTATTCGTCCCAAGTTTTCCTTCTCGGGGCGGAGTTCACCCATCAGCGTTGGTTGCAACGACATCCGCTGAGCGCCAACGGTCGAGATGCCGCACCCGCACCCCGAGCCGTCGAGCCTCCCAGCCGGGCTCGAGACGGCTGACCTGACTGCGGCGAAACGAAGCGTTCCGAATCACTCGTCCTGACCGTGGTTGCCTTTGCCATCGTGCTCGTCAGCCTTGCGCGCGAACTTAAACGACGCGCGTGACTAATGAGGTGTTCGGACGGTTGGAATCAGCCGGCCACCTAAATTAGATGTCGCAACGCGCAACCAAACTCCTCAGTTCGGTAGACAGCTGGCATTTGAGGTCTGAGGACGACCAACGCCCATCCGTCGCTTATGAAGGCGCTGGCCGGGGCGCACCGGTGGCGGCACATGTTGGAGGCCGGCGAGCATGGCACAGCGCGGGAACTCGCCAAAGCGGAGCGGGTCAATAAGACCTACATCTGCCGAGCGCTGCGGCTGACGCTGTTGGCGCCGGACATGGTCGAGGCGATCCTGGATGGGCGGCAGCCGAAGGGGATGACGCTGCCGGGGTTGATGGCGGGGGTGGAGGTGGAGTGGGGCGCGCAACTCCAACCTCTCCAGTTGCGTCCGCTGATGTTCGAAACGCCGCGGCCGTAGATCATCAAAGCACAAACCAGTTGGCATCCACCGGCCCCTTCGCCTTCACGAAAATCGTCAGATCGGCGGTGGTGTCGTTGTTCACGTTGCCCTGGATCAGCCGCACTGCCCCCTGCACCTCCCAGCGCAGCTGGCCCGGGGTGCCGTTGAACGCCGCGGTGCCGATGAAGCTGAATGCGTCGTTTGCTAGAGTCGACGCGATGGCGTCGATGCGCGACAGGTGGAGCTGCTCGCCGACGCCCCGGCTGATGTCTTGGAACGTGCTAGCGGTGGTGCTGGCAGGGCCTACAGCGCTCGATAGGAACTGGAACTTGTCAGTGCCGCCGAGTGCTGTGATGTCGTACAGGCCGGCACCGATGAACAAGATGTCGCTGCCCAGGGTGCCGGACTGGTGGGGTGTGAAACCGACGGCGAGACCAGCTACACTCAGCGGGCCGGGGTCGTCGTTGATGATGACGCCTTGTGCAGATGGTGCCCCGCTGGCGGCAGCGCCGGCCGGCGGCGTGTCATCGTTCACGATCGTCGTCGTGGCGCGCCCGGTTTGAATCCGCGCGCCACCGGTGGCGGTGGACAGGGTGAGCGCGAACGCCTCGTCCGGCTCCAGCATGGCGTCGCCGGCGATATTCACGGTGATGGTGGCGGTGGACTCACCGGGGGCGAAACTGGCCATGCCTGAGGGCAGCACCGCGCCGGAGAAATCGGCCGCGGTGACCGAGGGGCCGCCGAGCAGCTGGATCGAATAGGTGCGGGGATTATTGTCCCATTGCGAGCCAGCCGCCACAACGCCACCCGACAGTTCGGGAAGGGTGCCGGTAAAGATCGACGCGACAGCGTTCGCGTCGATGGACGAACCGCCATTGTTCAGCGTGAAATCGCCACTCTCGCCGTCCCACCTGACCGACGGCGTGGTACCTGGCGGATACCAGAACGCCATCACCGTGTCTGGCCCGATCGGCACCGGGGTTGCCAGTGTAAAGTGTTCACTCCGGCGGCCGTGACGGTCTCCAGCCCGCTGCCGCCGATGTATTTCCGGGTGGTGCCAAGATCCTGGTAGATCAGAAGTTGCACTTGCCCAGCGGCCTGGTTGGCATAGATTTGCCACTGCGTGGCCACGGCGTTGCTCTGGATCGTCTCGTGCCGGTCGAAGAACATAATGCCCGTTGCCTGGTCTACGGTGCCGCGAAACTCCAGGGGGTTCCCGCCGACAAAGGCCGGCGCGGCAATTCCGGCGGCCGGTACAACCGACCAGCCGACGCTTTGCGTGCCGCTCAGGTCGCCGCTGCGCGTGACGGTGAACACCACCGGGGTGGTGCCGCTGTTGCCCTCCGCCACGCTTGGGCTGTTGGCCGTGACGGCCAACGTCGTTCCCGGGCCTTGGATGCGGACGTCATCGAGTAGCGGATCGGCGAAGTCTCCGTTCGCTGTAGTATCGGTGATGCGCAATGTGACCACCGCACCATCTGCCTTGAAGACGAAGCTCTCATCCGACCACACCGGCGGCACGAAGGAAAAATTGCCATTCCGCTGCACGGTCTGATGTGCTAGCCTCGTCATCCTGTCCGCCCCCAGCGCCTCCACCTTCAGGCTCAGCGTCTGGCCCGCTAAATCCACGGTGCCGAAATCGAAGCTCACAGTGTAGTCTTGGCCCGCCAGCGTCGTCACCTTCTGCGATAGCACGGCGCTTGCCGGAACTTCGACGAAGTTGAAATTGACTGCGTAAATGCCTTCGTTCACCCGAGCGGTGTTGATCAACGCGGCCTTGCTGGGCGGCGTGAAGTTCAGGGTCCAGCCGCTGAAATCACCGCGCTCGAAGCCACCATTCTCCAGCAGCGACACGATCTCGTAGTCGTCGTTCACGATAGTACCCGCGGCCTTGGCGGTGGCGAGGGTGGCGCCGTTCGGGTTGGCGAGTGTGATCGTGAATCCCTCGTAGGCCTCCACCAGCGTGTCGCCGGCGGCGTTCACGGTGATCGTCTGGCTGGTCTCGCCCGCGGCGAAATTCACCAATCCGCTCGGCAGCACGCCGCCGGTGAAGTCCGCGGCATCGGCCGGCGCCGGACCACTGCCGGCGACGCTCCACTTGGCCGAGGCGGCACCGGTCGTCACCCCGGTACGGGTGACCGCGAAGGTGAACGCAGCGCTGCCACTGTTTCCCTCCGCCTTGCTGGCGGCCGTGGCCGCAATCGACAGGTGGTATCGTCGGTGAGGATGGTGCCCGCGGCCGTGGCGGTGCCGAGCGTAGCGTTGCTCGGGTCGGCGAGCATGACTGTGAAGCCCTCGCTGGCCTCCACCAGCGTGTCGCCGGCGACGTTTACGGTGATCGTGCGGCTGGTCTCGCCGGCGGCGAAGCTGACTGTGCCGCCGGGCAGCGCGCCGCCGGCAAAATCCGTCGCGGAAGCTGCCGCCGCGCCGCTGCCTGCGACACTCCACTTGGCCGAGGCGGCACCGGTCGACGCTCCGGTGCGGGTGACGGTGAAGGTGAACGCCGTGCTGCCGGTGTTGCCCTCGTCCTTGCTTGCCGCGGCCGGCGCGATCGAGAGGCTGGCATCGTCATTGAGGATGACATCCTCGGCGGTGGCCGTGGTGATGACCGCGCCAAGAATGGGGCTGGACAGGGTGACCGCAAACCGCTCGTTCAACTCGATCGTCGCATCCGCGGCGACCGCAACCGTGATCATCTGGCTCGACTGGCCCGCTGCGATGACGACGGTTCCGCCTGGCAGAACGCCGCCCGCGAAGTCGCTGGCCGCCGCCGGCATGGTTCCGCCGCCGCCCGCCCCGGCCACGGCCCATTGCGCCGAGGTTGCCTGGGCCAGCGATCCGGTGCGAATCACCGTGAAGGTGAAGGGGGTTGGCGCGCCCCCGGTTCCCTACGCGCGGGTCGCCAGTGTGGGCACGATCGCCAATGCCTAATCGTCGTTGAGAATGACGCTGGCGGCCGATGCCTGGCCGATGCTGGCGCCGGTGCTTGGGCCGGCGAGCGTGACGATGACGCGGTCGTCGCTTTCCACCGCAGCATCGCCCGCCACGGCAATGGTGACAACCTTGCTCGTTTCGCCCAGCGCGAACGTCACGGTGCCGGTTGGCAGCACACCGCCTGCGAAATCGGCCGCATGGGCGCTAGCGCCCGCCCGCCGCGACGCCGGTCACCGACCACTTCACGCGGTCGGTGAGGGCGGTCGGGCCTGTTCGCGTCACGGTGAAGGTGAACGGCGTGGTGCCGCCGGTGCCCTCCGCCTTATCACCGCCTGTTGCCACCGCCAGTACCGCACCTGGCGGGCCGTCGTCATTCAGGATGGTGCCGGTTGCAGCCGCCGTGCCCAGGGCCGCGCCTACTGGGTTGTCGAGCGTGACGGTAAAGCCCTCGTTGGCCTCGGCCAGCGTATCGCCAGCTACATTCACCGTGACGGTTTTGCTTGTCTCGCCGGCCGCGAAGCTCACGGTGCCGCTGGGATACACGCCATCCGTGAAGTCCGATGCCGCCGCCGCGGCGGCGCCGCTGCCGCTGGCCGCCCACTTGGCGGAGGCCGCGCCGGTGGCCACGCCGCCGCGGGTGACGGTGAAGGTGAAGGGAGTGGCGCCGCTATTGCCCTCGGCCTTATTGGCGGCGGTGGGCGCGACGGACAGGTTGGAATCGTCATTCAGGATGATCCCATCCGCGGCCGCCGTGCCCAGCACCGCGCCGGCGGTGGGGTTGGTGAGGGTGACGGCGAAGCGCTCGCTCAGCTCAAACACAGCGTCGGCGGCCACCGCGACCGTGATGACCTTGCTCGTCTCGCCGACGGCGAAGGTCAGCGTCCCGGACGGGAATACCCCGCCGAGGAAATCGCTGGCCGTGGCCGGCGTGGTGCCGCCGCCCGCCGCGCCGGACACCGCCCAGTTCACGCTTTGCACCGTGCCGGACGTGCCGTTGCGCGTGACCGCGAAGGTGAAGGGCGTTGTGCCGCCGGTGCCTTCGGGCTTCACCGCGCCTGTGGCTGCGATGGACAACACGTTGTCGTCGTTGAAGATGATGGCGCCGGCCGCCGGCACCGCCAGCGTGGCCCCGCCCGACGGTGCACTTAAAAGCACCAGAAAGCGCTCGTTCATCTCACCCAGGCTGTCGGCGGCAACGTCGATGGTCAGTATCTGGCTCGTCTGCCCGGCTTCGAAGGCCAGAACGCCCGACGGCAGCACGCCGCCGGCGAAGTCTGCCGCGTTAGACGGGAGTGTGCCGGCACCGCTCATGCCCAGCACCGACCAGGCCACGCTGCCGGCCGGGGCGGTACCGCCGGACCGGGTTACCGTAAAGGTAAAGGGCGTGGTGCCACCCGTCTCCTCGGGCTTCCTGGCGCTGGTCGCGGCGATGGCATAAGCGGCGTCATCGTTCAGAATGCTGCCAAAGGCTGCTGCCGTGTCAATCAAGGTGCCGGCCGAGGGTGCCGATAGCAGCAGCGCGAATTCCTCTTCCCCCTCGATCGTTGAATCGGCCACCACGTTCACGGTGATGGTCTTACTCACCTCGCCCGGGGCAAAGCTCAGCCCGCCGCCGGGCATGAACCCGCCGGCGAAATCGCCCGAGCCCGTTCCGTCCGGGCCCAGCCCCACCACGCTCCAGGAAGCGGTCGCTGTGATCCCCAAATCTCCGCCGCGGGTGATGACGAAGGTGAAGGGCTGGGTGCCGCTGCCGCTGCCCTCAAGCCGTTCGGCGTCGAGTGGCGTGATCGACAGCATGGCGGGCGTGGCGGAAATATCGTCGTTGACGATCGTTCCGCCCGCTGTGGCTGTGCCGAACGACGTGCCGGCGGACGCCCCTGAAAGGCTGACGGTGAAGCCCTCATTCGGTTCGACCGTGCTGTCGCCGGCGACATTGACGGTGATGGTTTGGCTGGTTTGGCCGGCGGTGAAGCTGACCGTGCCGGTGGGCAGCGCGCCACCGGCGAAGTCGCTGCCCGCCGCCGGACTGACGCCACTACCGGTGACTGCCCAGGCGGCAGAACTGGTGCCCGTAGTATTACCGCTCCGCGTCACGGTGAAGGTGAAGGCCGAAGTGCCGCTGTTGCCCTCAGACTTGGCGGCCGCGGTTGAAGCGATGGCCAGCGTGGCGTCATCGTTCTGGATGCTGCCCAGGGCCGTGGCGGCACCGAGCGCCAGGCCGGCCGAAAGTGCCGACAGGGTGACGGTGAAGCCCTCATTCGGTTCGACCGTGCTGTCGCCGGCGACGTTGACGGTGATGGTCTTGCTGGTCTGGCCCGCAGTGAAGCTAACCGTGCCGGTGGGCAAGGCGCCGCCCGCGAAGTCGCTGGCCGCCGCCGGACTGACGCCGCTACCGGTCACGGTCCACGTGGCACTGCTGGCTTCGTTGATGTCGCCGACGCGCGTGGCCAGGAAGCTGAAGGCAGTGGTGCTGATGTGCCCCTCGGGGCGGCTGGCGTTGGCGGCGGCGATTGACAGCGTTGTGCTCATTGGGGCGGGTCCTGTTGCATCGTCGTTCCTGATCAGTCCGATGGCGGTGTTCAAGCCGAATGCGACGCCTTCACTGCTGGCAGTGCTGAGCGACGGCGTTTTGCCATCGGGATAAGGCACGGTCAGCGGAGCACTGAGGGTCAGCGTGAAGCCCTCGTCCGGTTCAACACTCGCGTCGCCGGCCACAAGGACGGTGACTGTCGCTTCGGTTTCGAGCGGAGCGAAATCCACGAAGCCGGTCTGTGCGACGAAATCGCCGGCGTTGGCCGGCGTGGCGCCGGTGCCTTTGACGCTCCAGCTCGCACGGTGCCCATACGGAGCAATCAGTCCGGTTCGCGTGACGGCGAATGTGAACGGGGTGGCGGCACCCGTACCCTCGGCCCGGTCCGCCTTGCCCACCGCGACCGACAAAAGCGTGTCGTCGTTGACGATGAATCCCGTGGCGCTGGCAGCGCCTATCACGGCGCCAGGGGAGGCAGTGGCAATGGTGACGGTGAACTTCTCATGCGCCTCCACTGCCTGGTCACCGAGCATCTGCAGTAGGATCGTGGCACTCGTGCTCGTGGCGCCGATGGTGACTTTGCCGGCGATGTCGAAGAAGTCGAACGCGTTCACTTCTCCGGTCACGGCCCAATCCACTTCGTGCCCCACACCGGGCGGACCCTCTCGCATCACCGTGAATGGATAGAACCGTACGCCGCCATGTCCCTCCAACTGGCCGGTGTTCGGCGTTTGGCTGTCCTCCAGGATTGAGATCACCGAGGTCTGGTCGTCATCCAGGATGATGCCCTGGGCGGCCGGGGCCACCAGGCCGGTACCGGCCGAGGGGGAGGAGAGCATGACCTGAAAGGTCTCATGCGCCTCGATCGCGGTGTCGCCCGCGACCAGTACCGTGATGGTCTCGCTGGTTTGGCCGGCGATGAAGGCGACTGTGCCGGAAGGATAGGTGCCGCCGGCAAAGTCGAACCCGCCGGCGCCGTTGGGAGCGATGCCGGTAACGGCCCACTTGGCGGTCGCGGGGCCTGTGGTGACGCCGCTGCGGGTAACGGTGAAGGTGAAGGGGGTGGTGCCGCTCTGCCCTTCGGCACGGCGGGCGGCGGCGGGAGCTATGGACAGGCCGGCGTCGTCGTTGCGGATTGTAGCGATCGCCGAGTTCGTCTTGGTAGAGGCCTTGGACAGGGTGATGATGAAGTCTTCGTCGGGTTCGAACGTGCTTTCACCGGCGACGAGCACGGTGATGGTGCGTATTGTTTCGTCCGCAGCAAAGCTGGAGATTCCGCTCGGCGCGATGCCGCCTGTGAAGTCGGCGGGGTTCGCGGGCGAAGTGCCGGAGCCGGCAGCGGTCCAGGTGACACTGGCTGGCAGTTCGACGGCGCCTTGGCGCTCGATGGCAAATTCAAAGGGCGTGGTGCCGGTGTGGCCCTCATTGAGCGATGCAGTGGTGGCAGCGATCGAGAAAATGGAATCATCGTTTATGACTGTGACGGTGGCTAAACCGGTCGCGATCCCCGCCGTGGCGTCGGGGCTGGAAATACCAATCTGGAAGGTCTCGTCGGCCTCGAAACTGTTGTCACCGGCGACCATGACCTTGATCGTACGGCTGACTTCGCCTGACAGGAATGTGATTGTGCCCGTTGGCAAGATTCCGCCGACGAAGTCATTACCGCCAACCCCCGTAGGCGCCACACCGGTGACGAACCAGTTCACCGAGGTGGTGCCTGAATGGTCGCCGGCGCGGTCGATGCGGAAGCTTCCCTCGGCGGAGCTTCCCGTGCCCTCCAACATCGATGGACTCTGGGCGGAGATGGAGAGGGTTGAGCTGTTGGTCATGATCTCGGCTTTCGTTGACCGAGACCGCCACTAATGTCCAAATTCCAAAAATCTAAGTATATGAGACTCATTGCCGCGGAAATATCCCACGACTGTTCTGGGCGTGGGAGTAAATTTGGATTCTTCCCTAGCAGCCTGTCGGAGAGAGATGTCGTGCGGTTCTGGGTATTCTGGCCGAAATCATGACCACTGAATGCCCTGGATCGGCTTGCGGCGGTCGCGACGGCTGATCAACCGGATTTGGGCGGTGCAAGCGCGGCACCAGCGC
>Ga0105048_10017963_pt1 | contig 10894 bp, 12 predicted proteins | sample MAT05_FD_78382 | JGI IMG/M metagenome (GOLD analysis project Ga0105048, IMG submission 78382) | Freshwater microbial communities from Lake Fryxell liftoff mats and glacier meltwater in Antarctica - MAT-05 | ecosystem: Environmental > Aquatic > Freshwater > Ice > Liftoff microbial mat | place...
GAGGCCATGAAGATGGAGCACGCGTTGAACGCACCCTTCGACGGGGTTGTGGATGAGGTCGGCGCAGAGCTGGGTGCCCAGGTGACCGAGGGCTCGGTGCTGGCGAGGCTGACGGCGGCCTGAGCTATGTCATGTCGGTCTTCCGGCGGAAGCCACGCCCGCGCGGCATAGACTTGGGCTCGCCTTTGGCCTTGGCATTGATTTCCTTGAGTTTTCGGTGCTGCAGCGCAGACAAGGCCTCGCCCGGCGCACCCTTCTCGGGGTCGCCAAAGGCACGGCCGTAGGTCTTTACGCGTTCGGTGACGCTGCCCAGGAACTCGCCCTCCCAGTCGGAGAGCTCGATCCCGGCCTTGTCAGCCAGGCGTTGGGCACGTTTCAGGGCATTCAGCGCAGAGCGTTGGGCCTGCGCTTTCCGGTCCGGGACTGCCCGCTTCAAATCTCTCCGATAGCGGCCAGATAGAGGTCGAGGATGGCCTCTTCCTCCTGGCGCTTGGCGCGGTCCTGCTTGCGGATGCGCACCACCTTGCGGATGATCTTGACGTCGAAGCCGTTACCCTTGGCCTCGGCGAACACTTCCTTGATCTGCTCGGCGATCTCGGATTTTTCCTGCTCCAGGCGCTCGACGCGCTCAATGATGCTCTTCAGCTGACCCTGCGCGGTCGCGTTGAGAACATCGGGGTGTCCTGAGGAATCGTCGGCCATAGCCAAGCCTTTAATCTAGATGCGGAGGGGCGGAAAGGCGCGGACCCTACTGTCCCGGCCGGCCCGTGTCATCCACGTCCGACGGCTGAATCAAGAAAACCCTCCGCCGATGGCGAAGGGCTTCAAGACGTCTTGGTTGAGACGAACGTTCAGGCTGTTTGCAGGACGTGCCGACGGCGACGGATCAGAGCGCCAACCGCGCCGAAGCCCATGATCATCATGGCCCAGGTCGCAGGCTCCGGCACAGCGGCGACTGAGCCTGCAAGGTTGTCGAGTTCAAAGGAGTTGCCGCTGGAACTTAGGATCACCTGGTTCACAGTGGCTCCACCAAAATCGAAGTTGATCCGGCGACCCCAGTTCCAGCTTTGACCCACATAACCGCCGGTGAATGCTCCGCCGTCGAGCGTTTCGTCATAATTGTTGCCGATGAACCGGACCCGATTGTAGGTGTCCGCAGAGCCCATATAAAAGCTGAAATTTGTCAGACCGTTCAGAGAAAACAGCGTCGCCGACGTGTTGCGCGGGATCGTCAGATAGTGGGTCGGGTCATTCGGCAGTGTGCCGCTGTAACCGCTCTGACCTTCGCCGACGCCCACGGTCGATCCCGTAAGGGTCAGGGTGAAGCCGGGCAACAGGACGGCGGTCGGCGCGTTGGCGTCGTTGAAATCAGCGATGAGCTGTTGGCCGCCGGGTAAGGTTGTCGGATCGTTCGGGGCCGACAGCGTGACGATGGGAGCGGCGGCTGAAGCGGGCGCGACCGAAATCGCGGCGGTGGCAAGAACGACCGCAGCGGTCATGGCACGGAAGAAGGTGGCGGTTCGCATTGGCGGGGGTCCAATCCTGAGACAAATGGGGCTCTTGGAAGCCTCCTTTGCAGGACAGGTGCCAACCCGGGTGTCTCGCTTTGAACCGGGTCTACAGAAACAGCGGAACCACGTAGAGGGCGGCCAGAACTGCGGCCACAATCGCCAGAATCAGGGGGGCCTTTGGATTGGAGCCCAGAAACCCGCCGGCACGGGGCTTGGCCGGTGCCTTTCGCTGCGCCCTTTCCCGCGACTTCTTGTACTGGCCAAGGTCGGTGACCCGTCGGTCCAGGTCGTCAGGGTTGATGCGTGGACGTTCAGCCATCAGCCTGCCAGCTTTTCAAGATCTTCGGCCGAGATGTCGGCGTTGGAATAGACGTGCTGGACGTCGTCATCGTCGTCCAGGGTCTCGATCAGCTTCATCAGCGTTGCGACAGCGTCGCCGGTAACGGGGCTGAGCACCTTGGGTCGCCACACGATGTTGGTGGACCTGGCCGGACCGAGGGCGGCCTCCAGGGCGGCTGCCACATCCGACAACAGCTCGAAAGCGGCATAGACGGTGTGGCCATCCTCGTCGGATTCCACGTCATCGGCACCGGCCTCGATGGCAGCCTCCATGACCTTGTCTTCGCTGCCGGCAGCGGGGCCATAGGTGATCTGACCCACCCGATCCCACATGAACGAGACCGACCCGGTTTCGCCCAGATTGCCGCCGTTCTTGGAGAATGTGGACCGGACATTGGCGGCCGCGCGGTTGCGGTTGTCGGTCAACGCCTCGACGATCACACCTACGCCACCCGGCCCAAAGCCTTCGTAGCGGATTTCCTCATAGGTCTCGGCGTCGCCGCCGGCGGCCTTCTTGATGGCGCGGTCGATGACGTCCTTGGGTACCGACTCGCCCTTGGCGTTATTCACGGCCAGCCGCAGCCGGGCGTTCATATTGGGGTCGGGCAGTCCCAGCTTGGCCGCCACCGTGATCTCGCGCGACAGCTTGGAGAACAGCTTGGAGCGCACCGAGTCGGCGCGGCCCTTGCGGTGCATGATGTTCTTGAACTTGGAATGTCCGGCCATGATCCGTTCGGGCAGATTGCGAAGATGTATGGCGTTCTAACCCGAGCGACCGCATGGGCGGAACCCCTGGCGCGGAATGAAGCTCAAAGCCCACCGATCTTGCGCGCGCAGGCGGCGCTCGCGGTTTCGGAGAGGCCAACCGCCATCTGAAGTTTGCGGGTCTCCACATCCACGTCACCATAGGGCCAGAAGCGGATTGTGCGTGGCCTGGCGCGTTGACCGGTTGCACGGACAGCCAGCACGATCTCGCGGGTCATGTCGCCAGCGTTGAACACCCAGCGCTCCAAGGCCATGCCGTTGCGAAGACCGCTGTTCCAGGCCGGCCCGCCACGTCGGACACCCCGCACGGCTTTGGTTGCGAACGAGCCCGCCGCATCAAACCCGGCATCGAAGCCGGGCGAGACCGTGACGCGAGCATCCAGACACCCGTCGAACATCGTCTCAGGCAGAGGAATAACGGCTGCACCCTGGGCATAACGGCTCATATCGGTGCGCAGGTCGAGCTTGGCGGCAACCCACGCCGCCGACACCAGACCGGTGATCACATCCGGCCCCTGGCCTGATGGGAACTGTCGATAGTGATCGGCCATGCGCAGAACCACGTCGTCCAGATCCAGTTTGCCGGCGGACTTGCGACGGATGTCTTCATCCCACTTGAGCGCCAGTATCATCCCGCGCGATCCCGCATCGCGACGGGTGTCGGCCATGACCAAGGTGCTGACCATAGCACCGTGCGGCAGCAGGCCGGCGCGCAGCCGCACCCTGTCGGCGTAGAACCCCGCCAGACCATCCATGATCCCGGTGGCAGAGGCCGCGGGTATCCCCAGGCGCTGTGGAATCCAGCTCCGGGTCAACGTCTGCGCCATCAGATCCGACGGGTCGGCCTGGCTCAGGATGTCCGCAGGCAGCATCAGATTCTGCCCGTTCCCGGCCGTGACCTTGAACCCGGCGGCGACCAGAAAAGTGTCGGGCGCGACGGTCCAGAATGCCCGGTGCGCGCTTACGAGAGGCGCGGCGAGTGCTGCCAGCCGGGCGGCGTCGCCAGCATTCCCGAAAGCTGCCACATGCAGGGTGCCGCCGGGCATCATGAGCTCGGTGATTTGCAGATCGGCGCCAGCCATCACCACGGTGGTGGCAAGATCGGCGATGCCTGGCGTACGCGCCGTCACACCGGAATCCAGGTCCGAGTGAGTTCGCCAGCCTTTCGGCACGCGAGCCCATCGAAATGTAACCGACTGGTCCTGGCGACCTTCCGGCACGGCTAAAACCGCTGCGCCCGGCATCGCCAGCTGGTTCGGACCTGGTCCCTCACCGCGCAGCCGATAGCGAAGGGTAAGCCTGGCGCCGGGCCGATGTCGCAGCAGAGTATGACGGGTCTCCGGCGCGGAGAAGCTGGCACCCGAGACGGCCAGCCCGGATATTGCGGCCTGAGGCAAGACGATCCGGGTCTCACCGTCGGCGTCACCGCGAAGCCGGACCTCGACGCTTACGGCCGGCGGCCCGCCGGGCTGCGGTACGGCGCTCAAACGGTAGTCAACGCTGCCGGGCTTGTCCGCACCCTGCATCGCCAGGGCAGCCACTGCGATGAGAAACACCCGGATCATGGCGGACCTTCTGGCGGACTATTCCACCGGCTCACAGTCGAACCGGTCGATCTGGCCGTTTTGAAGGCGATAGACTCCGTTCTGGGGCACGTCCTGGTCAAGCGTGGTCTGGCGATCCAGTCCCGCGTAGGTCCCGCGCAGCAAGCGGCCCCAGACGCCGTGGCTGACCGCGATGATCCGTCGTTCGGGCTCGGGCGGTATGGCGGCCAGCCAGTTGTCGGCCCGCGCCGTGACATCCTCAAAGCTCTCGCCGCCCGGCGCGCCAAAAAACCATTCCCGCGTTTCGAAGATCGCCGGATGGTGATGAGCGATGTCGGCGCGCAGCTTGCCCTCCCATTCGCCGCAGGCGATTTCAGCCAGCAGGGGATCGACTTCGATACTGAAGCCAGTCGCATCCGCCACCATGCCGGCGGTCCGCATAGCCCGACCGATCGGGCTGGAAACCAGCCGGAAATCGCCGCCCTCCCGTCGCACCAGATCGGCGACAAGGCCCGCCATGGCGGCGGCCTGCCGTTCGCCAAGCGGCGTCAGGTCGCTCTCCATGTGGCCCTGGATCCGGGCCTCCCGGTTCCAGAACGTTTCGCCGTGGCGCAGCAGCAATATCATTTCTTGCGGCGCACCACCGGGTGGGAGCTCGAGAGGCCACCGTCCACGGCGATGGTCTGGCCGTTGACGTAGGAGGCGTCGTCCGAGGCCAGGAACAGCGCGGCGTTGGCGATTTCTTCCGGCACGCCGTATCGCGTGGTGGGGTTGAGCTGGCCGATCCGGTCCTCGTTGCCCCGGGCCCGGGCACCGTCGAAGATCGGCTTGGTCATGCCGGTCTCGATCAGGCCGGGCGCGATGGCGTTGATCCGCACGCCGGTGCCGTAAAGCTCGTTGCATGCGGTCTTCACCAGGCTGATCACGCCCGCTTTGGAAGCGGAATAGGCCGGGCCACCCGCGCCCGACCGGATGCCGGCGACCGAGGCCGTGCAGATGATCGAGCCCTTGCCCTTGGGGATCATCACCGCCGAGGCGTGTTTCACGGCCAGGAATGGCCCGATCAGGTTCACCCGCAGGATCTCGGCCCAATAGTCGGCGGTCTGCTCATGCAGCGGCGCGAAGCCACCCGAAACACCGGCGTTGGCCCAGAAGACGTCAAGGCCGCCAAATTCGGACACCGCGCGGTCGACCAGGGATTTCACAAACGCCTCGTCCCCGGCATCGCCGATCAGGGCCACAGCCTTGCCACCCCCGGCGCGGATAGCATCCGCCGTCTCGTTTACGGCTTCAGCGCGGTCGGCGATGACCATGCTGGCGCCTTCCGACGCAAAGAGTTTGGCCGCGGCGCGGCCGATACCGCTGGCCGCGCCGGTGATGACCGCCGTGCGGCCTGAAAGTCGTCCCATAGTGGTGTCCTTCGTTCTTTATGTTTCTTGACTATCGTATCGGCAGCGCAGGGGCGTCGGTATCGTCAAGAGGCTCGCGCGACCGCACTGAGGATCGCATCGAGAAACACATCATAGAGTGCCGGCGGCATGTCGTGACCCATCCCGGCGATCATGCGAAGTTCGGCCCCGGGAATGGCGGCGGCCGTGGATTCGCCTCCGACGGGCTGAACCAGCGGGTCATCAGCCCCATGCAGAACAACCGTTGGTATAGTCAGAGCTTTTAACTCCGGGACGCGGTCGCCATCGGCCATGATCGCGGTGCGTTGGCGCGCAACGCCAGGCGGGTTGAAGCCGCGATGGTACTCCGCTTCGACCCGGGCGCGCAGGTCGCCGGGCGACCACGGATAATCCGGACTGCCGATGGTCAGCGCATTGGCGACACCATGATCGAGGAACGCCGCGAAATCGGCGGTGGGATCCGGTGGTGCCACATTCAACACGGCCATCGCCTCCGGCGTCGACCTCAGAGTTCCCGGCGCGCCGGTAGCGGACATGATCGAGGTCATCGACTTGACCCGGCCGGGGTGATCGATGGCCATCCGCTGCACGATCATTCCGCCCATCGAGACACCCACGATGTGGGCGCGCGCGGCACCCAGGGCGTCGAGCACGGCCACGGCGTCATTGCTCATGTCCGCTAGCGTGTAGGCGTCGGCAGGCCAGGACGACAGGCCAACATCGCGGTTGTCCATCCGGACCGTGCGAAAGCCTTGCGCAACCAGCAGATCGCAGAACGCCTCGGGCCAGCGGGTCATCTGCGAGCCCAGGCCATTCACCAGAAGGATGGTTTCGCTCCCCTCGCCGAAGGTCTGGTATTCCAGTTCCACGGCCCCGTTTCGGGCTATCGGCATCTCGTCGTCTCCCGTGCTTGTATCGTGCAGGTTGAATGATGGCAGTTACGACAATCCTGTCGCGTGAATCGGCTGGTCATCTGCCGGGCCGCTCGCCTATCATGCAGTCTTGATGTCGCCTTGGGGGAGGGGCAGGCTAGACGGATGCGGGTTATTGTTCCCTTGTTGCTGTCCCTCGCGATGTGGGGGTTCATCATCCTCGGCCTCGTGGGGCTGTGGCTGAAGATCTTTGGCTGAACCCCCAAAGCGTCTTCAAGGGATCAACAGAACCCGCCCGACCGCCTGGCGGCTTTCGATATAGCGGTGAGCTTCGGCGGCTTCTGACAACGGGAAAGTCCGGTCAATCATCACCTTCAGCTCGCCGCTCGCCACGTCGGCGATCAGTTTGGCGATGTTTTTCTGAACCCGCTCCGTGGCAATTTCAGCACCCAGGAAAACGCCCGACAGAGTGCGATTGCCGCCCATCATCGAGCCCACATCCACGCGCATGGGCTCACGACCCGCAGCCCCGACCATCGAGACGCGCCCGCGATAGGCCAGCGAGCCTATCGACGATTGCAGGGTCGGTCCGCCGACCGAGTCGACGATGACGTTGACGCCCTTTTTCTCGGTGATGCGCATGACTTCGGCCACCACGTCGTGGGTCTTGTAGTTGATGCCATGGGTCATGCCGATGGCCTTCAGCTTTTCCAATCGCTCGTCCGACGAGGCCGTCGCCAGGATCATCGAGGCTCCGGCCCGCGCCGCGAGCTGAATGGCCGCTACGCCGACGCCGGAGGCCCCGGCCTGAACCATGACGCTCTCGCCTTTCTGCAGGCGCCCGAACTCAAACAGGCAGTCATCGGCAGTGCCGAAGGTCACCGGGATCACAGCTGCATGGCGCACATCCATACCGTCCGGAATCACCCAGGCAGTCTTCGCCGACACAGCGCGAAGTTCGGCGTGGCTGCCCCAGCCGCCGGTCGTGGCGACCTTCTGGCCGACCTTCAGGTGGGTGACTTCGGCACCGACTTCGACAATGGTGCCGGCAGCCTGATAACCGACCACATGCGGGTTGGTCATCAACGGCCCGCCGTGCCGGTTCAGCGTGTCGCCGCCCTCGATGGAGACCGCCTCAACCCGGATCACAATCCCCTTGGGATGGCATTGCGGATCCGGCACGTCCTCGTAGCGCAGGACCTCAGGCGGACCATTCTCGTAGTAGACGGCGGCTTTCATCGGCGTTTCCTCAAACACTTGTTTGATGAAACCCATTCCACGGGCGGGGTGAGGGTGCAAGTGAGGAACACGGGTCGCGACCAGCAGAGGATGATAGCCGACGGGCCTGTTGTTCTGGTCTGGAAATTGCTGTTCCTGCAGGGTGCTGACCTCGCGAACCCAGACCCGCTTGACCTAGATGGCCCCTGCTGACACCGAAACCGCCGATGTCGAGTTGATCGTCGAGGCGATGTACCAGATCGCGGCAGATCCTGGCCGATGGGTTCAACTGATTGAAACCCTTGCCGATCAGCCATCCCGCGACGAGGCGCCGACGTCCGCACGCCGGGGCCTTGCGCATAGCGAGGAAATCGCGCGCCTGGTCAGCGCGCATGCGACCCCGGATGTCCGACTGTCGACGCATGCTTTTGGCTGGGTCGCCATCACGGCCGGCGGGCGGGTCGCCGCGGTCAACGCAAGTGGCCAGGCCGTGCTGTCGGGCGGCATCGGTGTGGCGGACCCAGGTTCACCATTGAGATTCCTCGATCCTCACAACCTGGAAGCTTTCGAACAGGCCCTGCGCCACGCGCGCGTCACCGGCGAGCAGGCCGTGCTGAAGCTGGAGCGTGGCGGCGACGAGAGTCCATGTTTTGGCTATGTGGCCCCCGTACGGAGCCTCAGGGACGTCGCCTATCTTAGCGGACTGGCGTTCGACGACGCGCAGGCCGGATTCGCCCTGCTGTTTCCGGCAGCAGAGGAGACGGGACGCCTGTGGGGGTCCATCAGCCGGAACTTCGGCCTGACGCCCGCCGAATTGCGACTGGCCGAGCGCCTGCGCGACGGTCAGACCCTCAAGGAAGCTGCCGACGATCTGGACATCAGCATCAACACCGTGCGCAATCAGCTGCGGGCCGTCTTTGACAAGATGGGCCTGAAGCGGCAAAGCGAGTTGATCCGCGCCCTCACCGAACTCGGCCAGGTCGCCGGGGCGATGGAGGGCGTTGGCGCATCACCGCCACCCCTCCCGGCGCCGCCCGTACGATTTCATCTCCTGGCAGATGGCCGCAAGCTGGCCTACCGCGACTACGGCGACCCGCAAGGGCAGGCGATGCTCATGTTCCATGAGGGATTGGGCTCGAGCTTGCTGCCGCCCGGCGTTCAGGCGCTTGCAACGGATTTGCGCCTGCGCGTCGTCAGCGTCGAGCGCCCGGGTTTTGGTCTGTCTGACCCGCTGCCCGACTATAGCTTTGAAGCGGTGGCCGAGGACATGGTCGCGCTCTGTGACGGCCTCAAAATAGATCAGGTGAAGATCGCCGCCGTGTTGTCTGGCGCGCCATCGGCCATCTGCACCGCCGTGCGCCTTGGAGAGAGGGCCCGCGAAGTGTTGCTGTGCGCCGGTCGCCCGCCGCGTCCCACAACGAAACAGGACTCCATCATCGGCCAGTTCCGTGCCCGGCTGGAAGAGAACCCGTGGGTCGCCGAAACGCTCTACGGGATCATGAACGCGCGGATCTCGCCCTCATTCATCGAGCGCATGATCGCGGCCGGTGCGGCCTACGCGCCCGGGGACAGGGCCTATGTGGAGGCAAACCCGTGGGTCGCGACCTATGTCGCCAGCTACAATGCAGAATGCCTGGCGGTTTCCCGCAAGGGGCCCGGTGCCGAGATGCGAGCCTTCCGGCGCGCCGGAAACGCAAACGCCGATGAGCTGGCCTGTCCCGTGACGGTCTGGCACGGCGAGCATGATGGTTTCGCCCCTCTGTCAGACCTGCTGGATTTCCTGGGGCCAAAGGCGACCACGGTTGAGGTGTTCCCGGACACCGGGCACCTGCTGGCGTTGCGCCACTGGGAGGGCATCCTGCGCCACGTGGCGGCCTGATTCACCAGGCTCATAGTCCATTTGGACCATGCCGGCGGGCTGAAGCCGATGTTTCCTTGAGCCTGAAAGGGGGTGACGATCTTGTGATCCTCGCCCGACAGGTTCGGAGAGTTCAGTTCCATGAAGCGTTACCTTCCTCTGGCTATAGCCCTGGCTTTGAGCGCCATGGCCCCGACAGCCATGGCCGCGACCACGCTCTACAAGTTCGATGTCACCGTCACGGACCCCGCTGGCTCGGCGTTCTCGTTTCCCAGGTTCGAGATTTTCAATCTGTCAGATCCCGGGGTTACGATTACAAAATCCCGGATTTTCAACGGTCCGCCTTGGGATTGGGTCTGGGTCGGGCCGGGCGTCGGGGCGATCGCCAATCCTGCGGGCGGCACGCGCACCCTGCTTGAGGGTGAGGAGCGAACGAACGATGGAAACAACGGTTGCACCCCGGGTATCACCTACGGTCTCAGCAGCTTTGACCCTGGCGACAGTTTCGGTTTCTCTGCGGATCCGGAGTCAGGAGGCTGCGGCAGCGCTGTGGTGGATATCCGGCCCGTTCTGAACAACGACACCCTCAAGGTTACGATCGACTTCTCGGGCGGTGTGTCATTGACCGGCAACAACTGGGTCCTTGAATACATCAATCCCAATGACAGCCAGAACGACCCCGCCAATCAGCGCTATCGTCTGGGTATGGAGACCTCGATAACCACCATCGACCCGAACCCCGGCGTCGTGCCCGAACCCGCCACCTGGGCGATGATGATCGGCGGCTTCGGCTTGGCCGGTGTGATGCTTCGACGCCGGCAATGTCGGTCGGCATAGTCCAGATTGATCATGCGCGGCTCCGGAGATGGCCGCACGGTTCCACGGTAGACCGACCCTGCAATCTAGCGGATTCCGGTATCTGAGGTGCTTTATGATCCGATTTTCAATAACCATGTGCCGCCGTGTGGCCGCCGTTGCGGCCGTCGCGTCGGTCACTCTGGCGTCAGGTCAGGCCCTGGCCGCAAATCTGCTGACCAACGGCAGCTTTGAAGGTCCGCCCGCCAACAATTTTGCCGCTGGCTACTATCGTGGACCGCTGGCCCCGGACGGCTGGCAGCGTGTATCCGGTCTTGAGGCGCCCGACATCCTCAGCAATAGCTACATCCAGAATGGCGCAGGGTTTCAAACCCTGATCGGCGCTCAGGACGGCGTACGCTTCCTTGACATGAACGGCGCAAGCCCCACCGGCGGTCTGTTTCAGACCGTGTCGGGCCTGACGGTCGGCGGGACGGTTACCCTGGACTTCTGGGTGGCCCGATGGGCGCAGAACAGCTCCGGAACGCTGACCGCCAGCCTGCTCGACGCGTCGAACCAGGGC
>Ga0105048_10017964_pt1 | contig 10893 bp, 7 predicted proteins | sample MAT05_FD_78382 | JGI IMG/M metagenome (GOLD analysis project Ga0105048, IMG submission 78382) | Freshwater microbial communities from Lake Fryxell liftoff mats and glacier meltwater in Antarctica - MAT-05 | ecosystem: Environmental > Aquatic > Freshwater > Ice > Liftoff microbial mat | place...
ATTGGCGGTGGCGGCAATCTGCTGCTGGTGGTGGACGAGACCGACCTGCAGCACAGCAGGCAGCGGTTGGCCAACGTGATCGAGGGGGCCGAGGTCGGCACCTGGGAGTGGGAGATTGCCACCGGCCGCAACTGTGTCAATGACCGCTGGTTGCAGATGCTGGGCTACTCGCGGGCCGATCTGCACCCGGTGACGTTCGAAAGCTGGCAGGCGCTGCTGCACCCTGCCGATCTTGCCCCGATCATGACCCGGATCGCCGAGATGCTGCAAGCGCCGGACCGGCAGCTGGAGATGGTCTACCGGATGCGCCATGCCGACGGGCATTTCGTCTGGATCCAGTCGCGCGGACGGGTCGTGCAAAGCTCTGCGGCGGGGCAGGCGATGCTGGTCGCCGGGGTGCATGTCGATGTGACGGCCCGGAAGGCGGCCGAGCACCGGTTGGAGGACGTGGTTCTGGGGGCGCAGATCGCGACCTGGCAGATGGATGTCCGCCTTGGCCGCAACATCATCGACGCGCAGTGGGCCCGTTTGCTGGGCTACGAGATGGAAGATCTGGTGCCGATGAGCCCCGAAGCGTGGGAGACCTTCGTGCATCCCGACGATTATGCGAAACTGATCGAGCGGCATGGCCGGCGGTTCGCGATGGGCGAGGTGCAGTTCAGCGACGAGTTGCGGCTGCGCCACCGCGACGGCCACTGGGTCTGGATCATGTCGGCCGGGCGGGTAACCGACTGGGGCGAGGACGGCATGCCGCAGGTCCTGTCGGGTGTGCATATCGACATCAGTGAACGCAAGGCGCTGGAGGCGGCGCTGGAGGAGGAACGCGACTTTCTGGCGGCGCTGATGGAAACCTCGGTGTCGGGCATCGCGGCGATCAATGCGCAGGGGCACGTCGTCTTTGTCAACAAGGCGGCCGAACTGGCCCTCGGGCGCAGTGCCGCCACGCTGATCGGCGCGCCCTGCGGTCCGCTCGATTGGGCGATGACCGATGCGGCGGGCGCACCGATGGCGCGTGACGACGCCCCGACGGTCCGCGCAACGCGATCCGGGACGGCGCAGCTGGGCCAGAGGATCGGCATCGCGTGGCCCGACGGCACCCGGCGCATCCTGTCGGTGAACGCCGCCCCGCTGCGCATCGCGGGCGTGGCGGCCGATGTCGTCTGCTCGGTGACCGACATCACCGATGCGGTCCGCGCAGAGCAAGACCTGCGCGCGGCCATGGAGCGGGCAGAAGCGGGAAACCGGGCGAAATCGGAATTCCTCGCCAACATGAGCCACGAGCTGCGCACGCCCCTGAACGGCGTTCTGGGCATGGCCGAGGTGTTGGGGGCGTCACTGACCACCACCGAACAGCGGAACATGCTGGCGACGATCCAAAGCTCGGGGACGCTGCTTTTGTCGATCATCAACGATATTCTTGACCTTGCCAAGATCGAGAGCGGCCAGATGATGCTGGACGATCAGCCCTTTGTCCCGGCCGATCTGGCAACGCAGGTCGAGGCGATCAGCGGGCTGGCGGCGCAGTCCAAGGGCGTCGATCTGGTGGTGATGTCGGATACCGGCGCGCAATGGCCGCGGCGCGGCGACGCCCAGCGGGTGCTGCAAATTCTCAGCAATCTGGTGGGCAACGCCATCAAGTTCACCGAAACGGGCGAGGTGCGGGTGATGCTGACGGCCCGGCCCTCGGGGCCGCTGGTGATCGAGGTCAGCGACACTGGCATCGGGATGACGGCCGAGCAGGTGTCGCGGGTGTTCGAAGATTTCGTGCAGGCCGACGGCACCATCACCCGCAGGTTCGGCGGCACCGGTCTGGGTCTGCCTATCGTGCGGCGCCTGGTGACGCAGATGGGGGGCACGATTGATCTGACCAGCCAGCCCGGACAGGGCAGCCAGATGCGCGTCGAACTGCCGTTGCCGCATGCGCCCCATGTTCCGGCCGCCCCCCGGCGCGCTCCGCAGGTGCGCCTGCCATCGGATCTGGGCGTCGTGCGGGCCATGGTGGCCGAAGACAACGCGACGAACCGGGTGATCCTGCACGCCATGCTGGCGGCTTTGGGCGTCGAGGTGACGCTGGTCGAGGACGGCGACGAAGCTGTCGACCGGTGGCAGCCGGGGCGGTATGACGTGCTTTTGCTGGACATCTCGATGCCGCGCAAGGACGGGGTCTCGGCGCTGGCGGAAATCCGGGCGCTGGCCAAGGCGATGGGCGTGGACTGTCCTCCGGCGGTTGCGGTGACGGCCAACGCCATGACCTATCAGTTCGAGGAATATCGCGCCCGTGGTTTTGCCGAATGTGTGGCGAAACCGATCCGTATGGAAGAGCTTGCCCGCGCCATCATCGACGTCATGCGGCCGCAAAGCCTGCCAGTGTGACTTCGACCCCCGCCGCGGCCAACAGGGCGGCAATCGGGCCGGGCGGTGCGGTTTCGGTGACCAGACGGTGGAAAGCCTCGGGTTGGGCGATGCGGATCGGGGCGGTTCGGGTGAACTTCGAGCCGTCCGCCACGATGATTGCCTGATCGGACTGGGCCAGAACGGCCCGGCTGAACTCTGCCTCCGGCAGGTCCTGCAACAGAAACCCGGCCTGCGCGTCGATGGCCGCGACCGACAGCACCGCGACCTGCACCCGAAACTGCCGCACGAACCCAAGCGCCTCGGCCCCGAAGGCTCCGCCGTCGTGGCGGCGCAATTCGCCCCCCGCCATGAACACGCGGTTGCCGTTCACCCCCGTCAACGTCGATGCGACGGCCAATGAATTGGTGACAACCTGCAAATCCCGGTGGCGCAGCAACGCCTGCGCCACATAGGCGGTGGTGGTGCCCACATCGAGAAACACCGATGCCCCGTCGGCGATCACCGCCGACACCCGTGCCGCAATCGCCTGTTTCGCGCCGGCATTCTGCACATATCGGTGGGCGAATGTCGGCTCGGCCCGCCAGTTGGTCAGATGCACACCGCCATGCACCTTGATCACGGTGCCGGCGTCTTCCAACCGGCGCACATTGCGGCGGATGGTTTCTTCGGACACCTGCAGCACGCGGGCCAGATCGGGAATCCGGGCAGACCCTGTCAGGTTCAGGTGATCAAGAAGTGCACGCTCGCGGTGGCTTTGGGGCATATGCTGTCCGGTTTTGTGGGTTTTGGCGGGCGTATGGCGCCGATCCCAACAGGATATCCACATCACGCCACATTTTCCCACAAAGATTTTGACAAACCCGAATGGTTTGCCTCAGCCTGCGGAAGCCGCGACGGCGACCGCCACCACAGGCCATTGCGAACGGGATGGAGCAGGCCATGACCCCGCTGGACCGGGTAAACAGTTTGCCGATCTGGCAGGGGCCCATCGTGGCCGAGCCTTTGGGCGGCGGCATCACCAATGTCAATTTCAACGTGCAGGACGGCGACCGGCGGGTGGTGGTGCGGATCGGCGACGACATTCCGGTGCATCAGATCCTGCGGTTCAACGAACTCGCCGCCAGCCGTGCCGCCCACGCGGCCGGGGTGTCGCCCGCGGTGATCTATCACGAACCGGGCGCGCTGGTGATCGACTTTGTGCCGGGCCGCACCCTGACCGCCGCCGACCTGCGCGATGACGCGATGCTCGATCAGGCGACAGACCTGATCGCCCGGGCACACCGCGACATTCCCGACCATCTGCGCGGCCCGGTGCTGACCTTCTGGGTGTTTCATGTGATCCGCGACTATGCGGCGACGCTGACCCAGGATCACAGCCGCCACAGCACCTTGCTGCCCGGCCTTCTGGCGCAGGCGGCCGCCCTGCAGGCCGTCGTCGGCCCGATAGATATGGTGTTCGGCCACAATGACCTGCTGCCGGCCAATTTCCTGCATGACGGCACCCGGCTGTGGCTGATTGACTGGGACTATGCCGGATTCAACTCTCCGCTGTTCGATCTGGGTGGGCTGGCGGCCAATGCGGGTCTGTCGCCCGATCAGGAAGCGCGGGTGCTGAGCGGTTATTTTGGCCGGGTCGCGGACTCCGCCCTGATGCGCCGCTACCGGGCGATGAAAGCCGCGGCGGCACTGCGCGAGGCGATGTGGAGCATGATCTCGGAAATTCACTCGGGTCTCGACTTCGACTTTGCCGCCTACACCGCCACCTATCTGGCCACGTTCGACGCTGCCTACGTCTCATTCCGGCAAAGCTGAGGTTCCCATGCACGATCTTCCCACCACTGCCCGCGCGGTCGTCATCGGTGGCGGCATCATCGGCTGCTCGACCGCCTATCATCTGGGCAAGCTGGGCTGGTCCGACACCGTTCTGCTGGAGCGTAAAAAGCTGACGTCCGGCACGACATTCCATGCGGCGGGGCTGGTGGGGCAATTGCGCACCTCGGCCAACATCACGCAAATGCTGGGGTATTCGGTGGACCTTTACAAACGGCTTGCATCCGAGACGGGTCTGCAGACCGGGTGGAAGATGAACGGCGGCTTGCGTCTGGCCTGCAACGCCGAACGCTGGACCGAGGTGAAGCGGCAGGCGACCACGGCGCATTCCTTCGGGCTGGAAATGCACCTGCTGACCCCGCAAGAGGCGCAGGATCTCTGGCCGCTGATGACGATCACCGATCTGGTCGGCGCGGCGTTTCTGCCCACCGACGGGCAGGCGAACCCTTCGGACATCACGCAAAGCCTTGCCAAGGGTGCGCGGATGGCGGGGGTGAAGATCTTCGAGGACACGCCGGTGACCCGGATCATCGTCGAAGACGGGCGCATCCGCGGGGTCAAGACCCCCTACGGCACCATCGACTGCGAAAAGGTCATCTGCTGCGCCGGGCAGTGGACGCGGGTGTTGGCGGGGTCGGTCGGAGTCAACGTGCCGCTGGTGTCGGTCGAGCATCAATACATGGTCACCGAACAGATCGCGGGCGTGACCCCCGACCTGCCGACCCTGCGCGACCCGGACCGTCTGACCTACTGGAAAGAGGATGTCGGCGGACTTGTCTGGGGCGGTTACGAGCCGAACCCGAAACCCTGGGCCGTCGATGGCATTCCCGAGAATTTCCATTTCGACCTGCTGACAAGCGACTACGACCATTATGCGCAATTCATGGACAACGCGATTGCCCGGGTGCCCGCCCTTGCCACCGCCGGGGTAAAGCAGTTGATCAACGGGCCGGAATCCTTCACCCCCGACGGCAATTTCATTCTGGGCGAAGCGCCCGAGTTGCGGAATTTCTACGTTGGCGCCGGCTTCAACGCCTTTGGCATCGCCAGCGGTGGCGGGGCGGGCATGGCATTGGCCGAATGGGCGGCAACCGGTGCGGCCCCCTACGACCTTTGGCCGGTCGATATCCGCCGCTTTGGCCGGGTGCACCGCAGCACCGACTGGGTCCGCGCCCGCACGCTTGAAGCCTATGGCAAGCATTACACCATCGCCTGGCCATCCGAGGAAATGCGCTCGGCCCGGCCCAGCCGGCGGTCGCCGCTCTATGCACATCTGCAGGCCGCGGGGGCGTGCTTTGGCGAAAAGCTGGGGTGGGAGCGGCCCAACTGGTTTGCGGTCGGCGATGAGACGCCGGTTGACCGCTATTCCTATCAGCGCCCCGGCTGGTTCGACGCCGTCGCGCGCGAACATCGCGCCTGCCGGACGGCGGCGGTGCTGATCGACCAGACCTCGTTCGCCAAGTTCACGCTGAAGGGCGCCGATGCGGCGGCGGCGCTTGGCTGGATCGCGGCGGGCAACATCGACCGCGCGGTGGGCAGTCTGACCTACACCCAGATGCTGAACCCCAAGGGCGGGATCGAGGCCGATGTGACCGTGGCCCGCGTCGCGGCGGACGAGTTCTACATCACCACCGGCACCGGCTTTGCCACCCGCGATTTCAACTGGATCGCCCGCAACCTGCCCGAGGACGCCAAGTGCCAGCTGGTCGATGTGACCTCCGGCTCGGCGGTGCTGTCGCTGATGGGGCCGAACGCGCGGACCATCCTGTCGGCGGTCTGCGGCGATGATCTGAGCAACGCGGGCTTCCCCTTTGCCAGCGCCCGCCAGATATCGGTCGCCGCCTGCCCGGTGCTGGCGCTGCGGGTGACCTATGTCGGCGAATTGGGCTGGGAATTGCACATGCCGGTCGATGTGGCCGTGACGGTCTACGAGGCGCTGATGGCGGCCGGGGCGGGGCTGGGGCTGGTCGACGCAGGCTACCGCGCGATCGAGACCCTGAGACTGGAGAAGGGGTATCGCGCATGGGGGTCGGACATCGGACCCGACCACACGCCGATCGAGGCCGGTCTGGGGTGGGCCTGCAAGATCAGATCCGGATTGCCGTTCCAGGGCCGCGAGGCGCTGCTGTCGCAGATCGCGGGGGGTGTGACAAAGCGGCTTGCCGGGTTCACCGTGGACGATCCGGGTGTGATCCTGCTGGGCCGCGAAACCATCACGCGCAACGGCGAACGGGTGGGCTGGCTGTCGTCGGGCGGCTTTGGGCATACGATAGGAAAACCCGTGGGTTACGGCTATGTCCGTCACCCCGGCGGGGTCAGCGATGCGTTTCTGACGACGGGGGCCTATGCGCTTGAAGTGGCGTCGCAACAGGTGCCGGCGACGCTGCATCTGCGGCCGATGCACGACCCGGGCATGACAAGGGTCAAGGCATAAGCCGCGGGTCCACGGGGGGTTGCATCAGGGTATAAGCCGGGCCTGCTGAATGCCGCCCATTCCGGTGCAAATTGATCTTCAAGATCACTTCTCGAACCAAGTGCGGCATGATCTTGCCATAACAGCATCGGATTTCTCGCTGAACCGCGGTCAACCACACGACGATGACGGGCATGCTTTACAAGACCAAACTCTCCCGCACCTTTCCAGCGCCAAATGGCAACACGAAATTTGATTTCAGGGTCGTGGACCTACGGGTGGACCTGAAGCTCCCGGCAAATGACCACTGAGGCGGCGCGTGTCTGACTTTAGGGCCGGGTTATTCGATAAAACGCAAAGCGCGTGCGGATCTCTCAGCAAGTTTGCACTGTGCAGCCTTCTCTGAGGCGGACATCGTTTCAAATTCGATTTTGGTGCCGCCTGTCATTAAGGACAGGGCGGATGCAATGGCAATATCGGCGGGGTCCGCGTTCTCTGCGATGTATTGCTCAACGGTATCAACGTCATACCTGAGCCCACAAGCGGTTTCCGCCCCAAGCAGCCCCCCAAGGGTCAGAGCGAACTTAGTTCCGTCCATGTATTGCTGCGCACTCGCAGGCAACGCGATCACAGAAATAGCAAAGGCATGGGCAACGACCAAACGCATAGCGAACTCCTATTTGATTCCGTCACTAAGCCAAATGGCGGATAGAAGGGCAAAAGGGGGCTGCGGCACAACCTCCAGTTTCCCAATCTGATGCCATGCGGACGCCACACCGGGACCGCTGCCGTTCGCTGGCAGGAAGGTGACAAATCCGGTGACAAGTGAAAAACAGAGTGAGCGGCGGGCCTTGCGACACACTGCCAACTATCTGCTTCAATGGGGATTTCTTGGCTCCGGCGGTAGGGATCGAACCTACGACCAATTGATTAACAGTCAACTGCTCTACCGCTGAGCTACGCCGGAACACTGGGTGGCCGTATAGCAAGGGTGTGGGGGGGCGGCAAGGGGGCGGGGAAAGAAATCGGCGTCGGGGACGTGGCCTGCATTTTTCGGGCAATCTCAGCCCTTTGAGGGGGTTTACGACCGGGTTTGCGGCGGGTCAGGTCAGCGTGAATCGGCCATTGGGGTCGAACGGGGTGGGGGCGGCCACCCGGTCGCGGTCCCAGAGGTCGATCAGATGGGCCAGCACGTTTCGACTGGCGGCGGGCAGGAGAGCAGGTGGTGTTGTCGTGTAGATCTGCCGGGACAACTGCGTGGCACTGGCGGGGCCGCCGCGCAGCGCGGCCAGGATCTCGGCCTCGCGGCTGGCACGGTGGGCCAGCAACGCGGCCAGCCGTGCGGCGGGGTCGGTGACCGCAGTTCCATGGCCGGGGTAGATGACGGACCAGCGCCGCGCCGCCAGCGCCCGCAGCGAAGCCACGTAGTCCCCCATGTCGCCGTCCGGTGGCGACACCAGCGAAGTGGACCAGCCCATGACGTGATCGCCTGCGAAAAGCCTGTCGCCGACGGCGAAGCCCAGATGGCATCCGGTATGGCCGGGCAGATGCAGCACCTCTATGGTCAGGTCTCCGAGGGTCAGCACCTCGGCATGGCGCAGCCGCCGGTCGGGGACAAAGCGCAGGTCAAACCCCTCGCCGCCGCCCGCAAGCCCGGCGGCCGCCAGCCGGGTCATCCGGTCCGACCTGCCCGATCCCGCCGGACCAAAGGCCAGCACCCTGGCCCCCGTCGCATCGGCCAACGGGCGGGCGAGTGCGGAATGGTCAAGGTGGCAATGCGTCACCAGAATGGCCGCAACCCGAGCCTCCCCGATGGCCGTCAGGATCGCCGTCCGGTGGGGCGCAAGATCGGGGCCGGGGTCGATCACCACCACGGCGTCCCGGCCCAGCAGATAGGTGTTGGTGCCGGTGCCGGTCATGGCCGAGGCGTTGTCGGCGCGGATCAGGCGCAGGTCGGGGCTGGTCGGCATGGCGGCTCCTGTCGCTGCCAGATAGACCGCAGACCGTGCCATGGTTCAAGGCCGCCCGGGCGCGGTCTGGGGCCTTTCCAACCGCCGCGGTGGCGCATAGGGTCTGGCGATGCGAGACCGCTTCAAACCCTATCTGCCGCGCAGCCTGTTTGGCCGTGCCGCGCTGATCCTGATCGTGCCGATCGTCACGATCCAGCTGGTCGTGTCGATCGTCTTTATCCAGCGGCATTTCGAAGGCGTCACCCGGCAGATGACGGGCGGGGTGCTGATCGAGATCGGGCATCTGCAGGCCGAGGTGGCGCAGGCCCCGACACTGGCAGCGGCCCAGCGGCGGGCGCAGGCGGTGGGGCAGGCGCTGGAGTTGCTGGTGACGCTGCCGGTCGCGCCACAGACCCGCGATCTGCGCGCGTTCTGGGACTGGTCGGGGCGCGAGGTGATCCTGACGCTGCGGGGGGGGGTGCAGGGGGTCACGGCGGTGGACCTGCTATCGGACCAGCGACAGGTGCGGTTGCAGGTGGCCAGCGCCTATGGGCCGATGCAGATTGACGTGCAGCGTCGGCGGGTGTCGGCGTCGAACCCGCATCAGTTGCTGGTGCTGATGGTCGTGGCATCGGCGCTGATGACGCTGATCGCCTATGTATTCCTGCGCAACCAGCTGGCGCCGATTGCCCGGCTGGCGCGGGCCGCCGAGGATTTCGGCCGGGGCCGCGCGGTGCCCTACCGGCCGCGCGGGGCAACCGAGGTGCGGGTGGCGGGGGCGGCGTTTCTGGACATGCGGGCCCGGATCGAGCGGCAGATCGAACAGCGCACGCTGCTGTTGTCGGGCGTCAGCCATGACCTGCGCTCGCCCCTGACGCGGATGAAGCTGGGGCTGTCGCTGCTGCCCGAAGATGACGAGACCGCAGCCCTGCTGCGCGACGTGGCCGACATGGAGCGGCTGGTGGACGAATTTCTGGCCTTCGCGCGCGGCGATGCGATGGAGGTGGCCGACGAGGTTGACCCGGCCGCGCTGGTGGCGCGCGCTGTCGAGAATGCGCAGCGCGCCGGGCAGGCGGTGACGTTGGGCGCGTGCGACGGGGCGGGGGTGGTGCGGCTGCGCGAGGCGGCGGTGATGCGCGCGCTCGAGAACCTGATCGGCAATGCGGTGCGCTTCGGCACCCGGGCCGAGGTCAGTTGCGCGATGACCGACCGCAGCCTGCGGCTGACGGTCGAGGATGACGGGCCGGGCATTCCGCGCGACCGGCGCGACGAGGCGGTGCTGCCCTTTGCCCGGCTGGACGCCGCGCGCGATCCGAACCGGGGCGGCGGGGTGGGGCTGGGGCTGGCGATTGCCGCCGATGTGGCGCGCAGCCATGGCGGCACGCTGCGGTTGGGCGACAGCGAGTCGTTGGGCGGGTTGCGGGCCGATCTGGTGCTGTCGCGCTAGCTACTTCTCGGCGCCCATCACCAGAATCCAGTGCAGCCGGCTGTCGGGGGCCGAGCTCATGGCGATGCCGACGCCGACGTCGCGGGTCTGGCGCATCAGCATGTTCTTCTTGTGGCCGGGCGAATTCATCCACCATTGCACCGCGCGGGTGCCGTTGGCGAAGCCGCGTCCGGTGTTTTCCGAGGCGGCGCGATAGTTGTAGGCCACCCGGTGCAGCCGGTTCACCAGCCGCCCGCCGTCTGACCCTTCGTGCGAGATCGAGTGGCGGCGGGCATTGTCGCAGGCGTGCGTCTGGGCCGCGCGGTCCAGCTTGGGTGAATAGACAAAGGCCGGCAGTCCCCGCGCGCGGCGTTCGGCATTGAGTTGGACCACAAGGTCGGCCTGCATCGTCTGATAGCCGCCGGGTTTCGAGCAAAGTGCCTGCGCCGGGGCGGCAAGCGCCAGCAAGGCAGCAGCAATCGTCAGGGTGCGGGTCAGGGTCATCGCGGCTCCTTGAGCGGTAAATTCATGAGCCTCATGGTTGCAGCCAATCATGGCATCCCGGCGGCGACAATGAAACCGGATCAGGGAGTTTAGGTCGAAATTCGCGCACCCAGCGGTGACAGCACCGCGCCGCCCGCCGCGCGGGCATCGTCGGGGTCGTGGGTGACAAGGATCACCGGCAGGCCATCTGCGCGGGCGCGGTCAAACACCAGCGTCCTGATCTGGCTGCGCAATCCGGCGTCAAGGCGCGAGAACGGCTCGTCCAGCAGCAGGGCCTGCGGTTCTGCCAGCAGGGTGCGCAGCAGGGCGACGCGGGCGCGCTGGCCGCCCGACAGGGTGGCGGGGTCGCGGGGGCCAAAGCCTGCAAGGTCCATCTCGGCCAGCGCCGCGTCGATGCGCGCGGCGCGGTCACTGCG
>Ga0105048_10017965_pt1 | contig 10893 bp, 6 predicted proteins | sample MAT05_FD_78382 | JGI IMG/M metagenome (GOLD analysis project Ga0105048, IMG submission 78382) | Freshwater microbial communities from Lake Fryxell liftoff mats and glacier meltwater in Antarctica - MAT-05 | ecosystem: Environmental > Aquatic > Freshwater > Ice > Liftoff microbial mat | place...
GCTGGCGTACGCTCCGGTCTGATATGACTCGGGAAAGCAGAGGTAAGTTGGCAAGAAACAGGATGCACATGCGTGAATGAATCGGGGTTTCGAAATCTGGTGAGTGGCCAGACAAATGGCGTACTGGCGTCCGTTCTGCGTATGGCACTGGGCGTCGCATCGCTGGGTTACGGGCTATCGATTCGTATTCGTAATGAACTGTTTCAGCGCGGTTGGAAGTCCATTCAACGGGTTGCGGTGCCCATCATCAGTGTAGGAAATCTGACGACCGGCGGCACCGGCAAAACGCCGCTCGTGGCAATGGTTTGTCACTTGGTGCAGGAGTCCGGTTTGCGGCCTGGCATCGTGAGCCGAGGGTATCGTTCGGTCGATGGCGGGGCGAATGACGAAAAACTGGTGCTGAATCTATTATGTCCGGGAGTTCCGCACGCTCAAGACCCTGATCGCGTTGCGGCGGCGAATTTATTAACCATCACAGAACAAGTGGATGCCATCGTGATGGACGATGGTTTTCAGCACCGACGTCTGCATCGGGATCTTGATATCATCGTGATCGACGCGACCAATCCGTTCGGCTATGGATGCCTGCTGCCCCGAGGCATGCTGCGAGAACCGCTGTCGTCTTTGAGACGAGCGGATATCGTGATGATCACAAGGTCCGATCTTGTCAGCGAACGCGACCTGGCAAAGATTAAACGGCGTATCATTGATGCCGCACCGCAACTCGCAGATCGGATTCTGCATGTCGCGTTTCAGCCAACGTCGCTGCGAAGTCTCGACGGCAGCAGCAAGTCACTCAACGAAGTCGCAGGGAAGTCCGTGCATCTCATGGCGGGCATCGGAAACCCCGACGCATTTCAAACCACTGCTGTTCGAGCTGGCATGAGAGTCACTGGAACATCGTGGTTTCCAGACCATCATCATTATTCGAACGACGACCTGCAGCAAGTTCAACAGCGAGCGTCGTCATCTGGTACTGAATGGATTGTGACAACTCTCAAAGATCTCGTGAAGCTGCCAACCGAGTGCCACAACATCCGCGCGTTAGAAATCGCCGCCGTATTTCCGAATCCACAACATCTGGTAGTGTTGCGAGGATTGATCAACCGAGCAACTGGACGCTAGCCCGATCCGTCCGCATCACAAGTCGAACAGAATGCGCAGCCGATCCCCAACCTCATTCATCGTTGCGGTTGTGACTGCTCCCCAGCGTTGTGCCAGTCGGTCGTGAGAGACTGACCGAACCGCTTCGCACATGATGAAACTCCTGGACTTTGTCCCCCCTTCCGGTGGTTGCAGTGCGACATGCCAGGGAATGCTCTTGTCCTTGCTGGTTATCGGCGCTATCACCACCAGATCAGCAGGACTCTTGTTGAATCCGTTCGTCGAGACAACCAGCACCGGACGTTTGCCCGCCTGTTCCCGTCCCCGTGTCGGGTTTAGGTCCACCAACCACACTTCACCGCGCAGCGGAGTTGTCATTGTTATTCCTTTCCGAGTCCGTCCTTGAGCGTCTTGTCCCACGCCTTGCGTTCAGCCTGTTCGGCTGCCCACGCCTTCTTATCCTTCCGTAGTTCTCCATACGCTTGTGAAGCCTGTTCCAGGAATCGCTGGCGACGAAGAGCCTCAATCGCCTGTTCCAGGACAAGAGGCATCGACGCACCCAACTCTTCCGACAACACCTTCAATTTCCGGTGGCTTTCAGGGTTGATGCGAACCGTGGCAGACATCGCTGTTTCTCCGTGAATGATTCCATCGTGACAATCAAATTGAACGCCACAAAGTATACATAACCGTATTCAAATTGCCATACATAATCCGAACGAACTTACCCGGCATAATGCTTCTTGCTGTTTCTGACGCATTGAAACAACAGTCGTTCACAATGCTCCCCGACGCTGATACCGCAGGCACGGGCGGACATGGGTACGAGGCTGTTGGCAGAAGATAACCTACACAAGAAGGCACAGTTCAAACGCTGGATTTGTTTGAGAAGGGGCCATCGCGGTCAAGTGTATGGCACCCGCTGTTGTTCCCTTTCGTTCGGTCGTGACTTTGCGACACTCAAGGACAATTTTGAGAACAGCTACAAGCGGATCAATTTTGGTTTCAGCACGCAGCCTGTAGGTGGAATTGAAAGAGTTGAATCGATTTACCCTGACAAAGTAGCAACTGATTTGCTCGTCTTTGAGATTCCGCTCGATACAGTCGAGTATCTTCGGCTTGAGCTTCCGGCGAAGAATTTTGGAGGTAGCGGGATGCTGCGTATTCAGATCCCGAAGGAGATGATTGTCCGATAGCATTGCGTCCGGATAGAGTTTTAAGGGGGTGGGTTGTACGTTTTGTTGCCGTACGTTTTGTTGCCATAGCATGGTGGGCCAGCGCTCGCTCTGCTCGCTGGTCCCAGCCTACTTGTTGATCAATTGCAGCTCAGATTCGTTCAACGGCGGATCAAGTGTGGCGTCATATCTGACCGATAGATCGTAGCGCGCCCGTTGATAGACCGTATCAAACACTTCCTGCAGCGGGACGACAGCGTCGGCGTCGCCACGCTTGAGTGGGATTGGAATCGGAGGCAGTTTGTCGCGAAGTGTCCATGCGTAAACCTCGCAGCGTGGCCGACGATTCGCTCGACTCACGATCGCGTAAAAGTCGCCTGGAGGAAGAGACCCAACCACCGGTAGCCGCACGCCGCCACGCAGCAGATCGAGTTCCACCAGATGCGTGGGGCTCGACAGGATTTCGACACGCTTCGTCAAGTACTCTCGTCGACCGTCGCCGTTGCGTCTTTTGTTCGCGGGTGAAAGCAGTTCGATCACAGTGACGACCTGCATCGTTTCACGATCACGGACAACGAGGTATGTTTCAAACCGTTCGATCGGCATTGGGAGATCACATTCCACTGCGATTGTTCCTGGTGTCTGTGACAGGATTCCCGTGGCAGGGCCCGAATCGACCGCAATGACAGCAATATCCGCCCGACGCATCGTCTCAGGATCTTCGCCAACACGTTCTACATAGACTCGCCGTTCAACGCGGATGAGGTAGTCTGGTTCCACAGCGGGACTGAGGCGATCCGAGAAGGCCGTCATCAGGCGTGTGTGGAAATCTTCCCATTCCTGTGCCTCCAGAAATGGATCCATGCCAGGGAACGGTGATGGCATTGCAGATGACTCCTTGATCAATTCAGGCAATGAAAATTGCGCATGAAAGTGTCATTAACGAATAGCCTGTGACGTGTAAATTGTTTCCCATTCTACTGATACGGACGTCCGTATAGAAAGGTTGGGGAAGATTTCAGGAACAAAACGACCGAGTGCAACGTCCATGCTGGGTTTGCTTTTGCACCGGATGAATGTCTGTATCTCTGGGTTACTGAGCTAAACTTTTGCGTCCCAGGCGGATTTGCGGATCGATTTACATCGGATAAAATGTAAATTCGGCGCAATTCGCGTAACCTACCACTCGGCGATGGTGAGGAATTCCGTAATTATTGCGTCATGTCGGTCAAAACGTTTGGAACGACCGTGAATCAGGCAACACAAGGTCACTGGTATGAAACGATTTTCTAACGGACTGAGCATTTTCCTGGTGCTGCTCACCATGGTTGCGATGAACCAGTCGCAAATAGTCGGGCAGGAAACCACGGAGCCCGGAACTGAGACGATCGCAGCGGCACCTGACGGGCAGGGCGAAGCAGCAACTCCGTCGCTCTCAGAGAAGTGGGATCGGCTGATTTATGTGCCGTTCAAAGAACTGCAAAAGGTGTTCGACAACCAGGATGCGTCGGTCGTCCTGCCCTATGCTGAATACCTCGACCTGATGAAACGCGCGCTGGCGGCTGTGCCTGTAATGACAGGGAATCAGGATGCGGTCATCACGTCGTCGTCATGGTCCGCAACCGTGGAAAAAGATCTGGCACGGGTTACCGTGGAATTGAAACTCAACGTGATGAAAGAAGACGGCTGGGCGACATTGCCGATTGCATTCGGAGCGGCCGCGATTGGCAGGATGGATCCAGCAGACGGGTCCGTATTGCTCAAGGGAATCGGACAAGGGCAGTACGAACTGCTGGTGAAGGGTGCCGGACAGAAGACCGTGATTCTGGAATTGCTGGCGACCGTGCTGACATCGCCGGAAGATCGATCGTTTGCGATTCAGTGTCCTCCGACAGGCATCAGCGAACTGGTCGTGACGATTCCTGAACCTGACCAGACCATTCGTATCACTCCGCTGCAGGTGCTGCTTCCAACCGATGATTTAGCAGTTGAAGGCCAGACGGTTGCCAAAGCCAGCCTGGGTGCGACAACTCAATTTGAAGTCCACTGGAATCCGCGAGCAGGCTCAAAGCCGGTGATGGATCTGTTGAGTAGTGTGACCAATCAAACCACGGTGCGGATTGAACAAGGATTGCTGCAGTCTCGCGCGGTGCTGAACTATGAGATACTTCGCGGCGAACTTCGCGATGTCGCGGTGCTGGTTCCGAAAGATGCGAGAATCATTGATGTCGTTTCCGCCGCCGGTCGCATCCGATCGTGGGCAGCGGAAGAGGTCGGTGAAACGCATCAGATCGTGAAAGCCGAGTTGCTGGTTCCGGCGACAGAGAAATTCCAGATCGAAATCCAGACAGAGCGTCCCATCGAAGGCGATACGCTGCAATTGATCGGTAAGTCAGCCGACGGCAAGTTGCACGGAGTTCACGCGGATGCGGTCGTTCGCGAAGCCGGGCGACTGGCGATCGTAACTGATCCCGCTCTGACCACGGTTGTGAAGACTCAGGTGGGTGTGAAGCAGGTTGATGGCGGTGAGGCTTCGAAGGGCGACCAGGCTGCTGCGGCAGCAAATACCTGGGAATTCAGTGGCATGAACGGGCAGCTTGTGGTGCAGATCAAGCCCGTTGAGCCGCGACTGCTGGTGACACACAACGTGCAGTATGTGTTCCGGGATGATGAATTGCGTATGCGGTCAGTTCTTAAATATGAAGTCGAGCGTGCGGGTGTGTTTCAGTTGTCGCTCAAAGTTCCTGAATCGCTGACGATCGACAGTGTCTCGGCAGATGGCATGAGCGAATTCAATATCGATAAAGGCAGCGGCAAGGTCACGCTTTCGCTGACCCAGAAACGCATGGGTGCGATCGAAGTCACCGTGCAGTCTCATCAGGCCTTCGATGCATCTGCCGATAACGTCGAGATGGAATTGCCGACGTTGACGCCGGAAGGTGTCGAGCGCGAAACCGGCGTCGTGACAGCGTACGCTCCCGAATTTCTGGATGTCATCACAGTCGATGAAAAGCTTGTGGGGCTGTTTCCGTCGCGGGATGCTGCGGTCGAGCAACTTCCACGTTTGCGACACGTCGCGTCATGGAATTTCACTCGTCGCCCGATCGCCCTGTTTGTGCGTACGGCACCGCGGCCTGCCCAAATTGCAGCGACAGTCGGCACGACCGTCCAGGTCGAACCGGAGATTGTCAGGCAGAATGCCGTGGTCACTTTTGACATTCAAAACGCGGGGATAGATACGCTCCGAGTCGCCGTACCGGAAGGTGTTTCCAATGACGTTCGCTTCCGCATCCTTTCGCCAGGTCACACAATTCAACAGCGTGACAAAGCTGCTCAAGCCGAAGACGGCTGGGTGACATGGACGCTGGTTTTGCAGGACGAAACAACGGGCTCGGTACAGTTGGGTGTGGACTGGGACGTGAAACTGGCGAAGGAATCGGCTGGCGAGTTGGGCGGCGTCAGCCCCCCGGTACAACCTGCAGCGGGCACTCCGGAAGCGGCCCTCGCGGCAGACACTGCGGCGGCTCAGTCAAATGCAGCTCCGGAACAAACACTGGTGGTTGAACCGCCGCGCGTGCTCGTACCGTTTACGGACAATCAGGCAAAACGGCGACGAGTTGTCCTGACGCAGGTTCGCGGTGAAATTCGCTTGCTGCGACATGAATCATTATCGATCACTTCGGATTCTCACGGTGAAACCACGGAAGCCATTGATGTGCGTGAACTTGAATTCATGGAACAGGAAGGATACCTGGCCTATCGCTATTTCGCCCAGCCGGCCTCTGCGACAATTCGCATCCGTAAACATGAAATTCACGAAGTCGCGGCAACTGTGGTGTCGCGCGGGGCGATCGAAGTCGTGACGGAACGCCAGGCTTTGGCTTCATGGCGTTGCCGATTCCGAATAACAACCAGCGAACGTCAGCGTTTGCGAATTGATCTGCCGCTTGGCTGCGATCTGCAGGCTCCGTTGCTGAATGATCAACGCACAACGATTGAGAAAGCGACCGATGTGCAGGCCGCTGATCAGTGGGAAGCGTATTACGTCAATATCAGTCGCAGCTCAACGTCGGATCAGGAATTCCTGCTTACTTTGCAGTTCCGCTGTCCGATCGTGGCAGAAACGGCTCGGCCTTATTCCGGTCGAGGCGGTTTTCAGGAGTTACATCTTCCTTTGATTGGCGAAAGTGGTGGCTCGACGGTCGTTCAGCAACTGAAAGTCGTGCTCTGGGCCCCCGAGGAGATTGCGTTTCTCGGAGATCCGGATTTGTGGACTCAGGAGGGCGCAGTACCGGCCTCGGTGATGAGTCCGTTGCGATCGCCTTCAGCCACGATTGCTGCCGCAGCGGTGAATGACTGGATTGATCCTCAGCGCGTCGCATCCGGAGACTTTCCGACTCAGGGTAGCGTTTCAGTGTACCGAGCTGTCGGGCGTCAGTCCGTGATTCAGGTTACCTGGTGGAGTCGTTCGTACTTGTTCTGGATGATCAGCGGAACGCTTGTCGTGATCGGCCTGATCCTGCGTCGCACGTCCTGGGAGAATCGCATTACTCTGGCCCTGCTGGCCGCATTCGCCGTCGCATTGTTTTCGCTCAGTGGCAGTAACGCGACGCCTCAATACGTCGCGATGGCATGGCCGGGAATTCTTGTCGTCGGAGGCATCTGGCTAACGGGGTTGCTGGTAGGGCAACGCAATGGGAGTGATGGGAGGAATGCGAATCATGAGTCGAAGCAGCCACCAAAGTCGCCGCCACCAACGACAATGAATGCTGGTAGCCAACCGTTGCCGCCAGGAACCGTGGTGCCCGCTCCTGAAGTCACAAAAATGATGGATGACCTGATGGGAGGTGCGAAATGAGCGTGCGTTGGCTATTCACATTACTCACATTCTTCACATTCCTCCCATTGGCTTCAGCGCAGGATCCGCCGCAACCCAACGAGCAATTCATACCCGCCGATCAACTCGACACGGTATTCGATCGTGACCGGCGTGGCGTGATGATGAAACGGGAAGAATTCCGCTCGCTGCTGCAGAAGGCTCGCGCGAATGCGGTGAACGAAAATATCCCGATTCCCATCATCACGCAGCAGGCAAATATTACGGTAACGCCTGGAGACCAGCAGGCCACAGTACAGATGGAACTCAAAATCCGGCAGTATGCCGAAGGCTGGCAGATGCTGCACCTTCGAGCTGGAAATCTGCTCGTTGAGAAATTCGAGATCGACGGGCAGCCTGCCCTCATTGCGCGGGATCCCGCCGACCCAACCGCCCTGTATTTTGCGCACGAGAAGGTCGGTGAGTTCCCAGCGATTGTGACCATGTCCACTCAACTTGCGACGCTGGGTAGTGACCGCACGGCGGCTTTTCAGTTGCCAATGGTGCCAGCGGTACAACTCACGGTCAATTGTCCGGCGGGACGACATCTGTTGGTCAATGATCTGAAACTTGATCGACCGACCGCAGACGATGCAGTCGCCAACTACGTGGTTCCGGTCGGCAATGCCTCCGACGTGCGACTGCGCTGGGTAGTGCAGCGGAAGGACATGGAAGCTCAGACCCTGGTATTTGTCCGCACAGACGGACAACTTCAGATCCAGAAAGAAACACTCCGCTGGGACAGTGATTCTCGCGTCAGTGTGTTTGGCGGCACGATCAACAAAGTCGTAGCGCGGGTTCCTGCGAGACTGGAAGTGACGAGTGTCGAATCGACGGGCCTGGAATCATGGACGCTGGATGACGATCCGGACAATGCGGGATACACACGCATCACGCTGACCTTCCGACAGCCGTTTACGAACGATCGCCTGATCAGGATCAAAGCGGTTTCGGCAACTGGCGAAGGGGCCATGCAGAAGATTCCGACTTTGCAGTTTGCCGAGGTCACGGCTCACACAGGGCGACTTGTCGTGACTCATGAAGACGGCCTCCGACTGATGTCTGATACGGGCGGTGGCGTCCGACGAGTTTCCGCAATGGAACTCGGGCTTTCCACGGATGCGTTCGTTTTTGATTTTTGGTTGCAGCAGTATGAGCTGCAGGTCGCGGCAAAACCGCGCGATCGGGAATTATTTGTTGAATCGAGCGCCATGCTGGCGATCGACGATACAGCTGCTTCGTTCACTGCGTCACTCGTTGTTGAAACACTCAACGCGCCGTTGTTTGAGTTGCTGATCAACTTGCCGCCGGATTGGCAACTGAACAGCGTTGTATCCGGCGAGCGGGGCGGCGTCAGCCCCCCGGTACAAGACTCGCTACCGACTTACCAGCCGATCCCCTGGACTTCGACCAGTGAACCCAATCAAATTCTTGTCCGTCCGGCTCAGCCAATCACACCCGGTCGGTTAATCACGCTCGTGCTTAACATGACTCGCACGATCGCCGATCCTGATGCCGAACAGAAACTGGCTTTGCCCGTGGTAACAGCGGCGGACACAACAACCGTCGGTGGAACGTATATCGTGCGATTTGCGGATGATCTTACCGTCGCACCTTTGTCGTTGACAGGTTTGACTCCGATTGCCGGCAATGGCACGGAGCAGGTTTTCCAGAATCTCGGAACGACGGTCTCGGGCGAACTCTCGATTGTGCGGAAGCCGTCTCGGTTGGCAAGTCGATCAGTTCTGAAGACATGGGCCGACAGTCGGCAGCAGTCGCTGGATGCGGAGATCATCACGGACGTGCTGAATGGCACGATTCGTTCGCTGACAATTCGGCTTTCGGAATCTCTGGGTCCCGATGTGCGATTTACAGTTCGCAATGTCGGGCCAGTACCTGGAATCCTGCAGACACGTGCGATTCGACCGGTGACCATCATTGAACAATCGGCTGGAACACCGGCAGACGGGTTACGACCGTTTACGCTGAAACTGGATCATCGTTTTTCCGGTTCGCTTTCTCTGCATACATTTGTGCAACATCCGCGGACCGATGCGGCTCCGATTGCGGCTCCGATCGTGCAAGTGCAGGACGCAGTTCGTCAGCACGGCGTGCTGGTGTTTGAAGCGTCGCCCGAGCAGCAATTGTCGGTCGGGCCGGAAGTCAACTCGATCCCGGGGTTGTTCGTGGCTGATGCAGGTTTGGTCGATGCTCCTGATGTCTCAACTGGTCGCCGAGTCGCATTGATTTATCGCTTTGTGCAGCCGGGTTATGCTTTCCAGGTGAATGAGACGCGCTTTGTGACCAACGCCGTTCCGTCGGCGGTGTGCGAGCAATTGGCGAACGTGTGTACGCTAAATGATTCAGGCAGCATTCAGCGCTGGTGCCAGGCAACGATTCGATCGAGCGGTGTGCAGACGCTGCGGTTTACGTTGCCGGATGCAGAGCGATCGTTTCTGTGGTCGACTATGCTGAATGGCGAGCCTGTGGAAGTGCGTCGTGATGGCGGCGATTATCTGGTTGCGATCCCGACGAACTCCGAAAGTCAGAAGCATGTGCTGACAGTATTGTTCGAATCCGATTCTCTCAAAAGCGGAGCGTTCGGACAGACAGATCAGGGCCCGGTTCAGTTTTCGATCGACGCCGGAAAGTTGCAGGCGATCCCGATCGACGTGTTGCAGCAAACCTGGCGAGTTCACTACCCGCAGTCATCGTTGCTGGTCGATAGCGATGGTCAGTTCCGACCAACATCCGGCGTTGATGAACCCGGGTGGCTGATGTCGCTGGGGCATATTGCATGGCCCGAGACATCCGATTTGCCAAGACGACTCATTCCGCTGGGGATTTTCTTTCTGGTGTTATTTGTACTGACAGTTGCCGTTATCCGACGGAGATGGGTTGGTGTCGCAGGATTGTGCCTGGTTCTGTTGCTGGGCTTTCTGCTGCTTTCGGTCGTTCAACAACAAACGAACGTGTTATTTCACAACATAAATGCGAAAATGGACCAAAGTAATGAGGCACTTTCATTGCCGGGATTAGTTTCCGCGAATCCGCCACCTTCTCGAATGATGCCTCCGGGTGACGGGGGACGGAGTCACGAAGCGATGCCTCGTGCCGACGAGTTTGCTGCCGCTGCACCTGCAGCACCAGGAGGCATGGGGGGCGGAATGGGCGGTGGAGGAATGGGAAGTGCAGGAATGGGTGGTTTCCCTGGAATCGCCGAGACGGACAACGCTGGAGGTCTCACCAATTTTAGCCAGACCGACGGTTTGGCAAGTCAGTCTGGTGGTGCTGCGGCAGTTGATCCGTTCAACGTGCCGCAGGCTGCTGCTGCAACAGCGCCCGCGACGGCGCCAAACTCTTCGGCTCCGCCGATTCTTGCACCTGTTGATGGCGATGTATTCGCTGTTGACCCAGACTCGCGTGCGATGAATTTGCCCACAATGCCCAGCAGAGGCAACGCGCGCCTGTCGGTCAATGTAAATCTCGACGTGCCAGCGGACTATCAGACACGAGAATTTGTTTCCGTGGCTGATTCCGTGCATAGGCCGTCGATGTTGAGCCTGGTGGTGCAGCGCCGTGGGCAGATTTCCGCCATTCGACTGGTGACGGCGTTGGTTGTAATTCTGTTGGCATGGAGGATGAGGTCCGCGTCGCTGCTGTGGAAGCTGACTCTGGCGATCACGATGCTGCTGCTTGCTGCGGGCCTGTCACCTCTTTTATCCAATGCATGGCAAA
>Ga0105048_10017967_pt1 | contig 10892 bp, 7 predicted proteins | sample MAT05_FD_78382 | JGI IMG/M metagenome (GOLD analysis project Ga0105048, IMG submission 78382) | Freshwater microbial communities from Lake Fryxell liftoff mats and glacier meltwater in Antarctica - MAT-05 | ecosystem: Environmental > Aquatic > Freshwater > Ice > Liftoff microbial mat | place...
AGCCATGCTGGTCTTGCAACATGGCATTTACCTTCGATGCACCTAAGCCATCGTTGATGGAGTAATTGGCAAAATTAAAAACTTGAGCTTCGCTGTTTAAGCAATTGGCGAAACACAACCATAAAATTAATCGAAATAATTTCATCAATTCAAATCAACGAAAGTTTATTCTTTCTTTAGAAAAAAGAAACTTCCATCTTCATCTTCCAAACCTTTAATTTTTCCAAATTTGGGCGATTGTTTCAGGTTTTGTTTCACTACGCCCGACACTTTTTCGGCAATGGATTCTATGGAAATGCAGTTTTGTTTGTTGTTTTGAAGTGTATGCACAAAAGCTTGGGTAAATAAAGAATTATCGGAAGAAAATTCTTTGTTTGAAGATGTAAATACTTGTGCAGAGCGGAATTTTGTTGGATCCCAAGTTTCGCAAGTTTTCGCTTTGATATCATTGCGCATGGCCATGTAAAATGCTGGACCAGATTCGCAAGCATCGCTCACCACCAAAATATGTTTGAGCACGGTATAACTTTGTAGCGAACTACGTAAAATATTGATGCTATAGTAAGAATATTCGTCGTAGTTATCTCCGTCAATAGGAATCCAATAGCCAGTTTCATTTAAGAATTTACCATGGCCAGCATACCAAATCATGAGGGATTTCACTCTGTTTTTTTGAACCATATCGCGCAGTTCGATTCTAAAAAATTTGTCCAATTGCTCTTTGCTCATGTTGGGTTTATGAATAAATTTATCTACTTGATAATTATTCAAACTGCTCTTTAAATCGCGAATATCACGCGGCGGACCTTCTAGTTTTTGAAGATTTTTGTATTCTGCATTTTCTATAAAAACCACCCAAGTTAAACCCATGGGATTAGCGCCAGTGGTGTCTTCGCGAGTTACTTTATACCTTGCATAACTTTCATTATCGTAAATGTCGGTGACTTTAATAATGAGTGAATCTTTTAAATTGATGGCTACATTGGCTGTAAAATTGGGGTTTTCTATTTCGGGCGAAAAACTGGCAAAAGTTTCGTTAACGTAAATCGACTTGATTTTGCTTTTGTCTTTTATTTTCCCTTCAATGTATAAATTGGGTTTTGCTTCAATAAATAATTGTCCTTCGGCCGGGTAGGGTGTTGCGAGTGTAATAATTGGACCATCAATTTCTGTTCGTTTGATGTTGTAAATTTTTTTAGTTTGATTTAAATAAATATCAGTTGCTCTGATTTCGAGTGTTTTATTCTCTCCTATTTGAAGCTCAAATTCAAATTCTGGATTTATTTTTTCATCATCTGTTTCCAAAATTTTTGCATCAGCAATCAACGATTTCATTGGACTTTGATCGTTAATGACTAATTTCAATTTTACCGATTTGGCATCTTCTCGCACGTTTAAGTCTTCGTTTTCAATTCCTTTATCGTTTACCAACCGCAAAACTGGTGGATTGCTTTCTTTGTTGTTTTCGTAGAATTTCACTTTGGCATCGTTCAAACCTTTTTGCCATTCACCTTCATTCGGTTTTATTTTCAGCGCAAGTTTGTAGTCGCTAACTGCTTCTTTATAATTTCCAGTTTGAAATTGACTTTGTGCTCTTCCTGAAAATCCTTCGGCACATTTTGAATCGATGATGATACTTTGACCATAATCGTTAATGGCCGATTGGTATTGACCTAATTTTTTATAAACCGAAGCCCTTTCTAAAAATGTGAGGTAATTTTTGTTGTTCAATGCAATGCTTTGGTTCAAATCGTTTAATGCATTTTGATATTCTTGCTTAATCACATAAACTTGGGCTCTTTTTCTAAGCACTTCTGCATTTTGTGGATCTGTTTTTAAAGCAATTGTATAAGTATTTATCGATTTATCATATTTATACAAATCAATTTGAGTATTGGCCAACCCAATAAAAAAAACATTGTAGGATTGAGCATTAAGCGATTTTCTTTTGTCATCAGCTACCAAATCAATCGCTTTTTGATAATGTTGCTCTGCTAATGTTTTGTTTCCTAAGCTATCGTATGCCACAGCCATGTAAAACGCACTCCACTCATCGTTTTTATTTACCCTTAAACCTTGGCTCGACACAGTGAGCATATCATTGAAATTGTGCAGTTTATATAAACAAAAAGCCTTTTTGCTATAAGCGTCACTAAATTTATTGTTGGCCTGTATTACCCTTTCAAAAGTAATGTTAGCATCAGCAAACTGGTTGGTTAAAAACTGCATTTCGGCAAGTTCATACATTACATTTACGTTTTTCGGTTTCAAACCTACTGCCGTTTTATAATCGCCAATTGATTCGTTATAAGCTTGTTTGGCTTTGAATGAACGGGCGCGTAAAACTAATGCTTCATCATTTTGCGGTTCAAGTGTAATGGCATCGTTGAGTTTTAAGATTGCTTCCTGATAAGCTTTGTTATTAAAATCTTTTTGAGCTTCTTTCAAAAGCTTCTTGCTCATTTGGGCGTGGCTTTTTGAATGAATTCCAACTATAAAACAGACAATTAAAAATTGTAAAAAGATTTTCATTGAGTTTGGGGTTTTGTTACACCAAAAGTAAGATTATATCAATAAAAATCAAATATTTATCGCTTAAACATTTTTCTGGAAACAAATTGATGCCCATTCATCAATGTGTTTCGCGCCTATTTTTTTAAAACCCAAGTGATTGGCCGCATCAGTGATGATGTTTTCGTCAACATTCAAAAAGCCACTCATCAAAATCAAACCATTATTTTTTAAATGAGCGATGTATTTTTCAAAATCTTGCAGAATGATGTTTCTGTTGATGTTGGCTAAAATGACATCGAAATTTAATTGATCAGGAATGGAATCTGCTGTACCACAAATGTAAGTAGCTTCAAAACCATTGTTTTCAAAATTCTCTTGGGTATTTTCTACAGCCGTGTCTTCAATATCAATGGCTACTACGATTTCAGCATTTTTCATCATAGCCAAAATGCCCAAAACACCAGTTCCGCAACCCATATCCAAAACCGATTGACCTTTAAAATCAAGTTCTAAAATCCATTCGCACATCATTTTGGTGGTTTGATGGTGCCCAGTTCCAAAAGACATGCGTGGCATAATCACCACATCAAAAGCTAAATTGACGGGTTTGGCATGAAATGGTGCTCTTATTACACAGTCTTTATTAATAACTACAGCTTCGAAATTGCTCTCCCAATTTTGATTCCAATTTTCGGGTGCAATGGTTTTAATTTCAAATTCGATGTGTGGAAAGTCTTCGTTTAGCAACGCTTCAAATGATGAAAGTTGGAATAAATCGTGCTGAATATAAGCCAACACTGTTTTATTTTCATCAACAAAACTTTCGAACTCAATTTCGCCCAACGAACTGATAAGCCAATCATTATCAGCTTTATTTTTTAGGTTACTTAATTTAACTTCTAGGTAAACCTTACCCACCAGCCTGTTCAATTATGGATACAAAATCGCTTACTTGCAACGAAGCGCCACCAATCAAACCGCCATTAATATCGGGTTGAGAAAGCAACTCCCGCGCATTGCCAGCGTTCATGCTGCCACCATAAAGAATTAAAATGCCTTTTGCTACATCTTTGCTGTACAATTCAGCAATTAAACTTCTTATAAATTGGTGAATTTCTTGTGCTTGTGCAGAAGTAGCAGTTTTTCCTGTTCCAATTGCCCAAACTGGTTCGTAGGCGATAACCACATTGGCTAATTCATCCGCTTTAATGTCTGCTAATCCAAACTCGATTTGATTTCTGACTACGTCAAATTCGCGTTCTTCTTCTCGTTCGGCCAATGTTTCGCCGATGCAAAAAATGGGAATCAGGTTGTTTTGTAAAGTGATTTTTATTTTCTCGTTAACCAATGCATCTGTCTCACCATAATAACTTCTCCGTTCGCTATGTCCAATAATAACATAATCGACCGCTATCGACTTTAACTGTGAAGCTGACACTTCGCCTGTGTATGCTCCTTTTTCTTTGTTCGATACATTTTGGGCACCAATTTTTATGGGTGATTCTAATAAAGTATTTTTAGCTGAAAGCAAATAGGGAAAGGGAATGCAAATGGCAACATGGGCTTTGGTTTCGTTTACTATTTTATTTTGATGAATAGTTTCGATAAACTCTTGGGTTTCAAGCCAAGTTTTGTTCATTTTCCAGTTGCCTGCTATTAAAATTGATTTGCTCATGGGGTAATTATAGTTTTTAAAAAGTGTAGGAAATAGTTAAACCAGTTCCATTAAATGTTTGAAGTTGTAAATTAGATTTTATTTTCGAAGTTCGGTTGGCTGCAATGGCATAATTAATCACATCGAACACAAAAAGAAAACTGCCTTGCGCAATTAAGGAATTTCCGAAACCAGTTAGCCTTGCTCTTTCTTTAACATTATTTTTCCCAACTTCTTTCATATACAAACCGCCGGTAATGTATGCTAAATCCAAAGCGGTATTAAATAAAAATGATTTTTCAAGTTTGATGTTGCTCAACAAAACTTCTAAACCTTGCGATTTGGTTGACGAACGCTGAGCAGCCCAATAGCCAACACCCGCAATGGCTAAATTTACGCTGTTCCAATAACCATTCATTTGCCAGAAATAGTTGTTTTCATTTTCGCCGCGTCCCATGGTAAATGCACCAATAATATTGGCTGTGGCCCAACTTCCTAATACCAACATCGATGTTTTTTCTTGTTTCAAGCCTTGCTCATACAGCACTTGATATTGATTTTGACCCTGCGCAAAGCCAAGTGTAGTTAACCAAATAAAAAGGATGAAAATGATTTTCATTACGTTTTTTGCTTTTTCTTTTTGGCAGCCGGAAAAAGTATGTTGTTTAAAATCAAACGATAACCAGGCGAATTGGGGTGAAGTGCTAATTCAGTTGGTGGATCGCCCACTTTATGTTCGTAATCTTCCGGGTCGTGGCCGCCATAAAAAGTCCAAGTACCTTTTCCGTATTCGCCGTGAATATATCTGGCTTCGTTGGAAGCTTTGTTTTCGCCCATGATTAACACGTTATTTTTGATTTGTGGTTTCAAAAAAGCTGTGGTTTGTCCCATAAAACCTTTGATTATTTTTTCGTGATTTTGGCACAACATCGTAGGCACAGGATCCCACTTGGCCGAAAAATCAAACAAAGCGAAATAATCGTCTTTTTCCATCATGCGTCGGGTTTGTGTGGCATCTATGGTAGAAAACTCGTATTCGTAGGGATTTTTACTCAACGTAAAGTTTTGAAATGCAAAGCAGCGTTCGAAATCAATTTTCGATTGCATGTTAGGATCAGCAGGATCGCCATCAAACATCGATTCACAAATATCAACTCCTTCGGCAGCTAAAGCAATATCATAGCTATCGGTAGCCGAACACATGGCAAAGGTAAAACCTCCGCCAGAAGTAAAATCTCTAATTTTTTTTGCAACAGCCAATTTTAATTGCGATACTTTATTGTAGCCCAATCGCTTGGCCAATGCTTCGGAATTGGCTTGCTGGTCGATATACCATTTGGCATTTTTGTAAGCAGAAAAAAAACGACCATATTGACCAGAAAAATCTTCGTGGTGCAAGTGAAGCCAATCGTAAAGTGGCAACTTGTCGTTAATTATTTCTTCGTCGTACACTACATCGTAGGGAATTTCGGCATAATTTAATGCCAAGGTAACAGCATCATCCCAAGGTTGCTTGTCTTTGGGAGAATACACCGCCACTTTGGGTGCTTTTTCCAATTTCATGGCATCCATATTTACGCTTGGTTGGGCAATTTCTGCTAAAATTTCGTTGGTTTGATTATCAGAAATGATTTGGTAACTCACCACACGAATGGTGCATTCACTTTCGATACTTTTGATGGGAGCGCACAGAAAACTTCCACCACGGTAATTTAGTAACCATTGAAGTTCTACTTCGTTTTTCAGTATCCAATAGGCTATTCCATAAGCTTTTAAATGATTTTTTTGTGATTGGTCCATCGGAATTAAAATTCGACTAGCCTGCGAAAAAAGATTTAAAAACAACAAGAGTGTTAAAATGAATAATTTCATAAGTTTATTTTTCTAATGTTTTTTATCACTATCAAAAACCGTTCAAATTAAAAAGGAGAACTTTTATCTTCAATATTGAAGTTGTTATTCATTTTCGATTGCATAATCATGGAATTGTCGTTATCGAAATTATCGTTAGGACCAAGTGATGATGGAATGAACTCATTTTCAATATTTTCGAACTTCGAATATTCTTTATTGAATTTCAAACGCACATTTCCTACTGATCCATTTCTGTGTTTGGCAATGTGAATTTCGGCAATTCCTTCCAAGCTCATTCCCGATTCATCTTGGTAAATTTTATAATACTCGGGGCGATAAATAAACATAACCATGTCGGCATCTTGTTCGATAGCACCCGATTCACGCAAATCGCTCAATTGAGGAATTTTATCGTTTGCTCCCCGTTTTTCCACATCGCGACTTAGCTGAGAAAGGGCAATAATGGGTATTTCTAATTCTTTGGCCAATACTTTTAACGAACGTGATATGGTTGAAATTTCTTGCTCTCTATTTCCGTTTTTACCATTCACTTCGGCGGTCATCAATTGTAAATAATCGATAATAATCAATTGAATGTTATGGTTGGTTTTTAGTCTTCGGGCTTTAGCTTTTAGCTCGAGAATAGAAAGTGCAGGCGTATCATCAATAAATAATGGCGCTTCCGATAAATCCCGAATCTGAGCATCGAGTTGGTGCCATTCGTGGTTGGCCAAACTTCCGCGTCTTAATTTTTCGCCCGATAATTCTGTTTCGCTCGATATCAAACGCATAACCAATTGAATGCTTGACATTTCTAACGAGAAAAATGCAACTGGTTTTTTATAGTTTACAGCAGCGTTTCTGGCCATCGACAATACAAATGCTGTTTTGCCCATCGCTGGTCGTGCAGCCAATACAATTAAGTCGGATTTTTGCCAACCTGCTGTCATTTTATCCAACACGTTAAAACCAGATGGAACACCGGGTTGTTCGTCGTTTTCGTTCAAATTAGCGGCATGTTGTATCTGCAACTTGGCTTTGGTAATTAAGTCGCTAATTTTTAAGAAGTTCCGTTTTATTTTTTGCTCCGATATTTCGAAAAGCTTTTGTTGAGCAGCATCCAATTGTTTGAATGCATCAATTTCATCTTCATAAGCATCTTTGATGATGGTACTTGAAATACCAATGAGGTTGCGTTCGATTTCTTTTTGAACCAAAATTCGGGCGTGAAATTCGATGTTTGATGTGTTGGCAATGCGCGAAGTGAGTTTACTTACATAAGCCGCACCACCAGCTATTTCTAAATTGCTTTCGCGCTTAAGTTGGTTAACAACAGTTAAAATATCAACCGGTTGCGATTCGCTAAACAAATGCTTAATGGCTTTGAAAATATAAACATGTTCGGTTTTGTAAAACGATTCTTCTCGAAGCACTTCAAGCACTTCTGTAACTGCATTGCTATCGAGCATTAAAGATCCGAGAACGGCTTCTTCTAAATCAAGTGCTTGTGGTGGAATTTTCCCTAACTCATGGCTGCTTTGCGCTATCGTTTCTTGTAAATTAAGTTCTCGTTTTCTTTTAATCAGTTTGTTGGGTTCCATCGCTTCAAAGTTAAGCTAAGGTGAGGTGATGAAGATATATGTTAACAACTTGTAAACTGCTCAAAACGAAATAAAATCAATTTTTCAATTGTGCATTTTTACAATGAATTTTCTCATCATTTCTTCGATTAACGCCGTTAAATAATTGTTGTTGATAGTTTTAAGACTATTTATTTCGTTGTCTACACTAATTCGAAATTCTGATTGAAATTCCATCACTTTTTCACAGGACGCTTGTAAATTAAATTTCAAATCAATGGTATTATTTTCAATGAATTGATGGGTAATTTGATCTACCACTTCAACAGTAGATTTTATGTTTTGTAAAGTTCTCTTACATTGATTAAGAAGACTTTCGTTATCAAGTTCTTCATCTATTATCCAAACTATTTGATGTTTTTGAAGCAAGATGTTTACTTGCAGCATAGCTAAAGGCGTTTTTTGGTAAGGTTTGCAACCATTGAGCATGGGAATGGCTGGCGCGGCGAAGAGCATGAAAAAGAATTCGTTTGGAGTATTAATTTCTTCTGTTTTCAAATTAGGAACCAATCCTTTTTCGGCAAACAGATGATGGTGCGTTGTTTTAAAAGGAATTGTATTACTCCAATGTTCTGCCAACGGTTTTTTCCAACAAAATTTAATAAAATCGCAGGAATAAGGTTCAAAACATTGTTTCCCGATCCCTATTTTTGGAATGGAACCTTGCGATAAGGTATTTTCGGCTATCGCAATTTGCTCTTCAATCCAAGGATGCCAAAGTTTAAGGTGGTCGCTGTAATCTGAAAATTGAAAATACTGTTGCCAATCAATTTCACCATTTTTTTGATAATCGCCATTTACAGTAATAATTCCTGCACCGTCCAATTGATGTCCACTTTGTTTGATGATATAAGTTTGAAAAGCCAAATCAATTTCAAACACAGGACTAATTTTCAAGGAGCTTTTTACTTCATACGCTTGGCAAAAACCATCAATTTTCGTGTAAATGTCCATGGCTGCCATGCTTCCATTAAATTCAAAAGCGGCTTCGTACAAAATTGGATTTTCGTTTGAAATTTGGAGTTGGGTATTCTTAACCCAAGTTTTAGTATCGCCGGCCTTTTTTGGCGAACAATCTACTCCATTGGGAAAAAGCAACTGAGCATATACACCAACTTGGGTGCCGCGCTTAAATTTTGCTAGTTGCTCAACACTCGGCTTGTCGCGGAGATTGTAATAATTTTTGTATAAAAAAAGGGCTTTTTGGCACTGAATACCGCGAATAAATGCCGATTTACTAATCATAAAAAAAACGACAGCAAGGTGTTTGCCGGGGATTGTTTGCTAAAATGTGACCCCGGCGGGATTCGAACCCACAACCTACAGAACCGGAATCTGTTATTCTATCCAATTGAACTACGGAGCCAAAGTTGTAAAAAGAAAAAAGTGGAGTCGGAGGGAGTCGAACCCTCGTCCAAACAAGGAATAACAAAGCTTTCTACATGTTTATTTGTTAATTAATTTTCGATCAAAGGCCGGATAACAACCACCCTACCAAAGACTTAGTTTCTGTTTTCTTATTTACCGAACGAAACAATCAATAAACCAGCTCAAACTGTTCGATACCTTACTGTAATTCCACTTGAGCAAAGGAACTACGAAGGTAGTTAGGACTTAAACTTCTTGTCTAAATCTATGCCTAAATTAGGCTGCTAACGCGTAATTGTTTTCGCCATTTAATTGGCTTGCAGACCTGATTAAAGTGTTCATCGTGCACACACTACATGCTTACTCTACTACCGCACTTGCTGTCAAAACCAGTACGACCCCATATTTTCAAAGAACACTACAAAGATATAACTATGTTTTCAATAATGAAGCCAAATATTATTATCTGCCATTTTGCTTGAATAATTAATTTTAGAGCCCCGTTTTAAAAAGTAGAAATTTATAAATCGTTGATTTTATTTAGGTAAGTATCAGCTTGATTCAAAATTTTATCTTTTTCGGTGCTGTCCATTTTTTCCCAAGTACGATACATCATGCCAATGCGTGGATTTCGTTCTAGTTTGTCTTTGTTTCGGGCATAAAAGTGCCAATACAAACTATTGAAAGGACAGGCTTTTGGCCCATGTTTTACTTTTTTATCATAAAAGCAACCTAAGCAATAATCACTCATTTTGTCGATGTAATTGGCACTGCTCACATAAGGTTTAGTTCCAACCAATCCGCCATCGGCAAATTGACTCATACCGCGTGTATTGGTAATTTCTACCCATTCGAACGCATCAATATAAATTCCCAAATACCAAGCATCTACTTCATCGGGAGCAACTCCTGCCAACAAAGCAAAATTACCAGTAATCATTAAACGCTGAATGTGATGCGCATAAGCTTTTGTAAGCGATTGTTGGATTGTTTTTTGAAGGCAGTTCATTTTGGTTTCACCTGTCCAAAACCAATTGGGCAATTTTTCGGTGTGGTTGAAATAGTTTTTCGATGCATAATCGGGCATGTGCGCCCAATAAACGCCGCGCATGTATTCGCGCCAACCCACTATTTGCCTAACAAAACCTTCAATTTGAGGTAGCGAAATTTCTTCTGGTCGTTTTTTCCATTCGTTCACAGCGGCACTTACGACTTCCAAAGGATGAAGCATTTTCACATTCATAGAAAAAGATAATCGGCTATGAAACAAAGTCCAATGCGTTTTTAACATGGCATCTTGGTAAGTTCCAAAAGCGGGTAGGGCGTGTTCGCAAAAATGAGCAAGCATATTTATCGATTGCGCTTTATTGATGGGCCAAATCATTTTTTGTTCCTCAATAGTCCCAATATATTTTACTCCAGAAGCATTGATTTCCTGAATAATTTCTGTTACATCATTTTCTGGAACTTCAGGTATCGGAATCGGAATTTCGCCACGGTATTTATTGCGGTTGTCGTGATCAAAACTCCATTGATCGCCCACAGGTTTTCCGTTTTCCATCATAATATGGTATTTCGTGCGGATTTTCCTGTAAAAAGTCGCCATCAAATAAGTTTTCTTACCTTCAAAAATCTGGGCAAGATCGTTTCGACTAGTCAGAAAATGTTCCGAATCAAACATTTCACTTTCTATTTGAATCGATTGGCAAAAACTTTTTAAGTGTTCATCAACTCGATATTCGTCGGGCGCTTGGTATTCGAACCTTGCTATTTTTTCGGTTTGAATAATTGCTTTTAAATTATCGGCGAAACGGTGTTGATTTTTCGAATCTGAAATTTTGATATAATGGACTTTGTGGCCT
>Ga0105048_10017969_pt1 | contig 10892 bp, 11 predicted proteins | sample MAT05_FD_78382 | JGI IMG/M metagenome (GOLD analysis project Ga0105048, IMG submission 78382) | Freshwater microbial communities from Lake Fryxell liftoff mats and glacier meltwater in Antarctica - MAT-05 | ecosystem: Environmental > Aquatic > Freshwater > Ice > Liftoff microbial mat | place...
AGGGATAGAAGTGGAAAGCCTCCGGAGGAGCTTGGAACGATAGCCCGCTTGCCGCCCTAATAAATATGAAAGATTATATAACACAACTGTTGAAGAATAACGAGAATTTTGTGAAAAAACACTCTGCAAAGGACCCGAAATTCTCTATAAATTCATCGAAAGGGCAAGAGTCGAAAGTGCTGTGGATTGGTTGTCCAGATAGTTGTGTGTCGCCCAATGAAATTAAGAAACCCGAACGGGATGAAATATTTGTGCACCGTAATATTGCCAACTTGGTGATACAAACGGACATGAATATGCTGAGTGTAGTATTGAATGAAGCCGAACGTTTTAACCGATTGGTGGAATTGAGGGTAATAGAGCAAGTAAACAACTTAGGAAAAACCAATAGTGTGCAAACTACTTCGGGACAAAGGAAAAGTCCATGGTTGCATGCTTGGGTGCACAACACAGGTGCGGGCTACGTAAAAGAGCAGGCGTCATGATAAAAAATGAAGAAACACTTAAAGAAGTGTGTAAATTTAAAATGGGAATTATAAGACACTAATGATTGAACGGTATACAAATATAAGGTTGCAAACAGAAAATATATGCGCTCCGCTGGAGCCAGAGGATTTTGTATTGCAAGCAATGGATGATGTTAGTCCTTTGAAGTGGCACCTGGCACATACAACTTGGTTTTTTGAAACTTTTGTGTTAAAACCTTTTCACACAAAATACAAGGAATACCATGAGGCGTATGATTTTTTGTTTAACAGTTACTACGAAACGAAAGGTAAAAGAACGGTTAGAAGCGAACGCGGCTATTTGTCTAGACCAACAGTAAGAGAAATATTGGAGTACCGCGCTTATGTGGACACAAACATAGCGGAATTGCTAGAAATGAAGTTGGATAATAACTTGTTGGACGATCTCTTAGAATTGGGTTTGCAACACGAGCAGCAGCATCAAGAGCTGATGTATACTGATTTGAAATATTCGTTTGGATTGAACCCGCTGGATATAAAAGTGATGGAACTGGGCGAAAACAAAGACGAATGGCAAAAAACAGATTGGATAACTGTTCCGGAAGGTTTGCATACCATTGGTTTTAAAGGTGAAGGTTTTTGTTTTGACAATGAAGAAGGGCAGCATCAAGTTTATTTGGAAGAATTTTCGATAGCAAATGCTCTGGTAAGAAATGTAGAATGGGCAGAATTTATTGAAGATGGCGGATATGAAAAACCGCTGCTTTGGCACGCAGATGCATTGCCATGGTTGAAAAAAGAAAACATTTATGCTCCTTTGTTTTGGGAAAATAATGAAAATGAAGGTTGGTCAACTTACACACTAAATGGCAGAAAATTAGTGTCGCCCGACGCGGCGGTAATGCATATTAGTTTTTATGAAGCGGCAGCTTATGCTGAATGGGCCGGAAAAAGGCTTCCAACGGAATTTGAATGGGAAGCAGCGGCTGATTTACTTAGATGGGGCAGAAGATGGGAATGGACGAATTCTGCTTATTTGCCTTATCCAAGATTCGAAAAACCTAAAGGTGCAATTGGCGAATACAATGGAAAGTTTATGATAAATCAAATGGTGTTGCGCGGCGCATCGATAGTAACAGCAGACGATCATTCCCGGAAAACGTACCGTAATTTCTTTTCACCCAGCGCTCGTTGGCAGTTTACAGGATTGAGGTTGGCAAAGTAATGGAGGAATTATTTTCAGATTTTGCAAAGGCTGTAATTGCTGGATTGAGTGTTTCTGAGAAATCTACACCATCACGATTTTTATACGATGCTGCTGGTGATGCATTGTTTCAAGAAATTATGGCATTGCCGGAGTATTACTTAACACGCACCGAATTTGAAATTTTAACAACCCATGCAACATCTATTGTTTCTCAAATAGATACGAATTTACCGCTTCAGCTGGTAGAACTGGGCGCAGGTGATGGCATAAAGACCAAAATTTTATTGAGAAAACTATATGAAATGAAAGTAGATGTAGAATACTTTCCTATAGACATTTCTAAAAACGCGCTTAATTCGTTGAAGGTTTCGGTGCAATTAGAATTTCCTGATTTAAAGATTAATACGCAGCAAGCAGAATATTTTGAAGCGCTACAGTTGCTGAAAAACAATAACAAGACCCAAAAGTTAGTGTTATTTCTGGGGTCGAACATTGGCAATATGAGCAATGAAGAAATGAATAGTTTTTTAGAACTGCTTCATAAAAGTTTGAATGATAAAGATAAAGTGCTAATTGGCCTTGATTTGGTTAAGAATTCGGAAACAATTTTAGCAGCTTACAACGATGCCGCTGGTGTAACCAAGAAATTTAACGTGAATTTGCTGCGCAGAATGAACCAGGAATTGGGCGCAAATTTTAATCTCAATCTTTGGAAACACCTTCCAATGTATGATGAGCAGCAACAAGCGGCATTAAGTTTTTTGGAAAGCACCCAACAACAAACGGTAAGTTTTGAAAAAATAGCGTTGAAAGTGGATTTTAAACTGGGTGAAAAAATTTATACAGAACGTTCACAAAAATTCACAGAGCTACAAATTGCAGCACTAGCGAAACATGCAGGATTTACTGAGCTAATGCACTATAAAAATACAGAATTTGCTTTTGTCTGTGCTTTATGGAAAGTATAAGCGTTTTATTTCTTTAGCAGATTTCTTAAAGCTCCTCCTAAATCTTCGAACGTAAGTTTAAAACCAAGATTTTTTAATTTTGCATTGCTCACTCGGCTACCTTCTAGCACCACCGCCGACATTTCGCCAAAAATAAGCTTTATAACAAAACTAGGGACCGGTAATGGTAGCAAGGATTTACCCAAAACTGTTGCAAGCGTTCGGCTAAATGCTTTGTTGGTGCATTCTTCTGTTGCAACGGCGTTAATTGGTCCTGAGTAATTTTCATTTTCAACAGCTTCTGCAAAAATTCCACAAATATCGTCCACATGAATCCATGGAATTTGCTGTTTCCCACTTCCTAATGCTGCACCTAAATGATATTTAAATGGCTCCTTCATTTTGGGCAATGCTCCGCTTTCATTTGCCAAAACCACACCTGTTCTTATTTTTACAATTCGTTTTGCATTGTTTTCGAAAAGGTCTGTTGCTCTTTCCCAAACTCTGCAGGTTTCTCCCATAAAATCTGAAGCTGCAGGTTCAACTTCGGTATGCAACAAGGAATCGCTATAAGCACCATACCAACCAATGGCAGAACCTCCAATAAATGCGTCTAATTGAATGGACTGTTCTTTTAAACAGTCCAACAATAAAGCTGCTGTATTTACTCTGCTTTCTAGTATTTCTTTTTTTCTGTAATGCGACCAGTTTTGGTCTGCAATGCCAGCTCCAGCAAGATGAATTATATGTGTAACTCCTTTAAAAGCAGCCTTATCTATTTTTCCTTTTTTGTAATTCCATGTAAAAACGGCGTCATAAGGCTGTACAGGCTTCGCGGTTCTGCTCAGCAAATGCAAGCGATACCCTTTTTGTTTTAAAAGCGGTGCCAAATGCATCCCAAGTAATCCACTTCCTCCAGTTACTAAGATTGTTTTCATATGTTTATTGTATTAAACTGTTATAATTACAGATTGTTCGTTTATTTTGCACCCATGGAAGAAAATCTAAAATACAACAAGCATATTTTTATTTGCACCAATCAGCGTCCAGCAAATGCGCCCCGCCCAAGTTGTGGCGAAGAGCACGGTTTGGCATTAACAGTCGCTTTTAAAAAGGCCATCAACGATTATCATTTAGATATTCCTATCAGAGCTCAAAAAGCTGGCTGTATTGATTTATGCGAAACAGGTCCTACAGTTGTGGTGTATCCAGATGGTATATTTTATGGCAATGTACAATTAAGCGACGTACAAGAAATTGTAGATGAACATATAGTAAAAGGTTTGCCTGTTGAGCGCCTGCAACTAAAGTTTAAGCGTGTTTAAGATTACCATACGAATTAGGTACTTTTGACGTTTCATTTTTCATAATTTTATTTTGTTGAGACCATTTAAATATTCTCTTTTTATTTCCTCTTTCTTTTTGCTGCTTGCGGTTGGCTTGTTTTCTTGCAAGAAAGACGTGTTAAATAAAGACAGCAATTTTAAGTTGGCATTCTCCGTAGATACCGTATATTTTGATACTGTTTTTGTTACGTTAGGTTCTACCACACAACGATTTAAGGTTTTTAATAACAGCAATCAACGCGTTAAAATTTCGTCCATTCAATTGGCTGGTGGAGCTTCCTCTTTTTTTAGGATGAATGTGGATGGAATTCCGGGAACAAACATTACAGACCTCGAAATAGAAGCAAACGATAGCATTTTTGTTTTTGCAGAAGTTACGGTTGATCCAAATAATGAAGCCAATCCTTTTGTAGTAGAAGACAGCATTCTCTTTGAAACAAATGGAAACCAGCAAAAAGTAAAACTGCTGGCTTACGGGCGCAATGCAGATTTTTATAGGCCTACAGTATTTCCTACAAATGGCTTGCCTGACTATTCGGTGCTAGATTGTGGCACCGTTTGGACCAACGAAAAGCCCAAAGTAGTAATTGGTTACTTGGTGGTAGACACTTGTTCTCTCCAAATTGAAGCGGGAACAGAAGTCTATATGTATAACAATTCGGGACTATGGATTTTTCCCGGTGGAAGACTGAATGTAAATGGCACCTTGCAGGATTCTGTAGTATTTAAAGGTGTTAGGAAGGAAGAAGAATTCAGAGAATCGCCTGGTCAATGGGACAGAATTTGGATAAATCAAGGAAGTAATGGAAATTCAATTAATTATGCAGTTATTAAAAACGGTAATATTGGTATTCAAGCAGAGTTAATTACAGAATTTGACCCTTCAACTGACAGGAAATTGGTGGTTACTAATACGCGAATTCGCAACATGCGGACGTATGGATTGTATGCCAATAATTATAACCTTGATGCAAGTAATTGTGTGGTGAATAATTGTGGTTCTTACGCTTTATTGGCAGTTGGTGGTGGAACGTATAACTTTCGACACTGTACTTTTGCCAATTATTGGAGCGAGACTGTGCGCACAGAGCCCGTTTGCGCTATTTCTAATTTTTTAGAGACGAATTCAGCAATTCAAGTTGCCGACATGAATTTTAGTTTCTCTAATGGAATTATTTATGGAAACATAACTAGCGGAAACGAACTTATAGCAGTAGGAAGAACTGAGGCTGCATTTAATTGGAACTTCAGCAATACCTTACTCAAAATAGATAATCCCGATGTTGATTTGAACAATGTGGCAAATTTTACTACAATGTTTTTGAATGAAGACCCTTTATTTAAAGACAATAGCAATCAGGATTACCGACTTCAAAGCGGTTCGCCAGCAAAAGATAAAGGAGCTTTAAGTTTTGTAAATCAAGCACCTTCGATTCCGAATGACCTATTAGGAAACAGTCGTGTAGCCGACACAGCACCAGATTTAGGAGCTTTTGAGTTTGTTCCTTAATTTATTTAAAGTTTGATAATGTACCAAAAACATTCAATAGTTTTTAATTCCCATTCTATATTTACTTTTGTTTGATAATAATACGCTGAAATCTATGCAACACATTGCAGTATTAACTTCTGGCGGCGACGCACCGGGCATGAATGCTTGTATTAGAGCAGTAGTGCGCACTGCCATTTACCATAATTGTAAAATTACTGGTGTAATTGGCGGCTATGAAGGATTAATTCAAAATGAGTTTAAAGTCATTACTTCTGCTGAGGTAGGAAACATTATACAAAAAGGAGGAACGGTCCTCAAAACAGCAAGAAGTCTTCGTTTCAAAACGGAAGAAGGTTTAGATACTGCTTACAAAAACTTAAAAGCGCAAGGAATAGAAGGTTTGGTGGTGATAGGTGGAGATGGCTCTTTTAGAGGAGCAGAAGCCCTTTCAACAAAATATCCAGATATTAAAGTGATAGGTATTCCGGGAACAATTGACAATGATTTGTATGGTACCGATTTTACTATTGGTTATGATACGGCCATAAATACTGTAGTTCAGGCGGTTGATAATATTCGTGATACTGCTATTTCTCATAACCGCTTATTTTTTGTGGAGGTGATGGGCCGTGATGCAGGGTTAATAGCATTAAGAAGCGGAATTGCTTGCGGTGCAGAAGCAATTTTAATTCCCGAAACTACAACTTATATTGACAAACTGGTGGAGGTCTTAGAACGTGGTTGGAGCCGCAAAAAAACTGGTTGTGTAATTATAGTTGCCGAAGGTGATGATGCAGGTGGTGCCTATAAAGTAGCAGAGATTGTAAAAGAAAAATTCAATAAATACGAAACCAAAGTGGTGATTCTTGGACATATTCAAAGAGGAGGCTCACCTACTTGTATGGACAGAGTGTTGGGAACCCGATTAGGATTTGAAGCCGTAAAATCTTTAATGGAAGGTAGAAATAGAATTATGGTAGGTCAAGTTGCAGGCAAAGTTACCCACATTCCTCTTATTCAGGCGGTAAAGCACAATTATGAAATCAACGAAACCATCTTAGAAATTGCAGAAATAATGTCTTTGTAGCAAACAAAAAACAGATTTTTGCGTCTTTACTTTCTACATTATATTTGCAAAAAATTTTAAGATTTGAAAAAAGTAGCTTTCAATAACAAAAACAACTCATTTTCAGAAACTGTAAATGCAGAAGTTAGAAAATACTTTCAAGAAAATAACTTGAAACAAACGGGTGATTGGAGATTGTATATAAAATCAATCCTCTTAATTCCAGCTTGCGTAGCAATTTACATGGTTTTATTATCGAGTTCACTTCCCGACGCTGCAGCATTAACACTTTGCATTGTTTTGGGCTTTCTCTTGGCTTGCATTGGTTTTAGTGTAATGCACGATGCCAATCATGGTAGTTATTCGGAAAGCAAACGCATAAACTATATTATGGGCTTAACAATGAATGCTTTAGGCTCTAATGCATTTATCTGGAAAATTAAACACAACATCATTCACCATACCTATACAAACATTGATGGTATTGACGATGACATTGCAAAATCTCCTGTTCTACGGCACTGCGATTCTCAGCCTTATAAACCCATGCATAAATACCAACATATATACATGGTTCCGTTGTATGCAGTATCGAGTATTCTTTGGGCGTTGCTGACAGATTTAGAAAAGTACCTCAAAAGAAGTATTAATGGTACACCCATGAACAATATTTCCATGCAAGAGCACATTATTTTTTGGGCAACTAAGGTGTTGTATGTTGTGTTTTATATTGCTGTACCCATCTATTTTGTTGGAGTTGGACCGTTTTTAGCGGGATATTTTTTGGCAAATGCTGCAATGGGTTTAACGTTATCTCTTGTTTTCCAATTGGCGCATGTGGTAGACAATATGGAATTTGTAGATGCTTCACATTTAGATGGAAAAATGTCTATAGAAGATTCATGGGCAATTCACCAAATGCGCACTACTTCAAATTTTGCTATGGAGAATAAAGTTATTTCTTGGTTTGTTGGAGGCTTAAATTTTCAAGTAGAACACCACTTATTTCCCAAAGTTAGCCATGTGCATTATCCTGCAATTAGTAAGATTGTGCAAAGGGTTTCTAAGGAATTCAATGTTCCTTATCATTACATTCCAAGTTTTGCAAGTGCTGTTGCAAGTCATTTTAGAACGATGAAAAAGTTCGGTGAAGCACCGCAGCAATTAAGAATGGCAGCTTAAAACTACTTTTCTACCAAAGCAAGAGGATTGGCTAAGTTTGTAGCTGATTTGATGTCCATTTTTATTGAACCAACAACAACATTGGCTTGTAAACGAATCGGGATTCTATTTAAATCGTCGCTTACCCACATCGTTAAGTCCTCTTCTTCTTTAAAAACTCTTCCTTTTTGAATAATAGGTCGAAGTGCAATACAGCGAATTCTCCCCAATTTTGTTTTCAACACTTCTCTTCCTACAATTTTAACTTGCATTGGAAATATTTCTTCATCAAAAAAGGAATTCAAATTTATTACATCTCCAATTTTAACTTTGCTGATATCTGCATTTCTAGCGAAGTAAAATGCTGAAAGTATATCGTGACACCCATCAGGAATTTCAAATTTCTTATTGACGGTATTTCTAGGTTTGTCGGTGCCATCGCGTTTTACAGTTACTTGATTGGCTACTTGGTTAAATGAATAATCTTGGTTAATAATAAAGCCACCTTCATCCACCCTCCGCATAAAAAATCTTGGTAACAATGTATTTTCACTAATATATGAATCGTATCGGTCGCGCACTTTAAAAAACCAATCAAATGTACCTGCAGATTTTCCGATACCTAATAAATGGTAAGTCGGTTCTTCTCCGAATTTTAAATTGTCTTGCGTTACTTCAATGGTTGCTTCTCCAGCATCTACAAATCCATAATGAACGCGGTAAGTTAATTTTTCTCCTCTTTTGAATGCGAAATTTTTGGTATTCACTTCTTGTTGTGCTTGCAGGAAAGATGGAATCAGTGCAAGCAGCAGAAAAGATTTAAAACTCATAATTGATTTTATTTGAAAGACAGGAACCAAAATTAGTGCCACCAAGCTTTTTGATGCACCCAATTACAGTTCAATGCCTTTAAATCCTCCAAATTGTTTGATAAGCTCTGCAATCAATAAATCAGTAACTTTTTGAAAATCAGCTTGAAAACCTTGCTTTTCTTTCTGTATACTGGTTACATCTTTTTCTTTAATTCCACAAGGAACAATATGGTTAAAAAAAGCAAGGTTGTTGTTTACGTTTAATGCCAACCCATGCATAGTGACCCATCTGCTACACTTAATGCCCATTGCACAAATTTTGCGAGCTGAAGTTTTATCCGCATCTATCCAAACACCTGTAAACCCTTCGTAACGACCTGCTTGAATGTCTAAATTTTTCAAGGTATTGATTACAGCTTCTTCTAAATACCTCAAATAAAGATGAATATCTGTAAAGAAATTCTCCAAGTCAAAAATGGGATAAAGTACCAATTGACCGGGACCATGATGTGTAATGTCTCCACCACGATTGATCTTGTAGTATTTCGCACCTGCAGTTTCTAATTGCTCCGCTGTTAATAATAAGTGTTCCTCTTTTCCACTTTTTCCAAGGGTGTAAACCAGAGGATGCTCGCAAACGAGAATGTAGTTTTTTGTTGGTTGTTGCTCTTCGTTTGTCCTGTTTGCGAGCTTTTGTTCAACAACTTGATTGAAATAAGTTTCCTGAATATCCCAAGCTTCTTTAAAATCTATCAAACCAAGATGCACAATATCTATTGCAAGATTGGGCTTTTCATATTTCATTTTAAATCTGCCAATTCTCCTTTTAAGCGATTAATGACGTTAATTTCCATAGCGTCTACATTTCTTTCCACAGAAACGAACCAAGAAATCCAATCTCCTAAATGAATCCAATACAGCATTTGTTCTATAGAATCGGTTCCTTTGGAATGTATTTCTAACGTTTTACCTGCAATTTGCGAGATTATTTCTTTGCAGATATCCATGCGCTTGGCTGTTCTGTAGTAATCTGTGGAATTATGTAAAAACAAAGCGGCAATTTTGGGAGATTTATCAACCCAACCTACCAATTCGTTATGATTCATTTCGGGCACAACATGGTGCCAGCAAAGCATCTTCGCATTTTCATTTAATTGTTGTCTAAATCTAATGGCAATTCCTTCAAAACCAGAAGTTGTATAAATAACTGGAGTGCTAAATGCAATAGATTTGGCTAATGCTTCAGCTTGTTGTTTGATATAATTTCTTTCTGTCTTCAGCAATTGTTCGCCTTTTTCAATAGATGTTATAAAACCATTACTAAATCCATAGAAATCTAAAATTCCACACAGTTGTGTAAAGGAATAACCTAAACATGCTCTTGGCGGATTTCCTCCGGGAATTTGAATGTAATTGAATTCATTTTCTTGGGCCAATTCTAGAACTTTTCCACCAGAAGTAATGCATATAAGCATCGCATTCGCTGCAATTGCGCTTTCCATAACTTGTAACGTTTCTTCGGTATTTCCTGAATAGGAGGAAATAATTACCAACGTATGCTCATTTACCCACGCAGGTAAAGAATAATCTTTAACAATTAGAATGGGTACTTTTACAGATGTTTGGGCAATTTCGGCAACTATGCTCCCTCCAATTCCGCTGCCACCAAGTCCACTTATTAAAATGTTATTCGCCTTGTTTTTTAATGGTTTTAATTGAGCAGATTTAAAAATTGATAAGGCTTCTTCGAGTTGCTCAGGAAACGAAGCGATGAGTTCTTTCATCATAAAAATGTATCTGTAATTAATTTAATTTAAGCTGCGAAGTTAATAAATAGCTTGGATTTATATTCCATTTTGATTCGCTTCAATTTTCAATAGAGGCGTCTCTTGTTCTATTATCTATTTGCTATTGTGCTGATAGTCAAACAAATGAAATATTTACAGTCATTTTTTAAATTCTAAGTTTGTCGTGCATGTTTTTTCTTACTTTTGCACCGCGAATAAGGAACCTTTAACATATGCAATCGAGCACAGTTTTATCTATGTCTAAATTTACACTTCACTCTGTTTTCACTGTATTATTTACCTTATTAATTTCGTTTTCGTTTGGGCAGCATGATCATACTGCTGCGGCTCCAGCTCATTCAGAAGAGACCGTTTCTAATGATTCTGCAGTTGCTCCCGTAGAAAATCTGGTTGAAGAAAATCATGAAGTTCACGCAGAGGCATTTGACCCAGGGCGCATGATTACGGAACACATTGCTGATGCGCACGATTGGCATTTATGGGGTCATACACATGTTGCATTGCCAGTTATTGTTTACACGGATAAAGGATTAGAGGTTTTTTCATCTAATAATTTCCGTAACCACGAAACACATCATTTGCAAGA
>Ga0105048_10017974_pt1 | contig 10889 bp, 8 predicted proteins | sample MAT05_FD_78382 | JGI IMG/M metagenome (GOLD analysis project Ga0105048, IMG submission 78382) | Freshwater microbial communities from Lake Fryxell liftoff mats and glacier meltwater in Antarctica - MAT-05 | ecosystem: Environmental > Aquatic > Freshwater > Ice > Liftoff microbial mat | place...
CTGCCGCTGCTGCTGTTGTCGGTGATGGTGCTGCCGGCAGCGTTGACGATGCGGCCCGCTGCCGCATTGCCGGTGCTGTTCGGGTTGAGCTGGAAACTGTTGTTCGACAGCGTGGCGCCGGCATTGATGCGCAGCGTGCGGCCCTCGTCCAGGCTGAAGCTGGCGAAGTTGCCCATGCCGAGCGCGCCGTTGAAGAGGGTCTCGCCGGTGCCCGTCATCTGGCCGCCATTCAGCGTGGCGCCGCCCGTGACCGTGAAGCTGCCGGTGCCCGTGAGCAGCCCGCCCCCCATCGTGAAGAGGGCGGCCTGATGGGTGCCGGCGCCCAGGTTCAGCGTGCCGCTTGTCATTGCCAGCAAGCCAGCGGAGTCGAGATTGCCGCCCATGTTGACCGTGCCGCCCGCCACCTGCAGGGTGCCGGCGTTGGTGATGCCGGCAGCGTTGCTGAGCGCGTGTGTGCCCGAGCTGAGGTTCAGCGTCGCCCCGGCTGCCGTGTTGATGCTGCCGCTGTGTGTGCTGCCGGCCGACAACGTGACCGTGCCGGCATTGACGTTCAGCGTGCCGCTGTTGTTCAAGGCCACGGCGAAGGAGGTGTTGCCGGCACCGGTCTTGGTGTAGGTGCCCAGGTTGGTGAAGCTGGCGCTGAGGCCGTTTTCGACACCGCCGAAGTTGTTCGAGTTGAAGGCGCTGCCGTTGCTGCTGTTGTCGGTGATGGTGCTGCCTGCGGCGTTGACGATGCGGCCGGCGCTGGCGTTGCCCGTATTGCCGAAGTTGAGCTGGAAGCTGTTGTTCGACAGCGTGGCGCCGCCCGCGATGCGCAGGACGCGGCCGTCGTCCAGGCCGATGCCGGCGAAGTTGGTCATCGTCAGCGCACCGTTCAGCAGTGTTTCGCCGCTGCCCACCATCTGCCCGCCGCTGAGCGTGGTGGCGCCGGCCACCGTGAGGTTGCCCGTGCCGGCGAGGGTGCCCCCAGTCTGGATGAGCGAACCGATGCTGGACGCGGCTGCGAACGACAGTGTGCCGGCGCTTACGGTCAGGCTGCCGGTGCCGATGAAGCTGTTGATGGTGAAACTGGTGCGCACCTCGGTGTTGAAGGCGCCCAGCAGCGCATCGTCGCCCAGCCCAGGCAGGATGCCGCCGGACCAGTTCGTCGACACGTCCCAGAAGCTGCTGCCCCCGATGAAGGTGCGCGGCGCGGCGTTGAGCGACGAGGCCCCCAGCGCCATCAGCGTGGCCAAGGCCAGGGGGGTCAGGCGGGCGCGGTGTGAACGAAACGACATGATCGACTCCGGAAAGAGATTTTCCGGGTGAACTGTGCGCATGCGACCGTTAGCGGGGCGTTAGAACTGCGGCGCCCGCGCAGGAAAGCGCCCGCTGTTCATGGGAGCAGCCTCCGCTAGCTTGGGGAGGATCGTGCCGCGCGCCCGATTTCACCGGGCGCGGCGCGGTCGGTACGAGCGCCGCCGCGTCTGCTCAGGACGGCAGGAAGTCCACCGGCCAGGTCACGACCATCTGGTCGACATCCTTGGCGCCGAAGTCGAACTGGCGGATGCGCGCCAGCAGCTTCTTCTCCAACTCCTCGGCCTTCAGTTCGCTGCTGACGATGCGCAGACCTTCGATCGCGCCGCTGGGCGCGATCTTCAGCTCGAGCACGACCTTGCCCTGCAGCGCCGGGTCGTCGCGCAGCGCGCGGTTGTAGAGCGCATAGATGGCGCCCTTGTTGCGCTCGAAAACGAGCTTGATGTCCTCAATGCTGCGTGTGGCCTTGCCGCTGCCGCCTCGGTTCAGAGTGCCGCCCTGGCCTGAACCGCCGCCGCCGCCCACGCTGCTGCCCGTGCCGGTGCCGTCGCGCGCACCGCCGCCGCCCGGGCCACCGCCGCCGCCACCACCGGCCACGCCTTCCACCAGCGTGGTGGCGCGGCCGGCCAGGCCGCCGCCGCCGGTGTCGCGGCTGTAGGCCGCGGTGTTGATGCCGCCGCTGCCACGCGTGGAATTGCTGGTGATCAGGGCGCGCACCGGCACCCCCGCTTCCGTGCCGGCACCCACGCCCACGCCGACGCCTGTGCCCACGCCCGGGCCGGGTTTGATGTCTTGCTTCAGCTGCACGGCTGCGGGCGCGCCGCTCAGTTCGGCGAGTTCGCTTTTCATCGCCAGCAGCCCCACGCCGCTGGCCTTGCGGCGGGCGTTGTCCAGCGCCACTTCACCGGGCGGTTTGCCTTCGACGGGCTGGCGCGCCTCGGGCACCGGCGCACCCTTCTTTGGTGGCGTCTCCGGCTTCGGCCTGGCGGCTGCTTCTGGCCTGGGCTGCGCTTGCGCCACGGCTGTTGAGGCCTCGGGCGCTTGTATGGGTGCCTGTACGGGCGCAGGCGGCGGTTTGGGCGCCTCCACCGGCCGCTGCAGCAGCAGCCTGGCCATCGGCGGCGGCAACGCGGGCGCGGCGGTGCGTTCCGGCGTGCGCAGCGGCACGAAGGGCACGGCCACGGCCAGCACCAGCATCACCGCCAGCAAGCGCTTGAGGATGCGGCGGAAACGCCGTTCGTCGTCGGCTGACACCGCCCACGGCAACACCGCGGCATGCCGCGTCAGGCGCTGCAGTTGTTCAAGGGCCGCCAGCGCACCAGGCGGCAAGGCGGGGTGAGGAGAAGAGGGGAGTGCGAACGCCGGGTTCATCACGCGTCCAGTCTTTGACGCACCGCGAGGGACACGTCGCTGAAGTTGGCCCGCGCACAGGTGGCCATCACCTTGCGCAGCAGTTGATAGGGCACGTCCTTGTCGGCCATGATGGTGACGGCTTGGCCGTCGGTGGCAATGCGTTCGCGGTTCTCTGCGCGCACGGCCTGCCGGCTGGCCAGCAGGTCCAGTTCGGCCTTCAGGCCCGGTATCAGGTCGTCGGGGCTGGCCATGACCTCGCTCACCAGCGCCACGCGCCGGCCGCCAGCCAGAATTTCGTCACCCGCCACCACCAGCACCACGGTGTCCTTCGGGGCCTGGTTGGTGTTGGCCAGCGGCAGCGATACCGCCTTCGGACTCACGAGCGTTTCCACGCCGCTGCCACTGGAAAGCAGGAAGAAGATGAGGATGGTGAAGACGTCGATCAGCGCGACGAGGTTCATGTCCATCGCAGCACCATTGCGCGCCTTGCGCTCGGCACGCTTTTGCAGCGGTGAAAGCGTGGCCATCAGCTGCGCTCCTTCAGGGCCGGGGTGCCCGGCGCCACGGCGGCCTTGGTCGGCTTGGCGGCGCCACGCAGCGGTGCGTCACCTATTGAGATGGCCGGGAACAGCTCGGCCCGCACGATCTTCGCGCCCTGCGCCGTGACGGTGCCGCGCACCGCGTCCATCACCTGCACCAGCTGGTCGTAGCTGGTGTCGGGTTCGGCCAGCAGCGTGGCTTCTCGCTTGTCGGGGAACTTGCCCTTCACCAGCACCATCAGCTGCTGCAGCGTTATCACGTCGTGTTCGGCGCCTTTCGTTTCAATGCGCTGGATGAGTCCGCCGACGCGGTCGCCCACTTCCAGCGCGTCCTTGCGGATCACCACTTCCAGCTGCAGGTCGTTGACCTTCAGCTGGTCCAGCGCCGACTGTTGTGCCGGCAATTGCAGGTCCATCACTGCCAGCCGCGTGAAGACCGTGGTGGCCAGTAGAAACGGCACCAGCACCACGATCAGGTTGATGAAGGCGGTGATCTCCAGGTGCGGCACGACCTTGCGCAAACGGCGCGTTCTCATGGGCAGCCCCTTGATGTGCTGAGGATGAGAGGCTTCAATCCGCCGCGCCAGCGGCGCGCTGGTCGCGCGGCTGTTCACCCGCCAGGCGCTGCACCAGGTTCAGGAAGGTGATCTTGGCGGCTTCCAGGCTGTCGACGATTTCGCTGGCGCGGGCCTGCAGGAAGGCGTGGATGAGCAGGAAGGGAATGGCCACCATCAGCGCGAAGGCGGTGTTGTTCATGGCCACCGAGATCGACGCGCTCAACAGCTCGGCCTTCTCGGCCGGGTTCACCTGCGCCACGGCCGTGAAGCCCTTGATGAGGCCGATGATGGTGCCCAGCAGGCCCACCAGGGTGATGGTGTTGGCGAAGGTGGCGATGTAGTGCGTGCGCTTTTCCAGGCGCGGCACGATCTCCATCATCCCTTCCTCCATCGCGTGGTCGATGTCTTCGCGGCGCCGTGCGCTGGCCATGCGCGCCAGGCCGTGCTGGACGATCTTGCCGATGGCGGCATCGCTGCCCGACACGGCACCGGCGGCTTCCTTGAAACGGCCGTTCTGCAGCATCGGCAGCAGCTGGTCCCAGAGCTTGCGGTTCTCGCTGCGCGCGCGGCGCAGGAAGATGAAACGCTCGATCGCGATCGCCAGGCCGACGGTCATCATCGCCAGGCTGGGGTAGAGGAAGGGGCCGCAATCGACGAAGAACTTGACGACGGTGTTGAAGGTGCTCATCGGGGGGCTCCGGCAGGGGCGGTGGGTGTGGAAGAGGAAGGCAGGACGGGGGCGGCAAGCGGGGCGGCAAGCGGGGCAGCGGGGGCCGCGGCGACAGCGGTGGCGCGGGCGCGCAGCTGGCTGTCGTAGCTGGCCTGGCGACGGAAGACATCGCGGTCCACCGGGGCCAGCGCTTCGTCCAGCACGCTTTGCACCGGGCGGCCGCTGAGCTGCCCGGGCAGGGGTTTTTTCCACGGCACGATGTACAGCACCTTCGGCAATTCGCGGTTGCCGATGATCTGCGTGCGGTCGATGTCGGCGCGGTCTTGCGCGTGGGCGGCGGTGCTGGCCAGCAGCGGTGCCAGCGCGAGCCAGGCCATGGGGTGATACGGATTCATCGAGCCTCCTTGTTGTTGGGCGCGGCGGCCATGCTGGGTGTGGCCGGCGCTGCGGCGGCCGGCTTGCGTGTCTTGATTTCCGCGACCCAGCGGCCGAGCGCCGGCGCGTCGGCGGGCGAGAGTTCCAGGCAGCGCTGGTACAGCGCCAGCGCCCGTGCCGAATCGCCCAGATACAGGTCGTTCAAGATGGCCAGGTTCAGCACCGGCGCAGGCGCCGTGGCGTCTGCCGCGATGGCGGCCTCGTAGCTTTGCCGTGCTTCGTCGAAGCGGCCTTGCTGGCGCTGCAGCACACCTTGCTGGTTCAAGAGCGGCGCACGCGCCAGGCCCTGCGCCTGGGCGAGTGCGGCCTGCAACGCGGGCAGCGCCGTCGGCAGGTTGGCGTCCAGGCGTTCGGCCTTGCCGTAACGCACCGGCTTCAGCTGGGCCAGCGCCGCGAAGCTGCCCTGCACCCAGCGGTCGTACAAGCCTGCCGTGGTGCGGCGCGCGTTGGTCTCGTAGAGCTCGATGGCCTTTTCCTCGAACGGAAAGGCCTGCTCTTCCAGCATCACGTTGTACTGTTCCAGCTCGTCCTTCTTCAGCTTCTTAGGCCGCGCCGAATCCATCAGCGCCTTGCCGAAGTCCTGGTACACGGCGGCGGTGTGGAAGGTGGCGGCCGTGGTCACTTCGGCCACACCCACTTCGCTGGCGGCGGCGTAGGCGCGAAGCACTTCTTCGAGCCTGGCCTTCTTCAGCTTCAGCTGCTGCGCCAGCGGCTCCACCAGCGCCACCTGCTGGTAGGCCGCGCGCACCGGCTCGGCCAGCGCCAGCGTGGCCTGGCCGCCCAGGGTTCGGGTGCGCGCCGTGCGTGCGTCGCCGGCATCGGCATCAGCTTGCTGCACGGCACGCAGCCAGGCCAGCGAGCGTGCGGTCTGGCCGTCGGTGCGCAGCAGTTTCGCGACGCGCCAGCGTGCTTCCACCGCGGTTTCCAGGGGCTGCGGGTAACGCTGCACGTAGCTTTCGTAGGCCCGCAGCGCCGTGCTTATCAGCGATGTGCTGCCGGCCAGCGGCGGCTCGGCCTGCACCGGCGCAGGGGCGCGTGCGGTACGCCGTGTTGGCGTTGCGGGACGCGCAGGCGTGCGCGCTGCGGGCTTGCGTGGTGGCGTTGCAGTCGCTACGGGCACCGGTGGCGGGGATGAGGGCGGCGGCGCGGCGCGGGCTGCCTTCTCGTGCAGCTCCGCAGCCTGCCACAGGGCGCCGCGGGCGAGCGCGGCGTCGCCGCTGGGCATGCTGTTTGCGGCGCTGACCGTTTCGAATTCGGCTGCGGCCAGGCTGTAGCGGTTCTGTTCAAGATAGGCCAGTGCCAGCCGTGGCGCCACGGCGGGCTGCAACGGGTGGCCGGGTTGCTGGCGGCGGAAGTCTTCCAGCGCCGTGGCCGCACGGCCCCAGTCCTTCAAGCCGATGAGCGCTGCGGCCGCGTCGAACTGCGCGCTGGCGCGCACGGCCGACGTGGCACTCAGCACGCCGCTCGTGCCCAGGGCCGCCACACGTTCGAAGTGGCCCACGGCAGCGCGCGCATCACCGCTGCTGCGCGCGGCTTCGCCTTGTTTGTAGATGCTGGCAGCCAGGCGTTCTGCAGCCTCGGTGCGGCCGGGGCTGCCGGCGGCTGACAAGGCCAGCACTTCGTTGTAGGCGCCTTCAGCCTCGGCGTGGCGGCCTTGCTCGAAGGCGTGGAGTGCCACCACCGTCCAGGCCGTGCGCCGCTGCTCGGGCGCGGGCGGCGGCTGCAAGGCGAGTGCCTGGCGGGCCACGCCGCTGGCGGCCTCGGCATCACCCAGCGCGAAGAGTTGTTCGGCCGCACGCGTGAGCACTGCGCCGCCGCGTGCATCTGCGGGAAAGGCTTTCGCGAAGCGCAAGGCGCTCGCCACCGAGGCGCGCTGCAGAACGGCGCGCGCGGCAGCGTCTGGCGCGGCCTTGAACTGTTCGGCATAACTCAGCAGCGCGGCATAACCGGCGTCGCTGCCGCGCGGATGGCCAGCATGCGCATAAGCCACGGTCTCGTATTCGGCCGCCGCTTGCGCCCACTGCTGGTCTTCATACAGCAGTTCGGCCAGCAAGAAGCGCTGCGCTGGTGCTTGCGCGTCGGTGGGGAATGACGTGAGCAGCGTGCGGTACCAGAGCACCGCTTCCTGCACGTCGGCGCGGGCGCGTGTCTTCTGCGCCAGCGCGTGGTGGTGCTGGGCCAGTTGCGCCAAGTGGGTCTGCACGAGCGGTTGCACACGCTGCCAGCCACCTGGGTTGGCGCGGCGGAATTCGCTCTCCACGCCGTAGCGCAGCACATGGTCTTTCTTCGCCTGCAGCGCCAGCGTGTCGAAACCGTTCTTCTCATACAGCTCGATCACGCGCGCTTGCAGCCAAGGCGCCTGCACATGCAGCGGCTGGCGGCGCACGAAGAGCGCGTAGGTGTCGGCGGCGTCCTTGATGCGTTCCTGGCGGCTGTAGAGCTCGCCCAGGGCGCCATAGACGCGAAACTGGTAGGCCTCGCGCTCGGGCGTGGTGATGAAGCGCGCCACGCTCTCGGCGCCCTGCAGGCTGGCCAGGCTGATGCTCATGACGCGGAAGCTGTCTTCCACCAGTTCACGGTCGGCACGCTTGAGCGCAGTGATCTCGGCCAGGTCGGCCTCTTCACGCGCAGTGCCTTCCAGGCTGCCGAGCTTGAGGTCGAGCACGCCGAAGAACGGCTGCAGCGCGTCTTCGAGCCGGCCTTGCTTGAACAGCGACCAGCCCTGCATGTACAGCGCACGCTCTTGAAAGGCCGACGTGCGGCCGGTTTGCAACACGGCGGCATAGGCACCTTCGGCCTGCACATAGTCGCGCATCGCGAACAGCAGCTCACCCCGGCGGAACTGGGATTCTTCGGCGTGCTGGGTGCCGGGGTAGGCCGTCACCAAGCTGCTGAGCGTCTTCAGTGCGGCTTCCAGCTTGCCGCCTTGTTCTTGCGCGCGCGCCATCTGGTACAGCACACGGTGGTTGCCGGGGTCCTTGGGGTGGGCCTTGAGGTAGCTCTCGTATTGCGCGATGGCGGCCTTGTAGTCGGGCTCGCTGCCTGCGCCGACGCTTGCAACGCGGTCGGCCAGGTCCATCTCCAGGTCGCCCAGGCGACGCTCGGCCTCGGCGCGCTGCGGGGCTTGCACGGCCCGTTGGGCGGCTGTGGAGCTTTCCAGGAACTGGCGGTAGGCCGCGATGGTCTGCGCCTCAGTCAGCATCGGCAGGTTGTCGGGCACCACAGGGATGGTCTTGGTGCCCAGGCTGGCCAGCGTGGGCTGGTCGTCGCCAGGCAGCTTCTTCGGCCCCGAGCAGGCGCCCAGCAGCAAGGCTGCCGCCAATGCGGGTGCTGTCCAGCGAAAGAGTCGCGGCACGGCATTCATCGCACGCCCCCGGCCGGCGCGGCATCTGTGCGGCGCGCGAACTGCGCCTGGTCGTAGATCTGCGCAATCGCCAGCCGTGCCTGCGCGGCATAGATGCCCAGGCGTTCCTGCTGCGCCTGCAGTTCGGCCACGGCAATGTCTTGCAACCCGGCCTGCACTTGCTGCGCCACGGTGGTGACGATGGGCCGCATGGCCACCAGGCGGCCGCCCAGCAAGCCTATGCGTTCGGCAAAGTGCGCGTGGCGCGCCGGCTCTTGCTGTTGCGCGCGCTGCAGTGCTGCGTCGCGTTCACGCGCCTGGCCCAATGCCTGGTCGGTGTCGCGCAGTGCTTTCCTGGCTTCCCAGGTGCGTTCGCTGAAGCTCTGTGTCAGCTGCCATTCCAGTGCACCCGCCGCGCGGCGCAGGCGCTCGGCGGCTTCTTGCAGGCCTTCGATGTCGCTTCGGCCGGCGGCCGCCTTCAACGCCGCTTCGCCGCGCTTGATGCGTTCCAGCAGGCCGCGTTCGCGTTCATCCGCGAAGGCGGCGGCGTCTGCGTCGGCCTGCGCCTTCTCCAGCGCGCCGGCCAGCGTTTCGCGACGCTGTGTGAGCGCAGCGATGTCGGCGGCGCCGCTGTTGGCGCGCACCGCCGGCAGCTTCTCTTCGAAGGCGCGACGGCGGTTGTCCAGCATGTCCGTGAAGGCGTCGAGCTTGTCTTGCCACTGCGCCAGGTTGCCGTCCAGGAACTGCAGATCGCGCAGATTCTTGAACGCTTCCTGAAAGGCATGCCCTGCCAGCAGCGGCGCCAGGTGGGCTGCATGCGGCATCTCGGGCAACGTCTGGATGCCGCCCGACCTTCCCAAACCCGCGCCCAGGCCGCCGGCCTGGCTTTCGAGGTTGCCATCCAGCAGGCCCTGCACCAGCTTGCCCGCGCGGATGGCGGCGATGCTCTCGGTGAGCGCACGCTGCTCCTGCTCGAAGCCATCAGCCGCCTGCTGGTAGCCCTGCAGTGCGCTTTGATAGGCGCGCAGTTCGGCCATCGCATATGGCACGGCAATGCGCGCTTCCAGCACCGAAGCGTCAGCGCCGCCGGCACTGCCGCGGCCTGCGAGTTCGGCCCAGGGCACAAGTGCGAGTTGCGGGTCTTTCAGCTCGGCCGCAGCCCAGCCGAAGCCCAGCAGCGCCTTGTTCGACTGCGGGCCTTGCAGGCGCACACGCTGCAGCGCCAGGCGGGCTTCGCGCGGTTTCTTGTCGGCCAGCGCAGAAAATCCGAGGGCCACGTTGGCGCGGTCGCGCAGGCTGCGCAGTTCTTCGTCGGGCGCCGGGGTCTGGCCCACGGCGTCCAGCACGCGCTGGCCGCCGACGGGGTCACCCGCGCGAACCATGGCCACGCCCAGGTTGAAGCTGGCGTACAGCGCTGCGGCCGACGGCACCACCTTCTTCTGCGCTGCGGCTCGGGCCATCTGCTGGTTCTGCAGCGCTTGCAGCACCTCGCTGGCGCCGCGGTAGTCCTGCGCTTCCAGCAGCAACTGGGCGCGCAGCAACTGGTGGTCTTCTTCCAGGGTGCTGTTGCCCTGATGGTCGACCAGAGGCGCGGTGATGCGCAACAGCGCCTGCGAAGCCTGCTCGGCCAGACCTCGCTGGTGGCGCAGCCGCGCCAGGTAGAACCAGGCGCGGTTCTGCACGGCGGGCGTGGCGTTGCGCTCGATGAGGCGGGCGAACACGGTCTCGGCCTCGTCGTGCAGGCCGTAGGCCAGCAACATGCCGCCGCGCAAGACCTCGGCCTCGTCGTCGTGCGGCGCGATGCGGCCGAAATGCTGCGACACCATCAGCCCGGTGATGGCACTGAAGCTGCGGTCTTGGTAGAACTGAAAGAGCGTGTCGCCGTAATGCGGCGCGCCAATGGTCTGCGGCGCGCCGGGCACGCGTGGCTGTGCCGTCGCCGCGAAAACGCTGACCGACAACAAGATGCCCATCAGGCACGAGCCGCGGAACCGGCTCTGCCGGGCCGCAGGGTCGGCCCCCACGGCTGCGAAACAGACCCTGGCGTGCTGCACGGGGAGCGGCGCAGCCGCTTCGCAGGGGGTCATGTTCACCAGACCTTGACCTCGAACTCGGGCTGCAACTTGGCTTGCGTGTCCTTGATGCGCAGTTCGATGTAGCGCGGCTCGGTGCCCTTCTCGAACTCGATGCTGGCGCCGCGCTTGTAGTCACGTTCATGCGGGCCGCGGCCGGTGAAAAACGCCGCCACCTGGTGTTTGCCTGCGCGCAGGTTCCCGACGAACACGCGCTGCACGCCGCCGCGGTGCAGGGCCTGCACTTCCAGCGGCGTGTACAGGTGCGTGGCCACGAGCTTGTCGTCGAGCTTGATCTGCACCGACTCCAGTTCGAACAGCCGGCCCACGTCCATGCTGACGAACAGCGCCACCTGCGTGCCCGCGGGAAACAGCAGCTCTTCTTCCAGCACCAGCAGGTCGCGGTTCAGGCGGATGACGTCGGCCTTCAGCTGCTGCACGCGGGCGTCCAGCGCCGCTGGCGCCGGGTCCGGCGCGCTGGCGGCGGACGCTGCGGCTGCAGGGGTTGACTCAGAAGCCGATGCAGAAGCAGACACGGTAGCAGGCGCGGAAGCAGGCGCGGAAGCAGCAGCCGCCGCAGGGGCAGCCACAGAAGCCGCCGCAGAAGCCGCCGCAGAAGCCGCC
>Ga0105048_10017975_pt1 | contig 10889 bp, 8 predicted proteins | sample MAT05_FD_78382 | JGI IMG/M metagenome (GOLD analysis project Ga0105048, IMG submission 78382) | Freshwater microbial communities from Lake Fryxell liftoff mats and glacier meltwater in Antarctica - MAT-05 | ecosystem: Environmental > Aquatic > Freshwater > Ice > Liftoff microbial mat | place...
GCGGCCGCGGCCCCGAAGTGCGAAGGGTCCGGCCGCTGCTGCCGGTTCACGGAGTACGGGCACACGCTGTTCCTCTCGCAGTTCGAAGCGGAAATCCTGCTCGAAACCGCCCCGGCGTACGAACCGCCGATCACCCGCGATGGCTGTCCGTTCCAGGTGAACAACCTCTGCACGGCCCGGGACGAACGCCCGCTCGGATGCCGCATCTACTTCTGCGATCCCGCGTATACTGACACCGGCAACCGCATCACCGAAGACGCCGTGGCGGAACTCAAGAAGCTGGCCGACGAGTTCGGCGCGGGCTGGCAGTACGCCCCGCTGCACGTCTTCCTGAACGCCGCCGAGCGGCCGCGGGAAACTCCGAGACGGATCCCTTTACCCCGAGCGTAGGACCTTCGCGATGGCCCGACTTCTCGCACTCGCCGCACTCCTCATTGGCGCGGCAACGTCCCCCGCCGCGGATTGGCCGCAGTTCCTCGGGCCGAACCGCGACAGCGTTTCCACCGGGACCGTCGCTCCGTGGACCGAAGCGCCGAAGGCGCTCTGGAAAGCCCCGCTCGGCGAATCGCACAGTTCGCCCGTGGTCGCGAACGGCGTGGTCTACGCCTTCTACAAACCGAAAGGCAAAGACGCGGACGCCCTGGCCGCGTTCGATGCGAAGACCGGCGAGAAGAAGTGGGAGCAAAGCTACGACCGTGCGAAGTTCACCCCGCCGTTCGGCGCTGGCCCCCGCGGCACGCCGAGCGTCGATAGCGGCAAAGTCTACACCGTCGGCAGCACTGGGATACTGGCCTGTTGGGATGCCAAGACCGGCGACGTGGTCTGGAAAGTGGACACGCTCAAGGACTTCAAAGCCAAGAACCTCTTCTTCGGCATCTCGACTTCGCCCACGGTCGTCGGGGATCTCGTCGTCGTCATGGTCGGGGCCAAGGGTGCGGGCATCGTCGCGTTCGAGAAGCTCACGGGCAAGGTCGCCTGGCAGGCCACGGACGACCCCGCGAGCTACGCCACGCCGCTAACCACGGGCAAAGGGGAGAAGCAGCAACTCGTCTTCCTGACGGGCAGCCACCTGCGCTCGCTGTCGCCGACGGGCAAGGAACTCTGGGCCGTGCCGTTCAAGGATCGGCTCAACGAGAGCTCCACCACGCCGGTGCAAGTCGGCGAGATGATCGTCGCCAGTTCGGTGACCGCGGGCAGCTTGGCCGTGGTCCCCGGCAGCGATAGCGAGCCGAAGCAGGTCTGGAAAGACGACAAGCTGACCTGTTACTTCAGCACGCCCGTCGTCTCGGGGGACGACCTGTACATGATCAACGGCGCCGCCAGTTTGACGAACGCGAGCATTGCCTTGCGGTGCGTGGAAGCCAAGACGGGCAAGGTCCGCTGGACCAAGGAAAAGGTCGGCAAGTACCACGCCGCGATCGTCAAACTCGCCGACGGCAACCTGCTCATGCTCGACGACGCGGGCAACCTGATCCTCATTAAACCCGACCCGAAGGCGTACACCGAACTCGCCCGCTCCAAAGTCTGCGGCGCAACCTGGGCCCACCCCGCGCTGAGCGACGGCCGCCTATTCGTCCGGGACGACAACGAGTTGATCGCGCTCGCCGTCGGGAAATGACTCGCGAGGTGGAAGCATCAGCTACCGCTACCGTTCACATGCCGGGGCCGCTGGTTGGACTCTGAATTTTGAAAACCGTGATGCGGCCCCGATGTGGTGCAGCGGGTCGTTTCCCGGCGCACTCGCAAACAAACTAATGCGACACCTATGGTGCGCACGAGCGCACTCCACCAGCCTCCTCAAGAATCTTGATAATACGCTTGCTGCCAACTCTCAGAGAAGGAGTACTCTCGAGCATTGTGATTACCGTTTGCCCGTTCGGATCGCGATCGTTTGGATCGGCCCCTTTCAAAATCAAGAAGCGAAGCAAGTCTTTGTACCCGTGAACAGCGGCATATCGGAGCGGAGCGAGGCAATCTCCTGGTGAGGCGTTTATATCTGCACCGGCAGCCAAGAGCGCCTCCGCAATCAGAATTGCATGTGCCTCATTGTGGTAGCCATATCGAACGGCCAACGGAAGCGCAGTGCGACGGAACTCGCCGGGCGCGTTAGGGTCCGCGCCCCGAGCGAGCAATTCCAGAACTCGAGCAAGATTGGTGTTGCTCGCTGCCTGGACCAATGCCTCGGCTAAATCACGGTCAGCCATCGCAATCCCCAATCAGGCGAACGGAGACTTGTGGGCAGTTTAGATCTTCTTCTTTCCGCTCACGTACTTTGCGGGTTCGGTTTCGCCGACGATTTTGAGGAGTTCCAGCACCAGGTCGTCGCTGGTTTTGCCCTCGGCCTGGGCCTGGAAGTTGGCGTTCACGCGGTGCCGTAAGACGGGGATCGCGGCGCGCTTGATGTCGTCGATCGCCACGCTGAACCGGCCGTCCATCGCGGCGAAGGCCTGCCCGGCGCGGACGAGGTACTGCCCCGCCCGCACCCCGGCACCGAAGTCCACCATTCGGCGGATGAACTCCGGGGCGGTCGGGTCTTTGGGCCGCGTGGCCCGCACCAGCTTCACCACGTAATCAGTCACGAAGTCGCTCACCGGCACGCCGCGGACGAGCTTCTGCAAGTTCACGATGGCTTTGCCGGTGAGCACCTTGGTCAACTCGGTGGCTTCGTCCTTGCTCGTCAAACTGATGATCTTCTTCTCTTCGTCCAACGACGGATAATCGACCCGCACGTTGAACATGAAGCGGTCCAACTGCGCCTCGGGCAGCGGGTACGTCCCTTCCTGCTCGATCGGGTTCTGCGTGGCGATCACGAAGAACGGGTCCGGCAGCTTGTGCGTATCTTGGCCGGCGCTCACTTCGCGTTCCTGCATGGCTTGCAGGAGCGCCGCTTGGGTCTTCGGCGGGGTGCGGTTGATTTCGTCCGCGAGCAGGATGTTCGTGAAAATCGGGCCTTTCACGTAGCGGAATTCGCTGCGGCCCTGCTCGTTCTGGTCGAGCACCATCGTGCCCGTGATGTCCGAGGGCATCAGGTCCGGGGTGAACTGGACCCGCTTGAAGTTCACGTCCAGGATCTGGGCGATGCTCGACACCAGGAGCGTTTTGGCTAACCCCGGCACGCCCACGAGCAAGCAGTGCCCGCGGGTGAAGATCGCGGCGAGGATCTGCTCGATCACGTCGTTCTGCCCCACCACCACGCGGCGGAGTTGCTCGGTCATCTGGTTGCGAGCCTGCGAGAACTGCGTGAGGTATTCGCTGATGCGGTCGGCTGACACCGGTCGGACCCCTTCGAAAGATAGATTTTCGACGAGCCGTGGGGTTAATCCCCACGGGTAACACAAACCGTGGGGGTAAACCCCACGGCTCGTCGAATCATCTTACTTCTTTCCGCCCGTCGGGTTCAGCATCGCGGGGCTGATGCGGCTGTAGCCGGCGCGGCGGCCTTCGTCGAGGAGCTTGATCACGTACTGGTAGTTGAGCTTGTCCGCGATCTCGAACTTGAGCTTGGGCACCTTCCCGCCGTTGGCGGCGACTTGCTCTTTGAGGTACTTGAACAGCGCCCCCGTGTCTTTGCCGAGGGGGACGTTGCCGGTCTTCGGCGCGGCGGTGATGTCCGCGATGTTGCCGTTGTCCGCGGCGTAAATCTGGACGATCAGTTCCTCGTCCTCCTCGCTCAAGCTCGGCACCACATTCGACGGCCCGCCATCTTCTTTCGGCAGCGCAAGGGGGAGTTGCGCCTCCGTCGGCATCACCTTGAAAGTGAGGAGGAAGAACGCCATCAGCTGGAACGACATATCCAGCATCGGCGTGATCGGCAGGTCCGGTTCGGTGGGGGTCGTAGACTTTCGCTTGTGCTTCCGCGACATCGGCAGTGGCCTTTCGTTATTGAGCCTGTCCGGGCGTGGCCTTGATCGCTCGGAGTTGAATGTCCATATACTTGGCGCGCTTGCAGGCCATCAGCACGTCGTTCACCTGTTTGAAATTGCAATCTTTGCTCGCTCGTAAAATGATGAGGGAGCGGCCCTTGCCATTCTCCCAATCTTGCGGTTTCGTGCGAGCTTTATCGAGATCCCATTGATTCGCCATATAGTTTTGAACCTTGAGCGGGCTGTCGAACACTTCCGAATTAACCGTAGTCACGCCTTTCTCATCGATGTTCAAAATCATGTAGTTATCCACGCTTTTATCGAGCGATTTCGCCTCGATGGCGAGCGGCAATTTGATCGATTCGTTCACCTTCTCCGCCACGAAGTGGGTGCAGAGCATGAAGAACATCACCAGCTGCAAGACGATGTCGAGCAGCGGTGTGAGGTTCGGTTCGCACTTCTCGGATCCGGGCGATGGGCCGCTCATAAATCAACTCGAAAAATGAATGTGGGGCACGTTGTTAGCGTGCCGTAATTCGGGCACGTTAACAACGTGCCCCACAGCGGAGGCGGACTACCGTGGCGGTTGAGCGGCCGGTGCCGCGGCGACGGGGCCACCCATCGCGGGGCCCGGGCCCGCCGACGCGGTCGGCGGACCGCCGGGTTTCTTCGAGTTGTGGTACATCTGGGTCAGCAGGTCGTCCGAAACGTTGCCGACGTCCAGGCTGACTTGCGTGATGCGATTGCGGAAGTAGGTGTTGAACGCGATCGCCGGGACGGCGATTGCGACCCCGACGAGCGTGACTGCGAGCGCATGCGAGATGCCCTCGGCCAGTTTCGCGGGGTTCGGGGCAGATCCACTGCCGAGTTCCATGAACGCCATGATCATCCCGAACACGGTGCCGACGAGCCCCAGGAGCGGCCCGAGCGTGGCGATCACGGCGGTGTAATTGTTCTTTTGGTCCTTGTCGGATTTGATTGCTTCGAGGGTGTTCTGCGCCGCCTCGCGGGCGTCCTCCAGGCCGTATTGCAACCGGCTCATGCCGGCGGTGAGCGTGCGGCCGAGGAACGACGGATCGCCCCGCGCCATGTCGTAGGCTTCCTTGAATTTCCGCTTGTTGACGATGTCCGTGAAGTCGTCCACGAACCCCGGGGGGATCGCCGACGACATCCGCAGGTCGAGGGCCAAGAGCACGATCAGAGCGATGAGCCAGATCGAGGTCGGAAGCAAAATGATCCAGAAAATCCCGACGGATTTGATGATGTGGATGAAGATGTTGTCCTGCTCGTTCACCTTCGCGGCGCCCCCGCCGTCGCCGTCTTGAGCCAGGGCCGAAAGCGGCGTGGCGAGGACCAGCGCAGCGATGATCGCGAAGGGCAATGCCGTCCGTGCGGCGAGCCAAAAGCGAGAAGCGAAGAGGTTCATGGACGGTCCTTGACGGTCGAAGAAGCTTAGTAACAAACTAGGCATCAGAGAACCGCTTCGGGGCCGTCTCGTCAAGGAGAATTCTCAAAGAATGCGCGCGGCGACGGGGGTTTTGCGTCCTTCCTTCGTGCTGCCAGGCCTCCCGGCCTGGCAGCGAGGCAGGCCGGGAGGCCTGCCCCAGTTTGGATAACCAGTTTCTCGCCTACAATGCTGTATCGCGCAACGAACGCCCGCCCCTCCGGAAAGATTCGCCCGCTTCCGGGAACTTTGTTACGAGTCGTGACAACTAAGTTATCTGGGAGGAATCCCGCCATGTCTCGCTTCGCTGTCCCGCTGGGTTCGAACTTGCGACTCTCCCCGCTGGTGCTGGGTTTGACCGTCGTCGGCTTGGGGCTGGCTGCGAGCCTCCGCGCCGAGCCGCCGGAGTTGGCCCCGGAACCCCGCGGCGTGTACGAAACGCCCCTCGCCGAGCCGTTGACCCCGACCGGCCCGACCGGCCCGATCGATCCGGCCGACAAATTCAAAATCGATACCGACCGGCTCTCGTTCGCGGCCGTCGAAGACGATGCTCCCGTTCGAGGCGAGCACGAGAACAAGCTCGAACACGAGGCGTACAACATCCTTCTCTCGCACGCCCGACAGTTCACCGTCGCGGAGCAGGAGAAGTCCGCGAACCGAGACGTGGTCTTCCTCGATCTCGTGAAGCCAATCCGCAAAGACTTCCAGTACAAGCTCGTCCGGTTCGAGGGCCGCTTGAAGCGGCTCCGCCGGTTGGAGCCGACGAAGACGCTCGCGGCCGAAGGGGTGAAAGACCTTTACGAAGCCTGGATGTTCCCCCGCAACGGGGCCGATCCGATGTGCGTGCTCATCACCGAGCTGCCCGCGGGTCTCGAACCGGCCGTGGAGTACAACCCGCCCCCGAACGTCACCGTCGCGGGGTATCCGTTCAAGCTGATCCGCTACGAATCGATGGGGTTCGACAAGAAAGACCCTTCGAAGCACGAGTTCCGCAAGGCCCCGCTGTTGATGGCCCGCTCCTTCACGCTGGAGCCGCAAAATCCGAACGACGCGGACGGCGGGATTCTTTGGCGGGAAGGTTTTCTTCCGGGTATGCTGGGGGTTATGGGCGGCGTCGCGGGCGTCGGCCTGATCCTGACGTTGTGGTTCCGCTACGGCGACAAGAAAGTTCGAACGCAACTGGAAGGCCGCCGCGGCCGCAATCCGTTTGCGGGGGCCGAATCCCTTTCCGATACCACCCAGCCGCCGCCCGCGGCACCCCTTTAAGCGAGATCGACCATGAGCACCACGGACCGGGCGGCACCAGCCAAGGGCGACAGGAAACCTTCGCTCATCCGCCGCAGCGAAGGCGCGAGCGAAAGCCATCGACAGCGGCTGTTGAAAAAGCACGTCCCCGCCTGGGTTATCAGCAGTGCGGTCCACGTCGCGTTGGCCGCGGGGGCTTTGCTGATCTCCGCGATCTTCACCAAGCCGATGGCTGCCCAGTCCGAGGCGCAGCTCACGATCGTCAACGACGACAAGGACAAGGACGATAAGCAGCCGGACCTCACGAACCCGGACATCGGCCTCGACCCCGAACTCATGGCCGCGGTGCCCAACGACAACCTGCAAGACGTCAACGTCGATACCAAAGTGCAGACCAACGAGCCCCCCGGAATCGAGTCCGCGAACACCGCGAAGATGGACGTGATCCCGCCCGCCGGGGTGGGGGCCGCGGATGCGCCGGGCAACGTCGGCGAACTCGGCTCCGTGATGGCGGGCGGCGGTGCCGAGGGCATGGGCATGGTCGCCAACGCGGGCTTCTCCGGCCGCAACCAAGCCACCAAAAGCCGCATGCTCGCCGCGGGCGGCGGCAACTCCGAATCCGAAGCCGCCGTCGCCCGCGGCCTCGCCTGGCTCGCCAAGCAACAGAAAGCCAACGGCTCCTGGGTCTACGACGGCTCCAGTGCCAAAGACATCGTTTCCTCCACCGGCATGAGCCTCTTGCCGTTCTTGGCTGCCGGCCAGACTCACAAGGTTTCCAAAGACAACAAGTACAACAAGAACGTCGAAGGTGGCCTCAAGTACCTCGTCTCACTTCAGCAGCCCAACGGCAGTTTCAAGGGCGGCACCGGCATGTACACGCATGCTATCGCCACCGTTTCCCTCTGCGAAGCCCTCGGCATGTCCGGCGACCGCTCGTTCTTGCAAGCCCCCGCCCAGCGGGCCATCAACTACATCGTCAACGGCCAAGGCGCCGACGGCAGCTGGGGCTACTCCGCCGGAGCCACCGGCGATACTTCCATCGTCGGCTGGCAGATTCAGGCTTTGCACTCCGGCAAGCTCTGCAAGGAACTCGTCGTCGATAAGCAGGCCTTCGAAAAAGCCCGCAAGTTCCTGGACAGCGTTTCCAGCGGTTCCAACAAGAGCCAGTACGGCTACACCAGCCCCGGTGCTCGGCCCGGCCTCACCGCCGTCGGATTGCTCTGCCGCTACTACCAAGACGGCTGGGGCCCCAACCACCCCGGTATGGCCGCCGGCGTCCAGTACCTCATGAAAAGCTGGATGCCCACCGAAGCCCGCATGGACATGTACTACTACTATTATGCCACCCAGGTCATGCACTTCTACGAAGGGCCGGAGTGGCACAAAGACTGGAACCCGGCCATGCGGAACATGCTGGTGAAGCTCCAGGTGCCCGAAGGCAAAGGCGCGAACTCCGGCAGCTGGGACACGGACGGCGTCTGGATCGGGCCCCACTGCGGCCGCCTCGGCCAGACCGTCATGAGCCTGCTAACCCTCGAAGTCTACTACCGCCATTTGCCCCTTTACAAGCGGGACAACGCCGGGATGAAAGAACTCGAACGGGTTAAATAATTCTGGGGCACGTTTTCCAACGTGCCCTGAAAAAAACCGGCACATTGGAAAACGTGCCCCGCGACGATCACTCATTCTCCCCGAGGCTGGCCGTGAGCAAAACGCCCAAAGCCGAGACCGCCGACAAAAAGCCGTCGGTCATCAAGAAGACCGTCGGCACGGTCGAGACTCAGCAGCAGCGGCTGGTCAAAAAGCACATCCCTGCTTGGGTCATCAGCGGTGCGGTCCACGTGGCTCTCATCGCCACGCTGATCCTCGCGGACAAGCTGATGGCCAAGACGGGCACTCCTCAATCGGACGCCCAGCTCACGGTCGTCAACGACGATCAAGACAAGGAAGAAACCAAGCAAGACCTCACCAATCCGGACGAAGGCCTCGACCCCGATTTGATCGCCGCGGTGCCCAACGACAACCTGGACACCGTCAACGTCGATACCAAGGTGACGAGCGAAGAACCCCCCGGCGTCGCGGATGCCACGAACACGACCAAGATGGATTTCATCCCCCCCGCCGGGCTCGCCAGCGACATCAACCCCGGCGCCGTCGGCGACGCGGGGGGCGTGATGGCCGGCGGCGGCGCGGGCGGCGCGGGGATCTTCGCCAACGAAGGCTTCAACGGCCGCAACGCCGCAACCAAGAGCGCCATGCTCGCCGCCGGCGGCGGTAACGAGGCCTCCGAGGCCGCCGTCGCCCGCGGGCTCATCTGGCTCTCCAAGCAGCAAAAAGCCGACGGTTCTTGGGCCTTCGACGGCGCCCGCAACAACGGCTCCGCCGCCACCGGCCTCGCCCTGCTCCCCTTCCTCGCCGCCGGCCAGACCCACAAGGTCTCCAAAGACAACAAGTACAACAAGAACGTCGAAGGCGGCTTGCGGTTCCTCATCAAGACCCAAGGCAAAGAGGGCGGCTTCCCCGGCGGCATGTACGCCCACGGCATCGCCACTATCGCGCTGTGCGAAGCCCTCGGCATGTCCGGCGACCGCTCGCTCCTCCAAGTGCCCGCCCAGCGCGCGGTCAACTACATTCAAAACGCTCAAGGCCCCAACGGCGGTTGGCGCTACGCCCCCGGCCAAGCCGGCGATACGTCCGTCACCGGCTGGCACATTCAAGCCCTCCACTCCGCCAAGCTCTGCAAGGAACTCGTCGTCGATAAGAAAGTGCTCGAGAAAGCCGGCAAGTACTTGGACGAAGTCTCCAGCGGTTCCAACAAGAGCAAGTACGGCTACACCGGCCCCGGCGGCAGCGCCAGCATGAGCGCCGTCGGTCTCCTCTGCCGCTACTACATGGACGGCTGGGGCCCCAACCACCCCGGCATGGCCGCGGGCGTGCAAGACCTCCTCAAGCTCGCCCCCGGCGGCGCGGGCAAGTACGACATGTACTTCCTCTACTACGCCACCCAGGTCGTCCACTTCCACGAAGGCGCCGAGTGGCACAAAGAGTGGAACCCCAAGATGCGCGACATGATGATCACCAAGCAAGTCCCCCAAACCAAGGGCGCCGACGCCGGCAGCTGGGACCCCGACAACGCCCACATGGGCACCTCCTCCGGCCGCCTCGGCACCACCTGCATGTGCCTGCTGACGCTAGAAGTGTACTACCGCCACCTGCCGCTTTATAAGCGGGACAACAAGGGGCTGAAGGAATTGGAGCGGGTGAAGTAGAAATCGAAATCGATACTGATCAAACGGCCTCGTGCATCCTGAGGATGCACGAGGCCGTTTTTTGTTTGATGGGGCTTCACCTCAACGGAGCAATGCCCTCGCTCTCAGGCAAACCGTTCGATGAGAATCGAGGCGTTCACGTTATTCTGCGTGCCACCGGCCAGCGTCTGGAGGGTGACGGCCGCGGCCGAGGAGAAGTTCACCAGGGTCAGGACGTCGTTGGCTTGGAGAGTGAGGAGAGCAAACCCGTTGTTCTGCTGGGTCCCGGCACCCGAGCCGAAAATCGTGGTTGGGGCGGGGGCACCGTTCACGAACAGCGCGAACTGGGAGGGTTCCACGTGCGTCACCGAGAAGCGGATCGAGTAGATCCCTGCGTCGGTGATGGAGATTCCGGCATTCCCGGGCGCGTGCGTGACGCCCAGGAGCGGGCCGTTCAAATCGAAGGCGATCGGTGCCCCGATGGCGACCACTTCCGCGCTGTTGTTGAAGACGTATGCGAAGGCGGCTGGACCAACCGGCCCCGCCGGTCCTACCGCCCCCGTGGGTCCGGTCCCCCCTTGGGGCCCCGTGGCTCCGGTTGCCCCAGCAGGCCCGGTTGCGCCCGCCGGTCCAACGGGACCTGTTGCACCTGCTACCCCGGGCGCCCCCGTGGCACCGACCGGCCCCGCCGGTCCTACCGCCCCCGTGGGTCCGGTCCCCCCTTGGGGCCCCGTGGCTCCGGTTGCCCCAGCAGGCCCGGTCGCCCCCGCCGGTCCAACGGGACCTATTGCACCTGCTACCCCGGGCGCCCCCGTGGCACCGACCGGCCCCACGGGTCCGACGGGTCCACCCGCTGCACCTTGCAGTCCCTGGAGTCCCTGCGGTCCGGTTGGCCCCACCGGACCGAGCGGTCCCGTCAAACCCTGAATTCCCTGCGGACCGCCTGGCCCCATTGGGCCGACGGCCGGGAACAGCAACGTCGGAATCGACACGAGAATTTCGCTGACGATCAGCGCGGGTGTCACGCGGTCTTCGAGGGTGAGTAGGACCGGTCGAAAGCCGGAAGTCGAGGTCCGACTGCGAGTCGAC
>Ga0105048_10017976_pt1 | contig 10889 bp, 1 predicted proteins | sample MAT05_FD_78382 | JGI IMG/M metagenome (GOLD analysis project Ga0105048, IMG submission 78382) | Freshwater microbial communities from Lake Fryxell liftoff mats and glacier meltwater in Antarctica - MAT-05 | ecosystem: Environmental > Aquatic > Freshwater > Ice > Liftoff microbial mat | place...
AACGGATGGATTACCAAGACGAGATTTAGCGGAAGTCGAGATTCTTACTCAAAGTGGTTCTGTCATTGAACTTGTCGCGCGGAACCGCCCAAGATTTACGTCGGATAGCCTTGATGCGAGAATCTTATTAACGCCACCCGATGCGCTGAGTGACCCGACGACAGTAAATACGGCGAACCCCTGGCGTCGATCAACGATTAAACTCGATCGTTTCGTCGGTCAATCCATTCAAGTCAGATTCAAGTTTGATACAATCCAAGGCGGTTTCAATACACAGAAAGGTTTTCACGTTGATGACGTGGTAGTAACCACTCGGGCTGCCGATATAGAGATCCGACGCGGTAATCCGACGGACGCAATTTACAAAGTCGGGCCATTGTCCGTCACTGCCGGTGACTTCGACTCCGACGGGCGGATTGATTTAGCGATCGGTGAGCCGACAAGTAGTCTGGTATTGCGGTCGGGAATCAATCAGACAACCTTATCCACAGACAACCGAGGGAAAGTAGGAGTTTTTACGGATATTGTCCGTGCCGATCGAAGCTTACTTTTGGAGAATGCGAACAAGACTCTAGTTGGAACCGCGGCACAAGATCGATTCGGGACACTCAGTTCGTCGTCAATGCTTGACCTCAACCGCGATGGTGTTTCTGATTTGCTGATTGGTGCGAGCCAATCGGACAGCTTGACACAGAACAAAACGGGCCGCATCTATGTGCTTAACGGAGTAAGCGGTTCGCAGAAATCATCGTTCCCGACATCCACAACCAATCTGGCAAACACGGTCTACGGCGGTGTCCCGTTCTTGATCGGGAACTCGGCGACAACGACTACGACTTCATTGCCCGTGGCATCGAATATTTACAATCTGAACGCTTCGTATACGGATCAGATTGGCGGTCCAGGCATAACACCTGCCGGCGGAAGCCTGACGCCGACAGGATATGCGTTTGGCGTGGACCAAGGCCCCAGCGTGAGAAATGCACTCCTTAGCGGCGAGCGTTATTCAATAGAAATGAGGTTTTCGTTAACCGCCTACCAGACTCCCACGCTTTGGAAGAAACTGATCGATTTCAAGGGACGCAGCATCGATTCGGGATTATACGTGAACAACCTGCAACTTACCTTTGCGGCACCCTAGCTTAGCGGCGGGCAGATACGCAGCGCTCAATCGTTGTTCGCACCGAATGTGTTCTATCTTCTGATCATCACGCGCGATGAGACCACTCGCAAGGTGACGACCTTCATTGATGGTGTCGAGCAGTTTTCGTTTATCGATGTCGATAACATGGCTGTCTTTTCAAATCCTGATAAGATTATTCACTTCTTGCGTGATGAATCTCAAGCGGCACCGGCACCACCAAATACAGCGGGAACGGAACAAGCGCCCGGCACCGTCGATTTCATTCGAATTTATCAGTCTCCGATCAGCGAAGATCAAGTCAAGTTCCTCGCAGCCGGTGGCAAACCACCCACTACAAACTCCTCCGTCAATGCTGTGCCTGTTTCCTTAACAGGAACACTAGACAACGGAAATGCAAGCGGGCAATGGTATCGATTCCGAACCGTTTCCGATACGACCGCTAGCGACTTCATTCAAGTACTAGCCTCCGACAAATCGGTTGATGCGTCCCGCTATCTACTAGCCGATCTCTATCGGGCCGATGGTACGCCTATCGCGTTAGGTAAATCGACCATCGACTTGCGTCGACAGCGAGCGGGTGAGTTTTATCTGCGAGTATAAAACTCCGATGTCGCTACCTATCCAGGTGCACTCCCGTTTGTGTTGTCCCTAACGCTGCCGCCAAGCAATCGACCTCTCGGCAACGGCCTCGCTGATTCGGTTTTTGTGGATCGCGATATCATCACGGGGGGCGATGGCAACGACATTTTGGTCGGCGATGGTGGACTCGATAGAATCACCGGAGGTTTTGGTTACGATAGCTTCATTGCCGAAGCGACCGAAATCATGGACGTCGAGTCGACGCTTGGTGAAAGCGTGACGGTACCTCCAGCTAGCTTGTTCGTTACTGCAACCTCTTATGTGCAGCCAGATGAAACGGTGACGATCACCGATGCGAATCTTCGTTACGCAATTGGTGCCGAGCTCGGTATAACACGCTACCCGGATGCGTTGCCGCTACCCGCGATAAGCGATGGACTCGTCGGATATTGGAAAGGGGACAACAATGTCAACGATAGCGGTCCGCTGGGGCTCAAGGGAACCATCACAGGGGCCATCCAGTATTCTGACGACTCCAAGCAAGGCCAATCGATCTTGTTCCCAGGAACTGCAGGCAGCTACGTGGACTTTGGTAAACGTCTGCTCAATACCGTTGGCCCATTTAGCCTCGGAGCGTGGGTAAATTATTCTGCCAGTGCGGCAACGCACCAAACGATTATTAGCGAAATCGGCGGCGAAGCGAATACAGCAGGCCAGTATCAGCTTCGAATCGGTTCGACAGGCGAAGTGCGATTCCATCGTCGAACGGGTTCGGCCAACATTGTTGAAACCGTCTACACTCGAACTCCCATTCCAACGGGTACCTGGACGCATATCGCAGCGGTCTATGGTGGTGGTACAGATCTGCGAATTTACATCAATGGGTCGCTAGCTCCAACGACGTACGAAAATGTCAATTCGTACGCTGGAGTTGGCATAGCAACGACTCGATTCGGTGATTCGGAATCGACCGGTGCAAGACCTCTGAATGGACGGTTGGACGAAGTGTTATTGTACCAACGTGCATTGACCTCTTCCGACGTTCAGCAAACGTACAGAGCGAGCGATCAACAACTTCTGCGAGATATAACACAAACCGATCTATCGCAGTTGACGTCGCTCGATGTGTCCAATGCAAAGATCATGAACATTGCTGGACTCGAACAAGCGTTGCACTTGGTGAACTTGGACTTAAGCAGCAATAGCCTTTCAACCTACGCTGGCAATTTGTCCCAATTGCAATCGCTTGTCAATTTGAATGTGTCCGATACGAATCTGACTGACTTCTCGTTTGCAAACCAAATTCCGTCGCTGAAATCGTTCAAAGCGAATAACACGTCGATTCCAGACAGCAACCTGTGGAACGCCAACCAGCAGATATCGACGGATTCGTTTGGATTTGGTTATCGTGTCGCGATCAGCCCGGCCTATCGCGTGGTGGCGAGTCCCACTCGGTCTGTGGATGGAATCGATGCGGTAGGAGAGGTGTATGTTTACAATGCAACTACGGGTGCGTTGTTATGGACCCTAAAGAATCCATCGCCACACAAGGGTGATTTCTTTGGTTCGGATGTGGGCGTTTCGGGTAACACGGTCGTCGTCGGTGCCTCTGGGGATTCCTTAGGCGGAGTGGGCAGCGGTAGAGCGTATTCGTTCAATGCGCTCACTGGGCAACTGCTTCGAACGTTTGAAAACCCGACTCCATTCGCAGGTGATGGGTTCGGTTACTCGGTTGCCATCTCAGGAAACTTGGTTGTAATTGGTGCATACCTCGACGATGCGGTCGCAAGCAACAGTGGCATTGCGTATGTATTCAATCTTTCATACCTCTTCGATACAGCAGTTCCGCCAGTTTTGCTACCTTCACCGCCTGCACCGCCTCCACCGATCGTTTTGTCCAATCCATCGCCTGCGACTGACGACAACTTTGGCAATGCAGTCAGTATCGATGGAAACAGGGTAGTAGTCGCTGCCATGTTCGATGACACGATCGCTAGTGATAGTGGTCAGGTTTACGTTTTCACGCTGACGACTTTGCCAGCTTTGGCCGTAGTTGGTTTGCCGAATACGCTTAACAATCCTCAATCAGCCGCCAATGCAGCCGGGGATTGGTTTGGCAACTCCGTCGCCATCTCGGACTATTTTGTTGCGGTCGGTTCGATGGGTGACGCCACAAGTGCAAGCGGGAGTGGTCAAGCCTACGTGTTCAACGTGGCAGTGCCAGGCGGTGCGATCAAGACACTTCCAAACCCGAACGCCTTCGCTGGCGATCGCTTTGGATCGTACGTAGCGGTGTCGGGTAATCGAGTTGTCGTCAGTGCTCGCGAAGACGACCCGACCACACTCACGAAAAATGCGGGCACAGTGTACTTGTTCGATGCAACGACTGGTCTACCTGCTGGTGTCATTGCCAATCCATCAGCCGATCCTAGCGATCTGTTTGGAAATTCGGTTGCAATTAATGGCAACAATGTGATCGTCGGTGCCATGGGAGATGACACAACGGGATTGGATGTTGGTCGAGCTTACGTTTTTGACGCAACGACGTTCGCAGGCTCGTCAACGCTCAGCCGTCCCGTACGTGCTCAGACTCCATGGGTAATCGAATCACTCGAAGCGGACCGTTTCGATCAGTTGTTGCTTTCGGATCCAAGTCAACAACAACAGGGCGCCCAATTCGGTCAAGCGGTGGCGATTTCGGGGGCGATCGGTATCGTCGGGGTTCCTGCAGATGATAAAGGATTCGCTGACAGCGGAATTGCTTATCTAATTAATACGGTTACCGGTCAACGAATCGCGACCATCAATAATCCATCACCAGCAGCCAACGATAATTTCGGCTACTCAGTCGGAATCAACGGTGGATTGGCGATCGTGGGAGCATACAACGACGGTACTAGCCCCACCAATGCTGGTCGTGCCTACGTCTATAATTCGGCTACAGGTGAACTGGTATCTACGTTGTCTAAGCCTTCTCCTGTACACGCAGATATCTTTGGCAGATCGGTTTCCATTTTCGGCAATACTGCAGTTGTAGGCGTTCCTGGTGATGACGCCACACTAAACAATAACGGACGAGTCTATACGTTTAATGCGACGACAGGTGCTTTGCTTTCCATTGTTTTGAATAATCCTTCGCCGAACGACAATGATCAATTCGGAAATGCTGTCGCGATTTCTGGAAGTACAATCATCGTTGGTGCGGCGTTGGATGACACCGGTGCCGTCAATAGCGGGCAAGCATATCTCTTCAACGCAACTTCTGGCGCCTTGATTGCGACACTCTCAAATCCAACGCAATTCCTTGAAGATCAATTCGGAAGCGCAGTGGCAATTGATGGTAGCTTGGCAGTCGTTGCGAGCCACCTCGACGACAATGAAGGAACCGATGTTGGGCAGGTCTATGTATACGATAGTGCGACTGGCACCTTATTGCGAACGATCAATATTCCAACGGGGACAGCAACGAACGCGGATCAGTTTGGCTTCTCCATCGCGATCTCAGGCAGTACTTTGATAGTTGGAGCCAAGGGTAACGATTCTTTACAAACTGATAGCGGCCAGAGTTATGTATTCAATGCTTTGACCGGCCAACTATTAGCGACGATCAAGAATCCGAAACCCAATGCCGGTGATGCCTATGGATCCGCGGTTGGAATCTCGAACGAAACGATCTTGATCGGAGCACCTGGAGACGACGAACAAAACACCGATCAAGGCTCAGTCCATCTCACTCGCGTCGACTTGGATGTCGTGGGTTTGCAAACGCGATTGTCGCTGATGCCGAACATAACTAATCTATCCCTCGATAATTATGGAATGGGTACGTTCGACTTTGCGACGATTGGGAATTCCGCAAATATCGCGTCGATTAGTTTCACAGGTAATCGCCTAACCTCGCTCACCAACGTTGGCTCATTAAGCAAACTGCAATCGGCATCGCTTTCCAATAATAATCTCTCGGATGTCAGCGAATTGTTGCCTCTACTGGATCTAGATCTAGTCGATATCCGCAACAACCCACTCAGCAATCAAGCCTATGCAGTAACCATTCCTCGGTTGCAGCAACTTGGGGCGACTGTTTTGTTCACGCCCGATAGTTCGGTTGCAACGATCGAGCGTACGACCAGCGGCTTTTCGCAGTCCACAGGAACGCTCACTTATGACGGGGTAACTGAGTACTTCCGCGCGACCGTGCGCGACCCGAATCCATTGAACGGATCGAATTTTGGATACTCTTGGAAAGTCTTCACCGGCCCCGGTACGGTAGTGGCCACGGGAAACTCCGCTAATTTTAGTTTTACCCCCGGCGTTAATTTCTATCTCTACCAACTAACCGTCAGTGATTTGAATGATCTCGTGCTCGGCATTCCACGCATGTACTACCAGCAGATATCTCTCAATTCCCCAACCTTACCACAAGTTGTGTTCAGTAACTCAACAGTCACGATTACTGAAAATAGCATAGCCTCGATTACCGTTCGCCTTGACTCGATGCCGCGAGAATCGATCACGGCGAACTTTACTCAGATTTCGGGTGATGGTACTGTCACACAAACGAGCTCATCACCGATTGTCTTCACGACTGCAAACTGGAACGTGCCACAACCTGTTGCCTTTAGTGCCGCGAATGATGCGAACTTCAGCGATAGCGTGACCACGATGAGACTCGTTGGGTTGGGTATTCGCAATCCAAGTCCGCTACTGACCTTCAATGTGCAGGACGATGACCGGGCCTTGATTGTCGCGCCGGTATCGACCCTCAGCGTCAACGAAGGCTTGTCATCACCAGTTAGCATTCGACTCGCGGGGCAACCGACTGGAAACGTCACAGTCTCGATCGCTCGGACGAGCGGTGACAGCGATCTGACCAGTGGCGCGTCGATCTTGACATTCACCGCCGCCAATTGGAATGTACCGCAAGTTGTGAACATTACGGCTGCGAATGACACCGACGCCACCGATGGATCAGCTGTCTTTGCGATCAGCAGTGTCGATCTGAATAACTTCTCAACCACGCTCACCGTTACCGAAGCAGACGATGATCGGCGAATCCTTTTATCTTCGGGAACTCTCTCAGTTCCGGAGAACGCTTCCAATTCTGTGACCGTTCAGCTCGCTGGGCAACCGGCTTCGAACATCACCGTGTCGGTCTTGCGAGGATCGGGTGCTTCGGATGACACAGATCTCTCGGCACCCGTGAGCTTGACGTTTACCTCAGCCAATTGGAACGTACCTCAGACGCTCTCTGTCGCAGCCGCTAAAGATATTGATGCTGAGTCGAATTCGGCCACGTTTACATTTTCGGCGACCGGCTGGACCGGTACGACCCTAGTCGCAACGGAACTGGATAGTGACCGCCGCATTCTGGTCGACAGCGAAATCATCATCGGCGAAGGAGGCCTGGCGTTTGCCAGTATTCAATTAGCTGGGATGCCAGCGAGCAGAGTGACGGTCAGCGGAGCGTTATCGGGAGATCCAAACTTTACCTTTGTCTCTGGGGCCTCGGTTGAATTTACGCCTACCAGCTGGAATGTGCCACGACTCGTTCCGATTCGATTGGCGCAAGATGCCGATGGGATCGACGGGATCGCAAATATTACTTGGTCGTCGGCAACCTTTTCCAATGCGGTCACGATATTGCGTGAACAGGACGACGATAGGAAGATTATTGTGTCCACGAACGCTACGACAGTCCTTGAAGGAGGCAACACTACCTTTTCAATCCGTTTATCGGCGCAGCCATCTGGCAATGTTACCGTTCAGACGAGTTGGCAATCGGGAGATCCCGACATCTCGATTACTGCTGGTAGTTCGCTGGTATTTACACCGCAGGCTTGGGATGTCGCGCAATTCGTTACTTTGAACGCGGCTTTGGACAGTGACATTCTAACGGGAAGTGCGACTCTGATTTCAACGGCCACCGATTGGCAGTCCGCCTCGGTTGACGTTACCGAGATCGAAGATGGTCGGTGGCTGGATGTTTCTAGCACCACGGTCAGTGTGCCGGAATCTGGTAGCTCGCAGGTGAGTGTCCGGCTCCTGTTTTCACCCCCTGCACCGATCACTGTTTCGATCGTGAAGCAAGCGGGTGGCGATGACGATTTGAATGTAGCAGCATCGACGACGCTGCAGTTCGACTCCGGCAACTGGGACGTCGCTCAGCTAGTTACTTTCAATGCAGCAAAGGACTTGGACGTCATCCATGGAACCGCGTCCTTTAAATTCACAACTGCCGGTCAAACTGATGTAACGTTGACCGTCAATGAAGTGGACAGCGGCTTCTTGATCGAGACGAGCACATCCGAACTACGGGTCGAAGAAGGCAAGACCGTGTCGCTGGGAGTTCGATTGGCATTGGCCCCTGTTGCCAATGTGACGGTGGATCTTGCTCTGTTGCTGGGCGATTCGGATCTAACGCTGGTTGGGCCGACGACCATGACTTTCACCCCTTTGAATTGGAGCACATATCAGAATGCGGCGTTCGCAGCGGCTGAAGATGCCGATTCGGTCGACGGTACGAGAACATTGCAGTTGACTGCAGCGGGTTGGCAAACCAACTCCATCTTGTTGCGTGAAGCGGACAACGAACGAGCCGTCATCGCGACACCCGTTTTGACCAACAATGAGTTCCGCATTACCGAAGGGCAGAGTCGGACCTTCGGAGTTCGGCTAGGTGTTGCTCCCACTAGCGATGTGGTCGTGTCGATCGATTTGAGCAGTGACCCGAGATTTTCAGTTACAGCACCTTCTGCGACGCTCAAGGTTTTAACGTTCACACCTGCGAACTGGAACGTAACTCAAGATGTGACCATCGCAAAGACCAAGGATGATGATGCGGCTGTAGGGCGAGGAACACTACTGCTTAATTCGGAGGAATGGGTTGCAGCCGTTGTTAACATTGCTGAACAAGAAACGGATATAGCAAGCGTCGTTGTTCTAGCAACTTCGCCACTCACGACCAATGAAAGTGGAACTCTTTCATCGACGATTAATGTCAAGCTGAGTTCACAACCGACCCAAGAAGTTGTGATCCCAATTGCGACGACTAACGCCAACGAAGGCGTTCCAAGCACTTCGCAGCTGCGTTTTAGAAGCGACAACTGGAATGTTGCTCAAACGGTCACTGTCGTCGGAGTGAACGATCTTGTCGTGGATGGTACGGTGAATTATGGAATTGTGTTTGGCGTACCGGTGACTGTCGCCGCGGAGTATCGAGATTTACCTAGCACGACACTTATCATTGCAAACGCAGACAACGATGTCATCGGCATCAACATTGGTTATCCAAGTTCTGTCGTCACCTCGGAGTCTGGAGGCAAGGCGATGGTTTTGGTTTCGCTCGCCAGTCAGCCAATGGGGAACGTTCAACTCCCAGTTGCTACCAGTCTGACATCCGAAGCATTGGCGGACGTTTCTCAGTTGGTGTTCACGCCATCGAATTGGAATGTGCCTCAGTTGGTAACGATCACGGGTGTGGATGATTCCAGTGTCGATGGAGACAAAGCGTTCTCGATCAATTGGGGACCTTCAGTCAGTTCTGATCCTTTGTACAATGGGTTGACTCCTTCGCCTCAATCGATCGTCAATATCGACGACGACTTTAATTCGAGCACTAGTACTCAAACCACGGAATCAGTACAACTCGGAGGGGTTACGTATTTCACAGCCTATAATTTCGATTCAGGATTAGAGCTTTGGCGAACCACCGGGACATCGGCGGGGACGGCCCTTTTGGTCGACCTGACGCCCGGCTCGGTATCCAGTAGTGTTGCGGAACTGACTGTATTTCAAGGCAAGCTATACTTTGTTGGTACGTCGGCGGAGGTTGGCCGCGAGCTTCGCGTTTACAATCCCGCAACTGGATTGGTGACAACGGTGCTGGATGCTCAACCTGGCACAGCAGATAGTCGGCCAAGTCAATTGACGGTCGTCGGCAACGAACTTTACTTCACGACGGTATCGGAAGGAGTTTATGGTCTTTGGAAATTGGATTCGAATGGATTACCCGTTTTTGTGACAGGATTCGGCGCTGGCGAGCCTCTTTCGCTCGTTAGCTTCGATGCCCGGCTATTCTTCACATTGGATGGTGTGCTCGGGCGAGAACTATGGAAGAGCGATGGCACGGCTGCGGGTACGGTGCTAGTGTCTGATCTGAAAGTCGGACCCCTCGGTTCTGAGCCGACCGATCTAGTTGTTGGAGGCGGCAAGCTTTACTTCACGGCTGATGACGGTTCTACCGGACGAGAGCTTTGGGTGTTGGATAGTGCATCAGAAACACCGCGATTGGTGGCAGACATCAACCCTGGAGTGATCGATAGCTCGCCTAGAGATTTGGTGGCCTATCAAAACGGTATAGCGTTTATTGCGAACAACATCTCAGTGGGTGAAGAGGTTTGGCTTAGTGATGGAACCGGTGCTGGAACGAAGCTGCTCAAAAACATCCATCCAACCGCAGGCAGCCAGCCTCAGGAATTGACTGTGGTGGGAACAACGCGATTGTTCTTTAGTGCGAACGATGGCATCGCTGGACAAGAACTTTGGGAGAGCGACGGCACAGCATCAGGTACAATACTACGTGAAGTCAATCCAGGGCCAGCGGGTTCAAATCCAGTTGGCTTAGAAGCTGTTGGCAATGCGTTGTACTTCAGCGCTTACGATTCTCGCGGGTTCGAACTATGGCGAAGCACCAGTCCACCGGTCTTTATTTCCGATTTAAATAATGGCTCTAGTTCGTTGCCAATCATCTTAGGCTCGGTCGGGTCGGAGGTGCTCTTCACTGCCAAGGATACTTCAGGTACTCGATCCGTATGGAAGGCCAGCGGTCCCGGCTCCGTCTCCAGTCTGTCTCAATCAGGCTTAATCTTTGCCAACGCCGATTCCCTCACAGTCACAGAAGGTGGCGTGACTGTGTCTTATCGCGTTCGATTGGCGACCAAACCAACGTCGACTGTAACTGTAAATATCGCGAATGACGTTAGCCAAGTGAGTTTGTCGCAATCCAGCTTAACATTTGACCCGATTAACTGGGATCAACCGCAGTTAGTCACCTTGACCGCAATCAACGATCAAGTTGCCGAAGCAACAGTTTTGGCGACGCTTTCTCATTCCTTTGTTAGCACTGATGCTATTTACTCTGCATTGCCAGCGGAGTCCTTGAGCTTGA
>Ga0105048_10017977_pt1 | contig 10888 bp, 9 predicted proteins | sample MAT05_FD_78382 | JGI IMG/M metagenome (GOLD analysis project Ga0105048, IMG submission 78382) | Freshwater microbial communities from Lake Fryxell liftoff mats and glacier meltwater in Antarctica - MAT-05 | ecosystem: Environmental > Aquatic > Freshwater > Ice > Liftoff microbial mat | place...
ACGGCGTCATCGGTCAGATCATCGGGCTGCACGAACACGCCAGAACCCTACGACGCGACGACCACGCCAGCGTGGGGACTTCCGCCGGGGACAACGCCCACGTCGCCCCGAACGCCGGTTGGAAGGCACCATCACGATAGACCCGCAACACGCTTCGATCCGCTCTTCATCCGGCATTCTGATCACTCGAGGTGCGGAACCAAGGAGCACATAAGGCGAGCGCCGTAACCCGACATCCGCCGACCGGTGGCCACTCGGGAACGGCCCTTGTGCGTGGCGCCGCACTTTCACCGGCGTATCCGTTGCGCAGGGCCCTTGTTCGGTGGCGTCGCGTGGGGTTCGCGTCCTGGGACGACCGTTCCGTCGCGCCGGTCCTGATCGATCTCGCGACAGGACCTGGATTGGCGCATGCCGGGATGGGAGACTTTCGCCGTGGTGGGTATCGATGAACACGTGTCCAGGCAGCCTGAAGCCCGATTGGCGAGTCGTCAAACCCCCGCTGTTCGGTCGCGTCGGCTGGTTGGGAGGGACAGCGAGATCGCCGAGCTCGCCGAGACGGTTGCGTCGGTGCCGTTGACGACAGTGACCGGTCCTGGTGGTGTTGGCAAGACGGCGTTGGCACTCGCCGTCGCAGCGGAATCATCGGCGAGGTTTCCCGACGGCGTCTTCGTCGTCTGGCTCGCATCGCTCCGGTCGGCGGACCTCGTCGCCGGTGAGGTGGCCACACAGGTCGGGCTGCAGCGCTCTGGTGGCGAGTCCGATGTCGATGCGCTCACCCGATGGCTGGCGGACCGGGACCTGCTGCTCGTGCTCGACAACTGCGAACACGTCGTGTCGGCGGTGGCCCAACTCGTGGAGGAGTTGATCGCTCGGCTCCCGGGCCTGCACGTGCTCGCGACGAGTCGCGAGCCGCTGTGGGTTGTCGACGAACTGAACCATCGGCTGTCACCGCTGGCGGTGGCGGCGACCGACGCCGGCCTCGCCGAGATCGACGCGTGCCCTGCGGTCCGCTTGTTCCGGGAACGAGCGGGCGGGCGGATGCAACCCTCACTCGAGACCGAGCGCGCCGTGGGTTTGATGGGTGAGATCTGTCGTCGGGTCGACGGTCTCCCACTCGCCATCGAACTGACGGCGGCCATGGTGGCGGGCCTCGAGCTCGAGGACATCTCACGGCACCTCGGCGAGCTCTTCGACCTGCTGCCCCAAGCGGCCCGCCGGGCTGACGGTTCGCAGCGATCGTTGCGTTCCACCGTGGAGTGGAGCGACGCCCTGCTGTCGGTCGACGAGCGGCGGCTGCTGCGACGACTCGCCGTGTTCGCCGGCGCATTCGATCTCGCCGCGATCATCGCCGTGTGTGCGAACGACGACCAGAGCGCAGCGAAGGTTGCCGGCCTGACCGGTCGTCTCGTCGAGCGATCACTGCTGCTCAAGCACGAGACCACCGGCGAGTACCAGTTGCTCGAGACGATCCGTCAATACGCCACCGAGCAACTGGCCTTGGCCGGCGAGCTCGATGTGATCCGCGATCGTCATGCGTACTTCTTCCTCGAGATCGGGCTTCGCGAGTCCGGTGCCACGATGACCGGCCCGGAGCGGCCGCATCTGGAGGTGCTGAATCGCATCGAGGGCAACACCCGCGTGGCACTCGAACGCCTCCTCGAGATCGACCCCGTCGCAGCGCTGGAACTTGCGGCGAGTCTCAACAACTTCTGGTACACGCAGGGCAAACTACGAGAGGGCATCTCCTGGCTCGAGCGAGCACGCGCGCTGGCTCCTGAAGCGCCAGTCGAGCTGCGGGCGACGGGGCTGTTCTGCGAGGCCCTCCTCGGTGGGCACGACACCGGCGACTGGCAGACCACGGCACTGACCCTCGACGTCGGGATCGATACCATCTCCAGCGCCGTCACCGAGACGGGCGAACCGCCACTGATCCTCGGCATGATGCTCTGTCTGAGGGGAGAGTGCGACGTCTTCGACGACCGCCCGGAGTCCGCGCTCGTACTCACCGAAGCCGGCCACGACATCGCTGTGCGGTACCCGGGCTCGTGGGGGGAGGGCTTCTGCGCCTGGAACCTGGGCAACGCTCGCCGGGCGATCGGCGACGAGGACGGTGCCTTGTCGATGTTCATGAAGTGTCACGACATCGGCCGCACCCACGGCTACGGCATCTTGGTCATGGTCGCCAGCAACGACGTGGGCAAGACGTGGGAGGAGCGTGGCGTACTCGACGTGGCACGCGAGTTCTGGGAACGGGCGCTGCAGGCTCGACGCGACATCGGCGCACTGAGAATCGGCCACGTGCACGGCTCGATGTCCACTGCGCTGCTGGCTGTGGCGCGAGTGGCCGAACGGCAGGGCGATTTGTCCACGACCTCGAAGCTCCTCCGCGAAGGTCTCCCGCTGGCGGAGGCGAACCGTGAGGTCGAGACGGCCCGGTTGATGACCGAGCTGCTCATGAAGACGACGCAGGCGTCGTCGACGCAGCGTGCGGTCCTGCAACCGAGCGATGGGATCTGGCGCATCGAGTTCAGCGGCGCCGACGTGCACGTGCCAGATCTGAAGGGTCTGTGGCACCTGCGCGAGTTGGTCGCTCGACCGCACCAGCCCATTCCCGCGCTCTCGCTGATCGGGGCCGCCATCGGGATCCCGCTGCCCACCGCCGACACCGGTCCCGTGCTCGACCAGCAGGCGCTGATCCAATACCGGCGACGTCTCGCTGATCTCGACGATGAGCTGGACGCTGCGGCGCTCCGTGGCGACACCGCGCGCCAAGCCAAAGTCAACGCCGAACGCGACGCGCTGATCGCCGAACTCAAGCGTGCCACCGGGTTGGGTGGGCGGCCGCGACGCTCAGGCTCCCCGGCCGAGAAGGCCCGGCTCAACGTGACCCGAACGATCCGTCACGCCATCAACGAGCTCGCATCACGGGCACCGGATCTCGCAGCGCACCTCGATCAGTCGGTCGTCACGGGGGTCTCCTGCTGCTACGAGCCGGCAGTCGACATCGCCTGGACGACGTGACGGACGTGGTTCGTTCGGAACGAACCACATGCGGACCACGAACGAACGCCTTCTGTGTAGGTGACACACGGTCACCCCAAACAGAAGGAGTCCATCAGATGGCAACCAACAAAGAGATCGTCGAGAGCCTCTACGGGTACTTCGCCGTCGGCGACATTCCGGCCGCCCTCTCCCTGATGTCCGACGACGTCGAGTGGACCGAGGCCGATGGCTTTCCGCTCGCCGGCACGTTCGTCGGCCCGCAGGCAGTGCTCGACGGTGTGTTCATGCGACTCGGCGAGATCGGCGACCACTGGTCCGTCGTCGCCGATCAGCACGTCGTCGACGGTGACACCGTCGTGTCCCTCGGGAACTACACGTGGAAGCACAAGACCACCGGTGAGCCGGCCGCCGCGAAGATGGCCCACGTGTGGTCCTTCCGCGACGGGAAGATCGCTGCGTTCCAGCAACATGTCGACACGGTCAAAGTGTTGGAACTCAGCTGAACCCCACACACGACCCAACCCCAGCAGCCTTCCGGGTACCAAACACCCGCGCCAAGCAAGAACTCCGACAGCTGATCTCGCAGGTTCTCACCCCGAGTGCGCCGTGGCTTCGGTCGCGGGGACCCAGGTCGATTGTCGACCCGGGTCCCCGTCGCCGTCCCGTGGTCAGCCTGCAACGCGAGGCTGCCGTTCAGAGCACTCGATAACACCCGCCCGGTTATCCGGCAACGCCACAGCAACTCGCGCCGCACTCCGGCCCTTTCGGCAGTACAGCTCGATAATCACGGCGCCGAACGACCGTCAGGCCGCACAGTTCCGGCATTGAGGATCGTGGCGGTAGTGCGCCCGGAAGCTGCCAGCCGGCCTCCGCTATATCCGATATTGCTCGGCCGATCCTCTGAGGGTGAGAAGGTGAACGTACGCCGCTGGCTGTGTTCATCCGCGTTTGATCGGTCGCAGGCGCTGGCGACGTCGCAACCGGTTGGAGGCTCGCAATAGTTGGAACGCCCAACACCTCCGATCGGTTACTCCACCGGTTACTCCACCAATTCGTGTCTCGGACCGTGCGTAGGCCTTCTAGCAGGAGCGATGCGCTCCGCGCGCGTCGATGCTCGGATTCCCTTTAGCTCCACCAGTCCGTTGCCGGACGTTCGCCGAAATCTGCGAACGTCCGGAAAATGGGCCACTGACCAGGGGAAATGTCCGCTGAGATGCGTCGACGTGTGTCACCGTTGCTGGCTCGGACACCGCTCGGAGAATCAGCGCAGCTGCTCGAGCCGACGTTGAGCTGATCGAGGTCACCCTTGGGTCAGTGTGATCCATGCGTCGATCGCGCGCTGGCGGGTGCGGTCTCTCGTTGTCGAAACCGCTGCTCGCGCTTTCAGGACGAGCGCATCAAGGAGGTCGGGCACGGCGACGACGCTGGTCCGAAACTCGGAGGCGACAACTACGGCGATCCGACGATCGAGAGCGCGTTGCCCGCCGGGGACCGCGATCGGAGCCGGCTTCGTGAATGGTCCGTTAGCCGTGTTGGCAGGTGGTCGGGCACCATCAGATCGAGCTGACCTGCGGGTGGTCTGCGTCCATCGAGGATCGTTTCGATCAGGTCGGCACCGGCGCAAGCGGTTCGAGTATCGGAGTTGTCGAGAAGGTCGACAGCGACGACGGATCGAGGCATCAGCGTGTGCTGCATGATGTACGTGGTGGCTTCCAGGTTGGCGATGGATCGAAGCGTGAGGTTGCTGGTCGATGTGGACTGGAGGCGCATGGACTTCTTGAGGTCAGCCGCCACGGCTTCTGGGAGGTACACGTCGAGGTGCCCGTCGAGCACGAAGAGGTCGATGTCGTAGTCGGCGAGAGCGCTGACGCCGGTCCGGACTGCGCCGTCGTGGCGTGCGATTCGTTCCAGGTACGCGTCGAACGTCTGGAATCGTTCCGTCGTCGCACGGCGTTGCGCGAGCCACCGCCAGCCGCCCGCATCTCGCAGCCCGAGCTTTGCGATGCGGATCTGTTCTGTTGGGTGTAGTGCGAAGGCCTGAGCGATGTCGTCGGAGACGGCCGTCCCGAAGTCGCTCAGGAGCGCGGCCCACGCGATTCGGGGAGAGAGACTGCGCCCGCCTGTGGATCGGCGACGTCGTCGGTAGACATCGACCGATGTCGGGTCGACCGCCCAGACGTGTCCGTGCCGTTGTGCGTGGACGTCGCCTGTCACGATCAGCTGGCGGAGCCGTTGTGTGCTGACGTCGAGTCGCTCTGCGGCCTCCCGAGCGGTGATCGTTTTTCGGGACATCGACACACTTAACTTGCGATCTCGCAAGAATACTGTGACTCACCTGGAGGAAGGGTCCGATCGACGCCTCCGCCGCCGGCGGTCTCAAGGACTCCAACGCTGAACGCCGTCGCTTGGGAGTCGAACAATATGCTCGGCTCGAAGGGTGGGTCGCGGGTGGTCGCCGATTACGCACATACGTTCCTGATGAGCGCTACCTGAGGACTGCACCGAATCCGCGCGATATCGAGTGGGTCGGGGGATGCAGCCATCCGAGTGCGACTCGGTAGGTGGGTGAATATTGGTTGAACACTTGGCCTGGCTGTTGAGTCGCTGTTGGCAATCGTTCTAACCTGACTCGGGTTGGGGCTTCGATCGTCCGACCGCTTCTGAGTCGAGGCTGAGTCATCGCAGCGTCTTCTAAGTCCGTGTGCACTTTCGTGGGAATTGGAAGGCGAGGAGCAAATCTTGGCGACCTTGGAGATCACGTCAAGGACGTGGGTGTCATCTCCGTCGTGGCCACAGTCGTGAATTTACCGACACCGGCGACAGCCGCCGGTGTCATTTCGGTACGTGGAGCGCTGGTTCCGGCGCTCACGGCCAAGAAGCTGCAGCGATCTGCGCATGATTCGGTGAACGCGCTCGCTGCTGACATCGCTGAGTGGGTCGAACACTGGAACGAGGATCCCAAACTGTTCGTCTGGCACAAGACCGCCGACGAAATCCTCGAACGACTTGGCCGCTACTGCGCTGCCGTCACGAACACCGAATTCGTCGACGGATCAGCCTGACCGCGACCGAACAGCCGCGTTCTTGGCCTACATTGCGATCCACGCATTCGTGTTCACCTTCCAAACGGCGGGCCCCTGGTGATGGAGTGGGCGAACGGGTCGACGGAGGCGTTCGGACCGTATCCCGACTTCGACAGCGGGCAACTCTGGGGCTACGGGATGATCAACCTCATGATCTACGCCGTCGGCCTGGGCCTCGTCACGCTCGGCTCCCGAATCCGCACCAGACGGAATGTGCGACGCGCCAACGTCGAACTCGCGCCTGCGTAGCGAGACGCCTTGGTCCGTGATCGACCCGTATGTAGGGAATATGTCGTCAAGGCTTCGGCCTGGTCGTCCAAACGTCGGGATCACGGCCGGCCAGGTTTGCCGACCACAAGATCACTGTTCCTTCGGCATCCTGTAGCCGCCGATGTGAGGTGGCGGGTTGTTTCGCAGAGTGGAATCAGCCCGGCCGGATGCAGCCGCGTCGTCTCGCGCATGGTCCGGTGGGCGAGCTCGCCCCCGGGAGAGAGTGTGCTCGTCCGGGGGCGGCGGCGAGGGGACAGAAGACCCTGTCGGCCTTGTGTCGAAGCCGGTCCCGGGAGCCCGGGGACCATTTCAACGAACCAGCGGGAGCGGTGCCGCCACGTGGACGGTCGGCCGTGCTGGCCAACTTCGCCGCAACCACCGTCCGATCATGTACGACCGGTCAATGCCGTGGGGGAAGCCGCAAGCCTGGGGACGGTCGCGCGGTCGTGTCCTGCGCGCAGCCACGTGAGCACGGCGCGAACGCGCCGGTTGTCGTCAGGCGAGGGGGGCAGGTCGAGCTTGCTGAAAATCCGAGTGATGTGGGTTTCGATCGTCTTCAGATCGACGACGAACCGTTGGGCGATCGCCGCATTCGACAGTCCTTGGGCCATGACGTCGAGTACCTCCCGCTCGCGACGCGACAGCCGGTTCAGTTGTTCGGCGAGCGATTGCCTGCCGAGGAGATGTGCCACCACCTCGGGGTCGAGCACGGTGCCTCCCGAGACGACAGTTCGCAATGCGCTCACCAGCACGCCGACGTCGACCACCGAGTCCTTGAGGAGGTAGCCGAAGTGCCGGGGCGACGCCCGGGCGAGGTCGGCGACATACCGACTCTCGAGCGATTGCGACAGCAGCAAGATGCCGAGCTGAGGGTGGACAGCTCGGAGTTGGGACGCCATGCGGGCGCCTTCGTGCGTGAAGGTCGGCGGCATGCGGATGTCGATGATGGCGGCATCGGGCGCGACGGCATCCACGAGCGCAGGGAGTTCGTCGGCATCAGCCGCGGTTCCAGCGACCTCGATACCGGCAGCGGTCAACAAACTGCTGATGCCGTCACGCAACAGGCCCGAGTCATCGACGATCACGACGCGCACGGGATGGTCCCCTCGATGCACGTGCCGTTGCGATCGGACCGAACGACGACCTTTCCGCGGGCGGCCTCGACGCGGTCGAGTAGCCCGCGCAACCCGCTGCTCGTGACGTCGGCTCCGCCGTGGCCGTTGTCGGCGACGCGAAACCGCAGCTCGTCGTGTTCGTGGCAGACGTCGACGATGATCAGATCGGCCGTGGCATGTTTCTGTGCGTTGACGACCGCCTCGGCGATCACCATCCATGTCGTGAACTCCACTCCTGGCTCCACGCGACCGACCTCGGTTGTCACGTCGAGCTTCACCGCGGAGCTGCGTGCGAGGTCGTCGAGCGCGGCGGGCAGCCCGCCCTCGGCCAGCGCTTGGGGGTGCAGGCCGTTGGCCAGCGCGCGGAGCTCACGCGCTGCGGCGGCCGCCTCTCCGGCACCGGATCGCAGCGCTCCCTGCATTCGTCCGAGGTCGCCATCGAGCCCCGCCGCCTGGAGCCGGTAGGCAAGAGCGAGCAACGTCTGCTGGGCTCCGTCGTGCAAGTCGCGTTCGATCCGCCTCCGCTCGTCATGCTGGGCTCGGGCGATCCGGAGTCGCGACTCCTCCACCTCCGCCACCTTCGCTGCGAGCTCCGACAACAGCCGGGCGTTGTCGAGTTCTACGACCGCCACGGTGGCGATTTCGCGCATCGACGCCTCACTCGTGCGCTCGGGGTCGAAGCCGATCCGAGCCACCACACGATCGCCTCGTTTGACCTCGACAAGGGCGTTGCGGTCAGGGGAAGAAGCCCCGGTGGCCGACAGCCAGAGGTCTCCCGGCGTGGGGAACGCCACGACGAGTTCCTCGTCGCCCGTCGCGACGCGCAGGAGGTCCTCGATGTCGACACCGGCACGATCGACCTCCAAACCCGCGCCGAGGATCCGCCGTGCGTCATAACTCCGACGGTCGAAGCGGCGGTCGAGGCGATTCTGCAACCCGCGTCGTAGCGGCGCTGCGAGCAGCGAGGCAGCGACCGCGCCGACTGTTGCAGCAGCCACCGGCGACGCCGCCCACCCGTGGCTGAGCTGTGCAGCGGCCCAGACCAGTGCGGCGTACACGCCGACGAGCGCGGAAGTGAGTAGGGAGTAGGTGAGTGTGGTCGTCACGACCCGCTCGACGTCGTAGAGCCGGTAGCGCAGCACGGAGAGGCCTGCGGCGATGGGGATGACCGTCACGAACCCTGCGGCGGCGCTCACGGTGAGCCATTCGATGTGCAGGTATGCCCCGAAGAAGGTGGAGATCACGAAGAGCGGAAGTGGCACGACGGCAAGCATCAGCCAGAGAAGTTGCCGGCGCGGCTCGCCGACAGAACCCCGGACTCGCAGCATCAAGCTGGCGCCGCCCAACAGCAGGCAGCCGCCGGTGACGAGCAGCATGATCTGAGCGGCCACACGAACGCCAGGGTTGAGCGCGTCGACCGTAAACGGGTTGCGTGCGTCCGCGTAGCTCTCGAGCGCGCCGTCGCCGACGAGCGAGAGGACCGCAGCAGCGCACGACGAGATCACCGATATCCGACCCACCCAGCGCCAGCGTGAAGACATGTAGGTCCCGGTCGGCGTCAGCAGCAAGATGAGGGTAATCAGCGTGAACCAGGGGATGAAGCTCTTGTCGCCGAGGGCCGCGGCGACGTCACCTCCAGGCAGCGAGCCTGAACCGACCTTCGAGAACGCGTACCACTCGTCGAGCAGACCTCCAGCGAGGAGCACCGCCGACAGCGCAATGAACAGCCAACCAACCCGCTGGCGAGGCTGCTGTGCGACCACGACACAACCCACGCCGCACGCCGCGAGCATCGCGATGATCAGGAGCCACGACTCTGGGGCGTACACGGTGGTGATGACATCGCCGCGGCCTGTCGAGATCAGCCGCCGGTCGGCCATTGCAAGCACCACGATCGTGAGCATCTCGAGCGCGAGCACGCTCGAGGACAGAATCACCGCTCGGCGTCGTGTCATAGACGACCGATGCTTGCACGATTTCTGTCGCGATGCGTCAGGGCTAGCCCTGACGGGAAGTGAGGGGACCCCTCTGATGCGCGCGGCCGGCCACGGGCGGAAGATGAGCGATACCCAACCCGAGCCGACCCAGGAGCCCGACCCATGAGCGAAACCCATTCCCGCCTTCTCGACGCGCCAACTGTGCCGTTGGTTGCCAGACCCCGACGCGCCACGCTCGTCGTCATGGCCGTCGCGCTCCTCGTCGTCTACGTCGCCATGCTCGCGACCGGCTCCGACGTGTCCTACGACGCCAGCCTCTCCGACATCGTGCACAGTTACGACCAGAGTCGAGGAGCAATGCAGCTCGCCGCCTATGTGGGCATGGTATTCGTTGGGCTGCTGCTGTTCTTCGGGGCTGCGTTGCGTAACGCCCTGCGAGTCTCGGCGGAGAGCTGGCTCGCCGACGTGACCCTGCTGGGCTTCGTGGCCCTGGCTGCGACCTTGGGGTCGTGGATCGTCACCGATGTCGCGATGTGGAAAGCAGTGGACTACGGCGACGAATCCGCCATCCGTACGATCGCCGTCATCTCCGACGCCGGCTTCCTGCCGCTGATGGCCAGCATGATCGCCGTCTACCTCGGCACCGGCTTGGCCGGTCTCCTCACGGGCGCACTCCCGAGATGGCTGGCGATCGCATCCATCGCGATCGGGATCCTCGCGCCGCTCGGACCGCTCGGCTTCGTTGGAGCGACCCTGCTGCCGATTTGGCTCGTAGCGACCGCTGTCACCGTGCGACTCACCCCAACGCCGTGAGTGAGACCGCCGGGTCCGCGTGTCCTGGCCGGACGCACGGAGAAACTCCGCAGCGTTCGACGAGGCGTTGTGGCCCAGTGTTGGCGTGGCGAGACGGTTCCTTGCCAGACGACTCCGCAGCGCCGGGTTTGCACCCATCGCCTGGCGCACTTCCACCTCGCCGGAACCCTGCCCGACGGCGGCACCGAACGGGGTGACGTTCCTGCACTCACGGTGGAACAGACCGACGCGATCGCAGATGAACTCAGCCTGCATCTACCCAAGAGGCCGCCCTCAGCACCCAGTTCTGAAGCCGTCATGCGTACGAAGCTCCGACCGCTGGGGGCGCCCATCACGACGACCTCCGCACCCGCTCTCACCCGCTCGTCATCCGGCATTATGCGCACCACCGGGTAGCCCATAATGTTCAACAGTCGGCTCCCGGTGGGTGACCCCAAGGTGCCGTTCGGGGACACCCGATATCGGCCACGCGCCGAGTCCACCTCGGCTCGGATCGTCGACAAGGAGACCATCCCAGATGGGTGGCACGCAGCGATTCTCGGTGAGGCAGGAAACACTCGATCTCGCCGGGCTCAGGTCGCGCGGTGGGTGACGGCGAGGTCGGCGACGTCGCGCATGATCTTCGCCAGTTGGAAATCCTTCGGGGTGTACACGGCGGCGATTCCCA
>Ga0105048_10017981_pt1 | contig 10888 bp, 8 predicted proteins | sample MAT05_FD_78382 | JGI IMG/M metagenome (GOLD analysis project Ga0105048, IMG submission 78382) | Freshwater microbial communities from Lake Fryxell liftoff mats and glacier meltwater in Antarctica - MAT-05 | ecosystem: Environmental > Aquatic > Freshwater > Ice > Liftoff microbial mat | place...
ACCTGGGCGATGGCAGCTTTGCCACCACGGTGCCCGACACCACGGGCTTCAGCGTTACCGCCGTGCCCGAGCCCGAGTCCTACGCGCTGATGCTGGCCGGTCTGGCCGGCCTGGCCTTCGTCGTCCGCCGCCGCGCCTGATGCACCGCGCCCTGCGCCGTCCCAGCCTGCGGCGGTCGCTGTCGGCCTTGTCCGCCGCCATGCCGCTGGCGTTCTTGGGCCTTGCTGCGCCGGCCAGCGCGGCGGTGGTGATCAGCCAGGTGTACGGCGGGGGCGGCAACAGCGGCGCCACGCTCAAGCACGACTTCATCGAGATCTTCAACGCCGGCAGCAACCCCGAGGGCATCGGCGGCTGGTCGGTGCAGTACGCCGCGGCGGCCGGCACCAGCTGGCAGGTCACGGCCATCCCGGCGGGCACCACGCTGGCGGCCGGCCGCTACTATTTGATCCGCCAGGCCGTTGGCGCCGGCGGCACGGTGGACGTGGTGGGCGACCTGACCGGCAGCATTGCGATGTCGGGCAGCAACGGCAAGGTGGCGCTGGCATCGGGCCAGACCGCACTGACCGGCAGCACGCCGGCCGGCGTGCTCGACATCGTCAGCTACGGCACGGCCAATGCCACCGAAGGTACGGCCACCGCCGCGCTCGGCAGTACCACCGCGGCCCTGCGCAACAGCGCCGGCTGCACCGACAGCAACAACAACAATGCCGACTTCACGCTCAGCGTGCCGATGCCACGCAACAGCGCGACGGCCGCCGCCATTTGCGGCAGCGGCAGCGGCGGCGGTGGTGGTGGTGGTGGTGGTGGTGGTGGTGGTGGCATCACGCCGGTGGCCGCAGCGATCTACACCATCCAGGGCAGCGGCAGCACCAGCCCGCTCGTGGCCCAGGTGGTGGTCACCAGCGGTGTGGTCTCCAAGCTCACCAACAACGGCTTTTTCATGCAGGACCTGGTGGGCGACAACAACCCGGCCACGTCCGACGGCATCTTTGTATTTGCCAGCGCAGCGGCTTACCCGGCAGCAGCCGTCGGCAATCTGGTGCAGGTGACTGGCACGGTGGTTGAGTTCAACACCGGCGCGGCCGGCAACGCCGACACCCTGGCCCACACGGTCACCGAGCTGACCAGCGTTACCGCGGTCACCCAGACCGGCAGCGGCTACAGCATCGCCCCGACGGTGGTGGCCCTGCCCGAAGCGGTGGACGGTGACCTGGAGCGCTTCGAGGGCATGCTGGTGCGCCTGACCGGCCCGTTCACGGTGGCGCAAAACTTCTTTCAAGGCCGCTACGGCCAGTTGACGCTGGCCGTGGGGGGCCGGCTGCAGACGCCGACCAACCGCTTCCGCCCGGGCCCGCAGGCCGCAGCCCTGGCCGATCAAAACGCCCGCAGCCGCATCGTCCTGGACGACGGCAGCAGCCTGCAAAACCCCAACCCGACGCCCTACCTCGACAGCAATGCGCTGCCCCGGGCCGGCGACACGGTGGCCAGCATCACCGGCGTGATCGACTACGGCCTGGCCACCAGCAGCAACACCGGCTTCGGCGACTACAAGATCCACCCGACCCAAGCGCCGGTGTTCACCTTGAGCAACCTGCGCACCGCCGCACCCGAGCCGGTGGGCGGCAACATCGTCGTGGCCAGCTTCAACGTGCTGAACTACTTCACCACCTTCAGCAACGGCCAAACCGCCAGTGGCCAGACCGGCCAGGGCTGCAGCCTGGGCGGCGCGGTTGCCGCCAGCAACTGCCGCGGCGCCAACAGCCTGGCTGAGTTTGTGCGCCAGCGGGCCAAGATCGTCGAGGCGATGGCAGCCCTGAACGCCGACGCGCTGGGCCTGATGGAGATCCAGAACAACGGCCTGGTCGCGGTGCAGAACCTGGTCGATGCGCTCAACGCAAAAGTCGGCGCAGGCACCTACGTCACCACGCCGCTACCCGCACAGGGCACCGGCAGCGATGCCATCCGGGTGGCGATGATCTACAAGCCGTCGCGCCTGGGCCTGCTGGGTGCGCCGGTCAGCGACACCGACCCGGTGAACAACCGGCCAACGCTGGCCCAGAGCTTTGTGCTGAGCAATGGCGAGCGGTTTTCGCTGCTGGTCAACCACTTCAAGTCCAAGGGCAGTTGCCCGGCCGGGGGTGATGCCAACGCCGCCGGCAACACCGACAGCGCAGACGGCCAAGGCTGCTGGAACGGCCTGCGCAAGCAGCAGGCCCAGCGGCTGCGCAGCTTTGCGGCCACGGTGCAAACCGCCGCAGGCAGCAACGACGTGCTGGTGATCGGTGACCTGAACGCTTATGCGCAAGAAGATCCGGTGTTCGACCTGACCAGCAACGGCTACATCGACCAGGTGGCCCGTTTCAACACCTTCGGCTACTCGTATGTGTTTGATGGCGGCGCCGGCCGGCTGGACCATGCGGTGGCCAGCCCCACGCTGTCGGCCCGTGTCAGCCGCGCTGTGCACTGGCACATCAATGCCGATGAAACCGCGCTGGCCGACTACAACCTCGAGTTCAAGGCGCCGCTGCTGTGCAATGGCAGCACGCCCTGCTCACCCGACCCGTACAGCGTCTCGCCCTACCGCTCGTCGGACCACGACCCGGTGGTCGTTGGCCTCAACCTGTACAAAACCTTCTACGGCGCGGCCACCCGCGGCGCATTGGTGGGCAGCGCCGGCGATGACCTGCTGATCGGCGGCCCGGGCGCCAACACGATGACTGGCGGCGCCGGCCGCAACGTGTTTGTCTACCCCTCAATGCGCGATGCCGGCGACACCATCACCGACTTCGTGCCGGGCAAAGACCGCATCGATCTGGCTGCGCTGCTGGCCTCGATCGGCGCCAACGCCGCGTCGGCGGCTGCCAACGGCGTGTTCAGGCTGGTGGCTGCCGGCGCCCACACCCTGCTGCAGATCGATGCCGACGGCAGCGCCGGCCCGCAACCGGCACGCACGCTGGCCACCTTGCTCAATGTCAGCCCGGCCCAGATTTCGCCCAGCCGCGACCTCGGCCTGCAGTGACCTCACCTGAAAACACAGCCGCCATGAACAAGACCTGCTTTCTCTCCTGCCTGGCAGCCGCCAGCGGCCTGCTGGGGGCACCGGCCTGGGCCCAATCCGCCAATCTGAATGACTGGGCCAAGCTGGGTGATGCGGTGGTCACCGCCGGCAGCGCCATGCTGAGCACCGCCTTCAGCGACGAAGCACCCGCCTCGGGCACCGGCGCGCTGGACTACATCGCCTTCGAGCCGGCGCTGGGCCTGCCCTACGACAGCCTGGGCGCCGGCGATAGCTTCGACGGGTCGGCGTTGCAGCACAGCTTCAGCGCGGCGGTCAATACCACCGTCAGCTTCAGCTGGAGCCTGAGCACTGTCGGCTTCGACGCAGGCTTTGCCGACCGGGCCTTCGTGGTGATCGATGGCAGTGTGCTGACCTTGGCCACGGTGGCGGCCAGCACGGTAGGCGGCAGCTTCAGCCACACTTTTGCCAGCGCCGGCAACCATGCCCTGGCGTTTGGCGTGGTGGATGTGGGCGACGTGGTGGGCGTGTCCACCCTGACCGTCAGCGGCCTGGCGGTCAGCGCCGTGCCCGAGCCGATGTCGGTGGTCTTGCTGTTGGCGGGCCTGGGCGTGCTGGGCGCCGCCACGCGCTGCAAGCGCGGTCAAACCGCCCGGTAATCACGCAGCCCGGCCAGGTCGATCACCCGCACACCGCCGTACTCGATGCGGATCAGCCCGGCCGCCGCCAGCACGTTGAGCGCCTCGTTTACCCGCTGGCGCGACAGGCCCACCAGCCAGGCCAGCTCCTGCTGGGTGATGCGCAGCAACTGGCCCACGCCCGGGTACAGCACCGGGTGGAACAGTGAGGCCAGGCTGCGCGCCACCCGCGCGTCGGGCTGGTTGTTGCGGTCGATCTCACGCGCCGCGATGAACTGGCCCAGCCGCTCGTTCAGCTGCATCATCACGAAGCGGTTGAACGGGATGCTGCGCTCCAGCAGCCGCCAGAACACCTCGATCGGCAGGCCGGCCACCGTGCTGTTGCGCAGCGCCTCGATGTTGTAGCGGTAGATCTCGCGCTTGAGCAGCGTGCCCTCGCCAAACCACGCGCCCGGCGGCAGGCCGGTGTAGGTGATGGGCGTGCCCTCCAGGCTGACGTTGCTCATCTTCAGCAGGCCGTCGATCACGCCGAACCAGAAAGTGGACGGCGCGCCGGTGCGGCACACCCGGTCACCGGGCCCGGCGCCCACCACCTGGATGGTGGCGGCGGCGTCGCGCCGGTCATCGGCGGCCAGCAGCGCCAGCCAGGGGATGTCGGCCAGCTCAGCCTCGGTGGGCGGGCGGGCTCGCTGGCGCAGGCTGGGTGGGGTGTCAGAGGGCATCGTGCCAATCCAAAATCAAGACCACGGGTAAGTCCGCTGGGGGCAGACCCTTAAATTGTCGTCCAACCGACAACCTGACGTCAAACTGATCCCTAGCATCCGCCTTCAATCGCTGACCTGCCCGCTGCTTGTTCTTTTCTGGGCCGGGTCTTGCTGAAGGAGTTGCTGGTGTTGACGACGTTTCCCCGCCTGATGCTCGACCATGCCAAGGCCCGGCCTGACGCTGCTGCCTTGCGCGAAAAATCCTTCGGTATCTGGCAGACCACCACCTGGGCGCAGTTGGCCACGCTGGTGCGGCATTTGGCCTGCGGCCTGGCCGAGGCCGGCCTGCGGCGTGACGACCACGTGGTGGTGGTGGGCGACAACCGCCCGCGCCTGTACGCCACCATGCTGGCGGTGCAGTCACTGGGCGCAGTGCCGATCCCGCTGTACCAGGACGCGGCCAGCACCGAGTTCGTCTTCCCGATCAACAACGCCGACGTGGGCTTTGCAGTGGTGGAGAACCAGGAGCAGGTGGACAAGCTGTTGGAGATCCGCGCGCAGTGCCCGCTGCTGGGCCGCATCTGGTTCGACGACCCGCGCGGCCTGCGCAAGTACGACGAGCCGGGGCTGGCCTCGTTGGATGCGTTGATCGAATCGGGCGCGGCGCGGGCGGCGCACGACCCGGGCTTTTTCGACGCCGAAGTGGCCAAGCTGCAAGCAGCCGATGTGGCGACGATGTTTTTCACCTCGGGCACCACCGGCAACCCCAAGGGTGTGGTGCACACCCACGGCTCGCTGCTGGACCGGGCACGCGCCGGCGCCAAGTTCGACAAGCTCACCGCGCACGAAGAAGTGCTGGCCTACATGCCGCTGGCCTGGGTGGGGCAAAACACCTTCAGCTACGCCCAGTGGCTGGCCTGTGGCTACATCGTCAACTGCCCCGAGTCGGCCGCCACGATCACGATCGACCTGAAGGAAGTGGGCCCGACCTACTACTTTGCGCCGCCGCGCATCTTCGAGGGCCTGCTGACTTCCGTGATGATCCGCATGGAGGACGCTTCGCGCGTCAAGAAATGGCTGTTCCACACCTGCATGGCGGTGGCGCGGCGCGTGGGGCCGGCGCGGCTGGACGGCAAGCCGGTGGCGCTGCTCGATCGCATCAAGCTGGCGCTGGGCGACTGGGCGATCTACGGCCCGCTGCGCAACTCGATGGGCTTGTCGCGGGTGCGGGTGGCCTACACCGCCGGTGAGGCCATCGGGCCCGACCTGTTCACTTTCTTCCGCTCGATCGGCATCAACTTGAAGCAGCTTTACGGCAGCACCGAGACCGCCGTTCTGGTGTGCCTGCAGCCCGACAACGCGGTGTTTGCCGACACCGTGGGCGTGCCGATCGACGGCGTGGAGATCAAGCTGACGGCCACCGGCGAGATCCTGGTCAAGTCGGCCGGCTTGCTGAAGGAGTACTACAAGAACCCGGTGGCCACCGCCGAGGTGCTGAGCAAAGACGGCTGGTACCACACCGGTGACGCCGGCTTCATCGACGCCACCGGCCAGCTCAAGATCATCGACCGCGCCAAGGACATCGGCCGCATCATGGGCGGGCCCAACGACGGCGCGATGTTTGCGCCCAAGTATGTGGAGAACAAGCTCAAGTTCTTCCCGCACATCAAAGAGGCGGTGGTGTTTGGCGACAAGCGCAGCACGGTCTGCGCCTTCATCAACATCGACGTCGAGGCGGTGGGCAACTGGGCCGAGCGGCGCAACCTGCCCTATGCCGGCTACACCGACCTGGCGCAAAAGCCCGAGGTCTATGCGCTGATCCGAGAGTGCATCGAGAAAGTCAACGCCGACCTGGCGGGTGACAACTTGCTGGTAGGCAGCCAGATCCACCGCTTTTTGATCCTGCACAAAGAGCTGGACGCCGACGACGGCGAGATGACCCGCACCCGCAAGGTCAAGCGCGGTTACATCAACGAGAAGTACCAGGTGCTGGTGGAAGCGCTGTACGACGGACTCAGCGAACAGTTCATCGCGACGGCAGTGAAGTTCGAGGACGGGCGCTCGGGCTCGGTGTCGGCCACGCTGAAGCTGGACGACGCCAAGACGTTCCCCGCGATGAAGAAGGCGGCTTGAGATGGCTGAACATTCCAACCCGTCGACGCCAGAGCGTGGCAGCAACAAAGTGATCCTCGACGTCAACAACATCAGCTTGAGCTTCGGCGGCGTCAAGGCGCTGACCGACATCAGCTTCAATGTGCGCGAGCACGAGATCCGCGCCATCATCGGCCCGAACGGTGCCGGCAAAAGCTCGATGCTGAACTGCATCAACGGCGTCTACACGCCGCAGCAGGGCAGCATCACCTTCCGCGGCCAGACCTTCAGCCACATGAGCCCACGCCAAGTGGCCGAAATGGGTGTGGCACGCACCTTCCAGAACCTGGCACTGTTCAAGGGCATGAACGTGATCGACAACATCATGTCGGGCCGCAACCTCAAGATGAAGAGCAACCTGTTCTTGCAGGCGCTGCGCATCGGCCCAGCGGCGCGCGAGGAAGCAGAACACCGCGAATTCGTCGAGCACATCATCGACTTTCTCGAGATCCAGGCTTTTCGCAAGACCCCCGTGGGCCGCCTGCCCTACGGCCTGCAAAAGCGGGTGGACCTGGGCCGGGCGCTGGCGATGGAGCCCAGCGTGCTGCTGCTCGACGAGCCGATGGCCGGCATGAATGTCGAGGAGAAACAGGACATGTGCCGCTTCGTGCTGGAGGTCAACGAAGAATTTGCCACCACCATCGTGCTGATCGAGCACGACATGAGCGTGGTGATGGACATCAGCGACCGGGTGGTGGTGTTGGACTATGGCAAGAAGATCGGCGATGGCACGCCCGACGAGGTGCGTCAAAACCCCGAAGTGATCAGTGCCTACCTCGGCACCTCGCACTGAAAGTACAAGACCCATGGGACCGTTTCTTGAAACCCTGATCGGCGGCCTGATGTCGGGCATGCTGTATTCACTGGTGGCGCTGGGCTTTGTGCTGATCTTCAAGGCCAGCGGCGTATTCAACTTTGCGCAAGGCGCCATGGTGCTGTTCGCGGCGCTGGCGATGGCGCGCTTTGCCGAGTGGTTTCCGGCGCTGCTGGGGTTTGACAACAAGGTGCTGGCCAACGTGCTGGCCTTCGTTGCAGCGATGGCCGTGATGGTGGCGGTTGCCTGGCTGATCGAGCGCCTGGTGTTGAGCAAGCTGGTCAACCAGGAAGGCATCACCTTGCTGATGGCCACCTTGGGCGTGACCTACTTTCTGGACGGCTTCGGCCAGACGCTGTTCGGCAGCGAGATCTACAAGATCGACATCGGGCTGCCCAAGGACCCGATGTTCTTGTTCGACAAGGTGTTCGAGGGCGGTCTGCTGGTGAACAAGGAAGACCTGTATGCCGCGGTGATCGCTGCCGCGCTGGTGATCGCGCTGTCGGCGTTCTTCCAGTACACCTCCACTGGCCGCGCCCTGCGTGCCGTGGCCGATGACCACCAGGCCGCGCAGTCGATCGGCATCCCGCTCAACCGCATCTGGGTCATCGTCTGGGCGGTGGCCGGTTTTGTCGCGCTGGTGGCCGGCATGATCTGGGGCAGCAAGCTCGGTGTGCAGTTTTCACTGTCGCTGGTGGCCTTGAAGGCCTTGCCTGTGGTGATCCTGGGCGGCCTGACCTCGGTGCCCGGCGCCATCATCGGCGGGTTGGTCATCGGCGTGGGCGAGAAGCTCTCCGAGGTCTTCATCGGCCCCATGCTGGGGGGCGGTATCGAGATCTGGTTCGGCTACGTGCTGGTGCTCTTTGTATTGCTGGTGCGGCCCCAGGGTTTGTTTGGCGAAAAAATCATCGACCGCGTGTGACGCGGGCCATGACTTTTCAGTAAAGGCGAGACCACATGCTCTACCGAGAAAACGGCCAGTTCAAGACATCCTATGCGGCCGACCAGCAAATCTTCCCGATTGCGCAAGATCGCATCGGCATCCTGCTGCTGGTGGCGTTTGCCATTGTCGGCGTGCCGCTGTTGGCCGACGAGTACCTGTTTCGCGCGATCCTGATTCCATTCTTGATCCTGTCCTTGGCGGCGATCGGCCTGAACATTCTGGTGGGCTACTGTGGCCAGATCTCCCTGGGCACGGGCGCCTTCATGGCGGTGGGCGCCTACGCTGCCTACAACTTCTTCGTTCGCGTCGACGGCATGCCGGTGATCGTGGCGATCCTGCTCGGCGGTGTGTGCTCCACCCTGGCCGGGGTGGTTTTTGGCATCCCGTCGCTGCGCATCAAGGGGCTGTACCTGGCGGTGGCCACGCTGGCCGCGCAGTTCTTTTTTGACTGGGCTTTCCTGCGCATCAATTGGTTCACCAACAACTCCAGCTCGGGCACGGTGAGCGTGGCCGACCTGTCGCTGTTCGGCATCAAGATCGACGGTCCGTTGGGCAAGTACTACTTCTGCCTGGGCTTTGTGCTGGTCTTCGCGCTGCTGGCAAAAAACCTGGTGCGCGGCCACATCGGGCGTGAATGGATGGCCATGCGCGACATGGACGTCGCTGCGTCGGTGATCGGCATCCGGCCGGTCTATGCCAAGCTGTCGGCCTTTGCCGTCAGCTCGTTCATCGTCGGCGTGGCGGGTGCCTTGTGGGGTTTTGTGCACCTGGGCTCCTGGGAGCCTGCCGCCTTCAACATCGACCGCTCATTCCAGTTGCTGTTCATGGTGATCATCGGCGGCCTGGGCTCGATCATGGGCAGCTTCTTCGGCGCCGCCTTCATCTCGGTGCTGCCGATCTTTTTAAGCCTGGTCTTGCCTGCGCTGGGCAATCTGTTCGGTGTGACGATCGGCACGGCGCTGATCGCCCATACTGAATTGATGGTTTTCGGCGGCCTGATCGTGTTCTTCCTGATCGTCGAGCCCCATGGCCTGGCCCGGCTGTGGTCGATCGGCAAAGAAAAGATGCGGCTCTGGCCGTTCCCGCATTGAAGAACATGCCCCTCCCCCGAAGCGCCTTCGGCGCCACCCCCTCACGGGGAGCCCTGCCAGCGGCCCGACAAAGCCGGTTCGCGGCGGCTGCTTGCTCTTGCTGACCTTCACCCACCACTGGAGACTGACGATGAAGCTGAAACAGATTGTCCTCACCACCGCCGCGCTGGCCGCGACCCTCGGCGCCACGCTGTCCTCGCCAGCCTGGGCCGCTGACGCCAAGGTCCAGTTCTTCCCGGTGCTGTCTGGTCGCACCGGGCCGGTCGCGCCCAACGCCACGCCCTGGGCCAACGGCCACAACGACTACATGAAACTGGTCAATGCGCGCGGCGGCATCAACGGCGTCATGACGCTGGTTGAAGAGTGCGAAACCGCCTACGCCACTGACCGCGGCATCGACTGCTACGAGCGCCTGAAGGGCAAGCACGGTGGCGCCACCGTGTTCCAACCGCTGTCCACCGGCATCACCTTTGCGCTGACCGACAAGGTGCCGGCCGACAAGATCTCGCTGATCACCTCGGGCTACGGCCGCAGCGACACCGCCGACGGCGGCATCTTCAAGTGGAACTTTCCGCTGGTAGGCCACTATTGGGTGGCTGGCGACACCGTGCTGCAGCACATCGCCAAGAAAGAAGGCGGCTGGGACAAGCTCAAGGGCAAGAAGATCGCGGTTGTCTTCCACGACAGCGCCTTCGGCAAGGAAGTGCTGCCGATCATCCAGGAGCGCGCCGCCACGCATGGCTTCGAGCTGCTGCTGCTGCCGGTGCCCGCGCCAGGCGTTGAGCAGAAGGCGATCTGGCTGCAAGTGCGCCAGCAGAAGCCTGACTTCGTGGTGATGCAGACCTGGGGCGTGATGACGCCCACCGCCATCAAGGAAGCCGTGGCCACCGGCTACCCGCGCGAGAAGATGTTTGGCACCTGGTGGTCAGGCGCCGAGCCCGACTTGAAGGACATCGGTGCTGCCGCCAAGGGCTACAGCGCGGTGATGATGCAGCACGGTGCCGAGCCGCAATCGGCGGTGGTCAAGGAGATCCTGGAAAAGGTCTATGCCAAGAACCAGGGCGCCGGCCCCAAAGAGGACGTCGGCAGCGTGCTCTACATGCGAGGCGCCATGGGCGCGATGTTGGCCGTTGAAGGTGTGCGCGCCGCGCAAGAGCGCTTCGGCAAGGGCAAGGTCATGTCGGGCGAGCAAGCACGCTGGGGTTACGAGAACCTCAACCTCACGCAAGCCAAGCTCGACGCGCTGGGCTTCAAGGGCGTGATGCGGCCCATCTCGACCAGTTGCGTCGACCACCTGGGTGCCAACTGGGCGCGTGTGCACACCTGGGACGGCAGCAAGTTCGTCTGGGCAAGCGACTGGCTGCAAGCCGACGAGCAAATCATCAGGCCGATGGTCAAGGCCTCGGCCGAGAAATACGCTGCTGAGAAAAAGCTGACGCGCCGCACGCCGGCTGATTGCCAGAGCTGACCCTCCCCAGGACTTGACCCACCCCCGAAGCGCCTGCGGCGCTCCCCAGGACATGGCCCGCCC
>Ga0105048_10017983_pt1 | contig 10888 bp, 5 predicted proteins | sample MAT05_FD_78382 | JGI IMG/M metagenome (GOLD analysis project Ga0105048, IMG submission 78382) | Freshwater microbial communities from Lake Fryxell liftoff mats and glacier meltwater in Antarctica - MAT-05 | ecosystem: Environmental > Aquatic > Freshwater > Ice > Liftoff microbial mat | place...
AGCGATCGTCGCGGCAGAGATGCTCAAGGGTGGAGTAGGTATTGGCTTCTTTATTTGGGATAGCTATAACAGTAGTAAGTATAGTGAAATGATTGTGGCTTTGTTCTATGTGGGTATTGTGGGCTTATTACTGGATAAAGTGGTGTTTTATATCAGTAAATTCATGGTGCAAACCGATAGTTAATTTTCACTTCTTCTCTTTTTTACTTCTCTTTTTTCATAGAGTTACAGTTTCTGAAGGTAAAATATGCAAACAGTTACTTCAAATCTAGCCAATAGTTCAGAACAAGACCTTCTAGATAGGCGTAATCAAGATCCATTTTTAGTAATTGAGAATGTATCTAAGGTATATCCCACCCGCAAAGGGGATTTCACAGTTCTGGAAAACATCAATTTAACGGTGTATGAAAGTGAGTTTATCTGTGTAATTGGACATTCTGGTTGCGGTAAGTCTACCCTTCTCAATATGGTTGCTGGGTTTAATAAACCAACAACGGGAGAGATTCGGCTCCAAAATAAGCTGATTACCAAGCCAGGTCCAGATCGCATGGTGGTTTTTCAAAATTACTCACTGCTGCCTTGGCTGACGGCATTTGACAATGTGATGTTGGCAGTTAAAAATGTCTATCCTCAGAACTCTAGAGCCCAAAATACCGAGATTGTAAAAGATCATCTGGAAATGGTGGGATTGACGGCGGGATCAAACAAAAAACCAGGGCAGCTATCAGGCGGGATGCGGCAACGGGTTTCGATCGCACGGGCATTGGCAATTCGTCCCGAGGTGTTAATTCTAGATGAACCCTTTGGGGCGTTGGATATTTTGACCCGTGAAGAACTCCAAGAGGAACTTTTGAAAATTTGGCAAGAATATCAAGTGACGGTATTGATGATTACCCATGATATTGATGAGGCGGTATTATTGAGCGATCGCATTGTCATGATGACCAATGGACCTAAGGCTACAATTGGTGAAATTTTAGAAGTGCCTTTCCCCCGCCCGCGCGATCGCACTTTAATTGCCGAAGACCCTAGATACTATAGCTTAAGAAATCAAGCCCTTGACTTCCTATTTAATCGCTTTGCCCTCGCTGATGATGCTCACTAATCTCTAATTTATCCTCAATTTATCCTCCTAAATTCATGACTTACGATAGTTGCGCTTTACAGAATGAAGTCCCATTTTTAGAAATCGATCACGTTGATCGCATTTTTCCGACTAGAGAAGGTGTTTATATTGCCATTAGTGATGTTGACTTCAAAGTTAATAAAGGTGAATTTGTTACTTTAATTGGACATTCTGGCTGCGGGAAATCTACTCTCCTTAATATTATTGCAGGACTGGATCGAGCAACTAATGGGGGGATTGTCCTAGAGGGGAAAGAGGTAAGAAATCCTGGACCAGATCGGATGATGGTATTTCAAAATCATTCACTTTTACCTTGGCTAACCGTTAGACAGAATATTGCCCTTGCCGTCAATCGGGTATTTAAGGAAAAATCTAAAAAAGAACGTAAACAAATTGTTGAAGAGCATATTGATCTTGTAAGTTTACGCCCTGCTGCTGATAAGTTTCCACGAGAAATTTCAGGGGGAATGAAGCAACGGGTAGGAATTGCTAGGGCATTATCAATTCGTCCTAAATTACTATTACTGGATGAACCCTTTGGCGCTTTGGATGCATTAACGAGAGGTAGATTACAGGAACAATTGATGAAAATCTGTGAAAATCATTCCCTTTCCGTGGTGATGATTACCCATGATGTGGATGAGGCTTTGCTATTGAGCGATCGCATTGTGATGTTAACAAATGGTCCATCGGCGCACATTGGTCAAATATTGGAAGTGAATTTACCTCGACCTCGTCATCGTATGGAAATTGTCAATAATCCTAACTATTATCGGATGCGGGGAGAACTTATAGAGTTTTTGAACCGTCAAAAGAAAGATAAGGTGGATAAAGCCAAGCGCAAAGTGGAAGCTGTAGTTAGCCGTGGCAAGATTGAGAAGGTGAACCTAACTATAGGCTTTATCCCACTCACTGACTGTGCTCCATTGGTAATCGCCCAAGAGAAGGGATTATTTGCTAAACATGGCTTAGAAGTAACTCTATCCCGTGAGAAAAGCTGGGGGGCGATCGCTGATGGCATTAGAGAAGGCAGGTTAGATGCAGCGCAAATGGTGACGGGAATGCCCTTGGCAATTAGTTTAGGCATGGGTAAAAAAGAGCCTGTTCCCATAATTACATCTCTCACCCTTAGTCGAAACGGGAATGCGATTACAATTGCTAAATCAGTTTGGGATGCTGGAGTGCGAGATTTAGCTAGTCTCAAAACATATATTCAAGCCCAGGAGTTCCGTCCAATCTTTGGCATGGTACATCCAGCTTCAATGCACAACTTACTCCTACGGCATTGGTTAGCAAGTGCAGGTATAGACCCTGAGAATGAACTGGATGTGGTGGTAATTCCGCCCGCCCAGATGGTATCCAACTTAATTTCCAGCAATATTATTGGATTTTCAGTTGGCGAACCTTGGAACTCCCGTTCAGTCCACGAAGGCTTGGGATATATTATTGCTACAGATTTAGACATTTGGAATGGCCACCCTGAGAAGGTTTTAGGGGTGAAAGTGGATTGGGCAGCAGGGTATCCAAATTCTCATTTGGCTCTAACCAAAGCCCTATTAGAAGCCTGTGCCTATTGTCAACCAGACAAAAATCGAGATGAGATATTAGAAATTATTTGTCAGCCTGCATATCTAAATGCTCAATCAATATATGCCCGTTCAGGCTTCAATAGCCCGTATCGCAAAGGTTCAGGCGAGAATCTTTATCTTAAGGATTTTAATATTTTCTTTGGTGATAATTCTCCTAACCGTTCCGAACACCTTTGGGTAATAGCACAGATGGCACGATGGAACTTGATTCCTTTCCCCACTAACTACGATCTCATCCTCGATCAAATGCTCGATCCTCAAACCTACCGCCGTGCTTCTGAGGAATTAGACTTACCCGTTGCCACCACTTCTTTAGCTCCCATTATCATGGCAGATGGTGAAATATTTGATCCAGCTAGTCCCATGGCTGGTCTACCTAGGACTACGGAAATTAGAGAATTTGTGGGCGATCGCCAACTGGTATAAGCTCTAAAAATATGTCCACTATTACCAAAACTCTCTGCCCTTACTGCGGTGTCGGCTGTGGCTTAGAAGTCGTGCATTTAGACAAAAAGGATTTGGTTCAAAAAGATACTGTTCCATTAGTTGATTTAGTCAAAGTGCGGGGCGATCGCAGTCATCCATCTAGCCAAGGTATGGTCTGTGTCAAAGGCGCAACCATTGCCGAATCCATTGATAAAGATCGACTGGCATATCCGATGATGCGAAGTTCTTTGGATCAAGACTTTCAGCAAGTAACTTGGGAAGTTGCCTTATCTGCAATTTGCGATCGTATTTCCAAAGTAATTAAAACCCAAGGCGTAGATGGCTTATGTATGTATGGTTCGGGGCAGTTTCAAACCGAAGATTATTACATTGCCCAGAAATTATTCAAAGGCTGCTTAGGAACCAATAATTTTGATGCCAATTCAAGGCTGTGTATGTCTTCGGCGGTGTCAGGCTATGTTAAGAGCTTTGGAGCCGATGGACCTCCCTGTTGCTATGAAGATTTAGACCTCACCGACTGCGCTTTTATTATTGGTAGCAATACTGCGGAATGTCATCCCATTATTTTCAATCGCCTGCGTAAACACCATAAACAAAATCCCCATGTTAAATTAATCGTCGTTGATCCCCGTCGCACCCAAACGGCTGAAGTCGCCGATTTACATTTAGGAATTCGCCCTGGCACAGATATAGATTTATTAAATGGCATTGCTTATCTCTTGTTTGAGGGAAATTTCCAAAGTGAAGATTTTATTCATAATCATACTAATGGATATGCCGAATTTAGAGAACTAATTAAAAACTATTCCCCCGATGTGGTCACCTCTAGGTGCGGAATCTCTATTCAGGACTTAGAAACCGCCGCTAGCTACTGGGCGCAGTCAAAAAAAGTTCTATCCCTGTGGTCAATGGGAGTGAATCAATCCACGGAAGGCACTGCTAAAGTTCAATCCATTATCAACTTACATTTGCTTACTGGACAAATTGGCAAAGCTGGCGCTGGTCCATTTTCTCTAACAGGTCAACCTAATGCCATGGGGGGTAGAGAAGCAGGAGGATTGAGCCATCTTCTTCCAGGTTATCGCTTTGTCACTAATCCTCAACATCGTGCAGAATTGGAAAACCATTGGCAATTACCATCTGGAAATATTTCAGATAAAATCGGCAGAACCGCATGGGATATCATTCGAGGCTTAGAATCTGGGGATGTGGGATTTCTCTGGATTGCAGCTACTAATCCTGCCGTTAGCTTTCCTGACTTGGAACGAACTAAAAAAGCCCTAATGCGATCGCCCTTTACGGTCTACCAAGATGCCTATTACCCCACGGAAACCTCAGCCTTTGCCCATTTACTTTTACCTGCAACCCAATGGAGCGAAAAAACGGGGACTATGACTAATTCGGAACGGCGAATTACTCTTTGTGAATCCTTCCATTCTCCCCTCGGTGAAGCCAGAGATGATTGGCAAATTTTTGCTGAAGTTGGACGAAGACTAGGGTTTAGTAAACATTTCAACTTTAAAGACTCGTCGGAAGTCTATGCTGAATATGCTCAGATTACGCGCGATCGCCCCTGTGATATTACGGGAATTACCCACGATCGCCTTTCTAAGGGAGCGTTACAATGGCCCTGCCCTGGCAATGGTAGAGAATCCATCAGTCGAGTTGCCACAAAAAGGCTTTATGGGAATCTGCAATTTCATACTGCCAATGGTAAAGCCAACTTCGCTTCCTATCATTCCAAAGGTTTAGCTGAACCATCCGATCAAGATTATCCTTTTGTTCTTACTATCGGTAGAGTCTATGGGCATTGGCACACTATGACTCGCACGGGCAGGATAAAAAAAATTAACCAAATGCACCCCCATCCTTTTCTGGAAATCCATCCCAAAGATGCTAAAAACCTCAATCTTAGCCAAGGTGAAATAGTCGAAGTCAAATCCCGCCGTGGTAGTGCTAGATTTCCTGTTTTGATTACAGAAGCGATCGCTCCTTTGGTGTTGTTTGCACCTATGCATTGGGGTTCTCTTTGGGCAGATAATGCCGAGGCTAATAATCTCACCCATCCCGAATCCGATCCCTATTCTTTTCAACCAGAGCTTAAAGCCTGCGCAGTGCAAGTGATCAAACTCGGAGTTGTTTAGATATTTTTATTTTCTGCCTAAGCTAAAGCTGATAAGGCTCTATTAATGGTGGCGATCGTGGTGGCCGGAAGCTCTAGGTGGGGAACTGTGCCCGTATCTGGAATAATTTGGAAATATTTAACGAATGGGCTGAGATCGGCTAAACGTTTACCTTGATTGGGAGAGGCAAAGTTTGCTTTTTCGCCCCAGAGAATTACCGTTGATTTAGTTAATTTCGGCATAAATTTAGCAAGGTCAAAGCTGTTGTAACCCTTTAAAAATGAAAATGCTGCATATTCTGCTCGAGGTTGTTGTCCAGACACATAATAGGCATCCACCATCTCTTGAGTAACTCGATTTTTATGAAGAAATAGAACATTTTCCAAAAATCCCCGAATTGATAAAGGATTAACGATAACCTGACTGTAGAGCAGGTAGTTGGCAACGGGAATATTGCTAAAAAACTGAAATGCCTCACCATTAAAGGGTTTGCCAAAATCTGATAAGCCAGTGGGACATATTAAAATTAGGTTTTCAAATAGTTCGGGTTTTTCCGTCGATAGCCAAACACTTAACCCTGCCACAACACTGGAAGCAACGACGATCGGAGGCTTAGGGCAAGTAACTTTCAAAAATTCAGCGATCGCCTGACGATAATCAAAGGATGTGTAATCACGGGCAAGATGTTCAGATAATCCCCACCCTACCAAGTCTGGAGCCAGAACTCGATAATCACTAGTGAAGGCGGGATAGACCTTTGACCACTCAAAAGATGAGGAACCACCACCAAAGCCGTGCAGAAATACGAGGGTTTCCATGCTTTCGGTATGATCTGTACTCTCGTAGTAATTAATTTTGCCCTTAGATGTATTTAGAGAACATTGCTTAAAAGTAGGAGGACAGAAGTTCATATTTTTAACCCAATTTGTAGGGAGAATTATCCAGATCAAAATAAACATTAATAGAGAATTAGGAAAATATACTCTCTAAATATGGGTAAGTTTCTATAAATTTAGTACTTACGCATTCAAATTTATGGAAACTTAGTGGGAGGGAATTTGAGGGCGAAGCCCTCAATTGGGGTATAGCCCCAAACCCCCCTTTAAATATAGGTTTTCTTTTTATGCTGTGTAAGTCCTAAAACTAACTAGGAGTAGCAGATTTAAGATGCTTATAGAGCCAACTACACCCACCCAAGCAGTTACGTCGATCTTCTTCTGAGACATTGGTATTGGTTTTTAGATATTCTTGGAGCCAGCTACAGCCTCGCATGAGCAAATTGTCTAAATCTAAGTTCCAAAGAATTATAGACTTATCGGCACTGGCAGACATCAAAATTTTGCCATTACTCGTAAAAGATATACTTTTTACTGCCGCCGTATGCCCATTAAAGGTTCTAAGTAGGGTACCGTCTAGGCTCCAAAGTTGAACAGTAGTATCATCACTGGCGGACGCTATGGTTTTGCCATCGGGACTGAAACAAATACTCCGGACTTCGGCACTGTGACCATTTAGGGTTTTGAGAAGAGTCCCATCCACACTCCAAATTTTCACACTTTGATCCATGCCCGCTGAGGCAAAGGTTCTATTATCTGGACTAAAACACACCGTTAAGACCTCGGCACTATGTCCTTCAAAGCTATATAGTAAGTTACCATCCCAACTCCAGAGATTGATAGTTTTATCTTTACCTGCGGAGGCGAGCATACTACCATCGGGACTAAAGCAAACTGTATATACTTCAGCCGTATGCCCACTTAAGGTTTGTAACCATACGCCGTCTGTGCCCCAAAGTCTAACGGTATTATCGGCACTAGCGGAAGCAAATACCTGACCATCGGATCTAAAACTAAGACAATAGACTGCTGATCTATGACCATTTAGGGTATCAATTGCTCTGCCCTCTGGGCTCCAAGATTTAATGCTGCTGTCAGTACTGGCAGATAGGATGAGGCTGCCATTGGGGCTGATGCAGATGCTATTGATGGAATCATTGTGACCCGAAAGGCTGGCGATGAGATTACCGTTAGGGTTCCAAATATTAACATTTTTATCTTTACCCCCAGAGGCGATGAATCTACCGTTGGGACTAAAAGCTGCTGACCAAATTTCATCGGTTTCGCCGCTAAGTTTTCGTAAGGGATTACCTCTAATATTCCAGAGTTTTAGGGTTGTATCTCTACTGGCGGAGGCAAGGCTTTTACCATCGGGACTGAAAGCAATGCTGTTAATGGCATCGCCGTGACCAGTTAGGGTAGACAGTAAGGTACCATCTGTATCCCAAACTTTGATAGAACGATCGCTACCCGTTGAGGCTAGGGTTTTACCATCTGGAGCAAAAGCCACACACCAAATTTTATCTGTGTGTCCTTGGAAGGTGCGGATGAGAACGCCGTCACTGCCCCATAGCTTTATGGTACGATCGCGGCTACCCGAAATAATTGCCTGTCCGTGGGGTTCATAGGCTACGGTTTCTACAAAACTATCATGCCCTTTGAGGGTTTTAACCACAGCCCCATTGATATTCCAAATAATTAGGGTGCGGTCGGCACTACCTGAAACCACTTCTTTGCCATTGGGATTAAATGCGACGCAAGTGACCCACCGTTCATGTCCACCTCGGAAGGTCTTGATTAAAGTGCCATTTACTTTCCACAGACGGATAGTCGTATCTTCACCCGCCGAGGCGATGTATTCCCCATCGGGACTAAAGCACACATCTAGGACGGGTCCATCATGTCCCTTGAGCATTATCGACCCTGTTTCTTTAAATACCAGATTACTTTCATCCCAACTCCAAACCCTAACCATGTTGTCACGACTACCAGAGGCAATGAGTTTACAATCGGGACTAATGGCGACACTGGTAACCCAGTTAGAGTGTCCATATAGGGTTTGCAAGAGTGTACCGTTAACATTCCAGACTTTAATGGTGCGATCGCTACTAGCAGAGACTAGAAACTTGCCATCAGGACTGTAACAGACCTTATTAACCCAAAAACCATGTCCTTCATAGCGGTTGTACTCATGAATGCCATAGATTACCTGTTCGAGGGCAGTGATTGTGCGGATTTGGGTATTAGCCTTGAGATGATTAATCCCATTGGTAACTTGGGAGGTAAGTTGGCGAATTTTGACTCCACCAATGATGCTAGAAATTAATGCCTCAAGATGGTTATGGGATAGGAATAAAGCTTCGGAGGACATGGTAAGAGCCACAATCCGTTCACTAATCTCGCCCATTTCCGCTTGAATGCGCTGTTGTTTCTCACTTTCGAGGCTTTTGGCAAGGTCTTGACTCAGTTTTTCAAGGCGATCGGCGGCGGCAGCCCTACTAGTTGCAGCTTCTAGAAGTTGAGCTTGCATTTGTTCGCGCTCATTTACTCGTTCACTGGCTTCCAAAAATTCTGTATCCAATCTTTGTAAGCTTGGCTGTGCCTGTGCCCATCCCAAAGCTTCAACTAATCTTGTGCCTCGCAGTAAGGCTGAAGTATCTTTTTCGTCTGATCTCATCCATGCTTGAAGTGCCTCTTGGTAGGGGCAGTCCCGAATTTGTGCCATCGCTACTTTCTGGTTGAGCTTGATCACAACAATAGATACATCATCTTCAGGAATTTCCTGCCCTGTGAATTTATCTAATGCTAGTTTCAGCCCGACCAAAATTTTAGCTGCCGATAGATGCCATAAGCTACTAATCACATACTTAAGTGGACTAATCCCACTCGCATTTGCTGCCCCAAACTCTTCACCTTTAGCATTTGCAGCTTCGTATAAGCCATCGCTAAAATAAACAGCAATATCTCCTTCATTAAAGGGTTTTGTCAAAGTTCTATAGGCAGTGCCCTCATACCTGCCCAGTGCCATTGATGGGTTTAAGGTTTCTTCACAGGTTTTACTTGCGCTACGATAGATGATCGGACCTGGAATGCCAGCATTACCAATTTGAAATTCGTAGGTTTCTAAATCTAGAACTCCGTATGCCAGAGCTACGGCATCATCGGTGTTGGTGGCACAGAGTAGTTGATTGAGGGAAATCATAATCGTGGTAGGGTTGCGAAGTCTACCTTGGCTAGCAAAAGCGTCTAACTGCCCTTTGAATAAAGCTGCATGAATTGCCCCTGCTACGGATTTTCCTGAGGAGTCGGCGATCGCTACACCTAAGATTCCAGGTTGTTCTAAAAATTGATAATAATCTCCCCCAAGATCAACCGCTGTCCATACATCTCCAGCAATATCCAGCCCCAGATAGTTTGGGGTGGTTTGGGGAAGCAGACTCCTTTGTAGCAGCCTACCGCTACTTAACTCGTCACTTGACTGCATAGAAATATTACTTCACAGGGTCAATTAATCCATTCTTAAAACTGGTTTACTCCCTTTCCACCATAGAAATATATACAGTTTAATGGGGTTAAGGGGCAAAGCCCCTTCGTGGGGGGGCAGCCCCCACCCCCCCAAAAGACTAATCTTTGACTGGGAAGGGAGTAAGGTGCATTTGGATGTAATTTGTTTTACAGCAAACTTATCCTTTAATCTAAATTTTGGATAATACTTACCGAATTATAGTCTTAAATTATAAGGGTAAACATCCACTAAACCTGTAGCAAGGATTGTAGATTTACCGAAAACTGCATAAAATCCCAAGTCAAAGCTTAAGGTTGTTGCCAAATGGGTAAAAACATGGTGTCTTGGATACTTTGTTTTACAGATGGAGAAATTGCACTGGTGTTGAGGCAATTAACTAAAAGCACATGGGCTTCATGGTATCGCTTCAGCATTGCTTCTTGATCTGGGGTAAAGTTCCAGTCTTGGGTGGCTTTACGGTGTTGAATAAGCAGACTGCGACAATCCTTTGACCAACTAATGCCATTACTCTGCCACCAATTGTTAAATTTCTCTTCTTCGGTTTTGGGATCGGGTAACTGATCTTTAAGAACTTGAAACGATCGACTGAGTTGAGGTTCTAATAATCCAGCTAAATGTAAAACAGCATTTTCTGCCACATATAAAGCTAGGTGAAGATTGAGAGCGATCGCAAGGTCATAATCTGTATTTAATGAAGTGTTTGACAAATTACTACTATCAATTCCAGTGATGTCTCGTTCTTTAATTCTCTCCATAGTGCGATTATGGGTGATTTCGAGGGCACGGTTACGATCTTCAATCCGAAAATTATTTAGGTTAATATCCAGATAAAATGCCCGTAAAGTTGAAGGTTGATAGGAAACTCGGAGGTAGGTCGAGTTTTTATTAATCCAATCTAAAAATTCTTGAATATTTTGTTGTTTCTCAAGGATTTGATTGGCTTTTTTATAGAGTTTGATCGCCAACTCATCAGCATTCATTAACATTCCAGAGGCTAAAAGTATGACATTTTGCCATCGGCGATCTTCAAAGCGATCTACTAAATAGTCAAGGGCATATGGATTTGAGCTTTCGGCAATTTTTTTAGCGGCTAAATATTCCTGAAATGCTAGATGGGAGAAGGTATAGGTGTCTCTATACCTTTGGTTGAGTAAACCGCTTTTAACTAGAGGTTTAAGCTCTAGGTCTTGATCTACATTCTCGGTATTATAATTCTCAGTTTTATAGGATTTGAGACAGGA